>JABAHQ010001499.1_pt1 | contig 70925 bp, 70 predicted proteins | sample 7062091 | NCBI WGS metagenome assembly JABAHQ01 (sample SAMN14534359, study PRJNA622989) | marine sediment metagenome | biome: marine biome [ENVO:00000428]; feature: marine pelagic biome [ENVO:01000023]; material: deep marine sediment [ENVO:00002113] | place: India: Gulf of Kutch | collected...
ATGCACTAATAGACGAAACTCATTTTCGTCTATTGATTCGTTGCTAAACTGAGTTTAGCAACAAGTAGAAATTGATTACTACAAATACAACCTTGCAAAATGACTCCGATCATCATATTTTCTCTAATCCTAATGTAGTAACTGTAATAAAAATAATAGAGATCGTATTCGCATTTTATGAAACGAGATACAAACATCGGTGGTGCAAAATCGCAGTTTCCGGCAACGCGATGGTCTGCTATTGTGGCGGCTCGCAGCAGTAATCAGGCAGAGCGTTCGCGGGCGTTTGATATTTTAATTGCGGCTTATTGGAAACCGGTCTACAAATACATCCGCATTAAATATCAAAAGTCAAATGAAGATGCCAAAGACCTGACCCAGGGATTTTTTGCCACGGTTCTGGAAAAGGATTTTTTTAACAGTTACGATTCTGCCAAAGCCCGTTTTCGTACTTTCCTTCGCACCTGTTTGGATGGGTATCTCGCTAACCAGCAAAAGGCGGCGCGCCGAATTAAGCGTGGGGGAGATGCTCAAATTTTTTCAATGGATTTTGAAAACGCGGAAGGCGAACTTATACAGACCGAAATCCCCGCAGCCGATTCTATGGAAAATTTTTTTGATTGGGAATGGACGCGAAGCCTGTTCAGTCTGGCCATAGATCAATTGCGGGAAGAATGTCATAAGAACGGCAAATCCGTTCACTTTCAGTTATTTGAAAAATATGATCTTGCCGCTGAGGATTCCGAAAAGTTACCGTCATACCAAACTTTAGCGGCGGCGTTTGATTTACCGGTTACCAAAGTTACCAACTATCTCGCTTTTGCCCGGCGCGAATTCCGTCGCATTGTGCTGGAAAATTTGCGACAGTTAACCAGCAACGATGATGAATTTCGTCAGGAGGTTCGTGCTGTGCTGGGAATCGATCCACCATGAAATGGCTTTCTGATAAGACAATTCAGCATCTGCGTGAAATTGCAGAGTTGCCTGAGCTGAGCAAGACCAAATACCGGATCATTGACAAAATTGGCGGCGGAGGTATGGGGACGGTTTATTTAGCCACAGATGAAGAACTGCAACGCCGGGTTGCTTTGAAAGTGGCGAATAATCCGGGACCGGTGTCCTCGGAAGAAATGGTAGCGCGAATGGGGTCGGAAGCTCGAATTATCGCTCGGCTGGAACACCCCGGTATTGTTCCGGTGCATGATATTGGCACTCTTCCTGATGGTCGCATCTATTATACCATGAAATATGTGCAAGGCACGCGCATGGATCAGGTTATTAAAAGGGGAACATCTGTACCGGAGCGGTTGCGCATTTTTCAAAAGGTATGTGAAGCGGTTGCATTTGCCCATTCGCGCCAGGTGATTCATCGTGATCTCAAGCCGGAAAATATTATGGTCGGTGATTTTGGAGAGGTTCTGGTGATGGACTGGGGAATCTCCAAAATGATGGAGCAGCATCTACGTAATGCCCTTTCTAAAAAAACGGGCACGACAACTGCCGGGAAAAAGAATCAACAACGTGAGTCATTCGCTGCCTCAGCGTTCATCACTTCCGCGGGCACGGTGATGGGGACTCCGGCTTATATGGCTCCCGAACAAGCGGCTGGCGAGGTTGACCAAATCGATCACCGGAGTGATATTTATGCGCTGGGTGCCATGCTTCAATTTTTGCTTACCACAGCTTCGCAATCAAAAAGCACTTCACTCAATCAAGCCTCTTTAGAGATATTTAAATCGATTTCCGGCAAGCAACACAAAATTCCCAAACAATTACTTGCTATCTCTCAAAAAGCTATGTCGATTGAAAAAGAAAATCGGCAAAACAATGCATTTGACCTCGCCGCGGATATCGAGCGGTATTTAAACGGAGAGCCGGTCACGGTATACCGGGAAAATGTTTTTGAAATGACTTCACGCTGGTTGCAAAAGCATAAATTTGTAGCCGCTTTAATAACCACCTATATTATCATTAGATTATTAATACTTTTTCTATTTAGGGGGTGAGATGGTACTAGCTGCTCCGCTTCAAGGTTACCGGTTCTTTTTATCCCTTAAATTTAAAGAAATCAAAAAAAACGTTTAATAGAAGAATTGAGATACAGAAATCGTCAGTATTTTGCCTGAAACAATAATTTGAAAGGAGACGACTATGTCGAAAGTATTATTGGGTTTGATATTGGGGGTTATCCTGGGGTTAATAGATGGATTGACCTCGCTGTTTACTCCGGAAGTGGCGCCTTTCATCGAGAGTATTCTTATCGGCTCAACTTTAAAGGGGATGGTGGCCGGAATAGCCATCGGATTCTTTGCCCGAAAAGTCAATTCATTACCCTGGGGTATTCTATTTGGGTTTGCGGTGGCCTTCCTGGTAACCGTGCCATTTGCGATTATGCCAAATCCGGAAACGGGCAGCACCTATTTTTGGGAAATTATCATACCGGGGTCTTTGTTGGGAATCATCGTGGGCTATTCTACTCAAAAATATGGTGTCGGTAAGGAAGATACCCGGGCGTATAGCTCGGAACAAAGTTCGGGCAGTTAAAATAAATCATAAACAATTACCATAAATATGAGGAGATTTACTATGGGCGCTCCGATTGTTCATNNTTCATTTTGAGATTATTGGCAAAGATGCCGCCAGGCTGCAAAAATTTTACAGCGATTTGTTCGACTGGGAAATTGATGCCAACAATCCGATGAATTATGGATTGGTGCAAGCACAGAGAGAAAAAAACTGTATCGGAGGCGGGATTGCTGCGGACACAGAAGGTGGTCCCGGTCATGTGACGATTTATGCGGAAGTGGATGATATAGAGGCTTACTTGGATAAAGCGGAAAGCATGGGCGGTAAAACCGTTGTCCCGATGACCGAAATCCCCAATATGGTCACCTTTGCCCTCTTTGCCGATCCGGAAGGCCATGTGGTTGGATTGGTGAAAAGCGAATAGAGAGCTTAAAATAATTGTCAGGGAGTCCCACGCGATTTAAGAGGTGGGACTTCTGTTAATCGATCTGAGTTTTCTGAGATTTAAGATGAAGGCATCGAACAAAGCAAGAATCAAAATTTGTTGCATACAGAATATAGATGAAGCCCGGTTAGCCATTCGTTTGGGTGCATCGGCACTGGGACTGGTCTCGGAGATGCCCAGTGGCCCGGGGGTGATATCGGAATCGGACATTGCTGAAATTGCCGCAAAAGTGCCCCCACCGATAGCTACATTCTTGCTCACTTCCAAGCAAGTTGCAAGGGAAATCATCGAACAACAGCGACGTTGTCGCACCAACACGCTACAACTTTGCGATCGGCTGATTTCAGGCAGCTATGATGATTTGAGAAAAGCGCTTCCCGGAATCTCTATCGTGCAAGTGATTCATGTGACCGGGGAAGAATCGGTGGGGGAAGCCCGGGCAGTCGCGCCGTATGTGGATGCGATTTTACTGGATTCAGGCAATCAAACATTATCGGTGAAGGAACTGGGCGGCACCGGACGCACCCATGACTGGCAATTGAGTCGAGAAATTCGGGAAGCGATAGATGTCCCCATTTTTTTGGCCGGCGGATTAACGGCACAAAATGTTGAAGATGCGATTCATCAGGTCCGACCGTTTGCAGTGGATGTATGCAGCGGTGTTCGAACCGATGGCAATTTGGATGAAGCAAAGTTGCTGGATTTTATTCCGGCTGTTAGGAATGCGGTGATTTAATCGAGCGTATTAAAAATGCTGGGAAAAATAATTTGAAGCTGCAGCTTCATTAAACAAGAGCCTTCCAAGCTGGAGCTTGTAAGGAGAGAAAGTTAATGAGTTGATCTCTCCTCGTTCCAAGCTCCTGCTTGGAACGAATTTGGAAGAAAAGCTCTAGCTTTTCGTCAAAACAATGTTAAACAGAGTTTAGTAAAGCATAGGCTCAATTAGAATCATATATCCACCGTAACCGGGAATTCCTTTGCCGGCGGTCCGACTGGTAACCAGGGTCTTCCGAGAGGGACAACAATAAACAGTCCCTCCTCATCCCCTAACGCAGCGAACTTTTTCTCATCTCCATCCCAAAGGGGAATTTCTTGTTCCTGTTGAAGATGTTGAGAAAACAGGCGCACATCTTCCACGGGAATTCCGATCTCGCTAACGGATAAGATGCTGTTAGCGGAAAATTTTTCTTCTTCTGAGGCATTGTCCAGATTATGGCGGGCGATGAATTCCACAATATTCCCCGCCGGATCATTAAAGTAAACCGAATCGGCGTTCCACGATTCAAATCGAAATTGATCCCGGCCTTCCTTTTCAATTAATTTCGTCCTGGAAAGAAGCCACTGTTTTGCTTCTGCTAATTGATTTTCAGGAATATTGAACGCGAAGTGATACAACGGTTGTTTTGAGGACGTGGCTTCTGAAAATGTTATCTTCGATACACCTGCCTCAATGGTAAATGACTGTTTCTTCTCCTTAACCATCGGCAGCTCCAGGGTTTGAGTGTAAAAGGTCTTTAGCGCCTGTAGCTTATGAGTCTCTAAATGAATTTCTTTTATCTGCATCTATTTACAGTTCAAGTTCAAAGATAATTCGTTTAAATTTTTTTAACACGTACTGTTTGTTTTATGAGCAACTTTAAAATTAGTTCGGCAAATCTTTCTATGGATGATCGTTACTATGCGTCACGGCAGGTGAAAAATTGATTTTCTCTATATCGCCTCCGGATGGATTTTGAAATACTCGTAAGCTAAACTCCGGCACTACTGCCAAAATATGATCGAAAATGTCTGCCTGAATGGCCTCGTAATTCCGCCAGGCGATGTCATTAGCAAAAACATAAATTTCAATGGGAATACCGGTAGGCCCGGGCGCCAGTTGCCGTATTAAAAAGGTCAGGTTCTGGTTAATTTTATCGTGATTACGTAAATAAGCCTCTACGTAAGAGCGGAACACCCCCAGATTGGTCATTCTTCGGCCGTTCACCAGCACGCTTGCATCGATGCCCCGTTCCCGATTATACCGTTCCAATTCCTCGGTTTTTCGTTCAATGTAATCTTTCAACACATGGATGCGTTTGAATTTGTCAATCATTTCCTGAGAGCAAAACTTTACGCTGGAAATATCCAGGTGCACGGCTCGTTTAATGCGACGTCCTCCGCTTTGCTGCATGCCCCGCCAATTTTTAAACGATTCTTCAATGAGTTTATGGGTGGGAATCGTGGTAATGGTTTTATCCCAATTCTGCACTTTAATCGTATGCAGCGCAATGTCGATCACATCCCCGTCGGCGCCGTATTTGGGTACCTCAATCCAATCGCCCACTTTGACCAGATCGTAATTGTTAATCTGCAAACTGGCCACAAAGGACAAAATCGTATCGCGGAAGATCAATAACAGGACCGCGGTCATTGCTCCCAATCCGCTGACCAGCGCCCAGGGAGAAGTACCGGTCAGCAAACCGATCACAAAGATGGTTCCGAAAATGTACATCACCATTTTGACCACCTGGACATAACTCTTGACCGGTTTATCCTTGAAGGCAGGCATGCGCTGCAAAAATAAATGAACGTGATTTAGCAAAGCGCCCATTGATAGCAATATCACCCAGACCATTAGTGCAAACAACACTTGCTGGATCACCGTCTCATAGGCTGGCAATAAATAGGCAAAGTTATAGATGACCAGAATCGGGGCGATGTATGACAGACGCCTGGCGACAACATTTTCCAGAATAATATCATCAATGCTGGTCTTGCTTTTTTGGACCATTTTGGCCAGCAAACGCAACAGGTAGCGTTTGGTGATAATATAGACGATCCAGCTTAAAATCAGCACGCCGGCAACGATACCCAAATCCCTGATGAATGGGTATTCTGCCAACCAGTTTTGAATGGTTTCGAAGGACATGACATGCTCCTCTTAAACTTCTTATCATTGGTCTTAAAATTAAGAGGCTAAATATAATTCACAAAATTGCTGTAATAAATAGTCGAATTTCCTTATTCATTCAACCGAATGGCAAAAAAACATAGTTCGTTAAACTTTGGTGAATGGTGGGTCATATTTTCGGGAATGGCATAAATGTTATAGTGGAAGTCCAGAGACTTTGCCGCGCTCTCCAGTTCCGGGATGTCGCTTTTCCCTTTCCAAAATAAAAATAAACCGGATTGATTGATAAACGGTTTTCCCCAGTTGATTAATTCATCGATACCACTGACAGCCCGGGCCGTGATGATATCGAATTTATTCAAATACTCCGTTTTATCCCGAAGTGCTTCCATGCGCTGATTTATTGCCACGCATCTGTCCAGGTTTAAGTCCGTAATCATTTTCTGCAGAAAGAGCTGTTTCTTGCGCACCGAGTCCACCATAACAATCTCTAAATCGGGACGCATAATTTTTAAAGGAATGGCCGGCAACCCGCCGCCGCTACCGATGTCCAATATCCAACTTCCACGTTCAAAGTCAATCAGTTTGAGGGTAATGATCGAGGGCAGTAGGTGATGTTCCCAGAGGCGATCGGCATCTTTTCTCGAAACCAAATTCATCCGGTGATTCCAGCTTTTTAGCAGGTCAATATAACGCGATAATTTTTGAATTTGGTCTTCCTGGATGTTGGGGAAAATTGCCTGCATAGTGGCCAGACGGGTCTGTATGCCTGATGTTTCGGTCAATGCTTTTTCCCCGGATGTAGTTTTAGAAGTTTCAGGGGATCCCTTCTTTTCCTGCCGACTTTGTAAATACCGGATAGCTAATGTATCCAATTTTCAAGGGGTAGATTTTCAAAACGTTCAAAATGTTTGGAATTCCCTGTGATGAGTTTGGAGCACTTCGTATAGGCTGTAGAGGCAATTAAAATATCAGCATCAGGAAGCAGTAAGTTTTTGTTGTGCAGCATCGCTTTTAGTTCACCGAATTTTTTTAGTATTTCTAAGTCCGACTTCAGGATTGAAACCGAAAGTATGAATTCATCAACCAATCCAATATTTTTTATTCTATTTTTTGAACGTTCAGCGCCATAATACAATTCCCCGACTGTCATGAATGAAATCGCCACTGCTTCTGGTTTTTTTATCCGCTCTTCAACAACCTTTTCGTTACCACTCAAGATTTCAATACAGATATCGGTATCCATCAAAATCATAATTTGACATCTCTTCCAATAGTGCGATTCTGGTAAATTTCATCAATCATTTCTGCTTTAGTTCTATCATCATCCCACTCTTTTCCAATTTTTCTCCAAATGTTGATTTGAGCTTCTTTGGCAATTTGATTCGATTGGTTTGTTATCTGACCAATCCGTTCTTGAACGCTTTGTTCAAGAAGTAGCAGTATTTCATTGTTAATACTGCGTCTACCCAGTTTAGATAATGTTCGGATTTTTTCCATCACTTCATCGGGAATGTTTCTGATTGTAAGATCCATCAAATTCACCGTATAGTTTTATTTTACAACTAAAATACAACCACACCATTTAATTGTCAAGGTACTATTTTGAGACTTAATGGTTTCAATAACCCTGGTGCCAGCTTTGACGCAAGTTAATGAATTACCCCCCTCACGTCTTCAACTTCTTCTTCTTCGCTGCCGGAAAGAGGATGTTATTCAAAATCAGTCGGTAGCCGGGAGAATTTTTGTGCAATTCCAATTGGGTGGGGGGATCGCCAACGGCATGGGTATAATCCTCGGGATCGTGACCGCCGTAAAAGGTAAAAGTCCCCTTGCCGGAATTTCCGTGAATATAGCGAACTTCATCGGTGCCTTGCACCTCTCCCATAATCACCACCGAGGGTTTTATTTTGGTGCGATTGAACATGGTAGTCTGCCCCATAAAACCTTTCACTGCATCCACGTGATTTTGGGTTAGCATGGTGGGAACCGGATCGTATTTGGCCGAAAATTCGAACAACGAAAAGTAATCGGTTTCCGGATCGCGGATACGCGGGGCAAAACTGGGGGGGATATCAATGTCGGAAAATTCATATAAATTGGGATCCGGATAAAGTTTGAAATCCTCAAAGGCCAGGGTTTTGGAATAATCGAGTTTTTGCTGAAAATTGGCTTCCGGTGGATCGCCGTCAAAGGGCACATCCACAATGTCGATTCCCTCCGCGGCTAAGGCAATGTCTAAGGCATCGGTGGCGGAGCACATGGCAAACAAAAATCCCCCTTCATCCACATATTGTTTAATGTTGCGGGCAATTTCTTTTTTCAATTCGGAGACGCTGGGAAAGCCATGTTTCTTGGCGATGGCTTCATTTAGCTTCACATCCTCAATATACCAGGGAGCATTACGGAAGGCGCTATAAAATTTACCGTACTGTCCGGTAAAGTCTTCGTGGTGCAAATGCAACCAGTCATATTCCGGTAGTTTACCTGCTAACACCTCATCATCATAAACTTTGTCATAGGGAACTTCCGCATATTCCAATGCCATGGTCACCGCGTCATCCCAGGGTTGGGTATTGGGTGGGGTATAAATTGCAATTTTGGGCGCTTTTTCCAACAGGATGCGCTCCATATTTTCCGATTCGATGGTGGCATAGATGGAATTGACATCACCGGACCCAATGACCTCATACGCGACCCCACGAATACGGCATTCCGATTCCAGGCCGGGAAATACCGGCATCAAAAAGGAGCCGCCCCGGTAGTTGAGCAGCCATTCCACATTGACCCCTTTGGTGAGTGCCCAATATGCAACACCGTAAGACTTCAGATGATCGTTTTGAAGAAAGTCCATGGGGATGAGACAGTGTTGGGCGGAAAGAGGCGCAATTAATAAAAACCATCCGAGTATAATTTTATAGATAATTTTCATCATGGGACTAAATCCGGATTTTGTTTTCTGATTTCTTTTAATCGTTCACGTGTTTCGGATACAAATTGACTTTCCGGAAATTCGGCCAGCAGGCGATCGTAAAGTTCAAAAGCGCGGGGCATGTCGTTCAATTGGTGATCGACGATTCCGGCCATCAGAAAAAGCGCTTCATCAGCGTAGAGTTGTAATTGCGGATCTTGTATCACCTGATTGCAATATTCCAGTGCTTGCGGCACTTCATCGATATCTACGGAGAGCCGGGCAGCTTCCAGCAAAATTCGAATTTTAAAATGAGAGGCTGGCTGCTTTACCAGGGCACTTTGCAATTTGCTCACCGCTTCCGATTTTTTTTGCTGGAAGAGAAGCCAGTCGGCCTCTGCGTAATATTTTAATGCTTCCGCCGCTGACGCCTGATAAGTCAACAATGTCTGTAAATTTAAAGCATCATTGGTAATTTTCCCGGAAAGGCCCTCCATCTTAATCACTTCATTTATATGTTCCTCCGCCTCGGAGTAGTTGCCCTGATAAAATGCAATTTTGGCCAGATAAAATAGGGCTTCCCCTTTTCTTGCTTTCGATTGAACCTTTTTCAAAATCGAGGCCGCACTGGAAAGCTTTCCACGAATAATATAACTTTGTCCCGCTTTAAGATAAGCTGCCTCTCTAATGTCCTGAGTTTTTCTATATCTTTCCGCAACGTCCAAATAAATATCAATAGCACGATCGATGTCGAAAAAGAACTCTCGATACAGATCGCCTTCCAGAATGCTTAACTTTGCCGCTTCCGGATGCCCGGGATATTTTTGCTGCACCTTTTTGATGATCTCAATTGCCTGTTCGGCAAAAGTTTGGTCATTGTTCTGTTGGGCCAGTTTCAGATTACAGGAAGCCGCACCCAAATATGCCTGAAACAGCATGGGAGAATTCGAGAACCGTTCGATAATCGAATTGTAGGCTTGTAAAGCCAGGTCGTAAACCGAATCCGCTTGGGCCGCCCTACCGAATTCGTATAAATATCTGCCTCTGGATTTATCGTCTTCTAATTCTCGGTAAATTTGTGCCGCCTGATCGTAGTATTGATATTTTTGATAGAATTTTGCGGTGATAATTTGTATTTCCGGCACGTCATCATACTTTTGCGATTCAGCCTGAAGCACCTGGATGAGACTGTCAACTTTCTGCCCCTCAACTCGAAAAGAAAGGATGTGGCGCAGCACTGCCCGATAATTCTTCGGTTCTTTTTTTACAAATTGCAGGTAGTAACGAATAGCCTGATCATATTTTAATTGCCGCCGGTAAAAGTCAGCCAGATTATTTAACAGAAACGGCTTATCGGGATGATTTTCATACGCTCTCTTATAAACTTCAGCGGCTTTTTCAGGAAGACGATTATCGGCCATATTTCTGGCAATCATTGTATATACCGAGACATCCTGGGAATAATCCTCCAGAACATTTTTCCAGATTTGAAGGGCCTGGTCCTTTTGCTCCTGTTTATAAAGAACGTTGGCATAATCAATCTGATAGCGGGGGTTAGCGGGGTCGGTAGCCTTTTGCTCCTGGATCAAGTCCAAAGCATCCTGGGCCATAGAGAGATGTAAATAAGATTCCAGTAACTCTCGATAATACTGTATCTTTCCGGGATTGTCCTGATATAACTTTCTTAATATTTGGATTGCTTTTCGATGATCGTTTCTTTGCTGGTAACGTTTTGCCAACGAATATTGTTGGCGCTCTCGTATTTGTTTTCGAGAATTCTGATCGAGACGAAATTGAGCGTTACCGGTGGTGTATAGACTGCTCCCCCCGATTATGAACAAAACAATCGCGATAACAACTTTATTTAAAATGAGGATTTTTCGATCCGTCATAAATATTACAATTCCCTATAAATTTGAAATCTATCTGATTCACAAATGAGTCGCAACCGTATCTGCTAACAGCCAACCCTTGTTGGTTAAACGTACATAGTTGTCATTTGATTCGATAAAACCATTTTCGGAAAGTTGGCGGATAGTCGAATCAAATTTCTGAAGAAAATCGATAGCAAATTTTTGCTTAAAATCGTTCAAACTGATGCCTTCTCGCAATCTTAAATTTAAAAAGAGATATTCAAACATTAAGTCTTCCGTTGAGAGTGTTTCCTGAAAATCAACCGGCAATTGTTTCTTTCTTAATGATTTTATATACGCTTGTAAAGCACCTCGGTTCGCCGATCGCCGGTTTTGATAAAATGAATGCGCCGAAGGTCCCAATCCCAGGTACGGTTGATGTTTCCAGTAAATTAAATTATGTTGACAAATATATTGGTTTTCCTTTGCAAAATTGGATACTTCGTACTGGTTGTAACCGTAGCCACCCAGGACTTGTTGTGCAAGCGTATAATAAGTGACTTCTTCATCTTCCGATAAAGGATTCAGTTCGCCATTGAGCATTCTTTTGTGAAAACCGGTGCCGGGTTCAAAAATTAAAGTATAGCAAGAGATATGTTCCGGTGCCAGTTCTAATGATTGTTGTAAACTGTTTAAAAAAGAGTCCGGTGTGATGCCGGGAAAGGCGGTCATCAAATCAATATTGATATTGTTAAAGCCAGCCAGCCGCGCATTCCGAAAGCTTTCATACACCTCGTCTACAGAATGAAGTCTTCCCAAAAATTGTAATTCAGCCGGATTGAAGCTCTGCACTCCCATGCTCAGTCGATTGAATCCCAGCGAACGCAAATCGGACAATTTTGAATTGGCCAGGGTGCCCGGATTTACTTCGATAGTAAATTCACCATGTTTATTTATATTGAAGTGTCGATGGATGGCCTGCCAAATCTTGCTCAACTGTTCAGGCGAAAGCAGCGAAGGCGTTCCGCCTCCCCAAAAAATGGTGGAAAATTCTTCAGTATGATGATCAGGAGAACGTAGTTTTATCTCTTCGATTACGGCATCAACAAAGTTGTCCATTGCATTTAGCTGAGTGACGGAGTAGAAATCACAGTATTCACATTTGCGCTGACAAAAAGGTATATGTAAGTATAAACCGACGTTTTTGTGCATTATCGAACCACGTTGCCCAATCGTTTCCAACGAATATTTTTGAGAATATTAAACCCCGAATCGCCGGGCTTCATCGATAAATAAATGATCAGCGGTTTGCCAACAATATTGTCCGGAGGAACAAATCCCCAGCTGCGACTATCGGAGCTGTTGTCGCGATTATCGCCCATTACAAAATAGTGATCTTTCTTTACCCTGATCGGGCCGAAATTGTCCCGGCTGCCCCAATCCTGACTGTATTGGGTATAGCCGAAATTTTGATCGCGCCTATAAACCACCGGGTCCTCGTTCTTCTTTTCCGGTGGTTCATCAAAAGGTTTCCCATTCACAAAAACCATTTTATTTCGAATTCTAACCATTTGTTCGCCTATGGCAATACACCGTTTAATATATTCTAATTTCGGATTTCGCGGATATTTGAATACGAGAATGTCTTTGGGTTGGGGCTGCATTACCGAGGGCAAACGGAATTGCCAGGCCTCCGGCAATTTCAATCCCAAAGGGATTCCCCATTGACTATTTCGGGTAAATGGCACACCCACCCAATCCGGTGATTTCGCTCCGTAAACAAATTTGTTTACCAGCAAAAAATCGCCGACCAATAAAGTATTTTCCATAGAGCTGGTCGGTATTTTATAAGCAGCGATGACAAACTGCCGCAAAATGAGGGCAGCAAATATGGCGATTAAAACGGCTTGAATCGTTTCAATGCGTTTTGTTCTTGGCTTCAACTGAAACAACCTCCTGTCAACGGATGATCTTCCCTAATCTTTTCCAACGTATTTTATCCAGAAAATGACCCTGTGAATCCCAGGACAGCCAGATCATTAGCGGTTTGCCTAAGATATTTTTTTCCGGAACATATCCCCAGAAACGGCTATCCGAGCTATTATCCCGGTTATCTCCCATCATGAAATAGCTATTCGGGGGTATGGTGATTGGCCCAAAATTATCTTTTGGGGAAGGGTGATTTATATAGTGTTGTATCTCATAGGTCTTTCCCGAAGGAGCGATAATTTTCGTTTCCTTCAGAAATGCTCTTTCTTCGGGATCAAAGCTCTTTCCCAATGGTATTTTCTCTCCTTCCGGCTGCCCGTCGATAAACACGTCTCCGTTTTTAAGGTGTAGCGTTTGTCCCTCTTTAGCCATACATCGTTTGATATAATCCAGACAAGGGTCTTTCGGATAGACGAAAACAATGATGTCTCGAGGTTCCGGCTCTTCAATAGATGGGAAGCGATAAAAGGGGACTTCATATCCGTTACAGGTAAAGGGCACGCCAATCCAACTGGGAGTACGGGCGCCATATACAAATTTATTCACGAACATAAAATCACCAATGAGAATGGTGTCCTTCATGGAACCGGTGGGAACATTATAAGAAGCTATTACAAATTGTCTTAGAACGAGCGCTGCAAAGAGGGCAATTAAAATGGCCTTAACGTTGTCAATCGCTTTTCGTTTCGGTGTCAATGAATTCGAACCTCCAACTGTTTTAGCAAATCGTGATCATTTATTCGAGGATTCCATACGAAAGTTCCATAACCAATATAATTATCGGCCTGTCTATCTTGCACTGACAGGGGATAATAACAAGTTAGAATCCGCTTCTTCTGAGCACTGTGTGCCGCTATCGCTCAGAATGACAGATCCACATTACTCAGCTAAAGCAATAAATTTAATATAAATGTCAAAGACTTTGTCAGGAACAAAACAAACCTATTTATTCCTCCGCAGAAAGTACTGACAAAAACGCTTCCTGGGGAATCTCGATTTTCCCCACTTGCTTCATGCGCTTTTTACCCTCCTTTTGTTTTTCCAGCAATTTCCGTTTACGGGTGACATCCCCGCCGTAACACTTGGCCAGCACATTTTTACGCAGCGGCCTCACCGTTTCACGGGCAATGATCTTATGACCGATGCCGGCCTGGATCATCACCTCGAACATTTGCCGGGGAATCACCTGGCGCAGCTTCTGACACACTGCCTTGCCCTGCATGAAAGCTTTATCCTGATGCACAATCAATGACAAAGCATCCAGAACTTCGCCATTGATCAAAATATCCAGCTTCACCAATTTTGATTCGCGGTAGCCTAAAAAGTCGTAATCTAATGATGCATAGCCGCGAGAAACCGATTTCAAGCGATCATAAAAATCGAAAACGATTTCGCCCAGGGGAAGATGATAGTGCAGATCGGCTCGAGTCGGGTCGATGTAGGAGGTGTTTTTGAGGATACCCCGCTTTTCATTGACCAGTTTCATAATGTTGCCGATATATTCCGGCGGTGTTATGATATGCGCATCAATATACGGCTCTTCGATTCGATCAATTTTGGCCGGATCGGCCATCTGAGTGGGATTATTGACGTGGTGAACTTCTCCCTCTGGAGTGATGGCATGATAAATCACATTGGGCGTGGTCATAATGATATTTTGGCCGAACTCTCGTTCCAGTCGTTCCTGCACGATCTCCATGTGCAGTAACCCCAAAAATCCGCAACGGAAACCGAATCCTAACGCAGAAGAGGTTTCCGGTTCATATTGCAGCGAGGAATCATTCAAAACCAACTTTTCCAGAGCAGTGCGGAGACCTTCAAAATCCTGCGTATCGGCCGGGTAGATGCCGGAAAACACCATTGGTTTGACCTGCCGATAACCGGGCAATGGCTTTTCAGCCGGCCTGTCAACGTGGGTGACGGTATCGCCCACTTTAACATCGCGGACATCTTTGGCGCCACACATCATATATCCGACATCCCCGGCGCCCAGTTTCCCGGTCGGTATGCGTTTGATCAACAGGGTCCCCAGTTCTTCCACCTCAAACTTTTTCCCAGTTGCCATAAACTTAATTTCTTCTCTCTCTTTGATTTCACCGTTGAAAATACGCATCAGGGCGATGACGCCGCGATAGCTATCGAAAATGGAATCGAAGATCAGTGCCTGGAGCGGACCTCCCGGATTGCCCCTCGGACAGGGAATTAAGGTGAGAATGGCCTCGATAATTTCTTCGATACCCTGGCCGGTCTTGGCGCTGGTGAGAATGATCTCCTCCTCACCGCAGCCGATTAACTCCATGATTTGATGTTTTACCGACTCCACCTCTGCGCTCGGCAAATCAATTTTATTGATGATGGGGATGATGGTCAGGTCTTTATCAATCGCCTGGTAGAGATTACTGATGGTCTGCGCCTGCACGCCCTGGGAGGCATCGACCAGCAACAAGGCGCCTTCCACAGCAGCCAGGGTGCGGGAAACTTCGTAGGAAAAATCGACGTGGCCGGGAGTATCCACCAGATTGAAAATGTATTCCTTCCCATCCCGATCCCGGTATTTCATTCGCACTGCATGGGATTTGATGGTAATCCCCCGTTCGCGCTCCAAATCCATGCTATCCAGTATCTGTTCGCGCATTTCCCGATCTTCCAGGGTATGTGTATATTCCAGCAATCGATCAGCCAGGGTAGACTTGCCGTGATCGATGTGGGCAATGATGCAAAAATTACGTACGTTGTCTATGTTCATTCAGTTATTGAATATCCCAAATTAGTAACAACTAACATTAAATTTGTTGACCGGATGAACAGCCTGCAAATCCTGCTCCGTAGGAGTGCCTACGGCATAAATCTTGTCAAAAAGAAAAAGCGGCTGCAGCGCTCCGGAGTCCAATTTTAATTAAAATCACTTCCGGATTCTAACGGCATTTGAGATTACAAGATAACTTACCAATTTATGATAAAACACTAAGGATGTCAAATAGAATGGTAAGGCGATGGTAAAACCTCGGCGACAGGTGGAGGAAAAGGAGTGCATCGCCTTTATGCGATGCAGCGCAGTGCATCAAGGCACAGTACTTCGGTTCGTTAAAAAATCGTTAAAATGTGCAGCCATGTTTTATTTTCAACATAATTTTCAATACTGTTTGTTGAAATTTGTTCGTCAGGCCATTATGTTATAAAACAATAAAGCATTAAAAGAAATTAAAGAGGAGCTACACGATGAAGATTGCGATTATTTCCGATATTCACGATCATCGACAAAAGCTGCAAAAAGCACTGGCACAGATACAAGATGTGGATAAGATGATTTGCTGCGGCGATCTGTGTTCCCCATTTATCATAAGGGATTTAGGCGCCGGATTTTCCAAAACCATTCACATTGTCTTTGGTAATAATGATGCCGATCTGTTTCGAATCACGCTGACCGCGTCTGACTTCGAACATATACATCTCCACGGTGAGGCGGCCGAATTGCTGTTGGATGGAAAAAAGTTCGCCATCACTCACTTTGACAACATTGGACGAATGTTCGCCACCTCCGATGCCTACGACGTGGTCTGTTACGGACATAACCATAAATATGAAGTGGCTTATGAAGGCAAAACATTGAAGATCAATCCCGGTGAGATTATGGGCGAATTAACCGGCAATTCCACCTTCGTGGTGTATGACACGGAAACAGATGAAGTTACCCGGTATGAAATTTCCGCGGATGCCGGGTGATAGGTTGTCGTGGCAGAGATTTTGAAAAAGAAACGGAGAAGCGGGGAGTGGGTGAAACGGAGAATTTCCCCCTCGTTACCTCTCGTTGTAAGCTCTCCATGGGAGTCCTTTGGACCTGCTTACAACGACCATTGCAAAAGGAGCTCCAGCTTCAAATTTGTTCAATTTCGCAATCTGTTTAAATCTCCTTCAACTTTACCACCGTCGCACCCCAGGAACCGGCGCTGCCTTCCTGCCAGTAGGACTCGACTTCCGGCAACCTGTCCAGAATGCTATGCACAGTGCGTCTCAGCACTCCTTTGCCTTTGCCGTGAACGATGCGTATTTGATAGATGCCTTTCTCACGACAGGCTTGCACGTAATCGGGAATTAAATCTTTCAACTCCCCCGGATGAAAAGTATGCAAATCCAGTTCGCCGTCAATCGGATACTCAACCGGTTCCATTTGCAACTCTCCCCCGGGTTTCATGCAAATGCATTGGCCAAGCCATCATCCTAAAACCATTAAATTTTATTTTTTCTACACAATCAACCTTTCAACTTTTAATTTAAGAGAATGAGCGAATAAAACAAAACCACATGGTCATAATACGTTTGGTATGGTTAACATAAATATCTAAAAGGAGGCACCCATTGAAAATCTTATATATATTTCCCCATCCCGATGACGAATCATTTGGCCCGGCGCCGGCGATCTCCAAACAGCGCTGCCAGGGACACGAGGTATATCTGCTCACCTTGACTAAAGGGGAGGCGACTAAAGAGCGTTTTAAATTCGGATACTCCTTAGAACAAATGGGACAAATCCGTTATGAGGAGATGCAGGATGTGGCTAAAACACTGGATCTGACTGAACTCACTGTTCTTGATTTACCGGACAGCGGATTAAAGGAACTGGATCCGAGAAAAATTGAAGACGTCATTCGTCAGCACATCAAGCGAATTCAACCGGCTGTGCTGGTTACTTATCCGGTGCATGGGATTAGCGGCTTCCACGACCATTTGGTTGGCCATGCCGTGGTCAAGCGGGTATATCTGGAGCTTAAGGAGCACGGAAGCGACTACTTAAAACGACTCGCTTTTTTTACTGTCGGCCAACAAGATATTGAACAGCATGAAGGCCTTCATAATTTAAACTACTCCACCGAAGAAGAAATCGATTGTGTCTTACCGGTGGAAGACGAGGATATCGAAAATTTTCAGAAGGCGCTGGATTGTTACAAAACCTATCAGGATAAAATCGAAGAGTCCGGCATAAGAGAATTTATCAATAAAGAAATCCGGTTCGAGATTTTTCAGGAAAACCATCATCCGCAGCTCAGTGACTTATTCCAAGGATTGTAACGGCGAGCTAACATTTGACATCTCATTTATTTTGCCAAATTTATACAGAACAGGACAACTATGAACAATACCATACAGGAATTAGAAGATAGATTAAAAACCGTGGCGGAAAACACGCCCGAAAAAGTGGATATCCTGAACGAACTGGCCTGGAAAATCCGCATGGAAGATCGGGAGCGGGCCAGCAATTTAGCCAAAGCAGGCATCCGACTGGCGCAAAAGCTGAATTATCAGCGGGGGATTGCCTTCGGACATCGGAACCTGGGAATTTATTATTACTTCCGCCACAAGCATAAACGGGGCATGTGCTATTTGCTGGATGCGCTGAAGTGGTTTGAGGATAATGATGACAAAGAAGGCATTGCCACCACCTATAGCGTCCTGGGGCTTGCTTACTGGAGTTTCGGTGATTTTCAACGCGGTTTCGATAGCACCTTTAAGGCCTTAAAAATTTATCGTGAGATTGAGGATAAAGCTGGTGAAGCCTGGACGCTAAATTCGCTGGGCAGTTATTATGATGACATGAAAGACTATCAGAATGCGTTGTCTTATTATGAGAAAGCCTATCAATTATTCAAAGAGGAAAATGACCTGTTAGGTGAATCCAGGGCATTGAACGGAATCGGTAATGCGTTTCATTTTACGGGAGATAATGAAAAAGCACTGCAATATCAAAATGAAAGTCTGGACATCACCCGCTCTATCGGTAATAGACTGGGGGAATCCAAAACGCTGAATGATATCGGTCTCCTCTATAAAAGCCAGGCAGAATATGAAAAGGCACTGGAATTTCATCAAAAGAGCCTGAAGCTTCGCCGCGAACTCGGTTATCCGCAAGGTGAAACAACCAGTTTATTGGATTTGGGCGAAATTTACATGGAACAGGAAGAATACGAAAGGGCCCTGGAACTGTTTCAGGAAGCGTTATCCCTCTCGGAAAAAACCAAAGCCAATTTAAAAATTTGCCGGGCCCACCACGATCTTTCCATAATCTATGAGAAATTGGGACAGTTTGAGAAAGCCCTGCAACATTACCAAAAATATCATGAAGTTGATGAAGAAGTGTTTCACGAGGATACTGATGAAAAGATAAAAAATCTGCAAACGGTTTATCAGGTGGAATCGTCGCAACGGGAAGCGGAAATTTACCGGCTTAAAAACGTGGAACTGAAAGAAAAAAACGATGAATTAGAACAGGCGTTAAAAAAGCTACAAGCCATGCAGGCCCAACTGCTGCAATCGGGGAAAATGGCGGCGCTGGGGAATTTGGTAGCCGGTATTGCCCACGAAATCAATAATCCCACCGGTACCATTAAAAGTGCTGCGGATGTTTCCGATCGTGGTATCCAAAAATTATTGAATGTTTTGCAATCAATCGATATACCCGAAACCCATCAAAATTACCGGGAACTGAAACGAACCGTAGAGGTGCTCCTGCAAAATAATCAGAATATTAACGATGCGACTAAACGAATTGTCAGGATCTGCAAAAGCCTGAATAGCTTTACCCAACTGGATAAATCGGAATACCAGAAAACCAACATCAATGAGGGACTGGAAAGCACTTTAACCCTGATCAATCATGAACTGGAAAATCGCATTGAAGTCAAAACCGAATTCGGTACAATTCCCGAAATCTACGGGTATCCCCAGGAATTAAATCAGTTGTTTATGAATTTGTTGATGAACTCGGTGCAGGCCATTCAGGACAAAGGCACCATTTCCATCAAAACCTGGGCGGATAATGGACAGGTGAAGGTCAAGATTTCCGATACCGGGAAAGGAATCCCGCGTGAGAAGATTGATGAGCTATTTGAACCCGGCTTCACCGAAGGTGAGGCACGGATTAAAATGCGCACCGGGCTTTACACCAGTTACAACATCGTGCAGAAACATCACGGTGAAATAAAAGTCGATAGTCGTCCCGGAGAGGGAACCTCTTTTATCATCGACCTGCCCATCGAAGCAAAGAATTAAAACCATGAATTTTTTAGCCCATCTCTACTTAGCCGACGATACGCCCCACTCAATGATTGGCAACCTGCTCGGCGACTTTGCCAAAGGGGATATCGATAGCCAATATGACGACGAAATCTGCCGGGGAATATTGCTGCATCGCAAAATCGATGTTTACACCGACGGCCATGAGGTGTTTTTGCGCAGCAAGTCCCGGATTAGCGACGATTACCGCTTATTAAAAGGCATCATCATCGATATCTTTTACGATCATTTTTTGGCCAAAAACTGGTCGGATTATTCCCTTTACCCGCTGGATGAATATGCAGATTATGTGTATACTACCCTCAACGAATATAATTCGATATTACCGCCCCGGTTACAAAAAGTGCTTTATTATATGAGCGCTCAAAATTGGTTGGTGTCGTATCGGGAATTAGACGGCATTGCCAGAGTGATGAAGGGCATGTCCGGGCGAATTAGCAAAGCAAATCATCTGGCGGAAAGCATTGAAGAGCTTTCCAAAAATTACAGGGAACTGGAGGGGGATTTTAAGGAATTTTTCCCTCAGTTGGTAGAGTATGTGGATTTGGTTAAGGTGCAGGAATTGTGAATCTAACTAATCCGATGCTGTCTGATTAAAACTGCTTCTTCTTTTCTAAAACTTAAATTTATATTATTCCCACATGTTTTGGCGGAAATCTATTCTCGCTAATCAAAAACTGGATTCCCGCTTTTCCCATAGGGAGCACTGTGTGCCGCGGGAATGACACTGTTATTTCGCAATATTTCCGCTATACCATTAAATGATCATTTCTTTCGAGCCTCCAAAAACCGCCCCACCTTTTTGTAAACCTCCTGCAAGCTTTGCCCTTTCTCCTCCGCAATGCGTTTGCATTCCTCATATTCCGGAAGCCATCGCACCTCTTTTCCAAATCGCACTTCTTTGACCTTCAGTTTTCCCCAGGGAGAATCAACTTTTTTGATCGAGCGGGGTAGCATTTCCCGAGCGACATAATGGTAGCGGAAGCCGATGCTGCTGGTCTCCTTAAACAATATTTGTCGAATTTCGGCAAACAATCCGGGATCACATAGAACTGTTAATAAAACTCCCGGACGTCCTTTCTTCATGATGTTGGGATAGATGGACACATCCATGACACCGGCGGCAAAAAGCTTCTCCTGTAAATAGGGATAAATCTCCGGATTCAGGTCGTCGATATTGGTCTCTATTTGAATGGCGGTTTCTTTATCGAATGCCTCGTTCAATTCCCCGCTCCAAATCCGCAGCAAATTGGGGACTTGCTGAAAATCCTTACTCCCGGCCCCATAGCCGATTCGCTCGATGGAAAATGATTGGTGCTCAGGAAGCATTCCCGAGGCAATGTGCGATACCAGGGCGGCGCCGGTGGGAGTGACCAGCTCAGCGTCGATATCAAGATAAGTTAGCGGATATCCTCTTAACAGTGATAATGTCGCCGGGGCGGGAATGGGAAGAACCCCGTGAGCGGCATCGACGCTTCCCTTACTGACCGGCAACGGAGAGGCGTACACGGCCTCTGGTTGCAGGTAATTCAGACAAATGAATACACCCACAATATCGACGATTGAATCAACAGCGCCGACTTCGTGGAAATGCACCTTCTCCAGCGGAATGCTGTGAATGCGAGCTTCCTCCTCACCCAACTTTTGAAAAACCGCAGCGCTGTTCTGTTTAACAAATTCGCTTAGGTCGCTGCGGTCGATCGTTTTTAAAATGTCTGATAAATGGCGATGGCCATGTTGGTCTTGCTTAACTTCCACGGTAAATTTTTTAGCGGAGATATGATGGCGGGAGGTCTCGGTCAGTTGTAGTTCATAGGAGCCGATGGATATTTTCTGCAGTTCGTTACGGAGGTGCTTTAGCGGCACAAATCCATCCAAAAAAGCGCCCAACAGCATGTCACCGGCGGCGCCTCCGATTGCATCAATATATAAATATAGCATTTTATTTACACACCGTGACTACCTTGTAGGTGGCTATAAGTTATTCAAACTAAATCCTAATCTGGTCAGGACGTTACCAAAAAGGCAAAATAATTTAACGGCAAAATGATTGGTCAGGAATTTTATGCAAATGGTCTGTAGTAAATGGAAAATTCCGTTTTCATTGTTTTTCTAATAATGTTGCCTTTTGAAATCTCTGTCCGGTGAGCAAAGATTTAACTTATAAGAGACTACCGGATTGCCTGGGAATGGCCAAATTTTTTAATCCATTCGGGAGATGGTTTGGCGTCATCATCTTGCTTCCATCGTCCATCCACCTCGGCGGATACCGGGCTGTTCTCCTGAATGTATTGGATGACCGCTTCCCGCAAGCGGACGCCGGTAAAATCGACTTCTGAACGAGGGATATCTTTAAGCATATACAAACCGGAATTGCCTTCGATTAAATAGTCGTTGGTGGCCAAGCGATATTTTTTGTCCGGATCGAGAGATTCTCCCTTAATCTCCAGGTAAACCACCCGTTGACCATCCGAATATTCCCTGTTATAAACCACCTTCCCCCCGGCAATGACCAATCCGCTGCTGCTGCCGCTCAGCTTTTGTTCCACAATCACTTTAATTAATTTTCCGCTGGCCTCAAAAACAACAATTTCATTACCGAAAGGCAGGACCTTAAAGATGTCTTCGCGAGTGATCGGGCCTTTGCGGATGTTGGAGCGAATGCCGCCGAAGTTCATAAAGGCAAAATCCGCATCGACTCGCTGTCGCATCACATCTGCCAAAAAATTATTCATCGGCGCTTCACCCACACTGGAGCGGGTCAAGGCAGTTTCAGTCTTACCGATGACCTCTTTAAATCCTTTTTCGTATTTGCGTTGCTGCTCTTCGATAAAATTTGCCACTGAAGTATCCGGCCAAAATTCATCTTCTTGCAGCAAGAGCAGGGAACTGCCTTCGGCAGGATAATCGTATCCGGCAATGGAGCGGCTGGGCATATGGATTTGCAAATCCAGCCAGCCTAAATTTCCCCCGTTTCCGTAATTTTGCATACAGATGGTATGATTGACCGGGTCCTCCCAGACTTTCTCATATCCTTTATGGATGTGTCCCCCCAGCAAAAGATCGATGCCCTGCACAAAATGGGCGATCTCCATCGCATCCACATAGTTATCATTTGTGGCTTTTTCGTACGCCTGATTTTTCAGACGCTCATAACCTTCCTTGGGATCATAAGGTAATCCCACGTGGACCAAAGCCACCACTAAATCCACACTCTGTTTTCGCAATTCATCAGCTGTTTCCTGCAACGAAGCCACTTCATTGCGAAATTCGAGGCCTTTGATGTTTTCCGGGTAGCTCATGTGTTCGGTGCCGGCGGTTGTCGCGCCAGTGATACCAATCTTTAATCCCTTTTTCTCCACGATAGTCCAGGGTTTTACCCATGCCCAGCGCTCCCCTGTTTCTTTATCATAAATATTACTGGAGACCCAAGGAAATTCGGAGGCTTTGATCAGCTCGATCAAATTTTCCTGTCCCTGGTCAAAATCGTGGTTACCGGGCACGGTGGCGTCGTATCCGATCATGTTCATGTATTTTACCACGGCCATGCCTTCCGATCGCGACCCCACCAGGGTCCCCTGGAAAATATCGCCGCCGTCAATCAGCAAAACCGAGAAACCCTGTTTTTCTGCTCTATCTCGCACACCCTTAATAATCCCTGCAGCCGAGGCCGCGCCGCCCAGCATTGGGGGAAATTCCGGGTTTAAGAATTCCGCTTTTTGAGGCACTATGCCGCCGTGGACATCGTTGGTAAACAGCACCGTCAGGCGGGACATTTCCTCTTTATTTTCTGCAAAAGTGAAGGTCGTGAAAGCGAATATGATGAATAACCTAATGATGAATCTTTGCATCGATTTTCTCCTGAATTTTACAAAGGAAAATATAGGGGCATAAAAACGGGTGCGCAAGAAGCAACCTGACAAAATAAATTTTGTCGCTCCGGAGTGAGTGTCAAAATTCATTTTGACACATTTAAGAAAAGAGCCTCTTTTGAAAAAATTGATAGAAATATTGAACATCTTCTTTAGATACCACTTTCAACGCGGCCAGCAAGGATAAATAGAATAATCCTGCCAATATTAATACCAGAAAAATGTTCCAGGACTGAATCAGGTATACAATGACAGCGAGAACCAACCCAGCCAGTAATGCTTTGAAAATGGGTAAGGCCAATTCGGGAAGGTTAATCGTTTTTCTGATAACGATGATGATGGTAATAATGATGATTGCCTCGGAAACGACGGAGGCTAAACTGGCGCCCAGAATGTCATAGTCAGGAATAAGCAGGTAATTCAATCCGACATTTATGAGCATCCCGATGCCGGCCAGAATTGACAACAAATGTTGCTTGCCAATGGCGCTCATCAAAGCAGTAAAGGCAAATTTCATAAACAGAATGCCCAGCGCCAGAGACAGCCAGCGCAGGGGGATGTAAGCTCTGGCAAATTCCGGTTCGAACAATAGATTTATAATCTGGGGTGATAATATAAACAGAACGATGACGATCAAAATGGCAACGAACATCAGGTAGTGAAATGTCCTTTGGAAAGTTCGGTCGAATTGTCTCTTTTGGGTCAGGTACAAAACAGAAAGCGCCGGAAACAAAGCATAGGAAATATTTTCCGGGATAAAGGTGATGCTTTCCATCAACTTTCGGGCCACATTGTAAATGCCAACAATGGCGTCGGTATGAAAAATTTTTAACATGATCGTATCAATGCGCATGCTAACGGTTCCGAACAGTCCCATCAGGGCGAATGGATACGCCTGCTTGAAAATTGACATCAATCGTGCGGGTTGCCATTTTAAGTCTATTTCAGTGAAATAATTTTTAGTCAACGAATAAGTTAATAAGGCCTTTATGAGTTGCACTCCGGCAAAGCATGAAATTAACGTTTCCAGACTGAACGTAAATATCCAGGCCAGAATAGAAAAAATTAGAAAGCCAAATCGTTCCACAACGTTAATAAGGGCTTCGAATCCCATCCGTTCAAAGGCACGGAATACTACAATGAAAAAACGGCTCCAGCTTTCAAACACCAGAAAAATTGAAAAAACGAAAATGACAATGCGCTCCTGTTCCGTCCAGTTGGTCAGGAAGGTTATGCCGTTGACCAGGACAAACACCAATAACGATCCGATTAAAATGACCGGAAGGGTTGTGCCAACCAATTCTTTGGCGCGGGATTTATCGCGGGCAATTTCACGAATCAGTAAGGTGTTGATGCCCAGGTGGGTAAATACCATAAACAGCATCACAAATGCCAGTGAAAAGCTGTAGATGCCAAATCCATCGCTTCCCAGCAGACGGGTTAAAATTAAAACTAAGGCAAGATTGATCAGTTTTGATAAGACGTGGCTGGCTGTTAGAACAGCACTGTTTTTTACGATTCGTTCCCCGAATGTCATGGTAAGATTCGGCTCGGTTGCGGGAGTTCTTTTTCAGCTGATAGAAATGGGCCGAATATGGCCAATAAAACCAATTCCATTTCGGTAGGGAGCAAGGAACAAAGGGTTATTTCTAAAGAAGGATAAAAATTAAGGTAAATTGGATTAAATGGAAAGCAACCTCGAGCACCCTTCATTGAAAAAGCTCTTCCTCGACCAACTGGCAAATAATATGGCCGATCATGATATGGGTTTCCTGAATTCGGGAGGTGGCATCTGAGGGCACGATGATCGCCGAATCTACAATCTCGGCCAGCTTGCCGCCATTGCCCCCTAAAAAACCGAGTGTCATCAGTCCCTTCTGTTTGGCAGTTTTCACCGCGGCAATAATATTCCCCGAATTCCCGCTGGTGCTGATCCCAACTACCAGATCGCCGCTTTTGCCCAATGCTTCAATCTGGCGGGAGAAAATTTGCTCGAAGCCGAAATCATTAGAAGAAGCAGTTAAGACCGAGGTATCCACTGTTAAGGACATGGCAGGGAGAGCGTCCCTGGGAAAAGTTCCTCTGAGTCGGACCACAAATTCAGCCGCCAGATGCTGCGAATCAGCAGCGCTGCCACCGTTTCCGCAAAATAAAATTTTTCCACTGCTTTTGATCGTGTTTAGAAAAAGGGAAACAGATTTCTCGATAGGCTCAAGAAGTTCACCGATCACCTTTTGCTTGACAGCAATGTTCTCTTCAATCTGTTGAATAATTTTTTGTCGCAATATATTTTAAGCTTTTTGATGGATGGCGGCGGAAAATTCCTGCATCAATGAATGATTATCCGTTTTTTCGAAAAAATTCCCGATCACGATAAAATCCGCACCGGAATCAACTTTTAATTTGGCATCCTCCGGGGTTCTGATGCCACCCCCGACCAACAACGGTATTTCTGTGTTTTCACTAATCAGCGAGACCATTTCCTCCGGCACAGATAATTTGGCACCACTTCCCCCTTCCAAATAAATGGTTTTCATCCCTAAATATTGAGCGGCAAGCGCATGGGATAATCCGATACCAGGCTTATTGCGGGGAATGGGAAAGGAGTTGCTCACATATTGGGCACTGGTTAAACTACCGGATTCAATCAGCATGTAGCCACAGGAAATGGCTTCCAATTTCATTTTCCAGAGAATAGGTGCCGCCATGGCCTGATTTCCAATGAGATGTTCCGGATTTCGTCCGCTAATCAAGCTTAAAAAAAGCAAGGCATCGGCGTGAGGTGAAATTTGATAGAGACTGCCGGGGAAGATGATCACCGGATGATCGCCGGAAGCCTGTTTTATTTTGAGAACCATTTCATTAAAGTCCTTTTCCAGTAGAAAACTACCCCCTACAAAGAAGGCGTCCACACCGGATTGAATTCCTTTTTCCACGCTACTCTGGATATTGTCCAATGATAAGTTATCCGGATCTAATAACAAAATAAAGCCCGAACCCCGCTCTTCCAGAATTTTAAGCAGCTTGCGATAAGTATTTCCATGTTCCATGTGCGTCATCAATATTAGATTCGAGAAAATCAAGTTTACAAATCCTGCCTCTAAAATGCAAGTTATTTGGATGTTAAGTGGTTGTGATAAGAATGATTGGGGTACAGGGGTATTTGAGTGTTTATGGGGTATCGCATTTGTATGTTAAAACGGCAAGGTTAACCCGATAAGGCAACCTGCCAGCACTCTTCTACTACAATATTAAAATAAGAAAATACTTCGCCTGAAAACGTTAGTTTTCATCCTCAAAAGAGAACAGTCCAAAGCGCTTTTCCTTAGACGCCCTGATGCGATTTTTAAAATAGTCGCGGTTCTGTATTTCTGAATACCATTTGGCACGTAGGAACTGGTTGCGTTCAAACCATTCATATTGGATTGCCCCATGCCATTCGTTTCTGATCGCCCGGGCAATTTCAATGGTCAGGCGAGTGGTATTGGTAAAAATATATAAAATATCATTTTTTATGGCAGTGTGAATAATAATTTCAAAAGGCTGACGGTTTTCCAATTCAGATTGAACGTTTCGCGCTGATTCAATAATCGCATCTTTTCTTTCGTGCAGCTTTTTGTCATATACTTCAATACTTCCCACAAAAGTATCCGGGCCTTTATCCATACATTTGGTGCAATAAGCTGCTTCGGTGCGAACCGTATAAATATCGGTTACGGTATCTTTAATCCATTTATTTTTGAAATAAATCCGATGACACCTTGGGCAGGAATAAATTACTCGATTTTTTAGCATCGGAGATGACGCTTCGGCAGAAAAAGTAGAGAAATCTTCACCGTTCTCCAATTTGGCTTCAATCTCTTCCATTTCACCGGAATCTTCGGCTAGGTCTTCTTCTCCGTCCATATCCTCATCTTCCAAAACATCCTCTTCAAAGTCCTTTTCAGAGTCATCCTCTTCCCACTCCTGCGGATCGTCTTCGAAAAATTGTTGGTGCTTCTTAGCCATTTAAAACCTCCTTCATTATCTATTAAATCTTTAAATTTAAGATCGTTATTCTCCTAAATACAAGAAAATAATTCTGAGTTTTTGTGTGTAAATTTAAATCAGTTAGCCGCTCAGAACAATTCCATCTACTAATTGGGAAACACTCTTTATGAGTATGACTTGCTATAAGCAAGTATTCAAGGCCTCGACGATAATATCCAGTTCATCTTCCCTGATCGTACGGAAGTTGAGAAAAAGAGCATCTTCCTGCACATAGCCCACCACTGGCGGATGGTGAGAACGCATTTTATCGGCCAGCTTTATCGGAGATAATCTTTGAGAAGTTATCTTCAATGCTACTGATGGTATTTTTTCCAGGGGTAACGCACCACTACCCATTTGTGAAAAGGTTTCCACAATGGCCATTTGAATGCCATCTCCTTTACAGCGAGCTTGAATGGACTCAGCGCGTCGTTTTAATTCTGTTTGAGGGCATTTTAACAGGGAATAAACAGGTATACTCTCCGGCAGTTTTTCCGGTTGCAGATATGCTCTTAAAGTCGCTTCCATTGCGGCAAAAATCAATTTGTCGCAACGCAGCGCCCGGGTAAGGTGATTTTCTTTTATCTTCTGAATATATTTTGGGGTTCCAACGATTATCCCTGCCTGCGGCCCGCCCAGCACTTTGTCCCCGCTAAAGGTGAGCACATCAACGCCCATATCCAGCACTTCACGAGCCAGTGGTTCGTAAGGATAATCCCATTGTCTTAAATCTTCCAGGACCCCGCTCCCCATGTCATAAATGAATGGCAAATTATTCTGTTGTGCTAAGCGAGCTAATTCGGGAATATCAGCCTGGCCTGTAAAACCGAGAATACGAAAATTACTGGCATGAACTTTTAACAGAGCCCCGGTTTTACGGGTGATTGCTTGCTGGTAGTCCTTAAGATGAGTTTTGTTGGTAGTGCCGATTTCCACCATTTTTGCACCACTGGATTTCATCACTTCCGGCATACGGAAAGAGCCGCCGATTTCCACCAACTCTCCCCGGGAAACCGGCACTTCTCTTCGATTACACAAAGTGTTTAAGGCTAAAAAAATCGCGGCCGCACAATTATTGACCATTAGCGCAGCTTCGGCACCGGTAATCAGGCAAAGCAATTCTTCGATATGATCGTTTCGATTTCCTCGTTTTCCGGATTCAAGTTTGATTTCCAAATTGCAGTAATTTTTGCTTGCCTCTTGAAGCGCCCTTCGACTGGCTTCCGACAGCGCAGCCCGTCCCAGATTGGTATGTAAAATGATCCCGGTGGCATTCACAACACGTTTCAATTGCGGTTGAAGTAAATTTCCCAGGCGCACTGAAATTTTCTCTTGCAGCTGTTCGGGAATTTTTTGTGGGGATAAAGATTTGTGCCGGGGGATTATTTCCCTGAATGCATCGATTTCCTCCTGAATGATCTGCTTTATATATCGCGGGTGGATCGGGAATTTGCTAATGGCAGGGTTTTGAAGGAGTTCGTGGACGGAAGGTATGGCACGATAAATCTCTTGCAAATCAGTTGATTTCATTTTCCACGTTTACATTCGGTTGGTTTTTCTTGATACGTACTTTTAGAATGCGATTCCTGACGATGCGTTCCACCACGAAATCATAACCATTGTATTCCGTTTTTTCTTTTTCCTTTGGAAGTGATCCGAGTAAGTTCAGAATAAATCCACTGATCGTTTCCACCCCTTCTTCGGTGGGCAAATTCAGATGCAATTCTTCATTGATCTCTTCAATGGGCATTCGTCCATCAACAATATATGTATTTTCATCGACTCGTTTATAAAGAGGGACTTCCTTATCATACTCGTCTTGAATTTCGCCAACAATTTCCTCAATGACGTCTTCCAGGGTTACCAGTCCGGATATCCCGCCATATTCATCGACAACGAGCGCCATGTGCATCCGTTCTTTTTGAAATTCTCGCAGGAGTTCATGAATTTTTTTAGGTTCGGGTACAAAATATGCCGGCCTGGCCAATTTGCCCAGGTCAAATCTCTCTTTTCGGGATTTGCTTAATAATGGCAGTAAGTCTTTGACATATAGAATGCCGACGATGTTATCAATCCTGTTCTTGTAAACTGGAATACGTGAGAGTAACTTGCTTTTCACAACATTCATAATTTGAGTGAGTGACATATGCATTTCCACACAAACCATGTCTGTTCGGGGGACCATAATTTCTTTCACCGTCGTCTCTCCGAACTCAAAGATGCTGTGAATCATCTCTCGTTCATCTTTCTGCAGCGTTCCATGTTCTTCACCCACTTCAACTAACGTTTTCAGCTCATCTTCGGATAAATGGGTCTTTTCTTCCGAAAAGCCGACCGTATTTTGAACCAGGCGGGTAAATCGTGCCAGCATATAGGTAATCGGATAAAATATGTAAAAGAGCATGGTCAGGGAAAAACTGGCTAGCCTGGAATAATTTTGAGGATTACGAACGGCGATCACTTTCGGAATTATCTCGCTGGTAATGAGCAATGCTAACGTTACCACAATGACATTAATAATTAGGCCAACCTGGGTGTTAAAGTTTGCTGCCGCACAAATTTTGGTGGTGATAATGGTTGCATAGGAAGCAGTAGAGATATTCACTATAGTATTTCCAACCACAATGGTGATTAGCAACTGGCGGGGATTAACCATTAATTCGGCAACACGATTTTCCCCAGCTCGATTGGAAGTACGAAATTTCTCAAGAACCGATTGCGTTAAAGCAAAGTAGGCAGTTTCTGATCCGGAAAAAAATGCAGAAAGTGCCAGAAAGGCTAAAAAGATTAATAGATAAAAAAGGATGTCCGGCCACAACGGTAAATGGCAACTCCCAATTTTAATATACACTCAAAATTTAATTATGAATATAATTCCTGCTGCTGTAAAAAACCATAACTGATGGAAAATTCATTTATTTTCTCAACTCCTTTCAACAGTTTCAAAAAAAATCGGCACATTTTGTAAGATAATAATCTTCTTTTTCGCGCATCCGGTTTTGTTCTGCCACAGATTTATCATCATAACCTTTTAAATGAAGCATCCCATGAACGATCAAGCGGCAGATCTCTTCCAGAAGGGTAACCCCGAATTCTTTGGCCTGAGCTTTGGCCCGGTCAACTGAAATATAAATTTCTGCTTCTGGATGCTCCGAATTGTTAAGATTGAAAGTCATCACGTCGGTTTCGCGATCATCATTCAGGTATTTATGGTGCAATTTTCGGATGTATGCATCATTGACAAAGATGACACTTATTGCGCGAATGCTTAAGTTTTCGCCACCAGTCACATTATGTATTAGTTGCCGTAAATTATCTTTATTTAAAGGAAGTGGCGAAAGATTTTCGAGCGCTTCAATTTGAATCTGCATGGGAACTCTTGCTACTTGCTTCTACACGCTGCTTTTTCTGACCAGTGGGGTGCGGTGTTTTGCCAGCAGTTGATTTCACTCGTAAGCTCGTTTTCTCATTCGTTGGTTTTTTCTCTTTTTCGGAAGGCTCCCCAGGATATTCAATCCTCACATGATGAATTCCGGTTAAAATCGGGATAAACGCATTTTTAATATCATTAATGTGTTTAAGGGTCAGATCACAATTATCCAATTGCCCTTCCTCAATCTTTTTATCGACCAGGGAATCCACCAAATTTCGTATCCGTTGTGGGGTGGGATTTTGTAAAGTGCGTGAGGCTGCTTCTACAGTATCGGCCAGCATGGCAATACCTGTTTCTTTAGATTGAGGCATTGGTCCCGGATACCGAAAATTACTTTCCTCAATATCCGTTGCATTCTTGTTCTCCAATGCTTTACGGTAAAAATAAGTGATTAAACTTGTACCATGATGTTCGGGGATAAACTGTTTTACAGCTTTGGGTAAATTATATTTTTCTGCTAATTCGTAACCGGATTTAACGTGATTGACCAATATCAGACTACTCATTCGAGGGGTAAGGTTGTCGTGTTTATTGACTCCGCTCATCTGGTTCTCTACAAAATATTCCGGTTTCAGCATTTTCCCCACGTCATGGAAATAGCATCCGACCCTGGTCAATAAGGCATTGGTTCTGGGCACTGCCAGGGCTGCTGCTTCTGCCAAGTTCGCGACAACAATGCTATGATGGAAGCTACCCGGTGCCCGAACGGAAAGTTGTTTTAACAAAGGGTGATTTAAATCTGATAATTCCAGTAAAGTAATATCCGTAGTGACGTCAAATAGGCGTTCAAAAAGTCCAATCATTAAGAAGACCACTGTTGGGATTAAAATTGCGTTGGGTAACAAATAAACGCCAAAATCTTTCAGTATCTCTTTCATGGATTCAAAGTGAAACAATCCAAAAATGAGTTGGACGCCCAAATACCCCAATAGAATATATAAGATAGCCCGAAACATTTGTCCACGATTGCGAATTTTTTGCACCGAAAAAACAGCAATACTTCCCACAATCAAGGTCATAAATGTGAGGGTATAATCGTTTCCGAGAATGGCGCCCAAAATTAAGCTAAGGGTAACTGTACCAATAAATGCGATGCCAAAATCCAGCAGCATGGAAAGCAGCATTGGCGCTAATATAATCGGAATGGCTAAATTTGCCCAGTCAGTTATTTCTGTAATGATTGCGGCAGCACCCAATTGGAGGAGAAAAATAAGGGTAACCATCCCTAATAATTGATTGTTATCAAAAGTTTCCTTTCGATAGAAATACAGATATAACACGGTTAATAGTAACAGAGTTGCTGCAAAAAAGATTTTGCCAAGATAGAATTTTACCTGTTGCCAATTTTCTTTATAATCAGACCGCTCCCGAAGCGCTCTGGACAACGACTGTAATTTTTGATAAACTGATTCGGTCACAATTTCGTGACTATCGATTATTCGTTCATTTTGCTTCACATATCCTTTTACCAGGGACACATCATGGGCGGCTTTCTCTTTTCGTGTATTGGTAATGGATTCATTAAATTTCAGATTTGGAGTAAGAAAGGAGGAAATTAAATGATCAGCGATATCTAGTTCGATTGCTTTTTTCGAATAATGGTTGTTCAGTAACTCTTTAATTTGAGTTTCCGCTTCTTTCATTTCCAAAACATCAGAAACCGGCATGCTTTCCTCAATTCCGGATTCTATGATCACAATTTCATCTTCAACAATTTCTTTTTTGGGACGGTCCAGAATTCCTTGCTGATATACCCGGGATAATCCCTGGTTAAAATATTTTGTGAATTGAAATAATTTTTTATACTGATGCAGAGAATCCAACTGTATGAGATTTGTATAGCTTAGGTCTAAATCATAATTCAGTGCAAAGCGCTGAAGAAGGCTGTCACCGACTTGTATTAAGCTATCCTTAACTGCTTTGGTCTGTTGATTAGCGGAATGGAAATTAAATTGTTTGAAAAAAGAATTTAATTCAGTAAAGAAGTTGTTTAGTGTAATTTGTTGAACGTTCTCGGTTTCGAGGTTCTTGTCAAATACCGGGGGCACATTTTGGCGAGCTTGTTCACGCTCGCGTTCTAATTCTTGCTCCGTTTTTTGAATGCCGAATTTAAAAGGAGCGATAATTTCTTCCGGCGCAATGCTACCCACGGTGAGATTGCTGTATTCAAACGGTCGTTCAGATGGAAGTAACAAAATGATAATAATCAGCAAGGCCACGCCGTAAAAAAACTTTATCAAAAAATTGTCAAGCCTGGTTCCCCAAAAGCGCTTCGCATGTAACGCTTCTAATAAATCTTCCCATTTTTGTTCAAATTTTTTCATCTTCATATCCTTAAACTAAAAAGAAAGGGTACTTAAAACAAATCGATAAGCCGAATTCTGTCACCTCCGTTGCTAAACGAAGGCCGGTGATCATTTGTCTAAGCGGTCTACCCGGAAGTATTTCCCGAATGTTCGGGAAACGAAGCGAGCCACTTCGTTTTCCTTGCGAAAATCCTTCCCTATTTGACCTTGCTCCGGGTGGGGTTTGTCCGGCTCAGATGTTACCATTTTTTCCATTGAAAAACTTCTGCTCAGAAGCTGACCGGTGGGCTCTTACCCCGCCATTTCACCCTTACCCCGCACTCAAATTTTATCAATCTTGAATTTTTGTACGAAATTTAGCTTACCAGTTGTTTTAAGCCCCATGGATTATACTGTTTGACTATAAACAAAATTTGAGTGCGGGGCGGTATGGTTTCTGCGACACTTTCCATCTTATGATGTTTTCACACCATAAGTCCCGAATTCTCTTCGGGCACCCTGCTCTGTGGAGTTCGGACTTTCCTCCGGGCAAATCAACTAATTAATACATGATAATAATCAATTGCCCGGCGATCACCTGATTTGTTTTAAATACCCTTATAAATCGTATATGAATTTTCTTACCTGCAGATTTCAATCAAAGTTAATCTTCTGTCCACACCAGAATACGGCCACAAAATTCACAAGTAATAATCCGGTCCGATTTCCGTACTTCAACCAGCAGTTGAGGAGGAAGCTGTGAAAAACAACCTCCGCATGAGCCGCGATTTATCGGCGCAACCGCAATACCATTTTTGGCATTCCGTATCCGCTCGTATCGTCTTAGATACCGATCATCTAAACGCCGGGCAACCTTTTCTCGTTCCCCAACTAAACGAGATTCCTCTTCTTTGGTATGCTGATTAATCTCTTCCAATTCCTTTTTGCTGTCTGCCAATTGCTTTTCAATTTGTTTAATTTCTTCTTCTAAATCGGTGGTTTCTTTCTTTAGGTCTTCTTCATCTTCCAGGGTTTGAATAATTTTATTTTCTAAATTTTCAATCTCAACCTTTTTGGTATCTATCTCCAAAGAAATCGCATCGTATTCCTTATTATTCTGCACTTGATATAGTTGATCTTCAAACTTTTTTAACTGAGCCTTGCTTGCATCCACCTCTTTCTCGAACATCCGGCGATCACTTTGTAATTTTTCAATTCTCTCGCCAAGTTCTTCTATCTTGGTTTTTTTCTCATGGAGATCATTCTCCAGATTTTCTATCAGTGCGGGCAAGTCCCCTTTTTGTAACTGAAGAACATCAAGTCGATTATCATACTCCTGGAGTTTCATCAGGGTCTCGACAAGTTCTTTCACGAATTCCTCCTTATGGATTTGAATTTATCCTTAACAAAAAAGGGTGCACTCACTATCTTTTGAATGCACCCTTTTACGTTTATTGACTTTTCTTGCAAGTTGGTCTTTTTGCAATCTAGGCCAAATTTCAGNNCCCACCAGGACTCGAACCTGGGACCAGCCGATTATGAGTCGGCTGCTCTGACCAACTGAGCTATGGGCCCAGATAACTTAAAAAAATAAATTTTGACTATGTCAAAAGCAAGACATTTTTTATCCGGCCCATGAGCCGAAATTATCACATGATAGTAGCTTTCACACAGAATTAAACTTGAAATTTACTAACCATTTTATATATTTAGATTATTCAATAATCGGTGGGTTACATTTTGAATAAACTATCTGAACAAAAATAAAAAAATTAATACTACTCAATTTAGATGAAGGATTTATTAAAAAAAGTATTCGGCAAACTAGAAGGAGCCGGAGTGGATGATACTGAAAATATTGAGATTCATGATGTACGCTTGGCCGCCTGTGCTCTTTTTCTGGAAATGGCAAACATTGATGGGGAATTTAGTGAAGATGAACGCCAAGAAATCTTTACCATATTAAGAGAAGAATACGACCTGTCCGATGAGCACGCGGCTCAAATTACAGAAGCCGCAGAAGAGGAATTGGAAGCGAGCCTCGATCTGTGGAAATTTACAAATATGATAAATACGAATTTTTCCAGAGAAGAAAAAGTTCAAGTTGTGGAGTTTTTGTGGCGGATTATCTATCTGGACGGCAAACTCAATCGGCATGAAGACTATCTCATTCACAAATTTTCTCGCTTACTGCGACTTTCTCACTCCGAATTAATTGATGCCAAATTAAAAGTTCTCCAGCAACATAAAAACTCCTGAACAAAAGCCCGCCGATCTTTCTCCATTTAAATAGAATCGAAAGGAAATTTTTGGAGCGAGCAAAGAAAAAATGGGGGCAACATTTTTTAAGGGACAAAAATATTGCCCGAAAAATTGTCCGTGCAGCAAATATAAATGCCCGACGCCTCATTATGGAAATCGGACCGGGATATGGCATATTGACTGAGATGCTCCTGACTTCCGGTGAGCATTATATTGGGATAGAGATTGATCCTCATTTAGCCAGCACCTTGGAGGGCCGTTTTGAGAATTATCCCAATTTTCATTTATCCACCCAAGATGCTCTGGAATTCGATTGGGAATCTGCGATTCGGGAATATTCAGGTTACCGCCCGGTGGTTCTTGGAAATATTCCTTACAACATAAGCTCACCCATTTTGTTCAAGTTGTTTGATAATTCGGAGCTTATCGATAGGGCGATATTAATGGTACAAAAGGAAGTTGGGCAGCGGCTTATCGCTAAACCATCGACGAAAGATTACGGGCTGCTGGCCATATTTAGCCAATTGTATTCTGATGTGCAATATCTATTTACCGTCTCCGCCAAGGTCTTTTATCCACAACCCAAAGTAGATTCCGCAGTGGTGAGATTGATATTTAAAAGGAGAGTAAAAACACAATTTTCAGATTATCAATTATTTCAGTCCGTATTACGCAGATGTTTCCAACAACGTCGCAAGATGCTTCGCAAATCATTATCCGGGTTGTTCTCACCTGCCCTTTTAAGTAAATTAGACGTCGATTTGACGCAGCGGCCGGAAGAACTTTCCATTCCAGCATGGATAAAACTTAGCGAGTCTATCTACCGCCACTTACTAGATTAGAAGAGGAATCATCATCATGACGAATGTTCAGACAGAAATCAATTTTGAAGAAATTCTAAATGATATTCTCCCGCTTTTAGAGAACGAACAAATACAATACGTCAAAAATATTTTGGCGGATATGCACCCGGCGGATATATCGGATTTACTTGAAAGGCTCGAACCGGATAATCGTAATAAGGTATTTGCGCTTTTGTCACCGGACATTGCCAGTGAAGTGCTTGCCGAACTCGAGCATGCCTTAAAAGAGCGATTATTGGTTGAGCTGGATACCGGTCAGATCGCCAAAATTGTAAACGAAATGGACTCTGACGATGCAACTGATGTGGTTTCCGAATTATCGACTGAAAAGGCTACCGATGTGTTGCGGAAAATTAAGGATGAGTATTCGAAAGAGATTCAGGAACTGCTTCATTATGCAGAGGATTCAGCCGGCGGAATAATGGCCAAGGAGTTCGTGGTCGTTAATGCCAATTATACAGTTAATCAAACCATCGAAGAGATGCGGAAGAACCGTGAGGAAATTGAAGATATTTATCACTGTTATGTGGTTGATGATTTCGGCGTGCTGGTGGGGCAAGTCAATTTAAAGGAACTGATTTTGGCCGATCCAGAAACAAAAATTAAAGATATTATGGACGAAGAAGTGTTTGTAATCGAAAGCGACATGGATCAGGAAGAAGTTGCCCATATTTTTGAAAAATACGGTTTGGTATCCGCACCGGTGGTAAGCAGCCGCCATAAACTGATTGGTCGCATTACCATTGATGATGTGATTAATGTTATTAACCAAGAGACGGATGAAGATTTAGCCAGAATCGCCGGTATTGGTGAAGAAGAAATTTTAGAAGAAAGTGTGTCCAGAATTGTCGGCGCTCGCTTACCCTGGTTGATTCTCTCTTTCCTGGGGCAGATCATCTCTGCCTTTATAATGGACCTTTATGAAGTAACGATTGGGAAGATTGTAGCCTCCGCGTTTTTTATTCCATTGGTGATGGCCATGGGGGGAAGTATCGGTCAGCAATCCAGTATTATTGTGGTTCGTGGTTTGGCAACCGGTGAAATTAATCCGAGGGACATCTGGCGCCGCCTGATCCGCGAAACCCGCGCCGCATTGATTAATGGGGTCGTCATCGCAATCCTGATATTTTTGGTTGTCATTGTCTGGCAACACAATGTCAAATTTGCCTCGGTATTATCTATTACCCTGATCATAGTGATCTTAAATGCCTCACTTTTCGGCGCGATCATTCCTTTTGGATTTAAGAAATTTAATGTAGATCCGGCAATTGCCAGCGGCCCGTTTGTAACCACTTTCAATGACGTGGTTGGATTAGTTATTTACTTTACATTATTAACCCTGTCATTGGAGTATGTTTTGATTGGATGAGTTGACGACGCTTAACGATCCTTCAGAGTGATTCAATTTAGAAAAACCTTAATAAATTTCCTTACATGTCACATATAATGAAAACAGAAGCGCTGGTGCTACAGACCGTGCGCTGGCAGGAATCAAGCAAAATCGTACATTTGTTTTCGAGAGAGTATGGTTATCTGAAAATAATCGCCAAGGGCGCACTGCGTGCGAAGAGTTCTTTCCGCGGGGTGCTGGAAGCACTCAATCATGTAGAAGTCATCATCTCTCATAAAGATACCCGTGGTTTGCAAATATTAACCTCGGCCACGCTACTGAATGCCTTTTTACATACTCGCAACAATTTACGTAAGACTGCGGTAAGCTTTTCCATTTTGGAACTGATCAAAAAATTGTTTTCAGTTCATGAACCGGTTCGACAGTTTTTCCTTTGCACCATTGATTTAGTAAATGAAATAAATAATTCCGATGATTCTGAAAATGATGAGTTTGAAATTTATTTATGGCATTTTCTTCTCAATTTGAGTGAGACGTTAGGATTTGGGTGGACCCTGGATAAATGTTTAAAGTGTAAAAGAACCCCACAGGATTTTCCCATTGTTCTGGACTCTCAAAACGGAGGCTTTTTGTGTAGCAGGTGTCGCAGTCAATTTGTCGGAACCGAAATGACAGAAAGACAATGGAAAGAACTACACACCCTGGCAAATACGGAGGTAACCATGCTCGGCCAATTTGTACATCGCGATCCCAGTTTTGTTCAGCAGGATTTAACAGGGATTTTGCTCAATCATTTGGCCTATCATACCGAAGTTTCTTTAGAATTAAAATCTTTGAAATGGTATGTTTGATAATTAACTTCAAAATTTGTATCGGAATTTGTGACTGAAATTTTCACTAAAATGAGGTGTTATATTGGCTCAAAAAGTTTTAGACGCTATGGAAAAATTAGTTTCCTTGTGTAAGCGACGCGGATTCATATTCCAAAGCAGCGAAATATATGGTGGGTTGAACAGTTGTTACGATTATGGCCCTATGGGAATTGAATTGAAGAAGAATATCAAAGAACTGTGGTGGAAAGCCATGGTTTATGAGCGTGATGATATTGAGGGCGTCGATGCCAGCATCTTAATGCATCCGCGGGTATGGGAGGCCTCCGGACATGTAGAAGGATTTACGGATCCCCTGGTGGATTGTAAAGACTGCAAAATGCGCTTTCGCGCCGATCAAATAGACCTGAACAAAGGATGTCCGAATTGTGGTGGTGAATTAACCGATCCTCGTCAATTTAACCTTATGTTTAAAACGCACATGGGGCCAGTGGAAGATGGTGCTCACATTGTATATATGCGTCCGGAAACTGCCCAGGGTATTTATGTAAATTTCCACAACGTTCGGGAAGCATCGCGGCAAAAATTGCCTTTCGGAATTGCACAAATCGGGAAAGCGTTTCGTAATGAGATTACTCCCGGAAACTTTATTTTCAGAACCCGCGAATTCGAACAAATGGAGATGCAATATTTTGTTAAACCGGGCACGGATGAAGAATGGTTTGAATTCTGGAAAGAAGAAAGATTGAAATGGTATGCACGATTAGGCATTCGGGAAAAAAACCTTCGTTTCTGTCAACATCAGCCAGATGAATTGGCGCACTATGCCAAAACCGCATTTGACATCGAATATCTGTATTCTTTCGGATGGAATGAAATCGAAGGCATTCACAACCGCACCGATTTTGACTTGAAGCGCCATCAGGAATTTTCAAAGAAAAATCTCCTCTACTTCGATCATGAAACCAGCGAGAGATATATCCCGTACGTGGTAGAAACCTCTACCGGAGTTGACCGTCTTCTGTTAACCACTCTGGTAGATGCGTACGATGAAGAAGAAGAGCGAGTGGTATTGCGCTTCAAACCAATTATCGCACCAATGAAGGCCGCTGTCTTTCCCCTGGTTAAAAAAGATGGCATGCCGGAAATTGCGCGGAAAATTGTGAGCAATCTTCGCAAACACTTCCGGGTATTCTATGATGAATCCGGCGCTATTGGTCGTCGTTATCGAAGACAGGATGAAATTGGTACTCCGTATTGTTTCACAGTTGACTCACAAACCATGGAAGACGGGACAGTCACCGTTCGAGAGCGTGATACGATGGGTCAGGAGAGAATTTCACAAGATACTATTATGGCATATCTGATGGAACGGGTAATATAGTTGTTGAGAGTAATCTTCAGCATCATCAGTATCAGGGTATATTGGTAATCTATGCAATTTCCCCAAAAAAATTGAAAATAATCAATTTTTATTTGATAGTTTTCACAAACTTCTTTACATTTTATCAAAATTACAATTTCTAATAATATCAATCTAAAAAGGGGAGGCCAGTTATGTCAAAAGGCACCATCAATAAGGCCATTTTAATCGGGCGATTAGGCGCGGATCCTGAAATTCGCTATACGCCCAGTGGAACGCCGGTTGCGAATTTTAATATTGCAACCAACCGTAGCTGGAAAGATAAAGACGGAAATGCGAATGAGGAAACCACCTGGCACCGGATCGTTATGTGGAGCCGTCAGGCAGAAGTGGCAAATGAATATTTAAAGAAAGGGAGCCAGGTATATGTGGAGGGGCGGATTCAAACTCGGGAATATGAAGACCAGAACGGTCAGAAACGTTTTATTACCGAAATTGTTGCCTCCAACTTTCAAATGTTAGATTCACGAGGCGGTAGCACCACCCAAAGCTCGGGCAATACCTCCTCCGACACCGATTCCCAGGACATGAGCCCACCGGAAAATATGGATGTAGCCCCGGATGACGTCCCCTTTTAATCTTGTCTATGTTTAGCAGCTCCCCGGTGATTTTTGTGATTCCGGGGAGCTTTTTGTAATTTCCGTGGTCTAATAGCTGAGTTGATTTTTGCATAAAGGAGTACTTGGATGAGAACAAATATTTTTATTGTGGTGATATTAAGCATTCTGGTGTTATCAGCACAAATATTTACCCAGACACCAGAGGAGCTTGAAACTGTACCCACGCATAAAAATGAACGGGGGTTTAGTTTTTCATTAGCCACAAGCGGGATAGGATTAGGCGGATTTTACCGATGGGCGTTGCCCTCTTTTTACTATGTCGGGATTGATTTAGAGTTTTTCGTAGTACGGGATGATGATGAAATCCAATTTTATGATCCTGTTGTTGGCCGGGCTTTTACACTGAATGATATCAACAGGTTATTTTTAATCCCTCTGAATATTGAACTAAAAAAGCGCCTTTTCACCAATGATATTGAAGATAACTTTCGCCCCCATGTGATGCTACAGGGAGGGGCAATATTCGGAATGAATTTCCCTAAGGAAAGACAAACGCGAAGCGGAGTGATTAGACCTGATGATGAATTTAAGTTCAGCTATAATTTCTTAGTTGGCTTTGGTGTCGATTTTACCACCAGAAAGAATTTCTTCGCTACCATACGGCCTCAATATAGAATTACCTACTTCCCGGATACCATAGCGGGTAAAAAAAATCATTCATCTTTCGAAATTAAATTGGAAATAGGCGGGCAACTTTAAAGCAACTGTCGTATCTCGAGTTCAGCATTCAAAAAAACCGCTTTCCGTTTGGGTATCTGTTTTAACGGCAAAGCCACCACATTAAATTGACACTCCCCCAATTTAAAATTTAAATATGTGAAAAATGCCTTTTTTCTTTTTCCTTTAAATAATCGTTTATGAGGGACTCGTCAATATCGGCTTCTTCCATCAATTAACGGAATTTTGTCGATTCCAATTCTCTGCTCTGATTAATGATTTTTTCAGCAACCAGGCTATCCTTTTCTAACTTCAATTCACTAAGTTTCTTCGCTTTGGCACTCAAATAACTCAGCAGGTCATCGGCGTATTTGAGCGCGAGCTGGTAATTTCCCAGATTTTGATGGAGGGTGACAATCAATTTATATCTTGAAAATAGTTTGAATTTTTCAAAATCGTTTCCCCGCTCTTTGATTGTTTCTTTAAAATACTCAGCTGCTTTCCGAAGTGCTGCCGATTCTTGCATTGGCACCTCAGACCATACAGTTTTTATATCTTCCAGGAAATCAAATACTGACAAAATAATCATCATCTCTATTTTCAATTGCGTAGCTTTCATCGCGTAAGAAAAAATGAGATGTGGTTTTTTTACAAACAGGACAAGCAATATCCTTTACAAAATGCGGCCGACTTTCGTTTTCTTTATTTGTATCCTTCCTCTTCCAGTTTCCTCCTTGATGTTACCATTGTCAAAGCTTATTATATATTGATTAGCATTTACCCAGGGTTCTCTGGAAAGAATTGCGCAGGTTGCTTATGTCTCTTCAAAAATTAGTGGTAAACGTCCTGTTTGCGAAAAAATCCTTGAGTAGTTCAAAAATAAGTGATAAAATGGTTTATTAAATTTTGATTTAAAACCACAATCATAAATTGAGATCATGAAGATAGAGGATCAGCAACATGAAGTGCCTGTCGCGATAAAAGGTTTTTTAATTGATATCGACGGTGTTCTTTATGTAGAGAAAAGACCTATTCAGGGATCAATGGATGCCCTGCGATATTTACAAAAACTGAACATTCCTTTTCTGTTGGTCACCAACACTACTCGACGGAGCAGGTTTTCTTTATTAAATAATTTACAAAGATTGGGATTCAAAGTAGATCTCGAGCAGATCTTTTCTGCGCCGTATGCTGCTGCCAAATGGTTAGTGGAAAAACAAGCTCAATCGGTTTATCTTTATCTCAAAGGAGATGCATATCGGGAATTTGCGGATTTCCGGATTACCACCCATAAACCTGATTACGTGGTTGTAGGAGATATTGGTGAAGATTTAACCTATCGAAATTTAAATCAGACCTTTCGCCTGATTATGGATGGTGCCCGCATTCTTGCTTTGCAGAAAAATCGTTTCTGGTTAAGAAGTGACGGGCTCTCGGTTGATGCCGGAGCGATAGTGGCAGCTTTGGAATATGCTTCTAATAAAAAAGCGACTATCGTTGGCAAACCCAATAAAAATTTTTTCAACCAGGCTCTTAAGAAATTAAATTTGCCTGCAGAAAATGTGGCGATGATTGGTGACGATTTCGAGACGGATATTGAAGGAGGCGCGAAAGCAGGATTATACACTATTGCTGTGGAAACCGGAAAATTTAAGCAACAAAAAACTTCTTCCCGAAAAAAATTGCCTCATCACACCCTGCAATCTATTGGTGAGCTGCCACAGTGGCTGGAACAATTAAAAATTGGCACATGATATGAAAAGAACATCGCAAAATAATTTTCAGTATTTTTCGGTCCTGTTCTTCGGCTCATTGGTTTTTTTAATTTTTCAATGTAACCGGTATACGCCGGAAGAAGAATCGATTATTGCTAAAATAAAAGCGCATCGTCAGGAAAAAAATCAGCAGTTCAAAGAGGACGGCCCTTCTCCACTGCTATCAGAAGACCGTAAAAATTTCGAGGGCTTGAAATATTATCCGATCGATTTGTCACTTCGCTTCGAGGGGCCAATCGTGCGCTATGATTCTTTAATACCAGATACAATTTACGGAACTAACGAAGGCGATGTAAGAAAGGCGTTTAAATACGGATATTTCGAGTTCGATTATCAGAATGAAACCCATCGTCTGGAAATTTTTAAATTTTTACGAGATGAACCCCAATTAGCAAAGTATCTCTTTTTAGGATTTACTGATAAAACAAGTGGTGATGAGACTTATGGCGGTGGCAGATATATTGATTTAGTTGAGCATGATCGCAATCATTATGTCATCGATTTTAACAAAGCTTACAATCCTTATTGTGCCTATAATCCTAAATATTCTTGTGCAATTCCGCCGGAAGAAAACCATCTCGCTATCGCGGTGACAGCGGGTGAAAAAATTTTTAAAGAGCATTAAAAAAACACAAGGGCAGAATTTTTAAAATCCTGCCCCTGCGGATAGAGGTAAGTATGAGTACAGGTATCGTTTGATAATACAAATTTAATACCAAATTGTTTCATTTGTGGCCCAAAAATATTTTATTTTTTTAATCACCTCTTACCACTTGTAGTAGCCCCTTTGGAAAAAGATACTTTTCAGCGGTGTTATATTCTGTGACATAAGTTAGTTTTTATACGCCTGAAAATTGTAAAGAGAATCCACAGCCTATTGGAAGTGTTGATCATTTCAAGCGGGGGGAATTATAATCTTATCTGGTTCAACTTTAAATTCATCCGACAAAGGTAAGAATAATCTTTTTAAGGGCGAAAAATTTGCGCAAGCATGTAATCTTTTCGGTATAATTACTCGCTGATTATCGACTGATTGAACGCGTCGCCCGGACAAAACTTCCCGCATATTGAATACGATCGTAATGGCAATAACCGTAACTGAAATACACCGCCCATGCTTCATATTCATTTTTGCGGTCAGCGGTCCAGATCCAATGCTGTTGGCGATCAAAACGAGGATCAATATATAAACTGTCTTGGTTGGGGTGCGTTTCCATGAGCGTCATTGCTTCTTCCAGCGTCGGCAATCGCCAATCGTTATGTGCCGCAAAATTTGCTTTGTTTAGCTGATTTAAGTAGCCCTGAATTTCATGATAGGCCAAATACTTCTGCGAACCGGACTGCTGCCACATCAAATTACTTGCATGGTCGACGATAACTTTATTGCCAGGGTTTCTCTCTAACCGATTTTTAAATCCACCAACATCAGGATTTTTTCTCTCATCAAAAAGTCTTTTTTGAACCAGCATCGATTCTACATCTTCTTCTGAGAGTGTGCTCATTGGCGAAGAACGAAGTGCGGGAATTTTATATGGAGCGCGGCAACTGGAGAGGGCAAGAAGTAAGATAAGTAGCAAAAATTTATACATATCAGCTTCTATCTAAAATGAATGAGACTTCGCAATTTTTCATACAGCTCCAATCTAAGATAACATGAAGCGAAAAGAAAAAGGGTTATCTATTTTCAGATAACCCTTTTTTTAGTGGCGCCTCCCAGAATCGAACTGGGGACACACGGATTTTCAGTCCGTTGCTCTACCGACTGAGCTACCTGGCCTAACCTTTTATTACTTAATAGCTTGAGNNCAGTCCGTTGCTCTACCGACTGAGCTAAGGCGCCTAACCTGTTTTTAAACGAAAAATATAAAACTGCGCATAGGGAAAATCAAGGCGTTTTCATCTTTATTATCTAAAGTTTTAGCGGAATTCAACCGACCCAATCTTAGAAGGTTGCTTAACCAAAGTCACCATTTTTTGTGTTTGTAATTTTTTAACTTTCAATACAATACAAAAAAAATCAAAACTAATTTATCGCATTGCATAATTATCATTAATTTGATATGGATATGGAATTATGATACTTCTCATTTCGGACAGGCGTGCCATCTCAGCAAAAATTGAAGAAGATCTTGCCCGGGAAGGTTTTGAAATTGAAGTAGTCAAAGATTTTACCCAGGCCTTATTGCTGTTAAATCAGGAATCTGGATTCCAGATTATTCTGCTGGATTTTGAATATAGCAAACACGATGTTTATGAAGTATGTCAAAAGCTGAAGACAAATCCCTCACTGAAGTCCATCCCGCTCGTTTGCATTCTTGAAAAAAATCGAATGTTAGATCAATTACTATCATTTGAAATGGGCGCCGATGATTTTATTTTTCTGCCTTACACGACATTGGAAATCCAATTAAAATTACGTTCAATTCAACGTATGATTGAGTTACAGAATCAGTTGCAGCAGAAAGAAGCACAGGTCGAAAATTTAAAGAACATTCAAAGAGTTATGGTAACACTCAATCATTATATAAACAATGCATTGACCCCTTTATATGTGAGCATACAAATGATGGATGAGGAGCAATCCAATAACGATGACGGGCAACTTAAAGAAATTGCGCGGGATACAGTCGAGTTTATCAGCAAGGTATTACAAAGCTTACAAAAGCTCGTGCAAAGCGGCAAGATGAAAATCATGAAAGAGGGGGTGTATAAAGATATGTTAATCGACATTGAGCACGAATTAAACCGCTTGCTTGAGAAAACCCAATAGTCATCCGCAGTTACCTAAAATTGTAGTAATATTTTTGATATTTCTTCACTAAGGATATTCCTATAAATCCTTTTCACAGTTCCTGAAACGTTGGCTTGGAAAATACTCAGAAATCAAAGCAATTTTTGTTTGCTATAAAAATTGTCATTATCAGATCGATTCAATAAATTTGGCGCTGCGCTCGCTGTTGCTCAGCCTGGCGTTTCAATTTTGGTATTGCCCGCTACATTTGCATTGCTTGATGAAATTTCCACCGTCAGAGATGGCACCGCAAATCAGCCAATCACCATTGCTGCTTATGATCCCAATCAGCAGGGTGCCTATGGGATTGTGGCAACCGAATAAGGAAATTTAATCATTCGCGGATGTAACATCTACTATGTTTCCGAGGATTGTTTGCAAACCGATCCGAATCGGGGCGTCCCGCTCTGGGATAATCTGTTAATTGAGGACTCACATCTCTGTATTTGGCCTTTGCCCATCGATGCAGCCGGTTGGCATGTGGGCGAAATTCCGGGAGAAAATGCAGTGGATACAAAAATCAATCCCGATTCTATCAGCACCGGTTATCGGCCAATGATTACGATTCGTAATGCGGAAGCCCACGGGTTTGAGCCCGGCTATATCAGCATCAATAAAAATGATTGTATTGGGCTGATCTGCATACGTTTGCCAACTTTCTATTTTTGCCTTGTTCCTTGGTTTCTTTTCCTCTAATTTTTGCTCTCCGGTTAAGGGGGTGGGAAAGAAATAATGTACTAATAATTGGAAGGAGTTTCTTTCTTTATTTGTCAAAATTCGGAAGAGAGTGGTATATTTAATTTTTCCCACCCCCTAAATTTGCAAACCAAACAACGGAGGAGTCGGTTATGAAACGTGAGGATGCATATAACTTACTTACCGAGTATACCAAGAAGGATGCTCTCATCAAGCACGCATTGGCGGTAGAGGCGGCAATGCGTGCTTACGCCAGAAAATTCAACGAAGATCAGGAAAGTTGGGGAAATGTCGGCCTGTTGCACGATTTTGACTATGAAATTCATCCCACATTAGATGAACATCCCCAGAAAGGCGCGGAAATTTTACGACAAAGAGGTTTCCCGGAAGAATGGATTACGGCAATTTTAGGACATGCGGAACACACCGGTGTGCCCCGGGAAACGTTAATGGCCAAGACCCTTTTTGCCGTCGATGAATTGTGCGGATTTATCACCGCTGTCGCATACGTTCGTCCCAATCGTAAAATCGATGAAGTGAAAGTCAAGTCGGTCAAAAAAAAGTTAAAGGATAAGCGATTTGCTGCCCAGGTCAGCCGGGAAGATATCCGCAACGGCGCCGAGGAACTTGGCGTGGATTTTGATGAACATATCGAAACGGTTATCAAGGCAATGCAGAGGATCTCCAATCAACTGGGATTATAAGAGTTTGTCACTTTTGTAATCCTGATTACTGTCTGAGGAGGAACTCAACTGTATTATGCGTTGTACATTTTATTAGCTTTCCTCCTCCTACCTAATCGTCCCCATTTCGTTGTCGAAATGGGGACGATAATTTTTAGATTATTTCCGCATACTAAAAATTACATTTACTAATTTTTCGCCGAGTAAACGCCTGAGTAATGGGGCATAGAATAGAATGATCGCATATTTGACAGTCTTAATCCAATTTGCCTGTCTCATTTTCATTTTTCTAAGTGGTCCTTTAATCACCAATCATTTCTCGGCACAGTTCGGTCAAAGTGTCGGTTTAGGCCTGGGATTGTGGGCCATTTGGGAAATGAGGATCGGTAATTTTAATATTACCCTGAATGCTGTGGACAATGGGAAAGTGGTTAGCAGTGGCCCCTACAAATATATTCGCCATCCCATGTATACTGCGCTACTTATTTTTACACTGTCAATGCTATTCGATTACCTTACCGTGGCGAGAATCATTGCATGGTTAATTTTGTTCATTGATATACTTGTGAAACTTAACTTTGAAGAAAAAGCACTTCTACAACACCATCAACATTATTCAACTTATCAAAAGCAAACCTGGCGTTTAGTACCATATATTTTCTGAGAAGAATTTAAACAAACTATTTTTCTGAAGGTGACTTCAACATTCCCCACTCCATTTACTAATTGAGGGTGCACAAAAAGGCTATTTTTGTACTCATAACCTATAGAATGATTGAAGAACATTGACCTTGTCCGTTAGGGCGGAGCGACACACGGTGCTCCCTGGGGAAAGAATCTCATCTCTAATCAAAATGCTAAATAAGCCGTTTATTCTATGACATAAGTAATAATTTAATTTTTAGGATTGAATCCGATGAGAATTCTCATCATAGATGATGCAGCAGATAACCGGCTACTGATTGAGAAGTTGCTCAAATCGGAAGGCTATACCGATCTGATTTCCCTCAGATCTGCCAAAGAAGCGTTCCGGTATCTAAAAATTGAGAGTAGCTTCTTCCAAGTACCGAATGTTGAAGTCGATCTGATCTTGATGGATATAATGATGCCGGAAGTAGATGGCATTAAAGCTTGTCGAAAGATTAAATCGATAGAACCACTGAAGAATATTCCGATAATCATGGTAACCGCCCTTTCAGAAATGAAACACCTACAAGACTCGTTTGCGGCGGGCGCTATTGATTTTATTCAAAAACCGTTCAGTAAAATTGAATTATTAGCACGCGTTCGTTCTGCTTTAAAATTAAAACAGGAGATGGATTTCAGGAAAGCTCACGAGCAAGAATTATTGGCAGTCAAACAAGAACTGGAAAAAGCTAATGCTGAGCTAAAACGTATTTCCACCCAAGACGGTCTCACCAATATTCTGAACCGACGTTCGTTTGATGAATTTATCGAAACGGAATGGAAACGAGCGATAAGAGAATCTACTCATCTGTCTTTAATCTTGATTGACATAGATGAGTTTAAAAATTTTAACGACACCTACGGTCATCTGGCCGGGGATGACTGTTTAAAACTGGTTGCAGAAACTCTCCATAAACAGCTTCATCGACCGGCGGATAGAATTGCCCGCTATGGGGGTGAGGAGTTTGCGGCAATTTTACCGGGAACACATCGAGACGGTGCGCTCCATGTGGCCGAAAATTTAAGAGTGCTTGTGGAGTCGCTGAAAATTCACCATCGAAAATCGCGAGTTAGTAAATATGTCACCATAAGTTTAGGGGTAGCTACCATTCAACCCAAGAAAGATGACAGCGCAGCCAGACTCATCAAATTAGCAGATCAAGCTCTGTATCGGGCCAAAGAGAACGGGCGAAATCGGATTGAATGTAATTGAATATTGGGCAGCTGACCAGTGCGACATGATTGTTTTAGTATGAAATTAACTAACGAATTCCACCATAAACTCCGATAACTAAGTTCAGCAGAATTTTAAATTTAGCTGATGTCGTACAGGAAGTAACGGCACTAAACTTTAACTAAAAAACCCAGGGAGGGGTTGATGAAATCACGATTGACTAGATTTCTGGCATTTGGTCGTTTCGTCACTATCGAAATCCCCAAAATTGCTTACGAAACCGAATCAGGACTTCTGATCGAATGGCAAGAGCAAAATGCCTGGCTCCCCAAAGAATTGGTCAGAATTCAGAGGCGAAATGGCACAGTGATAATAAAAATGCCCAAACGTCTTTTCATGAGAACGTTTTAAGGAAATTACCTTCAAAACCATCCTTTCAGTTTTCGAAAATTCAGTTCATTCTATTTTGAATTTCTGCCATATTTCCTTAAATTTGTAACCTTTTCAGGTAAATTTTAATCAAAATAATTACTGTGATGGACGATGGACGATAAGCAAATTAGGGAATTGGTTCGGGAAGCAAAAGAGGGCAATGACGAGGCATTTACCGAGTTGGTTAATATTTACAGCGATCGTGTCTATAATTTGGCCCTGAGGATTGTGAGGCAAGGTGATGATGCAGCGGATGTATTACAAGATACATTTATCAAAGTTTATGAAAAAATTCATACCTTTGACGGAAGGTCAAGTTTTTTCACCTGGCTTTATCGTATTGCCACCAATTTAAGTTTAATGAAGTTGCGTAAGGATAAACGAACTGTGTTGACAGTTGAGGACATGGAGACTCAATTTGATCGACCGAATAGTACCACGATTCAAGAGTGGCAGGCACTGCCGCTTAAAAATATGTTAACGGAAGAATTTCGCAAACACCTGGATGAAGCAGTCGATTCTTTACCAGAAATTTATCGATCAGTATTTGTGTTGAGAGATTTGGAAAATTTATCAATTAAGGAGAGTAGTAAAATTTTAGGGATAACCGAGACTAATGTAAAAGTCCGCTTAAAACGCGCCCGTATGTATTTACGGGAAAAATTGGCGGAATATATGAGTGAAATGGTCGAAAGTGAGTAACAATCATGCACCATCATACCAAAAAAATTATTGGGGAGTTATGCAATTACATGGGCTATGACCTGGATAGTTCGATGTGCAAAGAGCTTGAAGAACATGTGAAACAATGTCCGGAGTGCCGGGAATATATCAAGTCAATAAAGCTGACAGTGAATCTCTGCAAAGATGCTTACAAAGAGGAACCGGTTCCAGATGAAGTGAAAGACAATTTATTGAAAAAATTAAACTTGAAGAAAGGCTCGTAAAAGAAACTTCTTCAAATTGTTATCAATATTGCGAATTCCTCTCAAGCTAACAAAACATTTTAAATCTTCACAATCGAAACTCCTGAAACTCTTCACCCGCTGCCCGGTGCAGAAGTGTATGTCTTCGGGAAAGTGCAGTAATATCCCGATCATATCCGCCTCCAATCACACAAGCGACCGGAAATCCCCCAGCAAGACAATTGCGTATGACCAACCGGTCTCTTTTGTATAATCCTTCATCAGTCAATGCCAATTTGCCAAGACTGTCTGACCTGTGTGGATCAACTCCTGCATCGTAAAAGACGAATTCCGGTTTGAATGCGGACAAAATATCCGGCAGAAATTCTTCGATAGTTTTTAAGTAAATATCATCTTCCATACTCTTGGGAAGAGCGACATCTAAATCACTTTGTTGTTTCTTAAACGGGAAATTGTTCTCGCAATGCATGGAGAAGGTAAATACTTCAGGATCATCTTTAACTATAGAAGCAGTCCCATCCCCTTGATGCACATCCAGATCGACAATGAGTATTCTGTTAACCTGTCTTTCCTTATTGATGAATTTTGCAGCCACAGCCAGATCATTGAAAATACAGAAACCCGATCCGTAATCGGCAAAGGCATGATGAGTACCGCCGGCAGTATTGGCAGCAAGGCCATATTTTAATGCTAATTTGGCTGTCAAAAGCGTACCGCCGACCGCCGTTCGAGTACGGACGGTTAATCCTTTGCTCCACGGCAAACCAATGCGACGTTGAAATTGCCGGGTCAGGTTTCCACTGCAAAAGTTTTCCACATAATCTGCTGTATGTACTTCCCTAAGCACTTCCATAGATGCAATTTCCGGCTGATAAAATTGGTTCAATTGAGCAACACCGTCCCCGAGCAGAATATCCCGCACACCTTTAAATTTCATCATCGGGAAACGATGCCCAAGGGGTAAAGGCGTTATATAATTCGGATGATACACAAGAGGGAGGTTCATCTTCAGAAGGATGTCATTTTGTATAATGGCAAGCTTAGCGTTTCGCTAAATTCCATCTTGAGTTATCCAAAAAAAGTCTGTTGGTTCTGCATGAATGGAGCAAATCAGAAAAGCAGGCTTCTTCGAATAAATCGCGGAATCCTTGAATTGCTTAGCTTTTAATATATTTCTTTATCAGACTTTCGAATACATCATAGGATCGACTTCCGGTCAAATCTTCCACAATATTGCCTTCCTGATCGATAATAAAGGTTCGCGGAATGCCCCGGATCGGGCCGAAGTCATCAACCACTTTTTGGGTACCCCATAAAACCGGATAACTAATCTCAAAGTTCTTAACCATGTCTTTGACCTGGTTTTCTCTTGAGCTTACCACAATTCCCAGCACTTCAAAGTCATTGTCTTTATAATTATTTCGCAACTTAATCAACTCAGGAATTTCTTTTACACAGGGTCCGCACCAGGTGGCCCAAAAATTGATCAACACAACTTTACCCTCATAATCCGTTAAGGAAACTTTCTCCCCTTGCAGGTTTTCAAGCGTAAATTTGGGTGCTTTTTTATTATCCCGATCAGATTGTTTTGCTGCTGATGGCAAGAATGCAGCGGAAAGTACTAATGCCAGTAGCGTTACTGCTATCAGCGCAAATATGGCTTTTTTAAGCATATTCTAACTCCTTAATAATTGATGAAGTCTTTGCCTAATTTTAAAATTCCAAATTATTTGATGTTGCTAAAAAGTATAGGATACAGATTTATTTCCGTACTATATCGGCTTGACTTTGATTTTCTCCGCCTCCTTTTTTCAGAACATTTTTCATAATCGATAAAAATTGATCAGCTTTAATATAATTGACCACACGGGTTTCCTCAATTTCCTTGCCCTTCCGGTTCAGAAATACCAGCGTCGGTACTCCTTTAATCTCATACTTTTTCTGTAACGCTTTTACTTCCGGACTCTGGGATTTGGTTAAATCTGCTTTGATCATGGTAAAATTTTTGGACAACTCAATCACTCGGGAATCGGAAAAAGTAAATTGATCTAATTCTTTGCAGGGAATACACCAATCCGCATAAAAGTCGATCATGACCGGTTTATTGTTGGCCTTTGCCGTTTGAATTGTTTTCTGTGAATAGGACTGCCAATCAATCTGATTGGCTGCAAATGCGGAATTCCCCCCGGCAGACTGGCGAAGTTGATATAACCTTTCATCCACGTAGGCTTCTACACTATTGACCCAGAAAAAGGCGGAGAGGAGGACAAATACCACACCAACCAGATTTTTTACTACCGGAAAGGCTTTACCGGTTCCCTGGGCAGAATCAATTAATGCTAAGTAAATTCCGGCAATTAGAGCAGTGATGCCGAGTAAAGTATAATACCAGAGCACATTATCAAAGAGTGGCTCTAAAAAATAGAAGGCCATTCCAATAAGAATAAAGCCAAATATTTTTTTGACCCACACCATCCAGGCGCCGGACCGTGGGATATAATTGATAGCGCCACTAAACATGGCTAAGAAAATGAACGGCACACCTAAACCCATCGCCAGGGTAAAGAACATCAAAAAGCCCATTACCGGGTCGCCCAGTTCTCCGACGTAAGTTAATAATCCCAATACAAAGGGTCCAATACAAGGAGCAGCAATAATACCGACTGTTAAGCCCATAAACAATGTGCCCAGGTAGCCCTGTTTGGATTGACCGGCAAAGTTTGCCAGAGAGGCCGGAACTTGAATATCATATAATCCGAACATGCTCAGCGCCAGAGCAATCATGACCAGCGCAATAAAAATCAGAACCCAGGGATTTTGCAACCAGGCGCCCAGCAGGCTTCCGGTTAATCCGGCAAATAATCCTAAAGCAGAATAGGTGACCGACATCCCCAGCACGTAAATAATGCTCAATAATAACAGGTTCCCTTTCTTGCCGCTGGTTTGCCCGCCAAAATAACTGATGGTGATGGGAATGAGCGGATACACACATGGGGTCAGGTTAAGTCCCAGCCCGGCGATAAAAATGCCGATAAAGGCGATCAAAAAACCTTTACTTTCAATGGTTTTGACTAAATCGCTTTTCTCTTCGACCATTTCTTGCTCATCTTCAAGTGTGGTAGGGGTGATACCTCCTGCCTCGCTAAAGATGTCAGTATTGATGCTCTTGACTGACTCATCCCCCTCTGCAATGGGTATATCTGAAGAAAATTCAAGGTCTTCTGGAGGCAAACAAGTCTGATCGTTACATGCCTGATAGGTGACAGTTCCATTGATGTTAACCGACTTTTGATCAAAATTTGGGGGGATGGTTACCGTGGTGTAAATATAAACTTTATCTTCATACACCAGTACCGGATTTTCTGAAAATGCAAAGGTTCGTTCTTCCGGTATGGGATAATCAATCTTCCCCAAACTGATCCCTTCAATCGGCTTAAAAGATACCTCGGTAGGAATTAAAAATTCGTCCTCAGGTTCATGGGCATTCACGTGCCAGGGCTTGTGGATGTTTAGCTCCAGCGCAATTCGATTACTCTCGGCTGGTTTCAATTTATCCACTGCACTTAGTAGCTGCACATCAACGATTGTCTCATCCGACTCTCCAAGAGCCAGACTGAGCCCCATCATTAATGCAAGGTATCCAATTAGAAAAACTCTTCTCATCTCTGCTCCTAAACTCTCTTTCTTGCCATATAAATATACAGGAATATTTTTTGATTCCCAAAAATAAACTTATTCCCGCGCCGTCTGAAACGGGCGAATTACCTCATCCCGGTGCCCCCAATTATAACCAATCCTGAATGAAAAAGTTGTATGCTGACCAACATTATTGGTATCAATTTGATGCAACTTAAAGGTTAAAAATGTGTTCCGCAAAATTTCGTAGCGAATCTCGCCGCCAAACGCTGTACGCTCAATGCGGCGTCCGTCCAGCAGGGTGACGTTGTCGGAATCCTGCGCTCGGTGGGGCAAATCCGGATCACCCCCGACATTGCGATCTGCCGGGTTACTCCCGTGACGATAGGCTTCCAAATTCAATTGCAGGCGCAAACGGCGCTGCGGGTAGCTGCGAAATCGCAGAAAAAGATCGTCTGAGTTTGGACCGATATAATGGCCTAAGATCGTGTCATAGTGTTTGTATTTATTGAAGTCCTTAAAAGAATGGGTATAGACATACGGTTTAATGCGGGTATATTCCAGCAGGAAGTCGTTGGCGATGAAAGGCAGCAGATCTACTAAAAACAGCCCTCCCTGCCAACCAAATTTGTTTCCAAACCATTCACTGCCCAATTTCGAAGTTGTAATATCATCTATAAACCATTCACCGTAAATCTTTGCTCCGGGCCATACTCGCCAGGCGAGATCGATGCTTAGTTGGGTATTGTCCCGATCACCGTAAAAATGTTCAATGGAGGTAAAAAAGGCCAGTGGGTGATGGTAACCCGGTCTGAAAGACTGATTCCCATAAATTATGCTCTCGGTTAATCCCAACTGAATGCCCTTGCCCAGATACATTTCCAGGCGATTACCGGCCCAGTAGACATCAATCGGATCGACAGATTTTAAGGATCGCCGCGCCTCCGGCGGGACATATTGCAAAAAGGCAGTTAAATGGGTAAACTTAAACCGCCAGTATTGAACGGTTAATTTAAATTGATCGTAGATTGGCGAATTGGTAGAGAGAACCATCTGTGCGCGATGCCCGCTTCCCCACTGATTATAGTCTCTTCCGAATAGCAGGGAAAAATATTTGTGTGTGTAGGTTAAATAGGCCGCGTTTTCGTCAAAATCAATGGATTCCCCGGTTCTGTTGGTGAGCCACGGCCAGCCCGATTCTTCCAGAACGTCTTGAACGGGATAGTCCGGCTCCCGCGAGAGATGATTATCGGTAAAGTTGAAATAGAAACCCAGTTTGTCACCCAGATGCCCGCGGAATAATACTCCATTGCTAAGATGATTGGTTTGATAAACCGTATCCGAAGTGGAAAGGACTTCCGTATTGGAAAGCTGCAGAATCGGATCGACGAAAATAGTAAATTCACGATAGCTTTTATTCAGAAAATTGCGATTGTTTCTGTAAACAAAATCGGGGATAATGTAAGAAAGCGGTTTGGTGGTTTTCCATTTTCGAAATCGATTGGCTTCTCCTTTGGGAGGGAAGTCGGCATCTAACCGGTCTAATTCTTCTGCAAATTCCGATGCACAATAATTCAGGTACTCCCTGTCGAAATCGGAAAATTTGCCGGGATTGTTTTGGTAAGCCTGAGACATTTGAGATAGGTATTCAGCGACTTCCATTCGGGAATAAGGTTTGGTATGGTCATACACATTCTCGATATATCCCTGGGTTTCCCAGCGTTCTAAGATATCGTAAATCCAGTGGCTAAGCGGTACATTAACAGTTTGTGCTCCCAGGTAACCGCAAAATAAGTAAATTGCTAATATACGTTTCGGCATGAAACGAAACTGCCTACTTAAGCTTTTCTCTACCTGTTCTGATGGTGTCCATAAATTTGTGGAAAAGACAAACTCGAAGCAGCAACGCAGTCCCCCTATGGGGGAGCTTTTCAAGCAAGCGCGATCAAAGCCGGAGCTTTGAACGAGCGCCGGAAGTGCTAATAAGCATTTGGAGAGGAAACTCAATAGGCTCTTCAATAACCTCCTCGCTGGTTTTCTCAGCTTCATCAAACTTCCTTTATTAAACCGTTCCGTAATTCACTGTGCTTTATTGCATAACCTGGTGAACTAACTGGCCATGTCTGAAAACCATTTTGACATGATTAATCGCATAATGATAGGGCAGGTATTTATAGTTGGGGATATCCAGCAAAATGATGTCAGCTTTCTTTCCCGCTTCCAGCGAACCAATAGTTTTTTCGCGGGCGATTGCTCTGGCACTGTTAAGGGTTGCCCCGGCAATAACCTCTTTCGGTGTCATTTTCATGTGGATGGCAGCAATGGTCAGAATAATTTGCATGTTCTGGGTTACACTGCTGCCGGGATTAAAATCCGTTGCCAGCGCAACCGGAAGGCCGGCTTCAATAATTTTGCGGGCAGGCGCATAGCTTTGCTTTCCAAGATAAAAGGCGGTTCCGGGAAGCAGAACGGGGATGACGCCTTGGCTTTTCATGGCGGCAATACCCTCATCGGAAATCATTAGCAGGTGGTCTGCGGAGATTGCCTGAACTTTCGCCGCCAATTCCGCACCACCGGTGTAATGGAGTTCATCAGCATGTAATTTAGGACGCATACCGTAATCTTTGGCTGCGGTTAATATCCGTTCGCTTTCTTCAACCGTGAAAACATTTTTCTCGCAAAACACATCACAAAATTCGGCTAAATTATCTTCCGCCACTTTGGGGATCATTTCTTTAATAATCAGTTCAACATATTTATCCCGTTTGTTTTGATATTCGTCCGGTACTTCGTGGGCGCCTAAAAACGTCGGTACAATGGTAATGGGTAACAGGGCAGACACTTTTTTCAAAACCCGCAAACTTTTAATTTCATCTTCCACCGATAGCCCGTAACCACTTTTCGCCTCTATCGTTGTAGTGCCATACTCCAAAAATTTAAGTATGCGATGATAGGTCAATTCTGCCAGCGTATCGAAGGAGACTTCCCGAAAAACGCGGACACTGTTACGAATGCCGCCACCCGCTGCAGCAATTTCTTCATAAGATTTGCCCAAAATGCGCATTTCAAATTCGTCTTCACGGGTTTTGTAAAATACCGGATGGGTATGTGGATCTACAAATCCGGGCACTGCCCAACAACCTTTTCCGTCGATCATCTTCGCATTCGGAAATTCCTTATGCAGGTCTTCTGCTAACCCAATCTTTTTGATGTTTTCATTTTCAATTGCAATGGCAACAGAATCCTGAATGAGCAGATCCCCGTTCGCTGAGTCAAGCCGTGGCGTGATGATCCCTTGCAGGTTGTCGATAATCTTGATCATATCGGACTCCGTAATTTTATTTCTGCACGAATTTTTCAACAACAATCTTCATTTTATCATAGGTTTTATCAAGGGCTTCGGATATGACTTTGGTGTTGGCGAGAACCGGCATATAATTGGTATCACCATTCCAGCGCGGAACAATGTGAAAATGAAGATGATCTTCAATTCCGGCACCGCCAACCCGTCCCAGGTTCATTCCGATGTTATAACCATGTGGCTGCATTACTTCATCCAATACTTGCTGGCAAAGCTGAAGAATTTTCATCATTTCGGAATTTTCTTCATCGCTCATTTTTTGCAAGTTACCACTATGCTGATAGGGTACTACCATTAAGTGCCCGCTGTTGTAAGGGAAACGGTTCATAATAACAAAGGCATACTCGCCCCGATACAAAATGAGATTGTTTTTGTCATCATCAACCGGATAACGTTCGCAGAAAATACAGGCATTATCATTCTCATCTTTTGCGCTTAAAATATATGCCATTCTCCAGGGCGCCCATAAATTTTCTCTGGATCTGCTGTCTTTCATAATTTATCTATTCCTGCTTTTTATGGTTACAATAATTCCGGCTTTATAAAACTCTCTGTAAACAAAAGCCCTGTGAAAAAAATCCTCACAGGGCTTAAATTAATTTACTTTTTTAAACAAAATAAGTATAATCCCAATCGTACAGATCTGGGTAAGGCCTCGACAAACATCCACAGAATCGTTCATCTGATTGTTAAGAGGCCTCCTCTTTTTCTTTCTTCGCTTGCTCAATTATTTTTTCAACAATATCGAAAGGCACTTCTTCATAATGAGAGAATTCCCGATGAAAAATTCCCTGGCCCTGGGTCATGGAGCGTAATACGGTGGTATATTTATGGAGATCTGCCAGCGGGACTCTGGCGCGAATGATTTGAAAACGTCCGTCGGAATCCATTCCCTGAATTTTGCCCCGACGGCTGGAAATGTCGCCCATAACATCACCCATAAATTCCTCAGGAACTTTCACCTCTAAACTGTAGATTGGCTCCAGCAACACTGGTTGCGCATCCATAAACGCTTTTTTAAAGGCCATGGAACCGGCCACTTTGAAGGCCATCTCCGATGAATCCACGCTGTGATATGAACCATCAAAGCAGGTGGCTTTGATATCCACTACCGGATAGCCGGCGATGACCCCCTCTTCACATGCTTCTTTTAGGCCCTTCTCCACTGCCGGAATAAACTTGTTGGGTATTGCCCCACCGACAATTGCGTCTACAAATTCAATTCCTTCGCCGCGGGAGAGGGGTTCCAAACGAATATATGCATCGCCATACTGTCCACGCCCACCGGTTTGCTTTTTGTATTTGCCTTGGGCTTCGGCTGTTTTCTTAATGGTTTCCCGATAGGGGATTTTGGGTTCTTTTGTTTCAACTTCCACCCCAAATCGCTGACTTAAACGCTTTAATATGATGTTTAAATGTAACTCACCCTGTCCGGAGACAATCGTTTGTTTCAGTTCCGGATTATAATTGGCAATAAATGTCGGATCCTCTTCATGAAGGATATGCAATCCGGTGGCAATCTTGTCTTCATCCCCTTTGGTTTGGGGAAGCACTGCGATGCTAATCAGCGGTTCCGGAAACTCGATAGGGGAAATTTTAAAGGAGTCGCCTTTACTGCACAGGGTATCGCCGGTGTGGGTGGTTTTTAATTTCACCAGTGCGCCAATGTCTCCGGCATGTAGACTGTCCACATTTTTTTTGTGTTTTCCATTTAAGACAAACATCTGGCCGATGCGCTCAGTTTTGTCCTGGTTTGGGTTTAAGGCTTCAGCGCCTGGTTTTAAAACGCCTGAAAATACTCTTACATAAGACAGTTCTCCCACATGAGCTTCCGCAACGGTTTTGAACACGAGAGCAGATAAGGCTTCGTTATCACTGGAATTACGTTCTTTGCCGTCTTCCGATTGAATTGGGGGCATTTCGTTGGGCGTGGGTAAGTAGGTCACAATAAAATCGATTAAATTGGAAATGCCCACATTGTTACTGGCAGAAGCACAAACAATGGGAACAACCATTTGAGTTTTAATGGCATTTTTAAAACCGCTGATTAATTCCTCCTCGGTTAGCTCTCCGGCTTCAAAGTATTTTTCCAGTAATTCATCATCACTTTCGGCAACCGATTCGATTAATTCATTGCGGAGTTCATCCACCCTTCCTGCAATATTTTCAGGGATATCTTCCTCTGTGACCTTCCCGCTGCCATCATGTGCGTAGGTGTACATTTTTTTTCTAAGAATATCCACGACAGAGTAAAAATTGACCCCGGATTCCAGAGGAATGTGAGCAATGGTAAGCTTTTTACCAAATCTTTCTCTTAATTCCTGGTAGACCTTATCGAAGCTGACATTTTCCCGATCTAATTTGTTAAGCACATAGAAGCGCGGCATGTTTTGTTTATCAGCTAATTCTCGAACGCGTTCGGTACCAACTTCTACGCCATTTACTGCAGATANNCGACAGCGCTGATCCCACTAACCACATTTCCAAAAAAGTCACTAAAACCGGGTGTGTCGATCAGGGTAACTTTTTTATTTTTCCATTCACCGTGAAGGAGAGAGGTGTTAATGGAAATCTGTCGATCGATCTCATCCTCACTGTAATCAGATAATGTATTCCCTTGCTCTACATTGCCAATGCGTGTCGTTTCTTCCATGGCATATAAAAGGGCTTCAAGCAAAGAAGTTTTGCCACATCCACTGTGCCCGCAAACACCAACATTATGAATTTGTTCTGCCGTATAAGTCTTCAAAGGTTAGTCCTCCTTAGCAATTTGGCAAGTTCATGGTTAAGAAACCAATGTGTTATTTCGAACGGACCTCGAATATAATAAAGCCCATTAATGGCTGTCAAGCAGTTTGTCAGGTGGAAAAAGAAGGCAGAGATTAAACTTGATTTTGTCAGCCGATTATTGTAAAATTTCAATTTACCTAAGCAAGAATTCAAATTTTGCCAAGTTTTGCGAAAGCTAAAACATCCTCATGGTCCTGCATTCTTAACGTGGTTTACAATATGCCAGCATCCTCAACTGAAATTAAATCCATTGCATTCGGTTCCGATCATGGTGGATTTAAAATGAAAACTGCTCTAAAAGCCTACTTAGAAGAACAGGGATTTACAGTTGATGATGTGGGTACATACAAACCTGTCTCGGTGGATTATCCCTTGTTTGCCTATAAAGTTGCCCGGAAAGTTGCATCCGGTGAATGTCAACGGGGGATTATTATCGACGGGGCAGGGATTGGTTCCTGCATGGCGGCCAACAAAGTGCCGGGTATTCGAGCGGCTATGTGCTATGATGTCACTACCGCCCAAAATAGCCGCGAACACAACAATGCTAATGTGCTTACCCTGGGCGGTCGATTGATTGATCTTGAGTTAGCCAGACAGATTGTTGATGTGTGGTTAACGACCGATTGTACTGAGGCTCGCCATTTGCGACGGGCCGAACAAATTATGCAAGTTGAAAGAGAATTTTTGAAGAAAACCAATTCGTCAGACATATCGAAACTAAATCTCATGGGAGATGATGTGAGCGATCTTTCTCAATCTGATTTAGAACAAATTGTTCAGCAAATCACACAAATTTTACAATCTCAGGGAATATCCTCCGCTGTTCAGATGAGCGGCTGCACTTGTTGCGAGGGAAATTGTGGTGGCTGTTGCGTGGAAAAATCCCCTGAAGCCGTCAAACAATTGATAAATATGGGCGCGACTCGCATTAGCTATCGGGGAAATGGTCGGGACGTTTCCGATGACCTTGCCGGAAACATCGATCACACCTTGCTAAAACCGGACGCAACTCAGGATGATGTCAGACAGCTTTGTGAAGATGCTCTTAAATACAGTTTTGCCTCTGTGTGTATTCATCCGACTTATGTAAAATTAGCCGCACAATTGTTGAAGGAAAGCCGGGTTAAAGTCTGCACGGTGGTGGGATTTCCCACAGGTGCTCATCAACCGCACATTAAAGGATTAGAAACACGGCAGGCGATCCGGGAAGGCGCCGAAGAGATTGATATGGTGATTAACATCGGTGCGTTAAAGAATCGCGATCTGGAACTCCTCTATCAAGATATTCGCACCGTGGTAGAAGCCTGCCAGGATGGCGGCGCTCTTTGCAAAGTGATTATTGAAACCGCCTATTTGACGGACGAGGAAAAGATAATCGCCTGTGAAACTGCCAAACGCGCCCGGGCGCATTTTGTTAAAACATCAACCGGATTTGGTCCCGGCGGTGCTACCGCCCATGATGTTGGTCTAATGGCAGAAGTGGTGCGCAGCAGTGGTATGGGAGTGAAGGCCTCCGGTGGCATCCGCAGTTATGAAGATGCCATGAAAATGATTGAAGCCGGTGCTACCCGGATCGGTGCCAGCGCCAGCATTCAGATTGTTCAGGGTGAACCGCAAATGACGGAATCAGTGTGATGAGATAGTGGATTTATACTATTGTCATTCTGAGCGACTGGAAGGAGCGAAGAATTTCTCTTTTGAGACGGTCAATCAATTGCCGAACACGCTTTTCCTGACGAACCACTGATTCAAATAAAACGAATTGACCGCCCAAAATTTTTGCTCTATTTGAAAATATCTAATGATGTATTTAAATAACATTAAGGAGTTTCGCCGTGGTAGAACTTCGGACTTTTGTAGTGCTGGACAGTTTGCAACCCCAGTATGCTGCATTTTTAGGCACAGTCGCCCAGGGATTTTTGCCCATCGCAGGAATGGCTTCTTTGTGGGTAGAGATATCTCCGGGGATCACCATTAACCGCATCACCGATATCGCTCTAAAATCCACCAGTGTAACCCCCGGTATGCAAATTGTGGAACGATTGTATGGATTGCTGGAAGTGCATTCCCATTCTCAGGCGGATGTGCGTCAATCCGGCAAAAACATCCTCGATACACTGGAGATAAGCGAAAAGGATCGCCATAAACCGAAAATCCTTTCCAGCCAGACCATCCGCCGCATCGATGACCATCAAACTCAGTTGATCAATCGTACACGTCACGGCAACATGATCATCCCCGGCGAAACCCTCTACATTATGGAAGTTCAACCGGCAGCTTACGCGGCGTTGGCTGCCAATGAGGCAGAAAAGGCAGCTCATATTAACATTTTGGAAGTGCGTGCATTCGGCAGTTTCGGACGGGTATATCTGGGTGGGGAAGAACGGGATATCGATGTGGCACGACCGGCAGCCGAAAATGCAATTGAGAGCATCTCCGGAAGAGAAGTCGGATGATTAGAATCCTAAAAATTACCGGGATTATATTTGACAGGATTGCCAGCATTTGCATGATTATCAGCTTGCTTGCAGGGCAATTCGGCACGAAACGGAGAGTTATTCTCCGGCTAATCAAAACATTTAATATGAACAGTTACATGTACAATGTCAGATTACCTAACAAAGGAGAGGAATAAATGGCAGAAGCTCTAGGAATGATCGAAACGCGCAGTTTTGCCGCAGTTGTGGAAGCAGCTGACGCAATGGTAAAGGCCGCCAAAGTAGAGTTGGTTAGCTATGAAAAAACCGGGGGCGGATATGTGACCGCTATAATTCGTGGCGATGTGGCGGCAGTACGGGCTGCTTGCGAAGCCGGACAGACAAGTGCGTCACGTGTCGGCGAAATGGTGGCCGTCCATATTATTGCCCGTCCTCATTCTAACGTGGATGTAGTTTTACCATTGGGACGTAAAGAGCAGGTCGAAGCAGAATTGAAGAAAAAACAATAAGCGTTAATGCGGAGGTAAAATGGTTCTGGCCAAAGTGATTGGCACTGTAGTGGCCACGCAAAAAGAGTCCAGCATGGATGGCTTGAAGTTCCTCCTGTTGCGCCAGGTAGATATGGAGGGTAAAGAAAGTGGCGGATTGGTGGTTGCGGTGGACGCGGTGGGAGTCGGCATGGGTGAAATGGTGCTTTATGCCAGCGGAAGTTCTGCCCGTCAAACCAAACTGACCGACAAGCGCCCCTGTGATGCAGTGATAATGGCCATTGTGGTGACAATTGGGAAATAGATGGAAAAATGAAATACAAAAAAAGTCAAAGTGATTGAAATCCTGATAAGGATATGTTTTGAGTAAATTAACCGAAGAACAGATCCAAATCATTGCCAGGCGGGTGGCGGAAAATTTGGGACAACCGTTATCTGCAACTCGGAGTAGCGCACCGGAAATGCAATTTGCCGATGGCAGAAGTCGTTATTCGCATTCCCTGAATGATGGCGTCTTTAATACCATTGATGATGCCGTAAATGCGGCCCGGGAAGCCTTTCACCGTTTTTCGGCAATGCCGTTGGAAAAACGGGTTGAAATTATTGCTGCCATTCGCAAAAGCATGCTGGAGAATGCCGAACTGCTGGCTCGCGAAGCGAATGCGGAGACCGGATTGGGCAGAGTGGAAAGTAAGATTGTCAAAAATCGATTAGTGACTGAAAAGACACCTGGACCGGAAGTCTTGAGACCACATACCTGGAGTGGCGACCACGGTTTAACCCTGGTCGAATATGCGCCTTATGGCGTCATTGCGGCAATTACACCAACGACCAATCCAACCTCTACCATCATTTGCAATACCATCGGCATGGTTGCCGCAGGAAATACGGCGGTATTCAATGTCCACCCCAATGCCAAGAATGTATCCTGCCACAATATCCAACTCATCAATCAGGCTATCATACAGGCCGGTGGGCCGCCCAATGTGATCACTGCCATAGCGCAGCCAACTATCGAAAGCGCTCAGGAATTAATGCAACATCCCAAAGTGGGCTTGTTAGTTGTTACCGGTGGCCCGGGCGTGGTGAAAGCGGCGATGACCAGTGGTAAACGCGCCATATGTGCCGGGCCGGGGAATCCTCCCGCAGTGGTTGACCAAACTGCTGATATTAACAAAGCTGCAGCAGACATCGTCTTCGGCGCTTCCCTGGACAACAACATCATTTGCACGGATGAAAAGGAAGTATTTGTGGTTGACCAGGTCGCCGATGACCTGTTGCGAGCAATGCAAGCCAACAAAGCTTTTTTGCTCAATGCTTCCCAGGTTAAGCAATTGGAGCGGGTGATTTTTACCGAAACACGTGGCCCCCGTAAACCGGGCGTCATCAACAAAAATTTTATCGGGAAAAATGCCAGTACTATTTTAGCGGAAATAGGGATTAAAGTTGATGACAGCGTACCGCTGGCTGTAGCTGATGTTGATGTAGATCATCCTTTGATCTGGACCGAACAAATGATGCCGGTGCTTCCGGTTGCCAGGGTTCGCGATGTGGATGAAGGGATTGAATTGGCGGTGGCTGCTGAACATGGATTCCGCCATACCGCCAGTATGCACTCCAAGAATATTGAAAAATTAAGCAAAATGGCCCGGGCAATGAATTGCAGCATTTTTGTGAAAAATGGGCCCAATGCAGCCGGTTTGGGTTATGGAGGGGAAGGTTTTTGTTCATTTTCGATTGCCAGTCCCACCGGCGAAGGGATGACAGGTCCCAGAAGTTTCAGCCGCGAAAGACGCTGTACCCTGGTAGATTATTTTCGTATTGTATAAGCAATATTTATCTACTATATATAGAATATGATATTTACTTTAATCATGAAATTACGGTATTCCTTTGGATGCACCGTAACGGTTTCTGACTTGTGAAGTTTTGAACCGATCCACCGGAATTGTTTTTCCATTTTAATCTTCTTATTCCTCAAACACTAATGCTCCAGCCAGAAGGAATTCAATTAACTTCGGTTTGTTCATATCAATTATTCACAAAACGGAGGAGTCATTATGCAACGATCCGATTTAATCAATTATTTTCGTCGCGTAAGGCAAACCACGGAAGACATTTGTCAGCCGTTAGAAATAGAGGATCATGTCATTCAACCGATTACAGATGTCAGTCCGCCCAAGTGGCATCTGGGACACACCAGCTGGTTTTACGAAGCTATTTTCCTGGATAAGCATATTGATAATTATCAGCCTTATCACCCTCAATATGCTTATGTGTTTAATTCGTACTACGAATCCCTGGGTGTTCGGGTAGATCGAAATCATCGCGGCTATCTATCGCGGCCAACGGTTAAAGAAGCATTGCAATATCGTGGCTACATCACCGACCGGATGTGCGAATTAATCGAAAGTGTTGATGAAGCCAAATGGCCGGAATTCAGTAAGCTGCTAGTATTGGCTGCGAACCATGAGCAACAGCACCAGGAGCTATTGGTCACCGATATCAAATATATATTAGCGGTCAACCCCTTGCTACCAGGTTACTTAGAGGAATCTCCGGCTGCTGTAAAGAGTAGAAGCGGTCAGCTTCCCAACACAGAATTTTTGCATTTCGAAGGGGGAGATTATGACATTGGTTACCAGGGGGAAGAATTCTATTACGACAACGAGCGTCCGGTTCATAAAGTGCGCCTCGATGATTTTAAATTGCAAAATCGACTCATCACCAACCGAGAGTATTTGGAATTTATTGAAGATGGCGGATACAAAGATTTTCGTTACTGGCTTTCAGATGCCTGGGAAACCGTGCGGACAGAAGGCTGGAAAGCGCCGCTTTACTGGCGCAAGATCGATGGTGATTGGTATGAATTTACCATGTCCGGTTTGCAAAAATTGAATCCCGAAGCGCCGCTTTGTCATGTCAGCTACTATGAAGCCGATGCCTTTGCCCAGTGGGCCAATAAACGCTTGCCGACCGAAGCTGAATGGGAAGTTGCGGCGCGATTATCCGGTGTCGAAAGCGATGGCGCTAATTTCTTCGATACCCAAAATTTGCATCCCGTTCCGTTATCGACGGCGACGGGGCAATCTAAGCAAAACCTGCATCAAATGCTCGGGGATGTTTGGGAATGGACTGGCAGCGCTTATTTGCCCTATCCCGGTTATCGCAAAGCGGAAGGACCGCTGGGAGAATACAACGGCAAGTTCATGGTCAACCAGATGGTGCTGCGCGGAGGCTGCTGCGCCACCCCCAGGGACCACATCCGGCTTTCCTACCGCAACTTCTTCTACCCGGACGCCTGCTGGCCCTTCGCCGGCTTCTGCCTGGCTCGGACGACTGCCTGAGCACCCGGAAGCCCCTGCAACAAAAACGCCCCCGTGGATGCGGGGGCGCTGCACGAGCAACCAACACCAGAGGATGCTACTCCAGGGGCCAGCCAGGCGGGATCACACCGCCTCCAGCTGGCGAAGGCTCCGGGGCAGGAGCTTCAGGTCGGCAAGGCCGGCGGCGAGCGCCTTGGGGAAGCTGGCCTCGTCCTCGTAGACCAGCTTGTAATAATGCACCTTCATGGTCAGCGCCGCCCCGAGCACGATGAAGCCGAAGGTCAGTCCGGAGCCCAGGGCCAGGGTGGAGATCCCGGTCACTCCCTGACCAATGGTGCAGCCCATGCCCATGACGCCGCCGATTCCCATGAGGAAGCCGCCGACGACGTGATTGACGGCATCCCGCCAGGAGGCGAACCACTCGAGGCGAAAGGTCCGGCTGACCAAGGCCCACAGAAAAGAGCCGATGATGACTCCGGCCAGGGCCATCAGGCCGAAGCTGAGCAGGTTGGCGCCGAAGCCGCCGGTCAGCCAGCGCGCCAAGTCTCCTCCCGGAGAGACGAAGGTGTAGGACTGGGCCGCGGCGTGCTTGACCGGCGGCTGCACGGCGAACATCAGCTCCTGCATCCACTTCTGGCCCATGGGCCCGGCGGTAATGTACCAGCCTCCCACCACCCCGAGTCCGATCACGGCTCCGCCGAGGATATTATTGCTGCGTTTGCGGAAATCGACCGACTTGAAGGCAAGGAATACAAGACCCAGGACCAGAAGGCCGCCGAGAACGTAGTTCACCGTTGCCGCGGGGAGTCCGGCCAGGGTGCCGATGATTCCGCCCAGGGATTGGTCGGCCGCGCCCCAGCCGGACAGGTTGATGGTAGCCGGCTGCAGGGGCTTGAGCAGCAGCTTCTGGGTGGTGACGTTGAACATCATCAGGTAGGCGCCGATGGCCAGGAAGACGAGCACCACCAGAGATTTGAGGTTGCCGCCCCCGATCCGGACCAGGGTTTTGTTGCCGCAGCCGCTGCCCAGCGTCATGCCGACCCCGAACAGTAGCCCGCCCAGGATGTAGCGAGGCCAAGCGAAGTTGGGTGTCCGGTATGGCGGGAAGGTCTGGCTGCCGTCGGCGGTAATCGCGGGGTCCATGACCTTGAACAGGCTCATCACCAGCATGCCGGCCATGGCCACGGCGATCGCGAACATCCACGAGCGCATTCGTCCCGTATCCCGGATGTTCACCCAGTCCGAGACGGCACCCATGGTGCAGAAATTGGTCTTGTTGGCGACCGCTCCCATGACCAAGGCGATCAAAAAGCCCCACACGAGGATCTGCTGAGTCAGCGAAAGCTCCATTTTTTCCCTCAAAGGGGCGCGCCGCGGGCCTGGCAAGGGTTGCTTCATCAATCGGGGGCCAAAGCCCTTCCCTGACCCGTCAGAGCTGCCGTCCTCGCCCGGCGGCCGGGCCCACGCCCAAGGTTAGAATTTGCTTTTCCGGGATCCGCTCGCCGGTCCCTTTGCCTCCCCTGGAAGAGGGGATGGGCCGGAGTCACCGGGGTCAGCCAAGCCGGGCCGCGGGGATCTGCCCCATGGGCCTGCTCCAGAAGAATTTCAGGGAAGCCAAGCAAGCGACATGCCAAAAAGGCACCCGCTGGGCCCGTTCTTTCCGGAGCCTGCCCGCTGCGGCCTGGACCAAACCGGCCACGGGCACGGAAGGATTGGTCGGTTTGGAACGGCACCCCGATAGACTCGGAGCCCCTGGCGGGAGTTCCCGGTGGCAGATCCTTCCGGTTCAGGCGCCGGGCAGGTCCTCTGGAGTGAAACGCTGGTCCCGGGGACGATCACCGAATGGCCGGGCGATCTCCAGGAACAGCGGGGCAAGCTCGGCGGGATCGCGCCAGCTGCCTGGATCCCCGGCGGGAAACGCCTCCAGCTGCAGGGCGGTGCGGATGGGGCCGGGCTCCACGGTGTTGACCCGAACCGGGCCGCGCTGATTCTCCCGCGCCAATATCTGGGCCAGCCCCTCCAGCGCCGTCTTGGAAACGGCGAAGGCCCCCCAAAAAGCCTCCGGATCGGTTCCGACCGGATCGGTGAGGAAGGTTACCGAGGGATCCTCCGCTCGCTGCAGGAGGGGGAGGCAGGCCTGGGTCAGCAGGAAGGGAGCCGTCAGGTTGACCCGAAGCACCGCCATCCAGTCCTCGGGAGGATAGGCCTCGATGGGGGTCAGCGGGCCCAGCCGGGCGGCCGCGTGTACCGTGCCGTCCAGGCGGCCGAGCTCTGTTTCCAGCGTTGCGGCGAGCTTGGCGAAGTCCCCGGGCTGGGCCCCTTCCAGGTCCACCGCGAAGATGGCGGGCCGCGCCCCTCCCGCCGCTTCGATCTCATCGTAGACGGCCTCCAGGGAGTGCATGTCCCGGTCCAGAAGCACCACGGTGGCCCCGGCGGCCGCAAAGGCGAGACTGACCGCCCGACCGAGGCCGGTGCCGGCTCCGGTGACCAGGTACACCCGGTCCGCCAGAGCATCCGACCGCGAAGTATCCTCGTTCACGTTTCCCTCCTGCCCTCGGCATGTACCTCCCGCCCGCGGCTGCGTTTCCGCTCGGCCCGGTAGGTGCGCCAGGCAATCCAGAACTTGCGCAAGGGCGTCAGGCCAACCCGGGTTCGGATGACCGCCGCCCCTTCCGCTGCCACCTTCTCCAGGATCCGGCGGTAGATGGCGGCCATGATCAGCCCGGGAAGCTGGTTGGGGCGATCGGTCTTCGGCAGCTCCTCCAGGGCCTGCCGGTAGAACTCCCGGGCCCGTCCCGCCTCGAAGCCCATCACCTCCCCTAGCTCCGGGGTTGGCCGGCGCTGCAGGACATCCTTCTCTTCCACTCCGAAGGCGGTCAGGTCCTCCTGGGGTAGGTAGATCCGGCCCCGGGCGGCATCCTCCCCCACATCACGCAGGATGTTGGTGAGCTGGAAAGCGATCCCGAGCTTGTGGGCATAGCGGCGGGTTGCCCGATCGGAATAGCCGAAGATCTCGATGGAGAGAAGCCCCACTACCGAGGCAACGCGGTAGCAATAGAGCTGTAGGTCGGCGAAGGTCTCGTAGCGCCGGGAATGGAGATCCATCTCCACTCCGTCGATGATCTCCTGGAAATAGGCCTGCTCCAGATCGAATTCCTGCACCGCTTCAGCCAGGGCCAGAGCCACCGGGTGCTGCGGCTGACCACCATAGACCGCCGCGATCTCCCCGCGCCAAAAGCCCAGGCGGGCCAAAGCGGCTGCGGGATCGCTGACCTGGTCCACGGAATCGTCCACCTCCCGGCAGAAGGCATACAGGGCCTGGATGGCCGCCTTCTTCCGCGGGGGCAGGAACTGGAAGGCATAATAGAAGCTGGAGCCGCTGGCGGCGGCCTTCTGGGCACAGTACTGATTCGGATCCATGGGAAAGCTCGGTGCGGTGCCGGACCGGCAATGAGAGGCCATGGTAGCCGTCCCGTGGAGGGAGGTCCACCGCGGACCGGCGGCCTGGACAAGGTCTCCGGGGCTCTGCCTATACTCGCCAAGCCATCGTTCCGGTGTCGGCAACAGGAGAGCCAATGGCCGAGGACTGTCTGTATCCCCGCCGCGTATGGGACCCCGTTGTTCGCATCATCCACTGGTGGATGGTGGTTACCGTTCTGGGGCAGCTGGCCCTGGGCAGCGTCATCCTTGCAGAGGACAGCCTCGGGGTCTCCGAGGCCGGCGANNACCTCCTTCCCGTCAGCAGACCCCAGTGGCGGACGCTGCGGGTAACGGTCAGCCATTACCTGTCCGGGCTCCGCGGGGAGGCCCCCTTCTACCGGGCTCACAACCCCTTGGCCGGGCTGGCTTATGCCGCCTTTTTGGCGGTCGCCGCCCTCCAAGTAGCCACTGGTGCCACCATGTTCACCGGTGGGGGTGCGGTGAGCGAGGCCTGGGAGGAGGTCCACGAGATCGGGTTCTGGCTCATCGGGATCTACGTGATCGTCCATCTGGTCATGGTGGCGGTCCATGAGGTGACCGAGCGCCGGGGCCTTGTCTCCGCCATGATCAATGGCCGCAAGCTCTTCACGGCCGGGGAGCTGGAACGCCACCCCGAGGCGCAAAGGGAGGAGGAGATCCACTGATGGAAGGCAAGAAAAATATCGTTTTCGGATTCATATATCTGATCGCCACGGCCGCCCTGGGCCTGGTAATGGTCGGCATGAGCGCCCAGGTGGAGGAGGCCGCCTCGGTCAAGCAGGAAAAGGTCTCCCAGCTGGAGCAAGGGCTGCAGAGCGGGTTCATGATGGGCGGCGAGCCCATCGATGTGACCAGCGACGCCCTGCTGGCCATGAACTCCTTCATGAACGCCCAGCAGCCCATAGACAGCATCAAGGGCAGCCCCCACGCCCATGGCAACCTGGAGGCCGTCCTCA
>JABAHQ010005186.1_pt1 | contig 70713 bp, 73 predicted proteins | sample 7062091 | NCBI WGS metagenome assembly JABAHQ01 (sample SAMN14534359, study PRJNA622989) | marine sediment metagenome | biome: marine biome [ENVO:00000428]; feature: marine pelagic biome [ENVO:01000023]; material: deep marine sediment [ENVO:00002113] | place: India: Gulf of Kutch | collected...
TGCTCAGACAATTTTGAGATAGATTCTAGTCACCAGTTGCTAGGAACCGCATCGCGAAGTCATCGGCTGACATGAAGAAGGCACCTTTGAGCGTCGACGAGCTGCACGAGCGGCTCGAGGAGCTGTGCTCGATGGTGCTTACGGTGCGGCGCAGCGTCCGCGGCGCGGCGGAGGACCTGGCGGCGTTCGATCGGCCGGCGCAGGAGCGGTTTCTCGCGGCGGTGGAGCTCGTGACCTCCACCTCCGACGAGCTCGCCTACAATTTTTGCATGTTCGGCCGCGGGGCGCTGCGCCTGCTCGACGCCGCGAAGTGGGATGACTGGGTGCAGCATATCCTCGCCACCTACGATCGAGGCGGCGTGCTCAAGAGCATCGTGGCGATGCAGCGGGCCCCGGACTACGTCGCCGCCGCGCGCGCCACGCGCGCGGGCGTGGCGCTCGAGGAGCTGGCCGGCGCGCTCGAGCACTTCCTGCTGGGGCTGGCGGGCCGTCCGCTCAAGATCGCGCCGGCCGAGACCGCCTGGACCGACACCGAGACCGTGTACCTGCCCGCCGCCGTCGAGCGCTTCGGCGAGCGCGAGCGCAATCTGCATCTGCTCAAGGCCACCGCGGTCCACCTCTGGGCGCAGGCGTGGTTCGGGACCTGGCGGGGCCGCCTCGCCGAGACGCTCCAGGGCTTCCCCGATCCCGATCGCGCCCGGCACCGCTTTCTGCTGCTCGAGACGATGCGCCTCGACGCGCGTCTCGCCGAGGCGTTGCCGGGGATGCATCGCGTCATGATGGGGCTGCGCGAAGGCGACGGCGGGCCGCCGCCCGGTCCGTGGGCGCGCGCGGCCGCGGGCGTGGAGCGGCCCGGGGCCGGTGTGGCCGAGAGCTGCGACTGGCTCCCGCACGTCTACGAAGAGTCCCAGTGCCCCGCGCTGCCCTGCTACGCCGGCCGGCTCTACCCCGAGCGCACCGAGGCGGTGATCGCGCAGCGCAGGGCGCGCGATCGCGAGGCGCTGCAGGAGGTGCTGGCCTGCATCGCGCGCGACGTCGACACCGGCGGGCGCCGCCCCGACGAGGACGGCGGGGCGGCGCCCGCTCGGTTCAGCGTGACCCGGGCCGAGGACCTCGAGCGTCCGGAGGGCTTTCGCTTCGAGCTCCTCGTGGAGGGCAAGCCGGTCGCTCCGCTGGAGGACGTTCGGCGGACGCTCGATTCCATCGCCCAGGACTTCGGTCACATCCCGAGCGAGTACCTGGTGCCCGCAGGCCACGGCCGGTACGGGCCCGGCACGGCTGGACCGAGCGGTGAGCGCCCCGGCCGCGACCTCGAGGACAAGGGCCACCGCTACGACGAGTGGGACCACGCCCGCCGGCGTTACCGCAAGGACTGGTGCCTGCTTTACGAAAAGGACGTCCATCCCCAGTGGGACGACTTCGTCGAGCGCACGCGACGCAAGTACCGGGGCTTACTCAAGGAGCTTTCGCGAACCTTCGAGGCCCTGCGGGGCGAGGACCGCAAGCTCAAGCGCCAACCCTACGGCGACGACATCGATCTCGACGCCGTCATCGAATCCTATGTCGACCGTCGCCTGGGGCGCGAGGAGGCGCAGCGGCAGTTTCAGAAAAGGCGCCGCGTCGAGCGCGATGTCGCGGTGATGTTCTTGGTCGACATGAGCGGCTCGACCAAGGGCTGGATCAACGATGTCGAGCGCGAGGCGCTGGTGCTGCTATGCGAGTCCTTGGAGACCCTCGGCGATCGCTATGCCATCTACGGCTTCTCCGGCTACAGTCATCGGCGGTGCGAGGTCTTCCGCGTCAAGCGCATGGAGGAGGAGTACACGGAGGAAGTGCGCGCGCGCATCAGCGGGATCTGGCCGCAGGACTATACACGGATGGGCGCGGCGATCCGCCACACCGCCGGGCTGCTCGACGCGGTGGAGGCGCGCACCAGGCTGCTCGTGACGATCTCCGACGGCCGGCCGGACGATCAGGACGGCTACCGCGGCCCCTACGGGGTGGAGGACACGCGCCAGGCCTTGCTCGAGGCGAAGCATCGGGGGATCCATCCCTACTGCGTGACCATCGACCTCGAGGCGCACGAGTACCTGCCGCGCATGTACGGCGCCGTGAACTATACGGTGATCGACGAGCCGCGCAAGCTGCCGTGCAAGATCTCGGACGTGTATCGGAAGTTGGCGACATAATCAAAACCCAGTTACTAGTTACTAGGCGTAAGCGCATCGCCGATGGTGGATGAACGCGAATATAGAAACGTCTACCGCGCGGTCAATCCCCAGCGCTGCCTGTTCGAGAAGGCCGTCCTCCGGCGCACCTTCGGCTGCGCGAAGCTGACCAAGGTCAATATCGCCGAGCGCGAGGCGGCGGGCTGCTGCGATCCGGTTGCACAGCGTCGCTGCACGGCGCTGCTCGATCGGCTCCGCCATGCTTCGGCCTTCGCGGTCCATCTCACCCGCAGCGACGGCCCGCTGCCCCACGCCAAGGAGATCAAGATCCAGTGCGGCGGTCTGCTCGGCCTGCAGCACGTGACCGACGGAGCGGCCGCGCGGGCCGCGGGGGTCGAGGACATCCACGGCTTGATCGACCGCGCCGTGACCCTTTTCGGCGAGCTCGACGCGCTGCCCTACGCCGAGATCGTCCAGTCGGTCGCCCGCTTCCAGGCGCGGGCGCGCAGGCGATGAGCGAGCGAGGCTCTGTCCGCTCCAGGATGGATCAGGCGCGGCGATCATCCGCCGCACGCGCCACCGGGAACCTCATAGGGCGGGCCGTGCCCGCCGCCCATCGGGATGGAGGCACGGCGGCCATAGGCCGCCCTATGCTTGCTGCCGTGATCTGTGATCTATCTGTACAGCCCTTGCTCCCGCGCGCGCTTGTTCTGCTCGACTTGCTTCATCACGAGCTTGAGCGCGTCGAGATAGGGCACGGTGCCGTTGTTGCGGATGATGTCCCGCCCCTCGCTGCTGTGGGCGAACTCGATCAGCCTCTGCATCTCCGGGAAATTCTCGGCGTCGGGGTTGACCACCAGGTAGAGCGGGCGGTAGAGGATGTAGTCCCCGTTGCGAATGTTCTCGAAGGTGGGCTCGATGTCCTCCACCTTCAAGAACTTCACGTTCCGCTTGCGGGCGCTGCTGATGCCGGTGATGCCGATGGCGTAGGGATCCTTCTCGATCGCCTGCTCCAGCGGCCCTGAGGACTTGACGAGCACATCGGCTTGGAACTCCTGCTCGAAGTTGGCGAACACCAGCTTGCGGATCGTATAGCCCACCCCCGAGATCTTGCCCTGGCGGGCGTAGAGGGTGATGGGGTGGTCGGGACCGCCCAGCGCCTTCCAGTTACGGATCTTGCCCAGATACAGGCCGCGGATCTGGTCCAGGGTGACGGTCTCGACCGGGTTGTCCGGATGGGTGATCACCACGAGCGCGTCCCAGGCCACCGGCTCGAGCTGGGCCTGGTCCTCCAGAGCGTGGTCGGCGAGCTTGAAGCGGCAGGCGCCGCCCATGTCGGCCTCGCCGGCGGCGACGTCGCGGATGCCCCGCGTGGCGCCCCCGCCCTGGATGTCGAACTTGATCCCCGTCTTCTTCTGGTAGGCGGCGGCGAGCTCACGCATGAAGGCCTTCTTGGTGATGCCGCAGCCGACCCATTTATAGGTCGGCCCCGCCACAGCGGTCCCGGCCACCGCGAAGGCCAGCGCCAGCAGGACCACCAGACGGGTGACGCCGCGTGGACTCTCAGCCATCGGTCATCCTCCTTCCCCGAAGGGCACGGCGAATTCTCTAAGAGGTGCTCGGTGGGACTCTGTGGTGTATCGGCGACAGGCCTGCGATCTGTAGCCCCGGCTTTCGGCGCGCCCGGCATCGTGTGAGCCCTCGGCACCTCAGAAAATCAACGCGTTCTAATATCGTTATGAGCCAAAAAGAAAAGGCGCCGCGGCTATCGCGGCGCCTTTGGGGGGTAACGGGTCGGCGCACTGGAATGGGACCCGATGACGACACAGCCTACCGCGCCTGTCGGCGCCGGGCCGTGAGATCGATCACAGATTACGGCCGTGGTTCCCCCGATTCACTGCAGGAGCAGGTAGAATGCCCCGCCGTCGCGGCGCACATTGAGCAGCAGGCGGGCGGGGTCGCGTCGCGCCACCCGCTGCAGATCCTCCACCGCCTCGACCCGCTCGCGGTTCGCCGAGACGATCACGTCCCCGGGGCGCAGGCCGGCGCGCCAGGCGGGCGCGCCGCGCTCGACCGCCCGGATCGCCACGCCGGCGGGCGCCCCCGAGGCCTCCGGCGCGCCGAGCATGGCGCCCTCCAGATGGCGGTGGATGCGACCTCCCTCGACCTGCGCGGCTTGCACCTTGCCGATGCGGACGGTGACGGTGCGGGTCTCGCCGTCGCGGTGGACCTCGAGCCGCACCTGCTCGCCCACCGAGAGCAGCCCGATGCGGTTGCGCAGATCGGCGGCGCTCTCGACGGGCTCGCCGCCGACCTCGAGGATCACGTCGCCCTCCTCGAGCCCCGCCTCGGCCGCCGGCGAGCCGGGCTGGACGCGCGCGACGACCGCCCCCTGCCCCCGTTCCAGGCCGAAGGCCTGGGCCAGGCGCGGGGTGAGGTCCTGGACCAGAACCCCGAGCTGGCCGCGGCGCACCTCGCCATGCTCGACGAGCTGCTGCATGATCGCCTGCGCCATGTTGATCGGGATAGCGAAGCCGATGCCGATGTTGCCGCCGCTGCGCGAGAGGATCGCCGTGTTGACCCCCACCAGCTCGCCGCGCAGATTCACCAGCGCGCCGCCGGAGTTGCCGGGGTTGATCGAGGCGTCGGTCTGGATGAAATCCTCGTAGCCCTCGATGCCCAGGCCGCTGCGCCCGAGCGCGCTGACGATGCCGGAGGTCACCGTCTGGCCGAGGCCGAAGGGGTTGCCGATGGCGACCACGAAATCGCCGACCCGCAGGTCCTGCGAGTCGCCGAGCGTGGCCGCGGTCAGGTTCTTGGCGTCGATCCGGATCAGCGCCACGTCGGACTCGGGGTCGGTGCCCACGAGCTCGGCCTTGAAGCTGCGCCCGTCGGCCAGCGTCACCTGGATCTCGTCGGCCTGCTGGATCACGTGGTGGTTGGTGATGATGTAGCCGTTGTCCGCGTCGACGATCACGCCCGAGCCCAGGTTCTGCACCTCGCGCTGCTGCGGGATCTGCGGGAGGTCGAAGAACCGCCGGAAGAAGGGATCGGAGAGCAGCGGGTTCTCCACCCGGACCTTGCCGCGGGTGGCGACGTTGACCACCGCGGGGGTGACGTCCTCGAGCATGGGGGCGAGCGTCGGCAGCCTCTCGCCCTGGACGCGGGCGGGCAGCGCGGCGTCGGCGAGGCCGGGCACGAGAGCGAGCAGGAGCAGCCCGCTCCAGGCTTGGCGGCGAAGGGCGCTCAGCACGGGATCAACCTCCTTTCACGGGAATGCGTTGGGTTCGGGCCTCCGCGGCCTTGGGCAGGCTCACCTCGAGCACGCCCCGGTGATAGCGCGCTCGGGCCTTGTCGGCCAGCACCGGGGTGGGCAGGGGCACGGCCCGCTCGAAGGCGCCGTAGGCGCACTCGAGGCGATGGTAGCGGCCCTCCTGGGACTCGCTCCGGACCTCTTTCTCCCCGCGGATGACGAGCATGTCGTCGACCACGTCGAGGTCGAAGTCGTCCTTGTCCATGCCCGGGATCTCCACGCGCACGTGCACCGTATCGGCGGTCTCCTTCACGTCGGCGGCGAGCAGGCCCCAGCGCGCCGAGCGCAGGGCGACCTGCCGCTCGGGGCTCTCCACCCCGCCCGCCGCGCGCCGCGGCTGGAAGCGCGTGAGCGCCTGGGCCGTGCGCTCGCGCAGCTCGCCCCACCCCGAGGCGATGCGGTCCCACGCGCGTTCGAGACCCTCGCGAAGCTCGTTCAGCGTGGCCATGGCTCTTCTCCTTCTCGGTCCCGGCGCGGGCCTAGTCGCCCAGCGCCATCTCCAGGCGCCGCACGCGACGGCGCAGCCGGCGCAGCTCCTCGAGCAGCTCCACGGCGAGCGCCGCGCCAGCGGTGTTCACCTCCAGATCCTGCTGCAGCCGGCAGGCGATCCGCGCCCGGCGCAGCGCCACGACGTCGAAGCGCCACTCCTGCGGCGCGGCGCCCTCGGGCTCGAGCAAGCCCTGATCGACCAGCGTGATCAGGCTCTCGGCCGGCAGCCCGACGCACTGGGCGAGCTCGGCCAGCGTGAGGCGCGTCCGCTCGTCGATCCTCACCGTCGTCGGCGCCGGTCGCATGGGCTCGGTCACCGGCTCAGACTCCCAGCCCGGCGCGCGGGTTCATCGGCATCCGCTCGCCCATCCGGCGATAGAGCTCGCGGTCCTCGTCGCTGCGCGGCTCGGGCGTCACCACCTGCAGCACCACGTACTGGTCGCCCGGGGGCCGGCCCGGCAGCCCGCGCCCGCGCAGGCGCAGCTTCTTGCCGGCCTGCGAGCCCGGCGGGATGCGCAGGTCGACCGTGCCGCCGAGGGTCGGCACCTTGACCTGCGCGCCGAGCGCCGCCTCCCAGGGCGTGATCGGGAGCGTCAGGTGCACGTCGCGCCCCTCGACCCGAAAGATCGGATGGGGGGCCAACTCCACCTCCAGATAAAGGTCGCCCGCCGGCCCTCCGCCCACCCCCGGCCCGCCCTGGCCGGGCAGGCGGATCTGCTGGCCGTCGGTGACCCCCTGGGGGATCTTCACCTGGAGGGTGTGAGCGCGCGCGACGAGCTCGCCGCGCTCGTCGTACTGGGGGCGGTTGAGCTGGATCGTGCGGGTGGCGCCGTGGTAGGTCTCCTCCAGGCCGACCTGGACCTTGGCGTGGTGATCCTCGCCGCGCATGCGGAAGCCCCCGCGGGCCTCCCGCCGCGCGCCGCCGGCGGCCCGCCACGGGCCGCCGCCGAACAGGCTCTCGAAGAACTCGCTGAAGGTCTCGGGGCCGCCCTCGGTGAAGCCGCCGCCCCGGAACTCGAAGCCCGCGTCCCAGCCCGGGGGCGGCCCGCGGAAGTCCTGCCCGGCCTGCCAGCCTTGACGCCCGAGCTGGTCGTAGGCCGCGCGTTTCTCCGGATCGCGCAGCACCTCGTAGGCTTCCTGCACCTCTTTGAAGCGGTCCTCGGCGTCGGGCTCCTTGGAGACGTCCGGGTGATACTTGCGCGCGAGCTTGCGATAAGCCCGCTTGATCTCGTCCTGCGAGGCGTCGCGGCCCACCCCCAGGATCTTGTAGTAGTCCTTGTACTCCATCGAAGTTCACGCCCCGGGGCGCAGCCGGGCGCCCGGCGGGGTATGCGGCGCGCCGCGATCAGCTCTCCACGGAAATCTTCCGCGGCTGGACCTTCTCCTGCTTGGGGATCACGACCTCCAGCACTCCCGCGTTGGTGCGGGCGCTGATCTTGTCGGCGGCCACCGTGTCCGGCAGTGAGAAGCGGCGATAGAAGCTGCCGTGGGCACGCTCGACGCGCTTGTAGCCGGCGCGCTCCTCCTCCGACTCGAACCGGCGCTCGCCCTTGATGGTGAGCATGCCGTTCTCCATGGTGACGTCGATGTCCTTGGAGTCGACGCCCGGCAGGTCGGCGTGGATGACATACCGGTCGGCGTCCTCCTGGATGTCCACGGCGGGTATCCAGTCGCTGGTCGCCGCCGAGGACTCCCCGGCGCCGGCGAGCGTGCCGCGGTTCTCGTAGAGCTGATCGATCTCGCGCTGAAGCTGGTTCAGCAGGCTCCAGGGCTCGTAGCGGGTAATCGCCATGGTGCGGTCCTCCTTGCGATTGGTCTTTCGTGCGGGGTCTAGCGCTGAGATAGTGCGCAAGGCCCCGGTTTTCAAGCGGATGCCCCGAGGCGCCGCGGCGCCCGCTCCGGCGGCGGTCCCGGAGGCCGCGCGGGATCGCGCCCAGGCGTATTGACATGTCCTTCATCTCGGGCCTAACTTAGATCCCGGACACAATATCTAGTGGTCGTCAGCCTTATAGAGAGCGCCGGCGACCGTTGAACCCGCCGCCGGGCCGGTGTTTCTAATCTCAACGAGAACAAGCTCCAGAGGGGAGGGCGAGGGACGATGAAAAGCGCGCACCTCAGGGCCGTGCCGTCGTCGGTCAACGAGATCCCGTTCCAGGAGGCCTCGGTCGACATCTGGGACAAGAAGTATCGATTGAAGACCAAGGACGGCACCGTCCTGGACGAGACCGTCGACGGCACCTACCAGCGCGTGGCCCGCGCCCTGGCCGGGGTGGAGCCCACCAAGGCCAAGCGCGACGAGTGGCACGAGCGGTTTTTGTGGGCGTTGCGCCGCGGGGCCATCCCCGCCGGGCGCATCACCTCCAACGCCGGGGCCTGGGAGCACAAGCCGGCGACCTCGACGATCAACTGCACGGTGTCGGGCACCATCCACGACTCGATGGACGACATCCTGCGCAAGGTCCACGAGGCGGGGCTCACGCTGAAGGCGGGCTGCGGCATCGGCTATGAGTACTCCACGCTGCGCCCGCGCGGCGCGTACGTCTCCGGCGCCGGCGCCTACACCTCCGGGCCGCTGTCGTTCATGGACATCTACGACAAGATGTGCTTCACGGTCTCCTCGGCCGGCGGGCGCCGCGGCGCGCAGATGGGCACCTTCGACGTCGGCCACCCGGACGTCATGGACTTCATCCGCGCCAAGCGCGAGGACGGCCGGCTGCGCCAGTTCAACCTGTCGCTGCTGATCACCCACGAGTTCATGGAGGCGGTGAAGGCCAACGACTGGTGGCCGCTCGCCTTCCCGATCCTGCAGGAGGAGGCCGAGAAGGAGCAGATCGACCTCGAGGACCCCGAGCACATCATCTGGCGGGATTGGCCGATCAAGGACGGCTACATCGTCAACGCCGAGGGCCTGGTCGCCTGCCGCATCTACAAGCGCATCAAGGCGCAGCGCCTGTGGGACATGATCATGACCTCGACCTACGATTACGCCGAGCCGGGGTTCATCCTGATCGACAAGGTCAACGAGATGAACAACAACTGGTGGTGCGAGGAGATTCGCGCCACTAATCCATGCGGAGAACAGCCGTTGCCGCCGTACGGCTCGTGCTGGACCGGCTCGATGCGCATCAACACGAACCATGGCCTGTTGCGCACTGAGGACGCGTACGCGCTCGCTCAGCAGGGGCACAAGCTTGAGATCGCGGTCGACGATGTCTTCAGCGGGAACAAGACGGACCTGCGCCCGTGCACGTTGGTGCGCACTGGCGAGCGCGAGGCGTTCGACATCTCCTTCGACAACGGGCAGCGCATCGAGTTGACGGCGGACCATCGCGTCTACACGCCTGACGGGTGGCGGGAAGTCCGTGAGCTGAACGCCGGTGACGAGGTGCACGTGCAGGCGCGCGAGCTGTCGTCGCTCGACCTCGTGCACCCGTTCTATCTCGGTGCGCTGAAGTACCTGCTTCCCCGCTACAAGGGTGAGCAGATCACGATTACGCGACAGGTGCGCCGAGCCTTTGTCAGGCCGCTGTTGGACCGATTGCAGATCAACTACAGCGACGGTCCCAAAAGTCTATTCTTGTCGCGGCACCATCCGGTGATCGATGAGGTCGAGCGGCTCGATCTAGAGCAGGCATCGCGGTCGGCGCTAGAGGGGTATGTATACGCAGCCCTGTCGACCAGCGCGCGCTACAAGGACCGGCGCGCCGTCTACGGGGAGGAGCAGGCATGCCGCGAGCTCGCGGCAGTGCTCGGTCGATTGACCGGCGCTGAATATGCGCCGATTCGCCACCGCAAGGATCGCTGCCGTGTTCTGCTGCCCGAGCTCGATATCCGCGCCCCGGCCCTGGAGGAGACCGAGCTGGACCTCGACCACGCGCTCTACGGCTGGCTGCTATCGGACGGCTGGCTCACCGAGTCGGCGGGGCTGATCTTCAGCGACCAGGACGACGGTGCGATGCGGATGCTGGCGCCGCATTTCCAGGCCATGACGGGGACGGACGGGACTCTGCGACAGGCCTACGAAGGGACAGAGCGCAACGTCTACAGCATCGCGTGCTACCGGCACCAGCCGATCGAGCGGCTGCGCCGCGACCTCGGGCTCGACGACTACCGCTCCAAGGTCGTACGCGTCCCGGAGCGCGTGTTCCGTGCGAGCACGGATGAGCAGGCATCGTTCCTGTCTGCGGTCTTCTGCGCCGACGGCGGGGTGTCTAAGCAAAAGCCGCTCGTGAGCCTGGTATCGGCGTCGAAGGAGTGGCTGGAGGATATCCAACTGTTGCTGCTCAACTTCGGCGTGCATGGCAGCATCCACCAGTCCATATCGAAGGGCAACGCGTTCCATACACTGCTCCTGCGCCAGCAGGATGCGTACCGGTTCCACCGTTTTATCGGGTTCCGGTTCAACAGCCACAAGGCGGAGCTGCTCGAGCGCCACCTGATCGAGAAGCAACGCTGGCGCGAGCCTCGGAGCGAGCACACGGCTCGGGTCAAGGCGATCCGCTCGATCGGCGTGCAGCCGGTGTACGACATCGAGGAATATTCGACCCATACGCTCGTGGTGAACGGCGTGGTCGTGCATAACTGTCTCCTGGGCTCGGTGAACCTGACCCGCTTCGTCGTCGACCCGTTCACCGAGAACGCGCGCTTCGACTGGGAGGAGTTCAAGGAGACGGTGCGCGTGTTCACGCGCATGCTCGACAACGTCGTCGAGATCAACGGGCTGCCGCTCGAGCAGCAGCAGCACGAGATCCGCAGCAAGCGCCGTCACGGCATGGGTTATCTGGGCCTGGGCTCGGCGCTCACCATGATGCGCATGAAGTACGGCGAGCCCGACTCGCTCGAGCTCACCGAGGCGATCTCGCGCGAGCTCGCCGTGACCGGCTGGGAGGCCGCGCTCGAGCTCTCGCGCGAGAAGGGTCCGGCGCCCATCATGGAGGAGGAGTACGAGATCACCGAGGAGATGCTGCGCAAGCGCCCGGAGATGCGTCGCGACGGCTGGAAGGCGGGCGACCGCGCCAAGGGCAAGGTGCTGCACGCGCGCTACNNCGCGCTTCACCCACCACAGCTCGATCGCGCCGACGGGCACGATCTCGCTGTCGCTCGCCAACAATGCGAGCAACGGCATCGAGCCCTCATTCGCGCACCAGTACTTCAGGAATGTGATCCGCGAGGGCCGCAAGACCAAGGAGAAGGTGCCGGTGTTCTCCTTCGAGCTGCTCGCCTATCGCGAGATGGTCAACCCGGAGGCGTCGCCCTACACCGACGAGCCGGACAAGCAGCTCCCGGAATATTTCGTCACGGCGGAGGACATCGCCCCGCGCCAGCACGTCGACATCCAGGCCGCGGCCCAGAAATGGATCGACTCCTCGATCTCCAAGACTGCGAACGTCCCGACCGACTACCCGTACGAAGACTTCAAGGACATCTACGTCTACGCCTACGAGCAGGGGCTGAAGGGTTGCACCACCTTCCGCTTCAACCCCGAGGCCTTCCAGGGCGTGCTGGTGAGCGAGAAAGACCTCAAGAGCACGGTCTATACCTTCACCCTCGAGGACGGCACCGTGGTCGAGGCCCGCGGCGACGAGGAGATCGAGTACGACGGCGAGATGCACACCGCCGCGAATCTCTACGAGGCGCTGAAGGAAGGGTATTACGGCAAGTTCTGATGAAATGGTGACTGCAGCGACCGTGTTAATGCCGGAGCGTTATGTCGGGCGGATGTTTCAGATCGATACCAATAGGATCAACGCGCGCCAAAAAGACGAAAGTATGAATCAGTTAGAGCAGTGGAAGCGAGATGGGGTCATTTGCCTGGACATGGCGGACACTGCATTCAACGAGGCGACAGCCGGGAAGAGCGCTGCTAGAACGCGAAAGGCTCAAGATAATTTGATTTCGCTCACTGCTCAGCACACGGAGGACGAACAGCGGATATTGGAGCAAATAGAACAAATCTTGTGTCCTGGCGGTGCAAAATCGAAAAACGACCAGAACGATGTCAGAATTGTATTCAATGCGTGGAGATGGCGACGCATTTTGATTACGGAAGACGGAAATATATTGTGGAATAAGAAAACGTTGAGGGAGGCGATAGGTGTCGAAGTGATGACTGCCCCCGAGGCGGAAGAAAAAGTAGCCCAACGCATCAGACGACGCGACGCGGGCTGTAGGCGGGTCGCCGCTCAGACGGGCAGTGGCCTGCCGGATTGGGTGGATCGTGACTGAGGAGGTTGTTTAAACGTATCCGGAAGAGAGGCGAGCGGGATGACCATCAAGATCGAGAAAAAGATCGTCGACTACGGCTACCTCAAGCCGGACGACGCGGAGGCCGATCCGGAGCACGCCGAGCGGGCCGAGAAACAGGCGCCGCCGGAGCCGCCGACCGAGCCGGAGGGCACGCGGGAGCCGGACGCGCCCGAGGCCAAGAAGGCGCGCAAGGGTGGCAAGGGCCGGTCGGAGGCGAGCTCGAAGCAGAAGCAAGAGGCCGAGCCCGCGCCCCAGGGCGAGCACGAGGTCGTGCACATGCACGAGAAGCTCGAGCGCCCGGAGATGCTGATCGGCTCGACCTACAAGATCAAGACCCCGCTGACCGAGCACGCGCTGTACGTGACGATCAACGACATCGTGCTCAACCAGGGCACCGAGCACGAGCTGCGCCGGCCCTTCGAGATCTTCATCAACTCGAAGAACATGGACCACTTCCAGTGGATCGTGGCGCTGACGCGGATCATCTCGGCGGTGTTCCGGAAGGGCGGCGACGTGACCTTCCTGGTCGAGGAGCTGCGCTCGGTGTTCGACCCGCGCGGCGGCTACTTCAAGAAGGGCGGGCGCTTCATGCCCTCGCTGGTGGCCGAGCTCGGCGACGTCATCGAGCGCCATATGAAGATGATCGGGCTGCTGCCCGCCGACGACCTCGACGAGCACCAGAAGGCCTTCATCGAGAGCAAGCGTCGCGAGTACGAGGGGCACGAGGAGGAGGCGGCGCAGGAGTCCGAGGGTGGCTTCCCCGACGGGGCGGAGCTGTGCCCGAAGTGCCACACCAAGGCGATGGTGATGATGGACAATTGCCTCACCTGCCTCGCCTGCGGGGAGTCCAAGTGCGGCTGAGCGCCGGGCCGCGCCCGGGCCGACAGCCGGCCCGGGGTTGTGGCACAATCGCGCCATCGTCGGCCGGCCCCGCCGGCCGGTGAGGAGGGGATCGATGCGCAGTCAGATCCGCCTGGTCTTCGCCCACGAGGACGGCGGCGCGGACGGCACGGTGGTGATCCGCCGCGGCGCCGGCCGCGAGACGGTGCTGGAGCTCCGCGCCCACGGCGCGGGCGGTCTGGCCGAGGGCGCCCCGCGCGCCGACGGCGGCCTGCTCGCGCTCACCGAGTATCTTCTCGGCGGCTTCGGGGTCGGCGCGCTCGAGATCGTGCGCCGCCACGAGCCCGCCGCCTCGGGGTGAGCCCCGATGCCCCGCCGCGTCCGCAAGTCCGACACCGACTGGGCCCGGGAGCTGGCGCCCGAGCGCTACCGCGTCTGTCGCGAGAAGGGCACCGAGCCCCCCTTCAGCGGCGAATACAACGACTGCAAGACCCCCGGCACGTACCGGTGCGCCTGCTGCGGGCAGGAGCTGTTCAGCTCCGAGACCAAATTCGACTCCGGCACCGGCTGGCCGTCGTTCTGGGCGCCCGCGGCGCGGGACGCCGTGGAGACCGAGGACGACCGCTCGCTTGGCATGTGCCGCACCGAGGTGCTGTGCAGCGGCTGCGACGCGCATCTCGGCCACGTCTTCGACGACGGCCCGGCGCCGACGGGCCTGCGCTACTGCATCAACTCGATCGCCCTGACGCTCGATCCCGCGGAGGGCGGCGATGAGCCCTGAGCTCGGCACCCTCGAGCTGATTCTGCTCGGCGGGCTGGTGCTGCTCCTGCTGTTCTGGTTCGTGCCCGGCATCCGCCACGCTCTCACCCACAGCCCGCGCGGCACCGTCCAGGACTGGCTGGGCCTGGCGTTCCCCATCGGGCTGGTCGTGCTGTTCGTCCTGCTGTTGCTGCTCGCGGCCTGAGGGCCGGCCGTGGGCGCGCTCCGCTCGATGGCGCGCCGGGCCCTCGCCCGCGCGGTCAACGTGCGCGATCACGAGATCGCCGCGCTCGGCTGGGCGTTCCTGTACTTCTTCAGCCTGCTCTCGAGCTACTACATCCTGCGTCCGGTGCGCGACGAGATGGGGATCGCGGGCGGCGTGGCGCAGCTGCCGTGGCTGTTCACCGGGACATTCATCGCCATGCTGCTCGCCGTGCCGGTCTACGGCGCCGCGGTGGCGCGCTTCCCCCGCGCGCGGCTGCTGCCCCTGGTGTACCTGTTCTTCATCGCCAACGTGCTCATCTTCTATGGCCTGTTCTACGCGCTCGATCACGCCTGGGTGGCGCGGGCGTTCTTCATCTGGATCAGCGTGTTCAATCTGTTCGTCGTGTCGGTGTTCTGGACCTTCATGGCCGATATCTTCACCAACGAGCAGGGGCGGCGGCTGTTCGGCCTGGTCGCGGCGGGCGGCAGCGCGGGCGCGATCGCCGGCCCCGCGCTCACCGCCACCCTGGTGCACGTGGTCGGCACCGTCGAGCTGCTCCCCATCTCCGCGGCCCTGCTCGGGGTGGCGCTGGCGTGCATCGCCCGGTTGAACCGGCTGGCGCCGCGGCTGCGCGAGGGCACGGCGCAGGCATCGGGCGCGGCGCGGCCCGCCGGTGCCGAGGGCGCCATCGGCGGGGGCATGCTGCGCGGCTTCCGCCTGCTCGCGGGCTCGCCCTACCTGATCGGCGTCGGGCTCTATATCCTCTTGTATACCGCCACCTCGACGTTCCTGTATCTCGAGCAGGCGCACATCGTCGAGGCGCGCTTCGCCGACTCGGCCGACCGCACCGCGCTGTTCGCGGCGATGGATCTCGCCGTGAACGCGCTCACCGTCGGGACCCAGGTGCTCGTGACCGGCCGCCTGATCCTCGGGCTCGGGGTGGCGGTGGCGCTGGCGCTGGTGCCGGCGTTCGTCGCCGTCGGCTTCGCCGCGCTGGCCGCCGCGCCGGTGCTCGGCGTGCTGGTGGTCTTCCAGGTGCTGCGCCGGGCCGGCAATTACGCGATCGCCCGCCCCGCCCGCGAGGTGCTGTTCACGGTCGTCGACCGCGAGTCGCGCTACAAGGCCAAGAACGTGATCGACACCGTGGTCTACCGCGGCGGGGACGCGATGAGCGGCTGGCTGTTCGCCGGGCTCTCCGGCGCCGGTCTGGGGCTCTCGGCGCTGGCCGTGGCGGCCGTGCCGCTGGCGCTCGCCTGGCTCGCGCTCGGCGCGGCGCTCGGGCGCTGGCAGGAGATCCGCCGGCGTGCCGCGCCCGCGTGAGGCAGGGAGAGCACGTCTCGTTCCCCCCGCGCCCGCCGCGGCGGCGCCCTTGACCGCGTGGCGCGCGTGGCGAACAGTAGACCGTCTCGGCATCGGTCATTCGCGGGAGCATCGGAATGGACGCGACGAATCTGACCCGGCGGCGCCTGCTGCAGGCGCTGGGCGCGGCGGGCCTGAGCGCCGTGTGGCCCGGGCCGAGCCCTGACGCCGCGGCGCGGGCGATGCTCGAGCGGCGCATCCCCGCGAGCGGCGAGGCGATCCCGGCCGTGGGTCTCGGCACGGCGCGGCAATTCGACGTCGGCGCCGGCGAGTCGGCGCGCGCGCCGCTGCGCGAGGTGCTGCGGCGGTTCATCGCCCACGGCGGGCGAGTGATCGACTCCTCGCCCATGTACGGCGCGGCCGAGAGCGTCATCGGCGACTTGCTCGGCGACTTGCGGCACCCGGACATGTTCTACGCGACCAAGGTCTGGACCCGCGGGCGCGAGGCCGGCGTCGAGCAAATGGAGCGCTCGATGCGGCGCATGGGGACGCAGGTGATGGACCTCATGCAGGTGCACAACCTGGTCGACTGGCGCACGCACCTGAAGACCTTGCGGGCGTGGAAGGACGATGGGCGCGTGCGCTATGTCGGAATCACCCATTATGTCGAGAGCGCGTTCGACGAGCTGGCGTCGATCATGCGGCAGGAGCGGCTCGACTTCGTGCAGCTCCCCTACAATCTGGCGCGCCGCCGGGCCGAGGCGCGGCTGCTGCCGCTGGCGCGCGACCGCGGCATCGCGGTGATGGTCAACGTCCCGTTCGGCAACGGCGCGCTGTTCCGGGCCGTCAAGGGCAAGCCGCTGCCCGGCTGGGCCGCGGAGGCGGGCGCCGAGAGCTGGGCGCAGGTCTTTCTGAAGTTCATCCTCTCGCACCCCGACGTCACCTGCGTGATCCCGGCCACCTCGGATCCCGCGCATCTCGTCGACAACATGGGCGCCGGCACGGAGCCGCTGCCCGACGCGGCCCTGCGCGAGCGCATGGTGGAGCACTGGGAGCGGGCGGTGTAAGCGAAAGGCGGGATGTCGGGTCCGGCCCTGCGGGCCTTGACCCAACCTACTTCTACACCAATGACGGTAACGTAGGATGGGTCAAGCGCCGAAGGCGCGGACCCATCGTTGCCGGTCTAGTAACTGGTTATTTCCCGGTCTTCTCTTCGAGCAGCCGGTTGACGAGCTCGGCGGTGTCGTCGGGCCGATCGATCTCCTCGGCGGGCGTCCAGGACATGTCGGCCTCGAGGCGGTAGGACCCGAGGAAGGCGTGCGGCGGGTCGCCGCGCCAGTCCTCGGGCGAGAGCATCGAGAAGTACCGGGTGCCGTCGTCCTTCCGGTAGAGGTGATAGAGCTTCCCGGGCTGGCGCTTGAAGTTGCACTTGGCGTGGTGCAGCTCCTGGTCGCGCTGCGCGTCCTCGAGGATCGAGCGCGCCTCTGCCTGCAGCGCCTTGATCTGATCGGCGATGACCTTGAGCTTGGAGCCCACCCGGGTGTTGACCATCGCATCCGCCTGCTCGATCTGTCGGGCGATGTCCACCAGCTCGATCGGCGGCGCGAGGCGACTCACCGGATAGGGCGCGCTGTGATCGGAGCCCTCGTGCCGCTCGGCGCCCTCGTACTTCTTGTGCTCCTCGTCGCTCATGCCCGGGGATCGGCCTAAGCCGTTCACTCGAAAGGGCCTTTTAGGTTATCGTCGCGGGCGACGGCGGTTCAACCGCCGATCGCGGTGGCATCCACAGGTGGTTGAGCGCAAAGGGGCTTTTGGTGGACGAGCAGCGGCGCATCGCGTATCTCGTGGAGCGCGACGGGCGTGAGGCCGCCGTCGACTGGGTGCGGCGCACGCGCGATCTCTACGCCCGGGCGCTCGCCGAGCCCAGCCACTTCGCCGCCCAGGCGGCCTGGCGTCCGCGGTTCGAGGCCGCGGTGCGCGAGTTCGACGCCTGGCTGAGCGCGCAGGGCCCGCCTTAGGGCCCGGAGCGGCCGCCGGACACGCCCTCTCGGCTCGGCGCAGGGTCGGTGTCGGGTCGTCGATGACGACCCCTCGCGTTCCGCCCGCTTCGCGTAGCGACGGGGATGAGCGTCGGGCGCCGCCGCCTCGCGGGCGGACGACGCGGCGCGCTGCGATGGTCGCGCGGAGGCTCGAGCCGACCTGCTCGTGCGCTCGCGCGGCCGGGTGGCGGCTGTGTTAGATTGCGCCTGCGTAGGATCCCGAACCCCCGCCGCATGGAGCTTCACCCGACCGCCCTGCTGACGCTGATCGTCGCCCTCGGCACGGGCCTGCCCTGGCGCGAGCGCGTGCTCGCCGGCTGGATCGCGCCGCGCGGCATCGTCGCCGCGCCGGTGGCCGGGCTGTTCGGGCCGCTGCTGCTCGCCCACGGCCGCCCCGACGGGGCGATGCTGCCGCCGCTGGTCTACGCGCTGGTGCTCGCCACGGTGGCGCTGCACGGATTGAGCATCGGCGCGCTGGCGCGGCGCCTGGGGCTGGCCTACGCGCGCCAGCATGGCGTGATGATCGTCGGCGCCTCGCCTTGGACGCTGGAGCTCGCGCGCAGCCTGCAGGACCTGGGCGTCTCGGTGCTGCTCGCCGACGCGTCCTGGAATCGTCTCGAGACCGCGCGTCTCACGGGCATCCCCACCCACTGGGGTGAGGTCCTCTCGGAGCTCTCGGAGGAGACGCTCGAGCTCGGCGACGCCGGCTATCTGCTGGCGGCGACCCACAACGACGCCTACAACGCGCTGGTGTGCACCCGCTTCGCCCCGGAGCTGGGACGCAACCGTGTGTTCCAGCTCTCGCTCCATGCCGCCGAGGAGCCCGATCCCGGCGCCTTCGCCCACACGCTGCGCGGCCGCATCGCCTTCGGCGCGGAGGCCGCCTACGATGAGCTCCTGCGCCGTCACTACCAGGGCTGGCCGTTGCAACGCACCCGCATCACCGAGCGCTACACGTTCGAGGACGTCCGGCGCGACGCCCCGGCGGGCACCCTCGTGCTGCTCGCCGCGCGCGCCGGCGACACGCTGCTCACCCTCCAGCCCCCGGCGGAGGGACGGGCCGTAGCGCCGGCCCGCCCGAGCGCCGGGACGTTGTCTTAAGGGGCGGGGTGGTGCCGGTGCTCGAGCTCGACGGGGTCGCCAAGTCCTACGACGGGCACGCCGCGCTGCGCGGCGTCACCCTGGCCGTTCCGGCGAGGCTCACCACGGCGCTGATCGGCCCGAGCGGCTGCGGGAAGTCCACCCTGCTGCGCCTGATGCTGGGGCTGGTGCGGCCGGACCGGGGCACGGTGCGGTTCGAGGGTCAGGCGCTCGAGGCCGGTAACGTGCTCACGCTGCGCCGGCGCATGGGCTACGTGGTGCAGGACGGGGGTCTGTTCCCGCACCTGACGGCCGAGGGCAACGTCACGTTGATGGCGCGTTATCTCGACTGGACGCCCTCGGCGGTGGCCGCGCGGCTCGAGGAGCTCGCCGAGCTGACGCACTTCCCCGCCGGGGCGCTCGCGCGCTATCCCGCCCAGCTCTCGGGCGGGCAGCGACAGCGCGTGAGCCTGATGCGCGCGCTGATGCTCGATCCCGACGTGCTGCTGCTCGACGAGCCGCTCGGGGCGCTCGACCCGCTGATCCGCCACGATCTCCAGGCCGAGCTGCGCGGGATTTTCCGTGCGCTGGGCAAGACCGTGGTGCTCGTCACCCACGACGTCGCGGAGGCCGCCTATTTCGGCGATCGCCTGGCGCTGCTGCGCGACGGCGCGCTGCTGCAATGCGGCGCGTTCGCCGAGCTCGCCGCACGTCCCGCCGACCCGTTCGTGCGGCGGTTCATCGAGGCGCGCCGGACGCTGCCCCGCGGACGGGAGCAGACGTGAGACCCCCCGTGCTGGCGTTGCTCGCATGCGTCGGCGGGGTCGCCGCGGCCGCGCCCCAGCCGGTGACCGTCGGCTCGAAGGCGTTCACCGAGTCGGTGATCCTCGGCGAGGTCGTCGCGGGGCTGCTGCGTGAGCAGGGGACGCCGGTGCGCCATCGCCGTGAGCTCGGCGGCACCCGGGTGCTTTGGAGCGCGTTGATCCGGGGCGATATTGACCTCTATCCCGAGTACACCGGCACGCTGCGCGAGGAGATCCTGGCGCAGGCCGATCTGCCCCCCGGCGACCCGGACGCCCTGCGGGCGAGGCTGGCCGCGCACGGGGTGGCCATGAGCGCGCCGCTCGGCTTCGACAACACTTATGCGCTGGGCATGCGCGAGGAGCTCGCCGCGCGGCTGGGCATCGAGACGATCTCCGATTTGCGGGAGCACCCGGGGCTGGCGCTGGGTTTCTCCAACGAGTTCATGGACCGGGAGGACGGCTGGCCGGGGCTGCGGCGCCACTACCGGCTGGCGCACCGCGGCGTGCAGGGGCTCGACCACGACCTCGCCTACCGGGCGCTGGCGGCCGGCGACATCCAGGTCACCGACCTCTACACCACCGACGCCGAGATCCGCTACTACGGCTTGCGGGTGCTTGCCGACGACCGGGGCTATTTCCCGGCCTACGAGGCCGTGCTGGTCTACCGGACCGACCTGGCGCGCCGCGTCCCCGGGGCGATCGCGCGGCTCGAGCGCCTGGCAGGAGCCGTCGACCGCCGGGCCATGGTCGCCATGAATGCCCGGGTCAAGCTCGAAGGCGCCTCGGAGGGCGCGGCCGCCGCCGAGCTCCTGGAGGAGCGGCTGGGGATCCGTGCCCCGGCGGCGGAGCCCACCCCGGGATCACGGCTGCTGCGCCGCGGCGCCGAGCACCTGTACCTGGTGGGCGTCTCGCTGGCCGGCGCGGTGGTGATCGCGGTGCCACTGGGGATGGCGGCGGCGCGGCGGCCCCGCGCGGGGCAGGTGATCCTCGGGGCGGTGGGCATCCTGCAGACCGTTCCGTCGCTTGCCCTGCTGGTCTTCATGATCCCGCTGCTCGGCATCGGCGCGGCACCGGCGATCGCGGCCCTGTTCCTCTACAGCCTGCTGCCCATCGTGCGCAATACCCACGCGGGCCTCACGGATATCCCCGGATCGGTGGTCGAGTCCGCGGCGGCGCTCGGGCTGCCGCCCATGGCGCGGCTGCGGCTCGTGAAGCTGCCGCTGGCCGCCCGGGGCATCCTGGCGGGGGTCAAGACCTCGGCGGTTATCAACGTCGGCACCGCCACCCTGGGTGCGCTGATCGGTGCCGGGGGGTTCGGTCAGCCCATCCTCACCGGGATCCGCCTCGACGACCTCGGGCTGATCCTGCAGGGCGCGGTGCCGGCGGCGGGGCTGGCGCTCGCCGCGCAGGGGCTGTTCGAGCTGGTCGAGCGCGGGGTGGTGCCCCGCGGGCTGCGCCTGCCCAAGGAGGCTCCCTGATCCGTCGCGTGGGGCTCTAAGGATCCGGAGGCCGATGCCGATACACCATCGGAGGACGAGATCGAGGCGTGAAGGGGACGGCGTGACCGATAGCGAGGAGCTCGACGCCCTGGCGGCGGCGGTGATCGAGCGCACCCCGCACCTGGGGGGCCTGCCTGCGGCTGACCGTACGTCGCTGCTCGCCCATGGGCGCGTGCGCCGGGCGGACGCCGGCGAGCACCTCTGCCGGCAGCAGCTCGCCCACGATTGTCTCTACCTCGTGCTCACCGGCAGCGTGACCGTCGAGGCCGAGGTCCAGCGCCGACGGGTCACCCTCGGCACCCTGGGCCCGGGGGACCTGTGCGGCGAGATCTCGGCGCTCTTCGAGGTCCCGGCGAGCGCGACCGCCCGGGTGACCGAGGCCGCCGTGCTCCTCGAGGTGCCCGGGCCGGCGGCGCGGGCGTGGATGCGGCGCCACCGCTCGCTGAGCGAGGCCGTGTTCGCGCTCTCGCGCGAGCGCATCGTCTTCCGCGCGCTGCGCACCGTGCCCTTGTTCAGCGCCGTGCCCGACGGGGGGCTGGAGTGGCTCGCCGACGAGGCCACGCTGCTGTCCTTCCCCAAGGAGGGCACCGTGGTGCGGGAGGGCGAGTTCGGTGACGCCTTCTACGTGATCCTCTCGGGAATGGTGCAGGTGTACCGCGACGCCGAAGGGGCCCGCGTGGAGATGGGCGTGCTCAAGCCCGGCGACTACTTCGGCGAGTGGTCGCTGCTCACCGGCGCGCCGCGCTCGGGAACCGTCGCCGCGCTCACCCAGGTCGATCTGGTGCGCGTGGAATGCCGCCCGTTCCTCGATTTCATTCAGCGCCATCCCCACGTGCGCGACGGGATCGACCTCGTGGCGCACAATCGCCGCGCGCAGGTCCCGCCCGTTGCCGCCGGCGCGCGCGAGCCCACCGAGTGACCCGGCGCCGGGCGGGAGCGCTGTGCTAGAATAGCCCGCCCATCGGCGTCTGCCGCAGCAGCCTGCCGTGACAGCCCGGCCGTCGAGCCCGGTCCGCCGCGTGCGCCCCGCAGTCATGCGGCCGGACCCGGGTCTGGCGAGATAGAAGGACCACGATTCGTCCAATGACCAGCCCACTGAGAGCCGGGGTGCTCGGCGTCGGTCACCACGGTCGTCATCACGCGCGGATCTATGCCGGGCTGCCCGGCGTCGAGCTCGTCGGCGTGGCGGACATCGACGGCGCGCGCGCCGAGGCCGTCGGCGCCGAGTGCGGGTGCCGGGCCTACGCCGAGCCGCGTGCGCTGCTCGGCGAGGTCGATCTGATCAGCGTGGTGGTGCCCACGCGGGCGCACGTCGAGGTCGCCTTGCCCTACATCGAGGCGGGCGTGCACGTGCTCATGGAGAAGCCTGTCGCGGGCGGGTACGCAAGCGGGCGCCGGCTGGTGGAGGAGGCCGAGCGGGCGGGGGTCATCTTCCAGGTGGGCCACCTCGAGCGGTTCAACGCCGGCGTGCAGGCGCTCGCCGAGCGCGCGCGCGACCCGCGCTTCATCGAAGCGCACCGGCTGAGCCCGTTCGTCGAGCGCGCCACGGACGTGGACGTGATCACCGACCTGATGATTCACGATATCGATATCGTGCTCGCCCTGGTCGACACCGACGTCAGGCAGATCAACGCCTCGGGCACGCCGGTGCTCACCGAGCACGCGGACATCGCCAACGCGCGCCTGGAGTTCGACAACGGCGCGGTCGCCAATATCACGGCGAGCCGGGTCTCGAACAAGAAGCTGCGCCGTATCCGTGTGTTCGAGGCCGATCGCTATCTCGGGCTCAATTTCATCGACCAGCAGATCGACATCGTGGCCAAGGGGCAGGTGCCCCCGGGGGGGCGGTGGCCGGAGATCGTCTCGAGCCGGATCGAGGTCGAGCCGCGACAGCCGCTCGATGAGCAGCTCAAGGCCTTCGTGGACTCCGTGCACACGGGCGCCCCGCCGCTCGTGACCGGCCACGTGGCGCTCGAGGCGTTGCGCGTGGTGCAGGCGGTGCAGGAGATGATCCGGTGAGCGGCGGCGAGGCGCCGATACCTTTCCTCGATGTCGCCGACGAGTTCGAGGACCTGCGCGAGGCGTGGTTCGCCGCGGTTCACGAGATCGGCCGCAGCGGACGGTTCATACTCGGGCCGAACGTCGAGGCGTTCGAGCGCGAGGTCGCCGAGTACGTGGGCGTGCGCCACGCGGTGGGAGTCGCGAGCGGGACCGACGCCCTCGTCCTGGCGCTGCGCGGGTTGGGCGTGGGTGCGGGCGATGAGGTGATCACGACGGCGTTCTCCTTCTTCGCCACCGCCGAGGCGATCACGCTGGTCGGCGCCGATCCGGTGTTCGTCGACGTCGAGCCCGGGACCTTCAATATCGACTCCGCCGCGGCGGAGGCGAAGGTCACCGCGCGCACGCGCGCGCTCCTGCCGGTCCACCTCTACGGGCACCCCGCGCCCATGGCGCCCTTGCGGGCGCTGGCCGAGCGTCACGGGCTGGCGCTCGTCGAGGACTGCGCGCAGGCCTTCGGCGCGCGATACGGGCAGGCGCGGGTGGGCGGGCTCGGCGCGGCGGGCTGCTTCAGCTTCTACCCCACCAAGGTGCTCGGCGGCTACGGCGACGGCGGGATGGTCACCACCGACGATGCGGCGTTGGCCGAGCGGGTGCGCCGCCTGCGCAATCACGGGGCGAGCGCCGCGTTCGTGCACGAGTCGATCGGCTACAACAGCCGGCTGGACGAGATCCAGGCCGCGCTGCTGCGCCTGAAGCTCGCGCGGATCGACGCGGCGATCGCCGGGCGTCGTGCCGCGGCCGCCGAGTACGGCCGCCGCCTTACCGCCGCCGGCGTGTCGCTGCCCGAGGAGGCGCCGGGCTGCGCGCACGTCTACAATCTTTACACCGTGCGCAGCCGTGAGCGCGAGGCGCTCCGCGCGCGGCTCGCCGAGCGCGGCGTCCCGGCGACGGTGTATTACCCCGTCCCGCTGCACCGCCAGCCGGTCTATGCTTCGAGCATCCGAGCCGACACGTTGTCGGAGAGCGAGCGCGCCGCCGATGAGGTCCTCTCTCTGCCGATCTTCCCCACGATGCACGCCGGGCAGGTCGCTCGGGTCTGCGAGGCGCTCGCCGAGCCCTTCTGAGCGCCGGCACCGGCGCGCGTCGGCGTGCGGCCGCCCGCCTCTGGTACAATTCCGATTATCACACTCGGAAAAAGCGAGCGGCGCCGATGGCCGGCCTCGAGCGGAAGACGCACGTTATCGCCAGCAGCGCGGAGAAGGGCCCGATCATTCAGAAGCTCGAGCAGATCCCGGGGGTGGAGCTCGAGTTCGCCGAGCTCGCCGTGGGCGACTACCTGCTCGACCATGGTCTGGTCGTGGAGCGCAAGTCGGCAACCGATTTCATCTTGAGCGTGGTCGACAAGCGTCTCCCCGACGAGGTCGGCAAGCTCACCGCCGAGCACGCACGCCCCGTCTATGTGATCGAGGGCGATCTCTACGAGCCCCGTTTCCATCAAAAGGCCTTCGACGTGCACCTGGCCCTGTCATGGATGAGCGTGCTCCACGGCATCCCGGTGTTGCCGAGCCGCGATGCCGAGAGCTCGGCGGTGCTGGTCTACGCCATGGCCGCCGATGCCCAGCACCGCTTGGGGCAGCCGGCGAGCCACCGCGCCGGCGACCCCAAGGCCCGCGGCGAGGCCCAGCGCTACCTGGTGGAGGGGCTGCCGGGGGTGGACGCCGGGGGGGCCGAGGCGCTGCTCGAGCGTTTCGGGACGCCGGCCGCGGTGTTCGCCGCGAGCGTCGAGAATCTGGTGGCCGCGGGTCTCGAGGAGAAGGCGGCCCAGCGCATCCGCCGCACGCTCGACAGCACGTGGTACGGGTAGCTCGGCCGCGCTTGAAAGCGCCCGGCGATGCCCTATGGTTATCTAAAGGCTCAGCTGAGCCGGATGGGCCCAGCCAGCGGGAGGAGTGTCATGGGCACCTATATCATCTTCAGCAACTTCACCGCCGATTCTTTCAAGGATCCCAAGGAATTCCCCGAGCTCGCGGACAAGGTCAAGGACGCGATCCGGCAGCGTTGCCCCAGCGTGCGCTGGAAGGACAGCTACGTCACGATGAACGGCTACGACGTCGTCGACGTGGTCGAGGCCCCGGATGCCGCCGAGGTCGAGAAGGCCGCGATGATCATCCGCAGCATGGCGCACGCCACGACTCATACCACTCAGGCGACCCCCTGGAAGTCGTTCCTGCAGACCATGGCCTCGTGATCCCGTGCCCGGGACGCGTCGCGACGCGTCCCGGGACGTTCTGCAGCCCTTGCGCCCGGTCCGATGTCGGGTCCGGAAAGGGGCGCTTGCGCGCCCGGATAAGACGGCGGAGTCTCGAATGAGAGCCGCGTGGCACGCCTTGGCCGTTCTCGGGCTGCTCACGCTCGTGGCGGCGGCCGGGATCGGCATCAAGTACGGCCGTTACTACGACGACCTGCGGGCGCTGGACCCGGAGGCCGGCCAGATCTACGCGGCCATGGCCCGCGAGCTGCTCGAGACCGGCAGCGCGCCGGCGGCCAGCGTGCGGGCGGTCGAGGTCGATGAGGGCCTCACGGTGGGGGACGTCGAGCGGGTCATGAGGTTCGTCGCGAATCAGCACAACATCGCGAACGTCGGCGAGCTCCCGCTCTCGCGGCAGGTCGAGAAGATGACCGGCGAGCCGTTTCGTTTCGTCAAGATTTACATGCTTTGCGATCCGCTGACGGCGAAACGGATGCTTCAGCATGACGACGCCTATGCGGCCTACCTTCCGTGCCGGATCACCCTGGTCGAGGACGTCGAGGGACGGCTGTGGTTGTACACGCTGAACATGGACTTTATGATTCACGGTGGCGCACCGTTGCCCGAAGACCTGCGTAAGGAGGCCGAGGAGGTCCGTCGCACCATCTACGATATAATGGACCGCGCCGCTCGCGGAGCGTTTTAAGGCGCGGCCCCGCAGGCGACCCCCGCCCGCCGTATGATCCCCCTTCGCGACGACAACCCGACGCAGACCCGGCCGGTCGTCACGGTCACCTTGATCGTGACCTGCGTCCTGGTCTTTTTCTGGCAGCTCTCGCTGGGGAGCGAAGGCATGCAGCGGGCGGTCTACGCGCTCGGGGTGATCCCGGCCGTGCTGTTCGAGGGCAAGAGCTTGCCACCGGAGCTGCAGGTCGTCCCGCCGGTGGCCACGATTTTCACGTCCATGTTCCTCCATGGGGGGCTGTTGCATCTCGGCGGGAACATGCTCTACCTCTGGATCTTCGGCAACAACATCGAGGACGCGATGGGCCACGGGTGGTTCATCGCGTTTTATTTGCTGTGCGGCGTGGCGGCGGTGCTCATGCAGGCCCTGCCCGACACGAGCGCCACGGTGCCGATGATCGGGGCCAGCGGCGCGATCTCGGGCGTGCTCGGGGCGTACCTGCTGCTCTATCCCAGAGCACACGTGCTGGTGCTGATCCCGTTCGGATTCTTCCTGCAGATGGTTTCCCTGCCGGCGGTGGTGGTCCTGGGTCTGTGGTTCGTCATCCAGCTCATCAGCTCGGCGTTCGCCGGCAGTGGCGGCGGCGTCGCCTTCGGCGCGCACGTCGGGGGCTTCGTCGCCGGAATGGCGCTCATCCCCTTGTTCAAGAGGCGAAGCGTGCGGCTGTGGCGCGGCCCTTGATGCACCGGGGCCTTTCGGCCACACTGGACGCTGCCCTACCAGTCTGGGTAAACGCCGGAGGTGATCGCCATGTGCTTCTGTGAGAGCGATCTGGTGAACCTCAAGATTCACTTTACGACCCGCAGGCGCTACCCCGGGATCAAGTTCGACGAGGCAAGCCTCGCGCGGGCCGCCGAGGAGCTCGGAATCCGGGACTCGGAAATCTTCAAGACGATGGGCGAGGCCGAGCTCGAGCGCGTCGCGCGCACCCTGCTGCGCCTGCTCCCCGACGGCGCCCGCCCCGCCGAGCACCGCGAGGCCGTGGCCTGACGCGCGCGCCTCGGCAGGGCTGCGGGGGGCGAGACGCCGACGGCGCGCCCGCTGCCCGGGTGCACGCCTTGCGGGGAACGTGGGCCACGCCGTTGTCGACGGGTCGCGCGCGGGCTGCGCGTCGAGCGGAGGGAGGATAGCAGGATGGTCGAGCGCGGGTTCTTGCCGCTCCGTATCGCCGTGCTCACGGTCTCTGACAGTCGCACCGAGGTGAACGACACCTCGGGCCAGGCGCTCGTGGAGGCGCTGACCGGCGCCGGGCATCGTCTTGCCGAGCGGGAGATCGTCCCCGACGACGTCTATCGCATTCGGGCGGTCGTCGCCCGCTGGATCGCCGATCCCGACGTTCAGGTGGTGATCTCCACCGGGGGCACGGGCGTGACCGGGCGGGACGGGACGCCCGAGGCCGTGGCGCCCCTGCTCGACAAGGCGATCGAGGGTTTCGGCGAGCTGTTTCGTGTCCTCTCGTACGAAGAGATCGGCACCTCGACGATGGTCTCACGGGCCGTGGCGGGAGTCGCCAACGGGACCTATCTCTTCTGCCTCCCCGGCTCCTCCGGGGCGTGTCGCACGGCCTGGAACCGCATCATCGCTCACCAGCTCGATTATCGCACCCGGCCCTGCAATCTCGTGGAGCTGATGCCTCGGTTGCGTGAGCATTTCGACTCTCGGGGCTGAGGCGTCGGCGAGGTGCGTTGCATGCACGACCCTGCGCCGGCGGGTGCTGGCGCTGTGCCTGCTCACGCTGGCCGCCTGCGCCGGCACGGCGCGGGCCTCGCCCGCGCACGACGCCTATCTCCGGGGCTACATCTCCGCCGTCATCGATCGCGAGCTCGGCTGGCCGCGCGACAGCTATGACCTGGTGGTCGAGGAGAGCGTGGCCACGCTGACCCTGCCCGCGGGCGAGGAAGCGCGACGCGCGGCGGCGCTCGAGCACCTGGGTGACATCGAGGGTCTGAAGGCCCTCGAGATCGCCACGGCGCCGCCCGAGCTGCCCGTCGCGCCCCCCGGGCGGGCGAGCGAATGGCTGGGGATCACCGCGACCGGGGTGCCCCTGGCGGCGGGCGATTTGTTCCGGCCGCTGTTGGCGGATCCCAAGCAGCCCCGGTTCTTCGTCAGTGCCCGCCGCTACGATACGCTCGCCGACGCCTTCGACGTGGCGGCGGTCGGTTACGGCGAGACCTTCGGGCTGTACCGGCGACAGGGTAAGCGCGCCGGGGACGGGCTGCAGTTCAACATCGCCGGTGGTCTGTTCGCGCAGTTCAACCTGGACTCGCCGTCGTTCGACCTGATCAACGCCGATTACACCGTCGGCTTCCCGGTGACCTACCGCCAAGCGCCTTGGTCGGCCCGACTCCGGCTCTACCACCAGAGCTCGCACCTGGGCGACGAGTTCCTGCTGCGCACGCAGCCCGAGCGTGTGAACCTCAGCTACGAGTCGCTCGAGCTGCTCGTCAGCCGCGAGGGGCGTCGATGGCGCGTATACGGCGGCGGCGAGGTCCTGGTGCACCGAGATCCCGAGGATCTCGACCGCCTGATGGGCCACTGGGGCCTCGAGTATCATGGCGCCACCCGCTTCCTCGGGCTGGGGCGGCTCACCGCGGGCGTCGACGTCAAGAACTACGAGGAGCACGATTGGGCGATGGACACCAGCATCAAGGCCGGCCTCGAGTTCGGTCAGCGCGAGCCCGGTCGTCGGCACCTGCGCATACTGGCGGAGGTGTACAAGGGATTCGCACCGCACGGACAGTTCTATACCGAGCGCATCACCTACTTTGGTCTGGGCGTGGCCTTCGGCCTCTGACACGGACGCATCGGCCGAGGACCCATATGGTATATTGCGGGCGCGGGGGGCGGTCCGCTGAGCGGTCGTGTGCGCACGCTGAGGCACGGCCCGGATCCGGCGGGCGCGGCCCCGACGGGATCCGGGGCGACGTGGCGCAGGCCATGCGTGCCGCGCATCGGGCAAAGGAATCTCGAAGGGGCGGCGATGGAGCACGAGTACGCCATCACGATCCTGCGTCTGCTCTATGCCGTCGTCGCCGGCGGCCTGATCGGTATCGAGCGCTCGCTGCACGGTCGCGCGGCGGGGTTCAGGACGCACACGCTGGTTTGCGCGGCCTCCGCCCTCCTCATGCTGCTTACGATCTTCCAGTGGAGCCTGATCGAGGCCGCGCCGCTGCAGACCGTGCGCACCGACCCCACCCGCATGGCGCAGGGCATCATGACCGGCATCGGTTTTCTCGGCGCGGGAGTGATCATTCAAGAGCGCCTCTCGGTCCGCGGGCTGACGACGGCCGCCTCGATCTGGATGACGGCGGCCCTGGGCATCATTATCGGCATGGGTCTGTATTTCGCGGCGCTGATGGGCGTGGTGTTGACGCTCGGCGCGCTGGTCGGCATGCGCTGGATCGAGGACCGGGTGCCGAATCTCGCCTATGCGCGGCTGACGGTGCGTTTCCCTACCGAGAGGGCCATGGACGAGCACGCTCTGCGAGAGGTGATCGGCGCGGTGGGGGTCCACAGCTCGCAGTTCAGCTATCATCTGACCGATGAGGGCCGCACGGTCGAGTATCGTATGACGCTGCGTTCTCGGGAACGTGACGGATTCAGACGCCTGGCGCAGGAGCTGCGCTCGGTCGAGGGCGTGAGCGAGTACAGCCTTGTGCCGACCGGTGGTTGAGCCGTTCTGCACGATAACGTGATCCCGCCGCGGAAGGGACGCGGAGGGGTCGGTCCCGGCGTCGCTCGCTCCGTCCGCGACAAAGCCTGCCGGGCAATGCTGCGCACGTCGGCGAGCTCGTCGTCGGCGAGGGTCTCGAGAGCCTCGGGCGGGGTGTTGAGGTCACGCGCCACCTCCAGCCGGATCGCGGGATCCCGGTCCCCGGCGAGGCGCCTCAGGGCCGAGGCGGGGACGTATTCAAAGCGCGACACCACGCTGCGCGCCCGGGCGTCGGGGTCCTCGGCCAAGTGCAGGAACGTGCGTTCGGCGGTCGAGAGGTTCGTGGCGACCGCGATCCGCACTGCGGCCGCGGGGTCGTGCGCGAGCTCGTGGAGGACGTCCGGCGGGGTGCGCCGGTTGCTCGCCACCGCTTCGCGCACCCGCGGATCGTCGGCCTGCGCGAGCTCGGCGAGCGCCTCGGGCCCGATGCTCGGATGGGCGGCGCGCCGGGCTGCCTCCGGCGCCGGCCCCGCGCTCCGGGCGGCCGCACCGAGCGCCCCTAGCGCCAACCCCAGGCCCAGCGCCAGCGCGGCGGCCGTCATTTACTCTCGACACGGCGTTCCTTCCGGCGGTAGAAGCCCGGCGGCTCGCTCGCTCGGGCTTCGGCGAACGCCTTGCGCCGCGCCCGGCACTGGGGACAGAGACCGCAATGCGCGCGACGGCCGAGCAGGCAACTGTAAGTGTGCGCGAAGGGTACCCCGAGCGCCAGGCCGATCTGGATCACCTGCGTCTTTCCACGGTCGACCAGCGGGGTGGCGATCGTATACTCGCCCAGGCTCGCGGCCAGCGCCCTGAAGCGGTCGATGAAATCCGCGCTGGCGCTCGGGTAGGCGTCGGTATCGTCGCGGTTGATCGCGAGCGCAAGGCGGCCGGCGCTACGTCGGACCGCGAAGCTCAGCGTCAGCCCCAGCAGGACGAGGTTGCGGTGCGGCAGCGGGACGTGGAGGCGCCGGTCCTGCTCGGCGCCCAGCGCCTCGCCCGCGGCGGAGATGTCGAGCGTGCTCAGCGTGAGGCCCAGGGCGCGGCATTGCCACTCGGCCGCGGCGTGCTCGCGCGCGGCGGCGCGCTGACCGTAGTCGATGAACAGGGGCTCGACGGCGAACTCCCGGTGCTCCTGGTGGAGCAACGTGGTGCTGTCGACGCCTCCGCTCAACGACACCACTGAGCGGCTCGGCATGGATGCGGCCCCGTGTGGGCGCGCACGTATTCTATCAACGGGAGTTGTCCGGCGCCGGGGGTTGTGAGCGCGCGATCGGGTCGCCATATTAGAAAAACCATGGGCAACGCGACGATATCGCTCGCGGCGGGGTGAAGCCCCGCGGGGCGATGGGTTATGCTGCTCGGGCGACGGCGGCGAGGACCAAGCGATGCAGCAGCGCGAGGCGAAATTCATGGTGGGGCAGCTCGTCCACCACAAGCTGTTCGACTACCGCGGCGTGGTGGTCGATATCGATCCGGCGTACGACGGCAGCGAGGAGTGGTACCAGCAGATGGCCCGCTCGCGGCCTCCGAAGGACCGTCCGTGGTACCGTGTCCTGGTGCACGATGCCGGCTACGAGACCTATGTGGCCGAGCGCAACCTGGAGGCCGACGCCTCGGGCGAGCCGATCAACCACCCGCACCTGGCCGAGTTCTTCGACGGATTCCAGGACGGAGCGTACGTGACCCGTCACACTGTCAATTGATGTCGGCGCGTGGGGCGCCCATGCTTCGGACCCTGCAGCAGCTGTTTGAGACTCGGATCCGCCCCGAGGCCGATTCGGCCGATCCGGCCGTGTCCGAGCATGGGCTGCGGCTCGCCGCGGGCGCCCTGCTCGTGGAGATGACCCGGGCGGATCACGAGGTGAGCTCGGACGAGCGGGCGGCGACGCGCGGGGCCCTGCAGCGGGCCTTCGGACTCTCGCCGTCCGAGACCGAGGAGTTGCTGGCGCTGGCGGAGGCCGAGGCCGACCGTGCCGTGTCGCTGCACCAGTTCACGCACTTGATCAATCGACATTTTTCGGCCGAGCGCAAGCGCCATGTCGTGGAGCTGCTGTGGCGGGTCGCCTACGCTGACGGACGGCTGGACAAGTACGAGGAGCACTTGGTGCGTAAGGTCGCCGAGCTGCTCTATGTGCCCCACGAGCAGTTCATCCGCGCGAAGTACGACGCGGCGCCCGACGAATGAGGGAGGAGGAACCGGGACGGCGGCCACCGCCGCCCCGGTTACGGCATCAGACCATCTCCTTGAGGCCCTTCAGCGGTCGCACCTTGACCACCTTGCGCGCCGGCTTGGCCTTGAACATCATCTCTTCGCCCGTGAACGGGTTGATGCCCTTGCGGGCCTTGGTCGCTGGCTTCTTCTGGACCGTGACCTTCATCAGGCCCGGCACGTTGAAGACGCCGGGACCGCTCGGCTTGAGCTCGCGCTTGATCATCTTGCCCATGGACTCGAACACGGTCCCGACTTCCTTCTTGGTGAGGCCGGTGTCGTCGGCGATATAGTTCATGACCTCCGACTTGGTCGCCGGCTTACCGGCCTTCTTGGTCGCCTTCTTCTTGGTGCTGGTGCGCTTGGCCGCTTTCTTCTTCGCCATGCGTAAGTCCCCTCGTAGCGGTGGCTGTCAATATCGTCCGCCACCTAAGATAGCATAAATAATGCGATTTGCGACCATAGAGCCCCGCGTTCCATGCCCGCGGATGTGACGTACTTCGCCGCCTTCGTGGTGGGACTCATGGGCGGCGTCCACTGTGTCGCGATGTGCGGGGGCATCGTTGGCGCGCTGACATTCGGCCTGCACGGTGAGGTCCACGGCCGTCCCGTGCAGATGTTGCCCTATCTGCTGGCGTACAACGGCGGCCGGATCCTGAGCTACGCGATGGCGGGGGGCTTGATGGGCGGACTCGGCTGGCTCGCGGCCGATCTCGCCGCGCTGCACCGTGCCCAGCTCGTGCTGCAGGCCGTGGCGGGGGCGTTCATGGTCGCGCTCGGATTATACCTCGCCGGTTGGTGGTATGGCCTCACGCGTCTGGAGCGCGCCGGCGGCGTGCTGTGGCAGCGCGTCGAGCCCCTGGGTCGGCGGCTGCTGCCGGTGCGTTCGCCGCTGCGCGCCTTGCAGCTCGGGCTGGTCTGGGGCTGGCTGCCGTGCGGCCTGGTCTACAGTGTGCTGGTGTGGTCGATCGCCGCCGGGAGCGTCACCCGCGGCGCGCTGCTGATGCTCAGCTTCGGTGCCGGGACGCTGCCCGCGCTGCTCGGCATGGGACTCGCGACCGGGCGGCTCGCCGCGATCCTCGCGCGACCGCTGGCGCGCCGCTTGGCCGGCGCCCTGGTGGTCGGTCTGGGCGTGTACCTCGCCGTCCATGCGCTCACCGGAGGCATGGACGCCGGGTCCCATTGACGCGCGCGGCGGGTCCGCCGCCCGTCTAGTCGGTGTAGAATTGCTGGCGAAACTCCACTGGGTAGGTGCGGTCCGCGCCCTCGGGTGTAATCTCGATCGTGAAGTCGAGCGTCTCGCGGTCGGCCACGCCGAACTCGGCGAGATAATAAACGGCATTGCCCTCCCGGACCTCCCGTACGGAGAGCCTCTTCAATTGGTGCGAGAGATTGACGGCACGCGCGTCGATCTCCGCCCGCACCGGCCGGCTGCCGGTGCCGAGGACTTTCTTGATCACCGCCACGTTCAACAGGGCGCGGTGCTTGCTGCGCTGGATGCCGTAGGCCTTGGCGACCTCGGGGGGCAGCAGATCGGTCGTGATAGCGTTGAAGTGGACGATGTACTCTCCGAAGTCCTGCGACTTGTCGGCGGACGCCGGTCCGCATAACGCCAGACCCACCGCCGCCACCGCGACGCTCAGCCACTGGTATGTCCGCGACATGTGCTCGCCCCTGCGCTTGGATGGGATCCAGTCCAACTATAGCGCACGGCGCCGGATGTGCGCACCGCGACCGGGGCGGGATCGAGAAGGCAGGCCGGGGGGTGGACGCCGCGAAGGGTTCAGAGCGCGGCGCGCGAGTCTTGCGACTCCGGTTGCTCGGAGGAGACGACCTCGAAGGGCACGGGGTGCTCGAGCGTTTGGGCCAGCCGATCGAGGGTCGTCAGGTCCTCGCTGAGCCTCTCGGTTTCGGCCTCCAGCTCGGCGATCTTGGCATCGAGCGTCTCACGCGACTGGTTGATCTTGCGCAGAGTCTCCAGCCGCTTTTCCATTTGGTGCTTGTGCCCCTTGATCTGGCCGGCGAGCGGCGCCAGCACCTGCTTGAGCCACGCCTCCGACTCCTGGTTCGCCCGGAAGAAGATGTTGCGTGCATGGCTGACCAACGAGATAAAGAATTTCTTCACCACGAAGCTTTGCTCGGTCATGGTGGTCACCGGGCTGTTACGAAAGGCCTCCGCCTCGCGGTAGAGCGCGGCCAGCTCAGCGTTGAATTTCTCGATGTTGAAGGGCTTGGGCGATAGCTCGGGCAGTCCGTGGTCGCGATGGAACTTGCGGTATATGGCCTGGACCAACCGCCTCGTCTGATCCGCCTGCGTGGCGACCTGATCCATGGTCTCCCGGGCCCCGTCGAACAGCCGCTTCATCCCCTTCTTCAGACCCGCCGTGGTCCAGCTCTCGACCATCTCCTTGCGCGTCTGGGTGACGAGCCGGTCGAAGGCCTCCATGCTGAGGGCGTCCTTCATGGCCTTGGCTTGCTGCATCATGAGCCGCCGACTCGACTGAAAGCTTTCCACGTTCTTGAGATAGGTGGCCTGCTCCTCCCGGCTCTTGCGCATCAGATGGACGATCACGTCGGCGTTCTTGCCGGAGAGGCTCTGCAGCTCACCGAGCTGCTTCTGCGCCGCCTCGAGCTGGCTTTGCAGCATGCTGCGGCTGTCCTCGAGCAGCCCGCCGATCTCGCGCACGATATTGTCGCGGATGATGGACTGCTTGGCCGGCAGCACCTCGTTGCTCAGGTAATCCTCCAACGCCGGGAGGCGGCTGCGCGAGAGCAGCTCTTTATCGTCGCGCACCTTGGCGAGCAGACCCTTCTGCGCGGAGACGGGGAACACCTGCTTGGTGTCGATGCCGAGCACCGTCGCCGTCGCCTCGGTCTGGCTGCGGATGCTGCTCTCGATGGACTCGCCGTCGCGCAGCTCGTCCCAGAGGATGTCGATCTTGTTGAGCACGGCCATCAGGCCTTTCCGGCGCTGACGCTGCATGCCCTTGATGTGGTGCTGCCACAGCTCGAGGTCGCTGCGCGTGACGCCGGTGTCGGCGGCCAGCAGGAAGAGCACCGCATGGGCGCCGGGGAGCATGCTGACCGTGAGCTCGGGCTCACTGCCGAGCGCGTTCACGCCCGGCGTGTCGAGCACCACGAGCCCCTCCTTGAGGAGCGGGTGGGGGAAACTGATCAGCGCGTGACGCCATACCGGGATCTCGACATGACTGGGCGCGGCCGCCTGGGAGGTCTCGGCGGTCTTACGGTCGTAGAGGCCCAGGCGCTCGGCCTCCTCGACGCTCACGCGCTTGACCCGCACGACCTCTTTGAGGGCCTCGCTCATCTGCTCCGGCGAGTGGGTGCGCAACGGGATGGTCGTCCAGTGAATCGGCTCGCGCTTGTACTCGGAGATGGAGATCTCCTCCAGCCGGGTCTCGATCGGCAGCAGCCGCACGTACGCCTCGTCGGCCTGGCGGTCGTAGAACAGCTCGGTCGGGCACATGGTGGTGCGTCCGGCCTCGGAGGGGAGCAGCCGCCGGCCGTAGTCGGCGAAGAACACGGCGTTGATCAGCTCGGTCTTGCCGCGGGAGAACTCCGCGACGAAGGCGACGATCAGGGTATCGGAGCGCAGGGTCTCGAGGGTCTCGAAGATGCGCAGGTCGGCTTGGCTGTCGCCGAACTCGTGGGCCTCGAGCCACTCCTGGAATTCCTCGATGGTCTTGACCAGGCCCGCCCGCCAATGGTCGTAGGCCCGCATGTGTTGTCGGAAGCGGCTTTCCTGCATGCCCCCCTCCTTCCTGCGCCGGCGGCGCTTCTCCGGCTCGCGCCCACCCCGCGGTTATCGGCCGCGCCGGGCACGGGTTTAGGCCGGGCCCATGATGGCGTCAAGTTTCCGTCGAAAATTAGTTTAAGCCACCGGCCCCGCGCAACCATGAACTCGGTCACACTGCACCTCAGCCCGGCGCCCGCCTGACCGGGGGCGGCAGCGCCGTCGGACGCCGGACGCGCACGCGCTTCTCGCGCCCCCCGGCCCCGGCCAGGAGCTCCACGCGGCCCCGCGGCACCCCGAAGACCTCGGCCAGAAAGCGCACGAGCCGCGCGTTCGCCCGCCCCTCGACCGGCGGCGCCTGCAGCCGCACCTTCAGGCGATCGCCATGGATGGCGCCGAGCTCGTCGCGGGCCGCCCGTGGCTGGACATGGAGCTCGAGGATCAGATCCTCGCCGTCCCATCGATAAGGGGGGGTCTCAGTCACCGCGCGGCGCCACGATGTGCGCGTGCCCGGCCCCCCGGTCTTTGAGACCACCCGGGGCCGCCGCGGCGGCTCATCCCACCGCCAGGCTCCGGGCGATGTCGCGCAGCGGCGCGACCAGCAGGTACTGGAGCAGCTGCAGCACGATGATCACGAGCAGCGGGGAGAGATCGATGCCGCTGATCGGGGGGACGAGCTGCCGGGCGGGCCTCATGACCGGCTCGGTCAGCCGGTAGAGCACGCCGACCACCGGATTGTGAGCGCCCGGGCTCACCCAGCTGAGGATCACCAGGATCAGGATGGCGAACAGGTAGACGTAGAGCAGCAGTGAGATCAGGTCCGCGATCGAGATGACGAGCAGCGCGGCGAGGCCGGGCTGGTGCCCCACGATGGCCCCGATCGCCAGGTGCTCGACGAGCTGGAGAGCGACCAGCAGCAGCACCGCCGCCAGGTCGATCCCGGCCCAGCCGGGGATGACACGGCGCAGCGGCTTGAGCGGGGGGTTGGTGATCTGCACCAGGAACTGCGAGACCGGATTGTAGAAATCCGCGCGCACCAGCTGGAACAGCAGGCGCAGCATCACCGCCAGGATGTAGAGCCCGAACAGCGTCTGGACGAGGAAGACCCCGGCGTTGCCGACGTACGGCCCCCCGCTCATTCGATCTCGCCCCCCAGCCGCGCTGCCAGCTCCCGGGAGCGGTCGCGGGCCGCGGTGAGCGCCTCGCGGAAGAGCCGCCGCAGATCCCCGGCCTCGAGCACCTCCAGCGCCCGCTCGGTGGTGCCGCCGGGGGAGGTGACCCGCGCCCGCAGCCGGGCGACGTCCTCGTCGGCCTCGAGCGCCAGCTTGGCGGCGCCGAAGGCCGTCTCGAGGGTGAGCAGGCGCGCCGTCTCGCGGGGCAGGCCGAGCTCCACGGCGGCCGACTCGATGGCCTCCATCACCAGCAGCAGGTAGGCGGGGCCGCTGCCCGACACGGCCGTCACGGCGTCCATCATGGCCTCGTCGTCGAGCCACAGGGTGGCGCCCACCGCGCGCAGGATGGACTCGGCGGTCTCGCGTTGCGTCTCCCCCACCTCGGGGGTCGCGTACAGGGCCGTCGCCCCGGACCGCACCAGCGCGGGCGTGTTGGGCATGGCGCGGACCAGCGCCACCCCGCCCCCGAGCCAGGCGGTCAGCGCCGCGGTGCGCACGCCCGCCGCGATGCTGACCACCAGCGGGCGCGCCCTCTGGACGCCGGGCGCGAGCGTCTCGGCCACATCGCGCAGCACCTGGGGCTTGACCGCCAGCACGACGGCGTCGGCGCCCTCTAACGCCGCGGCGTTGTCCTCGTGGGTGGCGACGCCGAAGCGCTCCGCGAGCAGCCGGCGCGCCTCGGGATCGGGATCGGCCGCGCGCAGCCGCGCGGCCGGCGTGCCGGCGGCGAGCAGCCCGCCGATCAGGCTGCGGGCCATGTTGCCGCCGCCGATGAAGGCGATCGTCGTGTCTCTCATCGCGTTCGCGGTGCCCTCCGGGCTCGCAATGCGCCCGTCCGCCTGGCTGGTGGGCCGTCAGTCTAACGTACCGGGCCCCGGGGCCCCAGCCTCGGGACGGGGACCGAAAATATCCGTGCCCACCCGCACGAGCGTCGCGCCCTCCGCCACCGCGGCCTCGAGGTCGGCGCTCATCCCCATCGACAGGGTGTCGAGCGTGTAGCCCTCGCGTCGGAGCGCGTCGCGGGCCTCACGCAGCCGCCGGTAGGGGGCGCGCTGGCCGTCCAGATCCCCGGCGGGGGCGGGGATGGCCATCAGCCCGCGCAGCTCCAGCCGTGGCAGCCCGGCGACCGCGGCGGCGAGCTCGCGCAGCCCGTCCGGGGCCACCCCCGACTTGGTGNNTGGTCATTCAGCCGGCGGGCCAGCTTGACACGGTCGAGGCTGTGAACCCAGTCAAAGTGCGCCGCGACGGGCTTTGTTTTATTGGATTGGATCGGGCCGATGAAATGCCATTCGAGGCCGCGCTCGGCCAGCGTCTCCATCTTGAGGAGGGCCTCCTGGACGTAGCTCTCGCCGAATGCCCGCTGACCGGCGTGCATCGCGGCGCGCAGGGCGGCCGCGGGCTGGCCCTTGCTCACCGCCAGCAGGCGGACCGAGCCCGACGGCCGGCCGTAGCGTCGCTCGTAGGTCTGCAGCCGCTCGCGCACGAGCGCCAGGTTCGCCGCGACGTCAGCGCCCATGGGGTCGTGCCTGCGGGCCGCTATACTGGCGACACCGGCGGGGGGCGCGGCCCGGCTCAAGACCGGCGTCCGGTCGGACGATAACCCTTGGGGTAAGGCCTTGTGGATAAAACGGGGGTAGATTGCGTTCATGGATATCTCGGAGCTGCTCGCATTCTCGGTCAAGAACAACGCCTCGGACCTGCATATCTCGGCGGGTCTGCCTCCCATGATCCGCGTGGACGGGGACATCCGCCGTATCAACGTCCCGGCCCTGGATCACAAGACGGTCCACCAGCTCGTCTACGACATCATGGGCGACAAGCAGCGCAAGGACTACGAGGAGTTCCTCGAGACCGACTTGTCGTTCGAGCTGCCCAATCTCGCGCGCTTCCGCGTGAACGTCTTCAACCACAACCGAGGCTCCGGCGCGGTATTCCGAACCATTCCCTCCGACGTGCTCACCTTGGAGGACCTCGGGTGCCCGCCGGTGTTCAAGGACATCTCTGACCAGCCGCGCGGGCTGGTGCTGGTCACCGGTCCCACCGGCTCGGGCAAGTCCACCACGCTGGCGGCGATGCTCAACTATATCAACGAGAACCACTTCTCTCATATCCTCACCATCGAGGACCCGATCGAGTTCGTCCACGAGAGCAAGAAATGCCTCGTCAACCAGCGCGAGGTGCACCGCGATACCCACGGCTTCAATGAGGCCCTGCGCTCGGCGCTGCGCGAGGACCCCGATATCGTCCTCGTGGGCGAGCTGCGGGATCTCGAAACCATCCGCCTGGCGCTCACCGCGGCCGAGACCGGCCACCTGGTGTTCGGCACGCTGCACACCAGCTCGGCGGCCAAGACCATCGACCGGATCATCGACGTGTTCCCGGCGGGCGAGAAGGCCATGGTCCGCTCGATGCTCTCGGAGTCCCTGCGGGCGGTGATCGCCCAGACCCTGCTCAAGAAGATCGGCGGCGGGCGCATCGCCGCGCACGAGATCATGATCGGCACGCCGGCGATCCGCAACCTGATCCGCGAGGACAAGGTCGCGCAGATGTACTCCGCGATCCAGACCGGCCAGGCGATCGGCATGCAGACCCTGGACCAAAATCTCCAGGAGCTCGTGCGCAAGGGGACGGTGAGCCGCCAGGACGCGCGCAGCAAGGCCGCCAACAAGGATCTGTTCAACTGAGCCCGAAAGCGCCCGGCGCCTCGAGAGCCCATAGCGAACAAAGCCACAACCTCGCCGCAGGGGATCGGTTATGGATTTCACGCAGCTGCTCAAGCTCATGGTGCACAAGAAGGCCTCGGACCTATTCGTCACGCCGGGCGTCCCGCCGACCATCAAGGTCCACGGCCGCATGTCGCCGGTTTCCGAGGCGAGCCTCACGCCCGAGCAGGCGCGCGAGATCGTCATCGGCATCATGAACGACAAGCAGCGCAAGGAATTCGAGGACAGCCACGAGTGTAACTTCGCCATCAGCGCCAAGGGCGTGGGACGTTTCCGCGTCAGCGCGTTCTATCAGCGCAATTTCGCCGGCATGGTGCTGCGCCGCATCGAGACGACGATACCCACGTTCCAGGACCTGCACCTCCCGCCGACCCTCAAGAACCTGTCGATGACCAAGCGCGGGATCATTATGTTCGTGGGCGCCACGGGCAGCGGTAAGTCGACCTCGCTGGCGGCGATGATCGACTATCGTAACCACAACAGCACCGGCCATATCATCACGATCGAGGATCCCATCGAGTACATCTTCCACCACGGCAACTGCATCGTCACCCAGCGCGAGGTGGGCATCGACACCGATTCCTTCGAGGTTGCGCTGAAGAACACGCTGCGCCAGGCACCGGACGTGATTCTGATCGGCGAGATTCGCACGCGTGAGACCATGGAGCACGCCATCGCCTTCGCGGAGACCGGCCACCTCTGCCTGGCGACCCTGCACGCCAACAACGCCAACCAGGCCCTGGACCGCATCATCAACTTCTTCCCCGAGGACCGGCGCGATCAGCTGTTCATGGACCTCTCATTGAATCTCAAGGCGATGATCGCCCAGCAGCTCATCCCCATGCCCGACGGCAAGGGGCGCGTGCCGGCGGTCGAGCTCCTGATCAACACGCCGCTCGCCCAGGACCGGATCCGCAAGGGCGAGGTGCACGAGCTCAAGGAGCTGATGAAGAAGTCCGGTAACCAGGGCATGAACACCTTCGACCAGGCCCTGGTCGATCTCTATCAGGACGGGCAGATCACCTACGAGGACGCGCTGCAGCACGCCGACTCCTCGAACGAGGTGCGTCTGATGATCAAGCTCGGCAAGAGTGGAGACCTCGAGCAATACGCGCAGGCGATCGACGACCTGCAGCTCGAGGACCCGGAGGCGCAATAGATCCGCAGGATCTCAACGCAAAGGACGCAGAGTACGGCAAGATACTGATGGCGAACCGTTGGAAAAAACGGCTAACCGCCAAGACGCCAAGTCCGCCGAGCGGATAGCCCTGAACCGGAATTGAAAAAGCTCGGCGGACTTGGCGGTTTGGGTAGGCGTTGAATCAGATCTAAGTTGTCCGCTCCTTTGCGTTCTTTGCGCCTTTGCGCCCTCCGCGTGGATCATCGGCGTCAGAAAAACACCTCCCGGGCGTCGAACACCGGCCCGTCGACGCACACGCGCCTCATGACGGCCCGACCGTCCGGGCCGCGCGTCTCCACCGCGCACCCCGCGCAACCGCCCACCGCGCAGGCCATGAGCTCCTCGAGCGCGACCTGACAGGCGACCCCGTGCTCGCGCGCAATGGCCGCGAGCCGCTCGAGCATGGGGTGCGGCCCACAGCCGTAGACCGTCACCTCCCGCCGCTCGGCGGGGTCGAGCGCGGCAAGCCAGGCCTGCGCCGGCTCGGTGACAGGGCCTTCGTGGCAGCCCGGAAAGCCCTGTGCGCTGGCGAGCCGGCTGGGGATGCCCCAGTCTTCCATCAGCGGCATCGCGGCGATGGCCCCGGGCGGCATGCCGGCGACGACGAACTTCGACGGGCGCGGCTTGAAGGGGAAGGGCACCTCCGAGCCCATCAGCACCAGCGGGTCCCAGCCCCCGCGTTGCCGGCGCATCGTCTCGGCAAGGAACACCATGGGCGGGATGCCCACCCCGCCGCCCACGAGCAGGGCGCGCGGGCGTTGCGGGTCGAGCGCGAACGGATGTCCGATGGGTCCCAGGTGACTGATCCGGTCCCCCGGTCGCCGCTGGGCGAGCAGGCGGGTGCCGGCGCCGACGACCTTGTAGAGGTACTCGACCCAGCCCGCCTCGGGCGCGGCGCGCATGATCGAGAACGGCCGCCGCATCGGCAGCGCCGGGTCGCAGGTCAGGTGCGCGAAGGCGCCCGGACGCGCGCGGGCCGCGCAGCGCGGGGCCTGAACACGCAGGATGTGCTGCTCGCCCGCGTAGGCCTCGTGCGCCAGGACCTCCGCGTCCTCGAGAAAGATGGTCTCGCGCTCTTCGCCCATGACGATCGTCCTCGGTCGCCGCGCCCGGCCGCCGCCCGGCGTCCGGGCGGCGTGTCGCTCACGCTTCGCTGTAGACCGCGCGTCCGCCCAGCAGCGTGTGGATGACCTTGCCCTTGAGCTCGTGCCCGAGGAACGGGGTGTTGTGGCCGCGGCTGACCAGCATCTTCTCGGTCAGCGCCCACCGCCGCTGGGGATCGAAGATGCAGACATCGGCCGGATCCCCGATCCCGATGCGCCCCGCCTCGATGCCGAGCACCTGGGCGGGCCCGGAGGTGACGCGCGCCAGGGCCTCGGCCAGCCCGAGCACGCCCTCCTCGACCAGGCGCAGCGTGAGCGGCAGGAGCGTCTCGAGCGCCGACATGCCGGGCTCGGTGGCGCAGAACGGCGCGAGCTTGGCGTCGGGCTCGTGGGGCTGGTGGTCCGAGCACACGGCCGCCAGCGTGCCCTCCGCCAGACCGTGCCGCAGCCCGGTCCGGTCGGCGCCCGTGCGCAGCGGCGGGACCACGTGACAGTCGCCGTTGAAGCCGTACAGCGCGGTCTCGGTCAAATGGAGATGGTGAGCGCTGACATCGGCGGTGACCGCGAGCCCGTCGTAGCGGGCCCGTGCGAGCATGCGCACGGCCGGCGCCGTGGAGAGCCGACAGAAGTGCGCGCGCACGCCGGTCTGCTCCACCAGCGCGATGTCCCGCGCCAGGGCCACCGTCTCCGACGCCGCCGGCACGCCGGGCAGCCCGAGCCGGGTGGCCACGGCGCCCTCATGGGCGCAGCCGCCCTCGGCGAGCCAGCGATCGGCGGCGAAGAGGAACACCGGCAGCTCGTAGGTCGCCGCGTACTCCATCGCCCGGCGCATGACCACGGTGTTGGCCACCGGCCGCAGCGCCGTGGCCACGCCCACGCAGCCGGCCTCCTTCAGCGCCGCCATCTCCGAGAGGTGAGTGCCCGCAAGGCCCTGGGTCAGCGCCCCGAGGGTCACGACCCGGGCGCAGCCCGCGGCCAGCGCGCGCTGGTGGATGAGCTGCACGACCGCCGGCGTGTCGATCACCGGATCGGTGTCCGGCGGGCAGCACAGCGTGGTGATGCCGCCGGCGGTCGCCGCGCGGCTCTCCGAGGCGATGGTCGCCTTGTGCTCGGCCCCGGGCTCGCGCAGCCGGGCGCAGAGATCCACCAGCCCCGGACAGACCACCCGGCCCCGGGCGTCGATCTCCGTGTCGAGCGTGAGGCCGCTCGGCGCCGTGCCCAAGCCGGCTATCCTGCCCTGCGCGATGTAGACGTCCTGGACCGTGTCGACCCCGTTGGCCGGGTCGATCACACGACCCCCGCGGATGCAGGTGCCCACCGCTAGGGCTCCTCCGGGTCGGCGGGCGGTTGCGGCTGGCGGCGCTGCATCGCCATCGACATCACCGCCATGCGCACGGCGATGCCGTGCGCCACCTGCTGCAGGATGACCGAGCGGGGCCCGTCCGCGACCTGGGAATCCATCTCCACCCCGCGATTGATCGGCCCGGGGTGCATGATCACCGCATCGGGCTTGGCCACCGCCAGCTTCTCCTCGGTGAGGCCGAAGAGCTGGAAATACTCCTGCTCGCTCGGGAGCATGGCGCCCAGCATACGCTCGCGCTGCAGGCGCAGCATGATGATCACATCGGCGTCGCGGATGCCCGCTCGCAGGCTGTGATAGACGCGGGCGCCGAGCTCCTCCGCGCGCGCCGGCAGCAGGGTCTTGGGCGCGACGATGCGCACCTCGCCCGCGCCGAGCGTGTTGAGCGCATGGATCTGCGAGCGGGCGACCCGCGAGTGCATGATGTCGCCCACGATCGCCACGACGAGCGAGTCGAACCCGGCCTTGTGCCGGCGAATGGTGAACATGTCGAGCAGCGCCTGGGTGGGATGGGCGTGGCGCCCGTCGCCGGCGTTGATCACGGCCACGTGCGGCGCCGCGTGCCGGGCGATGAAATGCGCCGTGCCGCTCTCGCCGTGCCTGACCACGAACATGTCGCAATGCATCGCCTCGAGGTTGTGCAGGGTATCGAGCAGCGTCTCACCCTTCACGGTCGCCGAGGTGTTGACGTTGATGTTCAGGACGTCCGCGGAGAGGCGCTTGGCGGCGAGCTCGAAGGTCGTGCGCGTGCGGGTGCTCGCCTCGTAGAACAGATTGACGATGGTGCGCCCGCGCAACAGGGGGACCTTCTTGACGCTCTGCTCGACGACGCCCGAGAAGGATTCCGCGGTGTCGAGGATCCGGGTGAGCGTATCGCGCCCGAGACCCTCGATCGTCAGAAAGTGGCGCAACCGGCCCTGCTCGTCGAGCTGCAGCTCCTCGGCGGTCATCAACGCCTCTGCACCTTGAGCGACAGCGGATCGGGTCCGGTCAGCTTCACGTGCTCGTTCTCGGCCAGATCCATGCGCTGCCCCACCACGTCCGCCTGGATGGGCAGCTCGCGACCGCTGCGCTCGACCAGCACGGCGAGCAGGACACGCGCGGGGCGGCCGTAATCGAAGATCTCGTTGAGGGCCGCTCGGATCGTGCGCCCGGTATAGAGCACGTCGTCGACGAGCAGGATATCGCGTTCCTCGACGCCGAACGGAAGATTCGACGGCCGGACCTGGGGATTCATCCCGATGCGGGTGAAGTCATCGCGGTAGAAGGATATGTCGAGCGTGCCGAGCGGGTGAGTGATGCCGAGGCGGTGATGGAGCTGCTGGGCGACCCACACGCCCCCGGTGTGGATGCCGATCATCACCGGCTCGCGCAGGCGGCGCGCCTCCACGAGGGCGGCGAGATCGGTCGTCATCGACTCGATCAGCGTCTCGACCTTGTGGGTCTGCACGTGCGCCTCCGCTAGCGGTTGAGCCAGGTCTCGAGAATGAGCTGGGCCGCCTTCATGTCGACGTCTTCCTTGCGATAGCGCCGCCGTCTCCCCGCGGCCCGCTCCTCGCCCATGATCCGCTCGGCCTCGATCGACGACAGGCGCTCGTCGATCGGATGCACCGCGAGCCGGTAACGCGCGGCGAGCTCCCGGGCGAACGCCCGTGCGGCGTGGGTCAGCGCCTGCTCCGTGCCGTCCATGTTCAACGGGATGCCGACGACGATCCCCTCCGGCCGCCAGGTTCCGACCAGCGCATCGACCGTCTCCCAATCGGGGCGACCCTCGGCCGCACGCAGCGTCGTCAGGGGTGTGGCCGTGCCGGTCAGGCGCTGGCCAACCGCCACGCCGATGCGGCGCAGGCCGAAGTCGAAACCGAGATAGGTGCCCTCGCGCGCCATGGTCGCCGCCGCTCGGCTCTGCCCGGCGGGCCCCGCGCAGGCGCCGCCCCGGGCGCCCGGGTCAGGCATGTCCCGTCTGGTCGGTCAAACGCGAGAGGTCGACCCCCATCCGGGCCGCGGCCGCCGTCCAGCGCTGCTCCATCGGTGTCTCGAACAGCGTCGCCGCGTCCGCGGGGCCCGACAGCCAGGCGTTGGCGGCCATCTCCTGCTCGAGCTGGCCGGCGCCCCAGCCGGCGTAACCGAGCACCACCAGGGCGTCGCGCGGGCCTTCGCCGCGTGCGATGGCCGCGAGGACATCGCGCGATGCGGTCACGCCGAGCTCGTCGGTGACACGCAGGGTGACCTCCCATTCGCCGAGCGGGCGGTGGAGCACGAAGCCGCGCTCACGCTCGACCGGGCCGCCGAGCACGACCTGGCGCTGGGCGATCTCCGCATACGTGACGTCGATGTCGAGCTGCTCGAGGATGTCGCCGAGCTGCATCTCGCTCGGGCGGTTGATCACGATACCGAGCGCTCCCTCGGCGTTGTGCTCGCACAGATAGGTGACCGTATGCGAGAAATTCGGGTCCGCGAGGGACGGCATCGCGATCAGAAAGTGATCGGTAAGGTAGCTGTGCTCGCTCATCGGGCCCAAGTATCGAGGTTCCCCCTGGGCAAGGCAAGCCTGTCCCCGGCCTCAATCGGCCTGCAACCGGTTGCTCGAGAGGAACCGCCACGTGCGAATGATATGCAGAATGTCGGTCTTCTCGCGCACCTCGGCGGGAAACGGCGCAAAAGGCCCCGCCAACCGGACGATGCGCACGGCCGCGTCGTCGAGCACCTTGGTGCCGGAGCTGCGCCGCACCCGGATGCTGTTCACTGACCCGTCGGGCTCGAGCGCCACGTCGAGCATGAGGTTGCCGGACAGCCCCTGGCGGCGCGCCGCCTCGGGGTAGTTCAGGTTCCCGATGCGCTCGACCTTGTCGACCCAGGCCTCCATGTAGGCGGCCAGCACGTGCTTGCGAGTGCGCGCCGAGACATACGTGTGGCGCGGCCGCAAGGCGTACTCGCGCCGCTGCGCCTCCAGCGCGGCGGTCAGGCTCGCGATGCGCATGCTGCGGCTGACCAGCTCCTCGGCCGAGACGCGCCGCTGCTCGGGGACCGGCTTGGGCTCCGAGGGCGCCCGGGTCTTCGCCTCGGCGGCGGTCAGCCGCTGCGGCGACTTCGCGGGCCGGGGGCGCGGTGCCGCGGCCCGCGCCTCGGCGGGCGCCGCCCCGCGATTGGGCTCGGGCTCGGGGCCGGAGACCGGCGCCTGCGGCTTGGCCTTCTCCTCGGCCTCGCCGCCGCCCTGCTGGTCGGCCTGGGCGAGGTAGTCGGCTTCCTCGGGGGCTTCGTCGCTGGCGCTCTGCACCAGGGTGACATCGAGGGTGGGAGGGATGTCCGCCGGCCGGTCGGGCTCATGCTCGAAGCTCACGCCCAGGATCACCATCGCATGCACGGCCGCGGCGAGGAACAGGGTCATCGCCAGGCGGTCGCCGGCCTGGACCTGCGGCGAGGGTGCGCGGGCGGCGGTCATCGGTTTTCGGCGCGGACGCCCTGGATCACTGCGGTCGCAATTATACCGCTCATGATCCCCGTCAACAGGGCGAAGGTCATCAGGATCGGCAGCAGGTGCAGCATCGCCGGGTGAGGGATGAACAGGGCGAAGGCCACCCCGAACTGTCCGCCCATGTGGCCCAGCGCGGCCAGCACGCTGTAGCCCAGGCCGCTCAGGCCGTGGCGCGCCAGCGGCCAGGCCAGGGCGAGCACCCCGACGCTCGCCGCCGCGCCGCTCACGCTCAGGATGAAGGTCGGGGTGAGAAACGTCCCCAGCAGCAGACTTCCGCCGAGCACCCGCAGGAGGCTGACCCAGGCCGCGGCGCGCCAGCCCAGGTGCAGCAGCGACACGATGGTCACGACGTTGGCCAGACCCGGCTTGACGCCGGGCAGCGGCATGGGCAGCGCCGCCTCGGCCAGGTGGACGGTGATGGCGAGGGCCGCGAGCCAGGCGACGAGCTGGTCCTCGCGCGAGGGGCGTACGATGCGCCCGCTCCCCGGGGTCACCTCACCCGCGGCCATGCGCCGCGCCCTGCGATGCGGTGCCGGTGGCCGACGGACCGGGGCTCGCGCGCCGCATCATCAATAGTTGATGGCGTCGAACCGCCGCGCCGCGCCCAGGACCTGGACGCTGACCCCGTTCGGCAGACAGGCGGCGAACTCGCCCGCCCGCGCCAGCCAGCCGGCGCGCACGCAGACCTTTTTCCTGCAGGGCGAGGCGGTGAAGCGGATGCGCCCGTCGCGCACCTCGAGCGTGGTCGGGCCCAGCGGTCCGTCCAGGGTCAGGCGACGGTCGCGATCGAGGGCCACCGTGCGCGGGGCCTCGCCCGAGACCGTGACGCGAGCGCGAGCGCCCGGCGCGCCGCCGTCCCACAACGCCAGATAGAGCCCGGCGACGAGCGCCGCTGCAGCGCCGGTGACCAGGAAGTCGCCGCGGGTCACGGGGGCGCGCTCACGTGCACGGCCGCCGGCTCGGCGCCCACCCACTCCACGCGCCCGGCCATCGCCGGCGTCAGGTATGCCTCTCCGTCGTGGTCGATGAGCATGACGTACTCGAGGTCGAGCGCGCGGGCGATGTCCTTCCAGCCCCCGGGGCCGGCGACGAACAAGGCCGTCGCCGCGGCGTCTGCCGTCGCGCCCTCGGCGCCGATCACGGTGACCGACGTCGTCTCCCGCGCGGGGTAGCCGGTGCGCGGATCGATAATGTGATGATAACGCTGGCCCTCGTGCTCGAAGTAGCGCTCGTAGTCACCCGAGGTGAACACGCTCTCGCCGTCGTGGAGCTCCACGGCGGCGAGCACCCCCCGGCCCCGGGGGTGACGGACCCCCACCCGCCAGGGCCGATCACCGGCGCGGCCGATGGCGCGCAGGTCACCGCCGGCGTTCACCATCGCGTCCTCGATGCCGAGCTCGCGCAGCGTGTCGATCGCCGCATCCACACCGTATCCCTTGGCGAAGGCGCCGAAGTCGAGCTTCACCGCCGGATTGCGGCTCCTCAGACGAATGCCGTGGACCACCAGGTCATCCATGCTCGGGGCCTTGGCGACCAGGGCGTCGATCTCCGCGCGCTCCGGCGGCGCGGTGTCGGGTCGCGCGTCCTGATGGAAGCCCCACAGCTCGATCAGCCGACCGATCGCCGGGTTGAACAGGCCGTCGGTGCGGGCCGACAGTCGCTTGGCCTCGCGGATCAGCGGCAGCACCGACGGCGGCGCCGAGAAATCCTCGCCCGTGGGCAGCAACCGATTGACGCGTCCGAGCGCGCCGGGGCGCCAGGCGTGATAGGTGCGATGCATGTACCGAAAGTCGTCCTCGATCTCGGCGATCGCCTCCGCCGCCCGCTGCTGCGGCACGCCGTAGAGCGTCACGTCGACCAGCGTGCCGAAGGCGAGAAAGGTCTCTTGGCGGCGTTGCGGCGGATCGTCGCAGGCCGTGAGCGCGAGGCTGAGGAGGCCGGCGGCGAGCAGGGTGCCGCCGGGCGGTCTGCGTTGAGTCATGACGCGGCCCATCATAACCGCGCCGCGAGGACGTCGAGCAACTGGCCGGCGATGTCCAGCCCGTAGAGGCGGTCGAGCTCGCGGATGCAAGTCGGGCTGGTGACGTTGACCTCCGTGAGGTAGGCTCCGATGACGTCCAGCCCGGCGAACGCGATGCCGTGCTCGCGTAAGGCGGGGCCGAGGCGAGCGGCGATCTCCCGGTCCCGGGCCGAGAGGGCCACGCCCTCACCCCGTCCCCCGACCGCGAGGTTGCCGCGGCCCTCACCGGGGGCGGGGATGCGCGCGAGCGCATAAGGCACCGGCTCGCCCTCGATCAGCAAGATGCGCTTGTCGCCCATCGCGATCTCGGGGATGAAGCGTTGCGCCATCGCGAATCGCCCGCCGTGGGCCGTCAGCGTCTCGAAGATCACGTTGAGGTTGGGATCACCGGCCCGCGCGCGGAACACCGATGCGCCGCCGAAACCCCCGAGGGGCTTGAGCACCGTATCGCCCTGCTCCTCGACGAAGGTCCCCAGCCGGGCGGCCTCGCGTGTCACCAGCGTCGGCGGGGCGAGATCGGGGAATAGCGCCGTGTAGAGCTTCTCGCCCACGTCCCGCAGACCCCGCGGTCGGTTCACCACCACGACGCCCTCCGCCTCGGCGCGCTCGAGCAGGTGCGTGGCATAGACGTACTCCGCGTCGAAGGGCGGATCCTTGCGCATCAGCACCAGGTCGAGGTCGACGAGCGGCCCGTCGAGGGCCTCTCCCAGGGTGTACCAGCCGGCCGGGTCGTCGCGGACCGCGAGCGCGCGGCGGCGGGCGCAGGCGCGCCCGTCGCGCAGGTACAGATCGCCGAGCTCCATGTAGGCCAGCGCCCAGCCGCGCGCCTGGGCGGCGAGCAGCATGGCGAAGGTGCTGTCCTTCTCGATCTTGATGGACCCGATGGGGTCCATGACGACACCGAGGCGCAGGGTCATGGGCGGGATTCGGGCTCAGGCGTGCTCGGCCACCTCGCGCGCGGCCGCGAGCAGCGCGAGCCGGGCGATGACGCCGTAAGCGTAGAAACGGTTGGGCTCGGCATCCGGGGCCTGACGATCGTCCGGGTTGATGCAGGTCTCGGCGAAGGCCAGCGGTTGGAAGTGCATCCCCGGGGCGTTCAGGTTCTCCTGCGGGCCGCGCTGGGTGTGCACTCGATAGAATCCCCCAACCACGAAGTGATCGATCAGGTAGACCACCGGCTCGGCGACGGCCCCCTCGGCCGGCGCGCCCCCGGGGCCCCAGGTTTCGAAGGTATAGACCCCCTCCTGGAGCAGGACCTTGCTCACCGCACGTCCTTCCTTGGTGGCGGCCATGCGGCTGCGCTGCTTGCGATTGAGCCGACGCACCTCCGCGGGGCTCTTCACGGTCATGATCGCCATGCCGTAGGTGCCCGCATCGGCCTTGACGACGACGAACGGCTCGCGGTCGATGCCGTAGGCCGCGTACTTCGCCCGCACCTCCTCGAGCAGCGCCTCGGTGTTGCGTGCCAGACAGTCCTCGCCGTCGCGTTTCATGAAGTCGATCTCGCCGCAGTTGCGAAACACGGGGTCGATCAGCCAGGGGTCGATGTCGAGCAGCTCGGCGAACTCCCGAGCCACGGCACGATAGTGGGTGAAGTGCAGCGACTTCAGGCGGTCGGTCCAGCCCAGCCACGGCGGCGGGACGATGGGCTGGTCGAGGTCTTCGAGAACCGGCGGCCGCCCGCCTGCGAGGTCGTTGTTGAGGAGTATGAGGCACGGCGAGAACCCCTCGACCTCGATGCGCCGGCCCTCGCGCCGGATCGGCTCGAGCAGCACCGCTCGGCCCGAGGGCAGATCGATGCGCCGCGCCTCGGTGAGCCCGGGGAGCAGCGATCCGATGCGGACCTCGAATCCGGCCTTGGCGATGATCTCGCGCAGCGTGGCCAGGCTCTCCAGATAATACACGTTGCGCGTGTGGCTCTCGGGGACGAGCAGCACGCCGCTCGCGGTCGGGCAGGTCCGCTCGATGGCCGACTGAGTGGCCTGGATGCACAGCGGCAGAAAGGCGCGGTTGAGGTTGTTGAAGCCGGCCGGGAAGAGGTTGGTGTCGACGGGGGCCAGCTTGAACCCGGCGTTGCGCAAGTCGACCGAGGCGTAGAACGGGGCCGGGGTCTTCAGCCACTCGCCGCGCAGCCAGGCCTCGATGCGGCTCTGGTGTCCCAGCAGCACGGTCTCGAGGTGCTGGAGGGGGCCGCTGAGCGCCGTGGTGAGGTGCGGGACGACGTGTAAGGGGCTGACTGCCATATTAAAGCTTTGGGCCTCTGCGGACGATAACCCGGAGGACGCCTTCTATATTACCGTAGGCTGCTGGGGCCACGGTAACGGCGGCGCTCAGGGAGCGGGGCGGCGGTGACCCAATTATCTTCTATAGCCAGACACTTATGGAATATTGTTGGTATTGTATGCGAAATGATCGTGCGCTACATTCACGGGGACGACGCCCATGAGTCAGGCAGGCGGTGCCGTGGAGACGGAGGGCAACGCGCAGGGGCTGGCTGGCCTCAAGGTGATGGTGATCGATGATAGCAAGACCATCCGCCGGACCGCCGAGACCTTGCTGAAAAGAGAGGGCTGCGACGTCGTCACCGCCACTGACGGCTTCGAGGCGCTCGCCAAGATCGCCGATCACAAGCCCAACATCATCTTCGTCGATATCATGATGCCGCGTCTCGACGGCTATCAGACCTGCGCGCTGATCAAGAACAATCAGATGTTCAAGCAGACGCCGGTCATCATGCTCTCGAGCAAGGACGGGCTGTTCGACCGAGCCCGCGGGCGGATCGTCGGCTCGGAGCAATACCTCACCAAACCGTTCACCAAGGAGGAGCTGCTCGGCGCCATCAAGCGCCACGTCGGGAAAGCCGAGTGAACCCGCCGGTAAGCGCCGAGCGATAAAGAAAACGGCACCGGTGCCGTTACAAGGTGGGCAGCCGGATAACCGCAAGGGGACAGGACATGGCGCGGATACTCATCGTGGATGATTCACCCACCGAGGTGCACATCCTCAAGACGATGCTCGAGAAGGCCGGGTTCGAGATCCTGGTCGCCGAGACCGGCGAGCAGGGTGTGGAGGTCGCCAAGGCGGAGCGGCCGGACTGTGTGCTCATGGACATCGTCCTGCCGGGCCTCAACGGCTTCCAGGCCACCCGGCAGCTCACGAAGGCCCAGGAGACGGCCGAGATCCCCGTCATCATGGTCACCAACAAGGACCAGGAGACGGACAAGGTGTGGGGGCTCCGCCAAGGGGCCAAGGACTACATCACCAAGCCGGTCCAGGAGGGTGAGCTGGTGGAGAAGGTCCAGGCGGTTCTGGGCTGAGGGGGGCCGTGAGCCATGAGCAGCGCCGCCAGCCGCGACCCCTTGGCCGTTCTGGCCGATATCGAGCAGCGCTGCCGGATCAGCGCGGCCGGGCTGCCGCAGCAGGCGGAGGTCAAGGAGCAGTGGCTCGGGATCGGGTTTCGCCTGGCCGAGACGCGGCTCGTGACGCCGCTCGGGGAGGTCGTCGAGATCTTGACGGTGCCGGAGACCACACGGGTGCCGGGCACCAGGCACTGGGTTCTGGGGCTGGCCAATGTGCGGGGCAACCTGCTGCCGGTTCTGGATTTGATGGGGTACCTCGGGGGCGGCGGGATCGCGGCCGGTCGGGACGCCCGGGTCCTGGTGGTCCATCACGGTGACGTCTTCGCGGGCCTGATGGTCGATGAGGTGCTCGGGCTGCACCACTTCTACGAGGAGGCGCGCTCCGCGCAGCGGCCCGACGTCGATACAGCGCTTCAGCCCTACATCACCGGGGCTTTCGCGAGCGAAAACGGGACGCGGCCGGTTTTCAGCATGCACCGCCTGGTCGAGACCGGCGCATTCATGCAGGTGGCGGTCTAGGGGCGGCGAGCAGCGAGAAAACGACACCGACACGTCACCCCGCGCGAGGCGCGACCCGGGCGAGCGGCAGCCCGGGTTCGCGTAACGCCAGCCGAAGGGGGACAGGAGAGGCGTGATGAGACAGTCCAGCCGAGCCACGTTCACCCGCCTGGGGGCCAACAAGACCTTCCTCTTTTTGGTCGTCCTGCTGATCATCGCCATCCTTTTGATGGGTTTCTTTTTCCGGATGGTCGCCTTGCAGGCGGGACATGATCGCGAATACATCGGTCTGACGGGCGAGCAGCAGGTGCTCTCTCAGCGAATGGCCACGTTCGCCCTGGAGGCCGCGCGCGGTAAGCAAGAGGCGTTCAAGGTCCTGCGCAGCCTGCGTCAGGATTTCGAGCGCGACCTGCGCCTGCTCCGCAACGGCAATACCGACACAGGGCTGCCGCCCGCTCCGGATGCGGTGCAGGGCGAGGTGAAGGCGCTGGCGACGGACTGGGGTGAGTTCCGCGAGAGCGTCGATACGATCGTCGACGGCCGCGACGCTATCGTCGAGATCAGGGAATTCATCGACGTCATCAACGAGTCCATTCCCCAGCTGCTGGCGCAATCCGACGAGGTGGCCACGATCCTGGTCGATAAGGGCGTGGGCCCCCGCCAGGTCTACATCGCCACGCGCCAGCTGATGTTGGCTCAGCGCGTCGCTGACAACGTCAATAAGATCCTGGCGGGCGGCCAGGGGGCGGCGACCGCGGCCGACCGCTTCGGCCGCGACGCCGCCCTCCTCGGGCGCGTGCTCGAAGGCATGATCAACGGCGACGACAATCTCGGCGTCGGCAAGGTCGCCGATCCCGAGGCCCGGCAGAAGCTGCGCGAGGTCTCGATGCAGTTCAGCACCGTGGGCCAGCACGTCGGTGCCATCCTCGAGAAGTCGCCGGCGCTGTTCGAGGTGACCGATGCGGCCTCCGAGGTGGCGGCCCAGAGTGACACGGTGCTGAGCGACGCCCAGGTGCTCGAGCGCAGCTTCGCGACCTACTCCGGAGCGCAGCTCAGGAGCTGGCTCCCCTACGTCTTCGGCGGCGCGGCGCTGCTCATCCTCGGGTTGCTCGGCGGCCAGCTCGTGCAGGACGCCCGGCGCCAGGAGCAGCAGGCCCGCGAGCAGAACGAACGCAACCAGCAGGCGATCCTGCGGTTGCTCGACGAGATGGGCGACCTCGCCGAAGGCGACCTGACCGTGCAGGCGACGGTGAGCGAGGACATCACGGGCGCGATCGCCGACTCGATGAACTATGCGATCGACGCCTTGCGCAGCCTCGTGACCACGATCAACGAGACTTCGGTCCAGGTCTCCTCGGCCGCCCAGCAGACGCAGGCCACGGCCATGCACCTCGCCGAGGCATCCGACCACCAGGCTCAGCAGATCACGCAGGCGAGCACGGCCGTCAACGAGATGGCGGTATCGATCGATCAGGTCTCGAAGAACGCCGACGAGTCCGCGAACGTGGCGAAGAAGTCGCTGGACATCGCCTCAAAGGGGGCCGACACGGTGCGTCGCACCATCGACGGCATGAACACGATCCGCGAGCAAATCCAGGAGACCTCGAAGCGCATCAAACGTCTGGGCGAGAGCTCACAGGAGATCGGCGATATCGTCGAGCTGATCAACGACATCGCCGACCAGACCAACATCCTGGCGCTGAACGCCGCGATCCAGGCCGCCATGGCCGGCGAGGCGGGCCGCGGCTTCGCGGTGGTGGCCGACGAGGTGCAGCGACTCGCCGAGCGTTCCTCCAACGCGACGAAGCAGATCGAGGCCCTGGTGAAGACCATTCAGACCGACACCAACGAGGCCGTCATCTCCATGGAGCAGTCGACCTCGGACGTGGTGAGCGGGGCGAGACTCGCCGAGGAAGCGGGCGGCGCGCTGGGGGAGATCGAATCGGTGTCGAAGCAGCTGGCCGAGCGCATCACCGACATCTCCAGCGCCGCGCGCCAGCAGTCCGGTGCTGCGGCCAACATCTCCGACACCATGAACGTCATTCAGGAGATCACCACGCAGACCTCGGCCGGGACCAACGAAACGGCAGCCTCCATCGGTAACTTGGCGGAGCTCGCCAACGAGCTGCGTAACTCGGTGGCAGGCTTCCGGTTGCCGTCGGCCGGCGGCGCACACGACGCGCGGGTGGGTGGCGGGGCGTCGGCCTGGTCCGCCGAAAACGAGGGGGGATCCGCCTCCGGCGACGAGTACACCGGTTAGACTCGGGAGGGTCCCAAGCTGACGGGCGCCGAACACAAGGCGATGACATCGAGCATGTCCGGCGGGGGATCGCGTTCCGAGATGGACGACGAACAGTTTGATCGATGGGCAGAGCTGATCGAGAGCCGCACAGGCATGCGTCTGCCCCCCGAGCGCAAGTCGTTTCTGGTGACGAGCCTCGGGATGCGCATGCGCGAGATCGGGCTGAGCGACTACGAGTCGTATTACGACGCGTTGCACTCGGGACGGGCGGGGACGATCGAATGGTCGACACTGGTCGACCGGCTCGTGGTCAACGAGACACGCTTCTTCCGCCATCGGCCCTCGCTCGAGCTCATTCGCGACCGATACCTGCCGGGCCTCGAGGCCCCCGCGGGCGAGCCGCTCAGGGTGCAGGCCTGGAGCGTGGGGTGCGCAACCGGCGAGGAGCCCTACAGCCTGGCGATCCTGCTGCACCATTCTCTGCGTGCGCGCGCTGATTCGGCTTATTTCGGGGTCATCGGCACGGACATCAGCGCCTCGGCGCTCGCCGTCGCGCGGCGCGGCGACTATCCCGACAATCGCACGCGCGAGCTACCGGCGGATCTGCGCGATGCCTACCTCGAGCCCGCGGGGCCGGGGCGCTGGGAGGTCGAGCGGTCCCTGCGTCAGCGAGTCTGCTTCGCGCGGATGAACGTGCTCGGCGAGCAGTACGCGCCCGCCGGGCTCATGGACATCGTTTACTGCCAGAACCTGCTCATCTACTTCGATCGGCCGCGCCGCATCGAGATCGTCGATCGCCTCGCCGCGCGCTTGCGCCCGGGCGGGCTGCTCGTGCTGGCGCCTGGCGAGATCGTGGGGTGGACGCCCGGGGGGCTCGAGCGCATGGGCGGCGACGAGGTGCTGGCCTTCCGGCGTACCGCGCCGGGATCCGGGGAGCGCTGAGGGCGGGCGTATGGAGGCGCGGTTCGAACGCGACACGCTGCGTTGGGTGAAGAGGGAGCTCGATGCGACCCTCGGCCAGGCGCGTCAGGCGCTCGAGGCCTACATCGAGGACCCGGGCGACACGACGCAGCTCGGCTTCTGCGCCACCCACCTCCATCAGGTGCACGGCACGCTGCGCATGGTGGAGCTCTACGGCGCGGCCATGCTGGCCGAGGAGATGGAGCGTCTCGCCCGCGCCGTGCTCGAGGGCCAGGTCGGGCAGACCGACCAGGCGTATGAGGTCCTCGTGCGAGCCATCCTGCAGCTCCCCGACTACCTGGAGCGCCTGCAACGCGGCGAGCGTGACATCCCGCTCGTGCTGCTCCCGCTGCTCAACGACCTGCGCGCGGCGCGCGGCGAGAAGCTCCTGTCCGAGAGCGCGCTTTTCAGCCCCGATCTCTCGGTCGTTCCGCCCGAGCCGGCGCACAACGAGGCGCCCCTCGGTGACGAGGAGCTGCGCCGGAAGGTGCGCAGCCTGCGTCATGCCTATCAGACGGGCCTGATCGGGTGGTTCCGCGACCATGATGTCCCGGCGAGCCTCGACAAGCTCGACCGCGTGCTCGACGAGCTCGTCGGCAAATCGGCCGCCGCTCCCGCGCAACGCCTGTGGTGGGTGGCGCGCGCCGTGGTCGACGCCTTGCGCGAGGGTGCCCTGGACTCCAGCGTGAGCGTCAAGCTGCTCATGGGGCAGATCGATCGTCAGATGAAGCGGCTGGTCGATCAGGGCGAGGACGACGCGTTCGCGAACGGCCCGGCCACGGAGCTGACCAAGAATCTCCTCTATTACGTAGCGCGCGCCCGCCCGGAGAAGAGCGCCCAGGTGCGCGAGGTGCAGGAGGCGTTCAATCTCCCCGCCCTGCTGCCGAGTGAGGAGGCGATCGCCGCGGCGCGCGACGGCCTTGCGGGCCCCAACCAGGCGTTGATGGACAACGTGACGGGCGCGATCAAGGACGATCTCGCCAGGGTCAAGGACGCGCTCGATCTGTTCAAGCGCGGCAGCCGGCGGGAGGTCTCGGAGCTGGAGCCCTACCGCGAGACGCTGCGCCAGGTGGGTGACACGCTGGCCATGCTCGGTTTCGGCCAGGCGCGCCAGCGGGTGGTCGAGCAGGGCGAGGTGCTCGAGCGCATCGTCGCCGGTGAGCTGGCGCCCGACGACGAGCGCCTGCTCGATATGGCCAGCGCCTTGCTCTCGGTCGAGGGCTCGCTCGAGGCGGCCGCCGAGACCGGCAGCGAGACCGCGCCGGATGCGAGCAGCATCGAGTCCACCGAGCTCCGGGCCGGTGAGCTCTCGGAGGCCGAGCTGCACTCTTTGGTCGATGCTGTGGCGCGCGAGGCGGTCGCCGAGCTCGGACGGATCAAGGACCGGATCTCGGACTTCCTGGAATCGCCGGACCAGCACGCGGATCTGAGCGAGCTCGGCCAGCACTTCGACCGTATCTGGGGCAGCCTCCAGATACTCGACCTGGAGCGGGCGGGAGAGCTGCTGCAGCAGCTGTGGACGTACGTCGACGCCACGCTGGTCCAGCGCGGCAACGTCCCGGAGGCCGATGCGCTCGATGCGCTTGCCGAGGCGGTGAGCGGCATCGAATATTTCCTGGAGGCGACTGCCGAGGGGCGTGCCGACCGCGACCGAATCCTGGCGGAGGTCGAGACGAGTCTCGCGCGCCTGGACGAGCCGCCCGAGGATGCGTCCGCCACCGGCGAGGGGCGCGGACTGCAGGCCCCCGCAGAGCAGGTCGGGGACACCGGATCTCTGGCGGGAGCGCCCCAGGGTCCGGACGCGGATCTCGACGCTCACCCCGAGCCGGAGCCGGGGGACGGCGAGCTCCGGCTCGACGAGGCCTACGGCGGTGAGACCGCCTCCGCCGCGCCGCCCGAGCTCGAGGAGGGACCTCGGGAGCCGGCCCCGACCGGCGACGAGGCCGGTGTCCGGGAGCCGCCCGCCGAGCCCGTGCCGACCCCGGCCGAGCCGGCGATGGGCGCCGGGGAGGGCACAGGCTCCGAGGACCTCGACGACGAGATCCGGCAGATCTTCGCAGAGGAAGCCGAGGAGGAGCTGGCCCGTATTCATGAATATCTCCCGCGGTGGCGGGACGATCCCGCGGACGAGGAGGCGCTGGCGACCGTGCGCCGCTCGTTCCACACCCTCAAGGGCAGCGGGCGTCTGGTCGGCGAGGAGCGCCTGGGCGAGTTCGCCTGGGCCTTCGAGAACATGCTCAATCGGGTGATCGACCAGACGATCGAGCCCGGGCTGGCGTTCCACGGTCTGCTCGACGAGGGGGTGAGCGCGCTGGCCCAGATGATCGACGAGATGCAGGGCCGGGGCGCGGTAAGCGTCGACCCGGAGGCGCTCGCGGCGCGGGCCCACGCGCTGGTGCGCGGCGAGCCCGAGCCGCCCGCCGGCCCCGAGGGCGGGGGCGGCGCCGGGATTCCCCTGGAGGGCGCGGGCGCCGGGTCGGCGGAGGCGCCGGAGACCGGGCACGAGGACGCGCAGGGCGGCGAGCCGGCGGGGACGCTCGCGGCGGGGCACACGGATGCGGGCGTCGACGAGCCCGTCCCGCCGATGGACCCGGTGCTCTACGACATCTTCAGCAAGGAGTCGGCCGGTCATCTTGCGGCGCTCGACGAGTGGATCGAGGCCTGCGAGGCGAGCGCGGACCTCTGTCGCGCGGACGATGACCTGGCCCGGGCGCTGCACACGCTCCACGGCAGCGCGCGCATGGCCGGCGCCGAGTCGATCGCCGAGCCCGTCGGGGCCTTCGAGCGCTACGTGCGCCTGCTCACCCACCACGACGTCGCTCTGCCGGACGCGGGTCTCGGCCTGCTCAAGGAGACGGTCGCCGACGTGCGCGCCATGCTGGATCATCTCGGCGGGGGCTGCACGCCGGCGCCCGACACCGCGGCGCTCGTGGCCCGGATCGAGGCGTTGCAGGCCGAGCTCGGCGACCCGGCCCCGACCCCGGACGAAGGGGCCGGGACCTCTCCGGAAGGCAACCCGCCCGTCTCGAGGCAGGGCACCGCGGCCCCCGGCGCCAAGGCCGACGAGCCCCCGTGGTCGCCGGACGCCGCGCAGGCGCCGGAGGAAGGACCGGTCGAGGGCCCGTCTGTCCCCGAGGCCGGCGGTGACCGCACCACGGGCACCGTTATCGAATTTCCGAGCGCGCCCGAAGCGGAGGCCGTCCCCGCCCCGGAGCCTCCGCCGCAGGTGCCCCCCGAGCCGGCGCCCGCGGCCGACGCCGAGGCCGCCGACTACGGCGAGGTCGACCCGGAGTTGCTCGCCCTGTTCCTGGAGGAAGGCGGCGAGATCATGGACAACGTCGAGGTCCTGCTCAATCGATGGAACGAGGAGCCGGACAAGAAGGACCTCGTCGCGCGCTTGCAGCGCGAGCTGCACACCCTGAAGGGCGGCGCCCGCATGGCCAACCTGCGCATGATCGGTGAGCTCGCCCATGCGTTGGAGGCCATTCTGGAGGCGGCGGCGGACGGGCGCGTCGAGATCACCGAGGCGCTCCACCGCGCCCTGCAGCAGGCGAGTGATCGATTGCCGCCGATGATCGAGGCCGCGCGGGCCGAGCGGCCCATGCCCCGGCCCGATGACCTGGTCGCCCGACTCGCCGCGTTGCGCCGCGGCGAGGCGCCGGAGACCGAGCCCCCGGCCGGCGCCGCGGCGGAGCCCGAGCCCGCCGCCCCGCCGGCCTCCGGCCCGGCGACCGGCACTGGGACGCCGCGGGAGGGTGCGCAGATGTCTCCGCCGGCCGCGGGGCCGGGACCCCCGCCGCAGGCGACCCGCGAGGAGGAGGCCCCGGCGGTCGAGCGCCGCGCGACGCCGCGCCAGGGCCAGGAGCTGGTGCGGGTGCGCTCGGACCTGCTCGAGAGCCTGGTGAACTACGCCGGTGAGGTCAGCATCTATCGCGCGCGCCTCGACCAGCAGACCGGCGCCTTCCGCTTCAATCTCGAGGAGCTCGAGCAGACGGTGGCCCGGCTGCGCGAGCAGCTGCGCAACCTCGAGCTCGAGACCGAGGCGCAGATCCTGCACCGTCACGGGGCGGACATGGAGGGCGATCCGAACTTCGACCCGCTCGAGCTCGACCGCTATTCGCAGATCCACCAGCTCTCGCGGGCGTTGGCCGAGAGCGTGGCCGACCTCTCCAACCTCCAGGGTATCCTCGACGGCTCGACGCGGGAGTTCGAGACCCTTCTCTTGCAGCAGTCGCGTGTCAACACCGAGCTGCAGGAGGGCTTGATGCGCACCCGCATGGTGCCGTTCTCAGGGTTGGCCCCGCGGCTGCGCCGTGTCGTGCGTCAGGTGTGCGAGGAGCTCGGCGTGCGCGCCGAGCTGCACCTGCAGGGCGCCGAGGGTGAGATGGATCGCAACGTCCTCGACCGGATGGTGGCGCCGCTCGAGCACATGCTCCGCAATTCGGTCTCCCACGGCATCGAAAGCCCCGAGGAGCGCGCACGCACGGGCAAGCCCGAGAGCGGGAGCATCACCATCCGTCTGGCGCGCGAGGGCGGCGAGCTGGTGCTCACGATCTCCGACGACGGTCGCGGCATCGACCTCGACGCCATCCGCCGTAAGGCGCGCGAGCGTGGGCTGCTCGCCGGCGAAGCGAATCTCTCCGATCACGACGTGCTGCAGTTCATCCTCGAGTCGGGCTTCAGCACCGCCGAGGAGGTCACCCACATCTCCGGGCGGGGTGTGGGCATGGACGTCGTCAACAGCGAGATCAAGCAGCTTGGCGGATCTTTGGACATCGACTCCGGGCCCGAACGCGGCACCATCTTCACGGTGCGGTTGCCGTTCACGCTGGCGATCAACCACGCGCTGCTCGTGCAGGTCGGCGAGGAGGTCTACGCTATCCCGCTCACCAGCATCGAGGGCGTGGTGCGGATCTCGCCCGACGAGCTCGCGCGGCTGCGCGCCGGCGAAGGGCCGCGTCTGGAATACGCCGGCCACATCTACGCGCTGCAATACCTCGGCGTGCTGCTGGGGACCGCCGCGGCGCCCGCCGCCGAGGACGAGTCTCACCGCCGCCAACCGGTGCTGCTCGTGCACGCGGGCGATCAGCGCGTCGCAGTCCAGATCGATGCGGTCATGGGCAGTCGCGAGATCGTGGTCAAATCGGTCGGCCCGCAGCTCTCGACCGTTCGCGGCATTCACGGCGCGACCATCCTCGGCGACGGCCGGGTCGTGCTGATCCTCGACATCGGCGCGCTGGTGCGTCTGGGCGTCGGCCAGCAGGTGGTGCAGCCGGCGGCGGAGCTCGAGGCCGACGTCCCGGCCCAGGTGCAGATCCCCGAGCATCCGACCGTGATGGTGGTCGACGACTCGATCACCATGCGCAAGGTGGCCGGGCGTCTGCTCGAGCGCAACGGAATGGAGGTCCTCACCGCCAAGGACGGGATGGACGCCGTCGGGCTGCTGGCCGAGCATCTGCCCGACGTGATGCTGCTCGATATCGAGATGCCGCGCATGGACGGCTACGAGCTTGCCACCCACGTGCGCAACGATGAGCGCCTGCGCAGCATCCCGATCATCATGATCACCTCGCGCACGGGCGAGAAGCACCGACAGCGCGCGGAAGAGGTCGGTGTCGACCGGTACATCGGCAAGCCGTACCAGGAGACCGAGCTCCTTGAGAACATCCGCGCGGTGTTGAGGGAGCGTCGTGAGCAAGGCTAGGCCGGGCCCGCCGAGGGTGGGCGTCATCTCGGAGTCGTGCGAGCAGCGCACGGCGCTGGCCGAGCTGCTTGCGGCCAATGGGCTGGAGGTCGCGCTCGCCCGCCCACTGAGCGAATATCCCTCGCTCGACCTGCCGGGGGCACGGCTCGACATCCTGCTGGTGGACATCGACGAGTCCGCCGAGGAGATGCTCGACGGCTGCCTGATCGCGCTCGAAGAGCTGCACTTGCCCGTCTTCTTCAGCGACAGCGGTCTGCACCAGGTCGCCGGCGCGCGCGAGCGCGCCGCGCGCGGGCGCCGTCTCGCCGAGAAGCTCAAGGGGATCGTGCGCTGCGCCCCGGAACCCGCCCGCGAGCCCCCGCGCACCACCGAGCATTCCGCGCCGCCGGTGCCCGAGGCCCGCGCGCGTCGCATCTGGGTGCTCGGGGCGTCAATCGGCGGGCCCCAGGCGCTCAAGCGGTTCCTGGCCGCGCTGCCGGCGGAGCTGCCGGCGGCGTTTCTGATTGCCCAGCACCTCGGCGACGGCTTCATCGATCTGTTCAGCGATCAGCTCCGGCGGGCGACCGGGCTCACCGTGCGCTGCGCCACTGGCGGAGAGACGCTCGAGCCGGGCACCGTCCTGGTGGCGCCGACGGACGCCGAGCTCGGCTTCGACAGCCTGCGGCGCGTGGCGCTCGCGCCGTTGCGCGAAGGGCCGCACCCTTACACGCCCTGCATCGATCGCGTCATCTCGCAGGTGGCACGCAGCTTCGGCGGCGAGGCGGGGGCGATCCTGTTCAGCGGCATGGGTGAGGACGGGGTGCGCGGTTGCGAGGCGCTCGCCCACGCCGGGGGCGAGGTGTGGGCGCAGGACGCCGCCTCGTGCGTGGTGAGCAACATGCCGGACGTATTGCGCCGCACGGGGCTGGCCCGAGCCTCGGGCGAGCCGGAAGCGCTCGCGCGCCGGCTCCACGGGCGGTTGATGGGCGGCGCGCCCCCGCACGGGTCCCCCGCGGCCGGCGCGCAGGTGGCGCAGGCGGGCGAGAGGAGCTGAGCCATGGCAGAGATCGCCGAGGACGTGCGCAGCTTGTTGCTGCCGATGCAGGCCGAGCCGCTGCTGCTGCCCAACGCGGCGGTGGCCGAGGTGATTCACTACCGCGAGCCCGAGCCGCTCGCCGACGCGCTGCCCTGGCTCCTCGGCCGGATCGACTGGCGCGGGGAGCGCGTCCCGCTGATCTCCTTCGAGCGGCTGCTCGGGCGAGAGGCCGGCCCGCCGGGTGCCGGCTCAGGTGTGGCGGTCCTCAACGCCATCGGCGGTGATCCGGCCTTGCGGTTCCTCGCTCTGGTCACCAACGGCATCCCGCGCCTGGTGCGCGTGGAGCGCGGGAATATCCAGGCCGACGAGGGCCTCGGCAAGATCCTGCCGAAAGTCGCGCGCATGACGGTGAGCTACAGCGGCGAGACCGCGCTCATCCCGGATCTCGATGTGCTCGAGTCGATGGTGAAGGGGCAGCTCGCGGGCTAGGCGAGGTCTCCCCAGACCGCCTGCAGCGCTGCCAGCGCGGCCACCCCCGCCGTCTCGGTGCGCAGCACGCGCGGGCCCAGCCGCAGACCGTGGAAGCCGTGCGCCGCCGCCGCGTGGTGCTCCCCTTCCGTGAGCCCGCCCTCCGGGCCGACGAGCAGCGCGACGGACCCCTGCGGCGGGGTGAGATCGCCGAGACGCTGCGCGCCGCGGGGTTCCAGCATCAGTCGCAGCGCGTAGCGCCCGCTGGCGGCGAGCCAGTCCTCGAGGAGCAACGGTGCGCCGAGCTCGGGCAACCGGTTACGCCCGCACTGCTCGCAGGCGCCGACCATCACGCCCTCCCAATGCCGCAGCCGTCGTGCCGCCCGTTCGGGCTCGAGCCGGACCACGCACCGTGCGGTGAGCAGGGGCTGGAGCGCCGCCGCGCCGAGCTCGACGGCCTTCTGGATGGCGTAATCCATGCGCTCGCCGCGCGAGATCCCGAGCGCGAGGGTCACCGGCAGGGTCGATTCCCGCTGGCGCAGGAGGGATCGCTCCACCCGAGCCCGGACTCTGCGGCCGAGCGTCTCGAGCCGCGCCTCGCGCTCGCCCCCGTCGCCGTTGAAGAGCACGAGGGCATCCCCCGGCCGCATGCGTAGGACGCGCGCCACGTGCTTGGCCGCGCGATCGTCGAGCGTGACGGTCGAGCCGACCTCGAGCGGCTGGGGCAGGTAGACGCGGGGAACGGGCATGGGGAAAGGTTACAGTTAACAGCTATCAGAGGGCAGCAGAAAGCAGCCGGCCAACGGCAGTCAGGCATAGCGCCGAGCGCAGGGACCATAAACCGCGCAAGCGTGGATCACTCGACTACCGTGTCTGAACCGCTTTCTGCTGGTCTCTGTTATTTTTTCTCTGCCTAAATTTTACTCTTTCGTCGCCAGCTCTATCCCTTCCCACGCCACCTGCGCCAGGTGCCCGATCTGCTCCTCGGTGATCACGTACGGAGGCATGAGGTACACCACGTTGCCCAGCGGCCGCAGCAGGGCCTGGCGCTGGAGGCCGTGGCGATAGACGCGCAGGCCGCGCCGCTCCTGCCAGGGGTATGGGGCGCGGGTGTGCTTGTCCCGCACCATCTCCACGGCGAGGATCATCCCGCGCTGGCGGACCTCGGCCACGTGCGGGTGCTCCGGGAAGTGGGCCGTCGCACGGGCCATCGCGTCGGCGAGCACGCGGTTGCGCTCGATCACCTTCTCCTCCTCGAAGATGTCCAGCGTCGCCAGCGCCGCGGCGCAGCCGAGCGGATTGCCGGTGAAGCTGTGCGAATGGAGGAAGGCGGTCAGGTTCTCGTACTCGTCGTAGAACGCCCTGTAGACCTCCTCGGTCGTGAGCGTGACGGCCAGCGGCAGATAGCCGCCGGTGAGACCCTTGGACAGGCACATAAAGTCCGGGCCGATCCCCGCCTGCTCGCAGGCGAAGAGCGTGCCGGTGCGACCGAACCCGACCGCGATCTCGTCGGCGATCAGGTGCACGCCGTATCGGTCGCAGGTCTCGCGCAGCCGCGTGAGATAGGCCGGATCGTGCATCCGCATGCCGCCGACGCATTGCACCAGCGGCTCCACGACCACCGCGCACACCTCATCGGCGTGCCGTGCGAGGGTCGCCTCCATATCGGCGATGGCACGCTCGGCGTGCTCGGCACAGGACTCGCCCGGCTCGCGGTGGAAGCAGTCCGGCGAGGTGGCGCGGATCGGCTCCATGAGCAAGGGCCTGTACGTCTCCTTGAACAGCCCCACGTCGCCCACCGCGAGCGCGCCGAGCGTCTCGCCATGATAGCTGTTGGCCAGGCTGACGAAGCGCGTCTTGCGGCCTCGACCGCGGTTGAGCCAATAGTGGTAGCTCATCTTAAGCGCCACCTCGATCGCCGATGACCCGTTGTCGGCGTAGAAGCACCGCGTCAGCCCGGGCGGCGTGAGCTCGACGAGCCGCTCCGAGAGCCGCACCACCGGCTCGTGCGAGAAGCCTGCGAGGATTACGTGCTCGAGCTTTTTTGTCTGCTCGCGCAAGGCGGCGTTGATGCCCGGATGCGCATGGCCGAAGAGGTTCACCCACCACGAGCTTATCGCGTCGATGTAACGGTTGCCGTCGAAGTCCTCGAGCCACACGCCCTCGCCGCGGCGGATCGGCACCAGCGGCAGCCACTCGTGGTCCTTCATCTGCGTGCAGGGGTGCCAGACAACGGAGAGGTCGCGACGGATGATATCGTCGTTGGTCATGAGTTAGCAGTTGTCCAGTTGGCAGCAAGAAGGCGTCAGAGGATGCCTGGCAATGGAGGCCGTTACTGCAAAATGTGGAGCGTCTACCACCAAACGTCAAGCTAGGTCGGTCACACCGCGGTTTCTTGCTGCCGACTGCAAACTGCCCGCTGGAAAACTGACTCAAATATAAAGGGCCCGGTAGCCGGCGAGGCCACCGGGCCATGGAGCGGTTCTCTCGCTGTTACCTGTTCCCTGTGAGCTGTGCCCTCTGCTACCTCGGAAGTCCGAGGTTTCTCCAGAGCTTTATCGTCGGGTCCGCCTTGTTGAGGGTGTAGAAGTGCAGCCCCGGGGCGCCGGCCTCGAGCAACCGGTCACAGAGCTTGGTGACGACGTCCACACCGAAGGCCGCCAGCGAGGCCATGTCTTCGCGATCGTCGTACATCTCGAGGCGCTTGCGAATCCACCGCGGTATCTCGGCGCCGCAGCCGTCGGAGAACCGCGCGAGCTGCCTGTAGTTGGTGATCGGCATCACCCCGGGCACGATAGGCAGATCGACGCCTTTGCTCTCGCAACGGTCGACGAAGTCGAAATAAGCGTCGGCATTGAAGAAATACTGCGTGATCGCGCTATTGGCGCCGGCGCGCACCTTGCGGACGAAGTGCTGGAGGTCGGCCTCCGGATCCTTCGCCTCCGGGTGCATCTCCGGGTAGCAGCCGACCTCCAGTGAGAGCTCATCGCCCCAATGGGCGCGAATGAACTCCACCAGCTCGTTCGCGTACCGCAGCTCGCTCGGCCCCGCCGTCCCGGACGGCCTGTCGCCCCGCAGGGTGACGATGTGCTTGATGTCATGCTGTCGATACTTCTCGATGAGCTCGCGCACTTGCTCGCGCGAGGAGCCGATGCAGGACAAGTGCGGCGCGGCTTCGATCTGCGAGGCGGCTTGAATCTCGGTCACGGTCTCGAAGGTCCGGTCGCGTGTGGAGCCGCCGGCTCCGAACGTCACGGAGAAGAATCGGGGGTTCAGCTCCTCCAGCCGCTTATAGGTGGCACGCAGCTTCTCCTGGCCCTCCGGCGTCTTGGGCGGGAAGAACTCGAAGCTGTAGATTCTTTCGTGCTTGCGCTGCGATTCCATGTGTCACACTCGGTCGCTCTTCGAGATGCGACCGCCCTGTTGAAAGCTTGAGTGAGTGAGGGAAGGCCGGGGCGGTGCACGCCCCGGCGCGGCGTTCATCATCTCAGCAGTCTCAGTACCGGTAGGTGTCCGGCTTGTAGGGCCCTTCGATGGGCACGCCGATGTAGTCCGCCTGCTCCTGGGTCAGCTTGGTGAGCCGCGCCCCGATGCGGTCGAGGTGCAGCCGTGCGACCTTCTCGTCGAGATGCTTGGGCAGCACGTAGACCTTGTTCTCGTATTGGTCGCCGTTCTGCCAGAGCTCGATCTGGGCCAGCGTCTGATTGGTGAACGAGTTCGACATCACGAAGCTCGGGTGGCCCGTCGCGCAGCCCAGGTTCACCAGGCGGCCCTCGGCCAGCAGGATCAGCCGCTTGCCGTCCGGGAAGACGATGTGATCGACCTGCGGCTTGATGTTGTCCCACTCATACTGCTTGAGCGAGGCGACGTCGATCTCGTTGTCGAAGTGGCCGATGTTGCAGACGATGGCGTGGTCCTTCATCCGCTTCATGTGCTCGTGCGTGATCACGTCGTAGTTGCCGGTGGCGGTGACGAAGATGTCGGCCGTGTCGACGGCCTCGTCCATCGTCACGACGCGGTAGCCCTCCATGGCCGCCTGCAGGGCGCTGATCGGGTCGATCTCGGTCACCCACACAGTGGCGCCGAGGCCCCGCAGCGACTGGGCGCAGCCCTTGCCGACGTCGCCGTAACCCGCGACCACCGCGATCTTGCCGGCGATCATGACGTCGGTGGCCCGTTTTATGCCGTCGACGAGGGATTCCCGGCAGCCGTAGAGGTTGTCGAACTTCGACTTGGTCACCGAGTCGTTGACGTTGAAGGCCGGCACCTTGAGCGTGCCCTTCTTGGCCATGTCGTAGAGCCGGTGCACGCCGGTGGTGGTCTCTTCCGAGAGCCCGCGAACGTTATCCAACAGCTCGGCGTATTTATCGTGCATCACCGCCGTCAGGTCGCCGCCGTCATCCAGGATCATGTTCGGCCGCCAGCCGTCGGGGCCGACGATCGTCTGGTCGATGCACCACCAGTACTCCTCCTCCGTCTCGCCCTTCCAGGCGAAGACCGGCATGCCCGCGGCGGCGATGGCCGCGGCGGCGTGATCCTGGGTCGAGAAGATGTTGCACGACGACCAGCGCACCTCGGCGCCGAGCGCCTGCAGCGTCTCGATGAGCACGGCGGTCTGGATCGTCATGTGCAGGCAGCCGGCGATGCGGGCGCCCTTGAGCGGCTTGTCCTTGCCGTACTCCTCGCGCAGGGCCATCAGGCCGGGCATCTCGGTCTCGGCGATGCGGATCTCCTTGCGGCCCCACTCGGCCAGCGAGATATCGGCGACCTTGTAGTCCGGGTTCAGGTTCTCAACAGGCTGACTCATGTTCGAGGCTCCTTACATTAATATATGTTATGTTCGTTCAAGCTCGTCGTCTCGAGCGCTCGGGCGGACGCCGGGGCACGCGCCGTGCGCTTTCGGGGCGGCCCCTCAGAGCCCTGCGGACTTGCGCAGGGTCTCGGCCTTGTCGGTCTTCTCCCACGGGAAGCCCTCGTCCTCGCGGCCGAAATGACCGTAGCTGGCGGTACCCCGGTAAATAGGCTTGAGCAGGTCGAGCATTTTGACCAGCCCGCGGGGACGCAGGTCGAAGGTGTCACGGATGAGCTTCTCGATCCGGTGCTCATCGATCTTGCCCGTGCCGAAGGTCTCGACGCTCACCGAGGTGGGCTCCGCCACGCCGATGGCATAGGAGACCTGGACCTCGCACCGGTCGGCCAGTCCCGCGGCGACCACGTTCTTGGCGACGTAGCGCGCCGCATAGGCCGCCGAGCGATCGACCTTCGAGGGATCCTTGCCGGAGAACGCGCCGCCGCCGTGGCGGGCCATGCCGCCGTAGGTATCGACGATGATCTTGCGCCCGGTGAGGCCGGCGTCGCCGAGCGGGCCGCCGATGACGAAGCGCCCCGTCGGGTTGATGAAGAATTTGGTGTCCTTGCGGATCCACTCGGCGGGCAGCACCGGCTTGATGATCTCCTCCATGACGGCCTCTTCGAGCTCCTTGGCGTCGATGTCGGGCGAGTGCTGCGTCGAGAGCACCACGGCGTCGATGCCCGAGGGCTTCTCGTTCTGATAGCGAAACGTCACCTGGCTCTTGGCGTCGGGACGTGCCCAGTCGAGCCGGCCGGCCTTGCGCAGCTCGGCTTGGCGCTTGACCAACCGGTGCGCGTAGGTGATCGGCGCCGGCATGAGCACGTCGGTCTCGTTGCAGGCATAGCCGAACATCAGGCCCTGGTCCCCAGCGCCCTGGTTCATCTCTTGCTCGCGGTCGACGCCCTGAGCGATGTCCTGCGACTGCTTGCCCACCGCCGAGAGCACCGCGCAGGTCTCCCAATCGAAGCCCATCTCGGAGCTGGTGTAGCCGATGTCCTTGACCACGGCGCGCACCAGGGACTCGTAGTCGATGGTCGCCCCAGTGGTGATCTCGCCCGCGAGCACGACCATGCCTGTCTTGAGCATGCTCTCGCAGGCGACGCGCGAGCCGGGGTCTTGCTCCAGGATCGCGTCCAGGACGGCGTCCGAGACCTGGTCGGCCATCTTGTCGGGGTGGCCCTCGGACACGGACTCGGAGGTAAACAGGTAGTCGTCTCTCATTGCCTCTCCTCGGTACTTCCGTGGAATTTAAGGATTCTTGAATATACGGCGGCGAAGGCGGCGAAGGCGTACGGCTCCCCCGACCCCGCCCCGGTGGGCCGCAACGGCCGAAAACGTGCGAAAGTACGACGCGACCGGCGGACGCGCTCCAGATGCCCCCGCCGTTTAGTTTGCTACGAAACCATTTATTCTACACAGTCGGGCGCCGATTTTCACGGAGAACGGTGGAGCGAGCGCGGGCGCTCGTGGCGAGCCCGGGAGAACACCTGAATATCCTTTACGAGCAGGAGCTTAGTAACCCCACACGCCGGCCAGGAGGTCGGAGTAGCCGGCATAGAGGCCCGGCGTGGCCGGCTCGAAGCCCGGGAAGTTGACCGCCTCCAGCATCGCCGCCCCGCCCGGGCGCTGCTCGGCGTTGATCAGCCCCTGGGAGATCCGCCGGCGCGCCGCCTCGGGGACCTCCGGAGCGGCGGACAGCGCGATGTGGGGCACCTGCTCGGTCGTCAATACCACATTTAAGTCACGGTAATTCTGAACGAGCGGCGTGGGGATGACCGCGGCGACCGCCTCGCCCTCCAGCACCCGGTTCACCGCCTCCTGGGAATTGGCGGCCTCCACGATGATGGGCTGGCGTAGCGGATTGGGGAACAGCTGCGCCAGGCGCACGGCGCCCAGGCTCGGCGACGAGATGGTGGCGATGGGCTTCGCCACCAGCTCGACGGGATCGAGGATGAAGGTGTCCGGCCCGGTCACCAGGGTATAGCTCACCACGTCGAGGACCTTCGCCAGCGGCTCGTAATCCATACGAGCTACGCGGAAATCCGTGAAATGCGCGGCGTCGAGCACCAGATCGTACTCGCCCTGCTTCATCGTCTCCCAATAGGTGAGAAAATTCTGGGCCGTGACCAGCCGGATCCGGTGCTCGTCGCCTATGGTCCGGTCGAGGTACTTGACCAGCGGCTCGAAGGCCTCTCGGGTCTCGGCCGGCGGCAGGATGGGCTGCACGGCGAAGGTGAACTCCTCGGCCAGTGCGGCCGCCGGGACGACGAGCAGGGCCAGCAGGGCGGCGACCCGCCGCAGGCGCCGGCGTTGAGGTGAACGGTCGTGCATGGCTCGGCTCCCCATGGCCCCGGTCTGCGGTCTCAGCGGTGGGCCCCTCGACCCCTATCGTTCATTATCGGCTGGCCGGGGTGTAAGTTTAGGCCGACAGGCATGGGCCGTTGGCCCACAGCCCCCAGGTGCCCTGGGGGGCGCCCGGTGGCCTCGCCGGGCGCGGGCGACGAGCCCCTTGGAGGGGGACGGAGGCGCCATGGTCACATACGAGACGTTCTATCGCCCGGCCGAGCTCAGCCGTCACGCGCGCCGCCTGTCGGCGGAATCCTACCGCCTCGCCCGCCGGCTGATGCGACGCAGCGGGTCGGGTTACGTGTTCGTCCCGATCCGCTCCCTGCAGCACATGGCGGTTCTCGAGGCCGACGAGTTCATCTTCGTCGATGGCCATGAGCGCCGAACCATCGTGCTCGCCTGGCGGGGGTTTCGTGCCGCCGAGCGTGGGGCGCTGCTCCACCAGCCGGTGGCCTTCGAGGCGGTCCACTACGCGCCGGCGGCCGCCGAGCTCATGCGGCGTCTGCCCGCCGAGCTCCCCCCGGCGCTCGAGGCCCTGGCGCGGCGCACGGGAGCGGCCTCGGGGTCCGCCGGCGCGGCCGTCATCGACCTGGCGAAGCGGCGCCCGGGCTGAGCCTTCCGTGCGGTCGGCCGCGGCCGGGGCCACGTGGGGAGCGGTTTTGCGGGCGTCCGGACGGCGTCGGGGCGCTATTGCCGTGGGTGTGCAAGTAGGGGAAAATACGCCGCTCGTCGCGGCGGCCCGGGAGGGAGCTCGAGCAGCGCGCGTGCGCGCCGCCCGGGCCACACGTTGTGATCTCAGACCGCGGCGCCCCCGGGGGGTGCCGCGGCGTCGTATTGGCCGACCTCG
>JABAHQ010003548.1_pt1 | contig 70122 bp, 62 predicted proteins | sample 7062091 | NCBI WGS metagenome assembly JABAHQ01 (sample SAMN14534359, study PRJNA622989) | marine sediment metagenome | biome: marine biome [ENVO:00000428]; feature: marine pelagic biome [ENVO:01000023]; material: deep marine sediment [ENVO:00002113] | place: India: Gulf of Kutch | collected...
TGCCGATTAAGGTTGTTATATTCAACCTTATCATTATCAATGAGCCAAATGTTTCCCAAACCCGCTACGGAAAGATAAATCGCTAGAGGAGATCCTAATCCCCCAACTCCTACAATCGTCGCTCTTGAGGATTTAAATTTCCTTTGTCCTTCCTTTCCAAATCCATTCAATATAATTTGTCGCTTATAGCGGTTCAGATCCCTTTTAGTAAGCGATATACCTTTGCCTCCACCAATTGAGGGTAACAAAGAAATGGTATCTCCTGGAGAGAGTTTTCGATTAAGGTCATGTACTGCTTTTCCATTGATCAAAACGACGAGATTCCTCCGTAATTTGCCTTTTTCCAAGATATCTTCAGATGAGACTCCTGTTTTTTCGATAAGTAGATCTACCGCTTGTTCCAGAGTAGCGTTTTTTGAAAGTTGGAAGGTTCGCTCTCTTTTGCCTACTTTAACTTTCAAAAAACTGAAAAGTTTGAATTTCACATGCATGTCACTCCCTTCACAATGTTAGTAGGTGTTTCATCCCAAAGTAGCATGACTTCCACTTAAGATCCTAACGAGGTAATTTCTTCGGTCTTCTACGATTTTTAAGGGAAAATTTCTGGTTAAGTTTCCTTATACATCCACCCGTGAAAAGTAGGAGAAAAAATTAAAATAATCCCCTTCATTTTTGAGCAATCTTGTAGAAGATTTATTACTGAAATACCAAGTCAATTATCCCAAACCACACTTAATATGAGATTCACATGATGGATGAGAGGATAGATACCAGAGAGGGGAAGATAAAGCATCTGAAGGAGCTACTGGAGATCATTTTTTTCAACTTAGGCCGAATTGTAATGGATCTGACACAGCCAATTAAGGAAATCGAGAAGATTCGTCTTTTTGAAGCAATAGATTTCCAGATCTCTCTTGCTCAAAACTTACTAGAACGGATCAGTAATTATCCTGCCGTCTTACATTCGGAGAAAGAGAAAGGAGAGCTAAAAGAGTTAAAGAAGAAAATTGAGGCTGCTAAGGAAGTTGCAAAAGAAATAGAGAAGGATGAAATAGAAGAGTTGTAAGCGTGAGGAGGATCATCTGTTAGCACGTTCTTTACTTTTTTGGGAAAAGACTGCTTTTAAACCAAAAAAACGCACTTAATAGTTTTTATTGAAAAGTGGAGCGGAGAATGTTAATTCACAGAAAGAGGAAAGCAATCCAAACAAGTGGAGAAAACGATATTGTTAATATTACCTCCTATGTGGAAGAAATTGTAAAAGAGAGTGGTATAAAAGATGGACTCATGAATGTGTTCTGTCGAGGGTCTACTGGTGGGATCACAACCATCGAATACGAGGAAGGCTTGTTGAACGACTTTAAAATAGCACTGTTACGACTGGCCCCAAAGGAGTTGAACTATGAACATAACAAAAAATGGCCAGGTGATAACAACGGTCGGAGCCACATACGGCACAGCATTGTTCACTCGTCACTTTCTATTCCCATATCAAACGGAACACCCATGCTTGGAACATGGCAACAAGTCGTGGTCGTGAATTTCGATACCCAACCAAGAAATAGAGAGGTTTCCTTTACTATAATCGGTAAATAAGTATGTGGCAAAAACCTGCAAAAACCTAGTAAGGAGACAAAAAAGAAGAGAGTTGTCCGTGGCTGGAGGACCTAACCCAGAGGAGAGGTTTTGGTAGGCTAAAGTTTCTCCAAGGTAAGCTCTAATACCCCATTATTCCAACTTGAAATAACGTTCTTTGGATTAACTTTGCTGTGAAGTTCAATAAACTTGTGAACATTTCGCCCATCATTTTGTGTTCTTATTTCAACTTGATCCTCTTCCACGTCAACTTCTATCTGGTCTCGCTCCATTCCTGGTAAATCGACCACTACTCTTAGGTACCTTCCTACCTCATAAACACTGGAGGTGGGTTCAAATTGTTCTTCCTGATTTTCGTTTAGTGATGGTTGGAAAGGTAAATTAATCTGAACGTCGGAATTCATTTGCTCGTTGAACTTTTTGAGAAACTGATTTAAGTCGAACTTTTTCGGAGAACGTTTCGGAAAGTTCCTCGCTTCTGAAAGTTGCTGGAACATCTCAAAAATTTGCTTCATAAGCCTTCGTGCAAATGGTGTGTTTATAAAGTCTTGGAAATGTTCTAAAAAGTCTTCAAACGAGCTAAAACGGTCGAAAGGATCGTCATTATCCCAAGACCTCTTGTCATCATCGTTCATTAAAATCTTCCCCTTTATTTACTTAAGATAGGTAAGTTTGCGGAAAGTATTTTTAAGTTTTTTAATTTTCCACGGTGACTTGAAGCATCAATTACCGTATTTAAGAAGGTTTCAGGAAATATTTCTGAAGTAACGTTCAAAAAGGGACAAAAGAGCTAAAGAAAGTCTATGAGCCTGCTCTCTTGACTATTTTGCGGGATGGGGGAAGAAGTAACTCCTAATTCTCGTCGCAAAATCTCTGAAAACTGTCGTTTAAAGGTAAAGAGGGTGAACACGACCTCAGGATTAACTTCTCCAACGAATTCCAACAATTCCAGAAAGTCACTATGAGCCGATAGTGGAAACGCGACTCCTGAGTAACTTCTTCTAAGTGCCCATCCAGTAAAGAAGACATGATGTCCCTGCTCTTGTTTGTCCCTCATACCCCGAATTTGAAATCTCTGTTTTTCATCCATTGCATAACAGCTCAATTTAACGTTTGATGCCTTTTCCAAGAGAGAATTGTATTTGCCTATTCGTTTACTTACTCCAGGGGTTTCTTTGAAAACTTCTCTCACTATTTTAGTGAGCTCCTGAGCTTTACCAAGTGGATACCCATGCAAAAATATCTTAGAATCTGATTTGTCCGCGATCATCCCTCGGATTTTTGCTTTTATCTTTGGGTAAAGATTTCTTCGCTTAGGGAAGATGTAATGAGGATTACCATAAGTACAATCGAGTAAAAGAATGTCTGCTTCTGGTATTTCAGCTCTTTTGAGAAGAACAGAGTCTTCATAAGCTAAGTCCCCAGTGTATGCAATTTTCTTCTTGAGAAAGGGGGAAGAAAGTACAAATTGTACGGACCCAAGCATATGTCCTGATCGAAGTGTTTCTATATGAAGCTCACCTATATCCACACTTTCCCCTGGTTTAACACATATAGGGTTTCTTATCTGTATTCCTTTTGCCTGAAGAAGACAGTAAGTTGGCTCTGAAAGAACCACGGGAGTTTCTTCATGGGAGAATTGAGGGAGACCAAGCGTATGATCCGTATGAACGTGAGAAACCAAGATCACATCGGGGTTCTCAGGGGACTTGGTATTACGACCTGGATCTAAAAGAACACTCTTGTTTCCATTCTTTATAAGTAGGCCGTTCTCTGTTCTCCTTATTTTCATTTTTCTCATTAAATAGCTTATTTTTCTGTTTTTACTTGTAAGTGCCATGTACATGATCTAAGAAGCATTCTAATGGACAGTAAATCATATGGAACTTCAATCTCTCTAAAGAGGTAAATTGTCATACACTTGAGGACAGTCCTTCATTTCTTACAAAGTAACCGGGATCCTCTATTTTTTATTGTGAGAATTCGATTGGTGGAGTTTTCTGATCACTACTCATTAATTTTCTGAATTTCTCCCCCTTCTATACGTACTTCTTTGGTTACAACATTTTTCGTTTCTTTGAATAAACGTTCATCAGTAGTTACTATCACTATAGTCTTGTCTCCTTTTGTATTGAGTTCTTTAAAAAGATCGAGGATTTTATCTGCAGTTTCTCTTTCTAATTGTGCAACAGGTTCATCAGCCATAATGATCTCAGGATTATTCACGAGGGCTCTCGCTATTGCTACTCTTTGTTTTTCTCCACCACTGAGTTGGACAGGGCTTCTATCTTTCTTTTCAATGAGTCTAGGATCGACATTTGCGAGTTGATCAAAGGCTCTTTCTCGTATCTCCCTACGAGGGATATCCGTGGTTAAAAGCGGAATTTCAACATTTTCTTGGACGGTAAGATGGTCAATGAGGTTGAAAAATTGGAATACAAAACCTAAATTTTCTTTCCGTAAGATTGCCTTTTCATCCTCTGTGAGATCCATGAAATTCCTATCTTTGAAGAGAACAGTCCCCTTCGTTGGATGATCCATCCCGCTCATCATGTTCAAGAGTGTTGTTTTTCCCGAGCCGCTGGGGCCAATCACGACCATAAAGTCGCCCTTTTCCACATTCAAGTGGACACTTTTTAAGGCATAGGTCCGTCGTTTCTTGTGGACGAACTTTTTTGTAACTTCGTACATTTTAATAAGTGACATGTTCATCGCCTCCTAAATGCTTCCATAGGTGAAACTCCAAGGACTCCCTTCGAGATGATCAGCCATCCAAAACCCAAGGCAAGAAGAACCACAGAAAAAGAACCTATGAAAGTAATGAGACTTGTAATTGGGAGTTCATAGTAGTAGTGAGCCGCAATCAACGAAAACATGAGACTAATCAAGTAACTGAGGAGAATGATGGCGAAAAGTTCAGCTAGCACATAAGTCTTTATCTCTTTTCCCGACCATCCAATTGCCCGTAACGTAGCCACCTCATTTTTCCGGAATTTCACCATTAAAAACGAATAGAGGGCGGCCAAAAAGAGAGAACTCACAAACGTGAACAAAGTCTGGAGTAACATTCTTCTGTATGCAGAGAAGCCAAGTTTCTCCGAGCCCTCAAAATCGTAATCTTGTCCCGAGAGAATGGTAAATATATCCTCTCTGTTTTCCATAGCTGAACCAGTAATATAGTTCCCCTTTGCCGTGAGGACGATTCTCCTGATCTCATGGCTACCGCGATCTATATTTCCATTTTCATTCAGTAGGTCAAAATCCGTCCAATGTACATAGATGATATTTTCAGCACCTCCTGTCCCTGCAAGATTGCTTACCACTCCTTCTGGGTAAATCCCTGTTACTTCTAGATCCACCCCATCTATCTGAAGGTGTGCACCTATCGCAGCAACGCTAAATTTGACCCCTCCCTCTCCGATTGTGTAATCCTTATTAATGAGAATCTCGCCCTGACCAGAAGGGAACCTTCCTTTACTAAGCTTTGTCGGTTTAATCTCCTCTAAGATCCAAGGGAGTTCTCCTTGACGTGAAGCTTGTTGGTGTCCTTCCACGCTAATAAGACCTAGATCGGTAGATCCCGTTATCGTCGCATAATGCACACGATACTCACCTCTAACTTCTCCTAAAACAGAGGTAACCCATCCTTCCCCAGGATTGTCAATGACCACTCCTCTCGCCATCAACAGGTTATCTGTATTATAGGAGTCCAGTTCTAAGCCTTGCAATATCATAGTTCCAGAAAGGAATATGAAAAGGATTCCAAAGACGGTAAATCGTTTTCTTTGACGAATGGCGGCCTTAATTCCGCTTGTAAACAGACCCATCTACTATCCCACTGAGATTCGTTACATTCTTTAAGTAGAGAAGTTTTTTTAAAAAGCAGATGGAAGAAACTTATTACACTTTTTTCTTAAAAAATTGCCCTTAGTTGAAGTCCATTCCATCGAGGGGAGGAAAAAGTTTCCCGAGAATAGTCAACCTGAGGAGAGACTAATAACGTAAGGAAGAATTAGACCGTTTTTAGCTCTAACGGATTTTACTGTAATTGAAGCCTCCCGAGAGGAACACACAAAAGGTTAAGTCCTTTTTCGAAACCTCCCGCAGAATAGACAGAAGAGAATACTTGATTCTAATTTGTATGGTGCGAATATCAATCGAGACCATATTCTTGGCAAAATTTTTACAACTCAATCACTGATAGCGACGTTCTTTTAGCTTTCATGATAATGTTTGCATTTTTCTCTTAAACTTGCTAAAGCCGTATTAACCCTCTTCTCTCCCTGAATGTTTTTAACCTTCTCCGCTGGGACGCCTGTGTATAGGGAATTCTCACCTACTTCTGTTCCTGACAAGACTACCGCCCCTGCACCTATCACTGCTCCCTGATTAATGATACACTCATCAAGTACAATAGCACCAATTCCAATGAGCACTTTCTCACCAATTTCCGCGAAATGCACAGTAGCCCCGTGACTTATGAGGCTCCCTCCTCCGATCCTACTCCCTTCAACAAATGCATTATCAAGAACAGCGGAGCGCTCCTCCACTACCACTGGTTTGTCCTCTCCTCTTAAAACAGCATTAAAGAAAACCATAGTGTCGTTCCTTAACCGTACGTCCCCTATAATACTTGCATTTTTAGCAACAAAGAAAGCATTGCTGATAGTGGGCTGTTTATCTTTGTAACTTAATTTCATTTCCCTCCCTGAATATTATTTTTTTGTTCTTTTAGTCTTAAAGACCTTCCTTCTAATTGGTAAAGATTCTTATGTAACTCCCACAACTAATTACTCTCTCACCGTTTATAGACGTTATTGAAGGCTAAATAATTGAAGAAGATTCTTTTCCAATTGAAAAAAGAACGTGATCACTCAAAATACCAGGAGAAGTCACTAATTAAATGCACACCCTTATGAGGGAACGTTCATTATCTCTTTATGACAAACCAGTAATGATGATACAAAAAGACCCGCAGGAAAACTGGGGTACATAGCAAAACTTTTAATATGGGAAACGTTAAGTAGTTCAAATCCTAAAAGTGAGGCTTAACGTGACTGGAATAAAGGAAAAAACCACTATGAAGATGGCTGAAGTAGAAGAGAGTACTCCTAAGCTGAAAGAAGATGAGAAATTCGTTAAAAACACAACCAGCGTTTGTCCAGAGTGCTATCAAGTTCTTCCTGCAACTATCTTTGAGCGAGATGATAAAATCTGGATTAGGAAAGTATGTCCAGAACATGGAGAGGTAGAGGCATTGTACTGGGGCGACTCTGATATGTATCATCGTGCGATGCAATTCACTGCTCCAGAACGGAATATTACTGGATTAAATATAGAGGAAATGGTGGCACCTTGTCCATTAAACTGTGGCTACTGCCCTGAACATAAGAATCAAACTGCACTCGCAAACATTGTAGCTACTAACCGATGCGATTTAAGTTGCTGGTACTGTTTCTTTTACGCAAAGAAGGCAGGATACGTGTACGAGCCGTCCATCCCGCAAATTCGACAAATGGTAAGAAGTCTACAAAAGCAAGGACCGTTTCCCCCTAATGCCATCCAGATTACTGGTGGAGAACCTCTTATCCGTGAAGACCTCCTTGAAATGATCAACGCAATCAAAGAGGAAGGTATAACACATATACAACTAAATACTAACGGTATCAGGTTTGCAAAGTTACTCATAAAGGAAGGAAAGGAAGAAGCCGTGGAGTTAGGAAGACGTTTACGGGATGCTGGTGTTAATACGTTATACCTGAGCTTTGATGGAGTCACTCCTCAAACTAACCCCAAAAACCATTACGAAATACCATACATCTTCAACATACTCCGGTTATCGGAGCTAAAATCTATTACTCTAGTTCCTACTATCATTAAAAATCAAAATGCTCATGAAGTTGGGGATATGGTGAAATTTGCTAGTCAAAATCAAGACATTGTTCGAGCAATCAACTTCCAACCTGTCTCCCTTACAGGGTCGATGCCACGAGAGAAGAGGAAGGAACACCGAATTACCATTCCTGGAGTCATTAAAAAGATTGAAGAGCAAACGGAGGGAGAAATTTCCCAGGAATCATGGTTCCCCGTATCTTGGCCTTATAGATTTTCGGAATTCATCGAATTACTTACCGAAGAGCCAACCATAATGTTCTTGAACCATCCTGTCTGTGGGATGGGAACCTACGTTTTTCCAGAAGTGAGAATGGATGACGGTCGTCGTGTGATAGACGGTTACACAACTATTGCAGAATTTCTAGACGTAAAAGGTTTTTGGGACTACCTTAAAAAGAAAAATGATGCCCTACGAAGGGGGCGAAATAAATGGATCATAGCAAGCGAGTTAGTTGCCAACTTAATTTCAAGATTTATTGATTCCTCCAAAGCTCCTGAAGGCGTGAACATGAAGTACCTCATAGCTAACATCTTGTGGAGGAGAGACTATAAAGCACTCGGTGAGTTACATTATAAATCTGTCTTTCTAGGTATGATGCATTTTCAGGATCTCTATAATTACGATATCCAACGGGTAAAACGATGTGACATCTCCTACCTTTCCCCTGATGGCCGTGTGATCCCCTTCTGCGCATTTAACGTCCTTCCTGATATTTACCGGGATAAAATCCAGAAGGAGTACGGTGTACCAATCAATGAATGGGAGGCAAAACACCCAGGAAAGGCTGGAGCAAACATTAAATACGATCGTGATGTTGATTTACTGAAGAGTACTCAACTCTATAAGCGAACCTATGAAGGGTTCCTCTAACTTCTCTTTTTGTATATTATCTATAATCTTCACACTTTGTTATCCCATCTGAGGAATATTAAATAGGAAAAAGACTGTAAATTTGTAAGATGGAAAACGATAGGCCCACCGTCTACCTCGACAATTCGAACCTTTCCATTGTTCCTGAAGAAGTAGTAAACGCCATGCACCCCTATTTTTCCACTTCGTTTGGTCACCCAGCACTCGTACATACGCCTGGTAGAAACTCTCTTAAATTGATCGAAGAGAGTAGAAAGGACATATCACGTACAATTAACTGTGAAGCCGATGAGATCACGTTTACCTCTGGACTCACCGAATCCAATAACATTGCAATCCAAGGAATAGCCTATGCTTACAAGGAAAAAGGTAACCACATCCTCATCTCAAAGGTAGAGCCCCCGAGTGTCTCACGGGTAGCAGATGTGCTGGAAACGGAAGGATTCAAGGTTGAAAGGGTGGAAGTAAATGAAAAAGGGTTCGTGAAGCTTGAGCACCTAAAAGAAAGGATTAGTGATGAAACCATTCTCATTAGTATTTCTGGTGTTGCTGATGAAATCGGAACTATAGAGCCTCTCAAAGCGGTAAACGAAATTATTGAAGACAAAAACCCCGAGATCTACTTGCATACAGACTTTTCCAACGGATATACAAAAACCCCGATTGATGTTCAAGAGACCGGGATAGACCTACTCTCGGTTGGGGGGAGAAAAATCCATAGTCCTCCAGGAATTGGCTTTCTCTTCGTAAGAGATGGTATTAAATTACGTAAAATAATGGAAGGAACACTCACTACCAGTACAATTCGGCCCGGACTAGAAACTGTACCTTTAATAGGAGGCATGAGAAAGGCCGTAGAATTGGCGTTTCAACATACCCATGGGAACCTGACAACAATACCCAAGCATAATGAGAAGGTGAGAAACCTACGAGATAGACTTTACGAAAATATACTAGAGAGAATAGACGACATACTTCTAAACGGGTCCGAAGGTAAAAAGCGAAGTCCCAGTAACTTAAACATTTCATTCAGATACGTCGAAGGTGAATCCATTACCCTCAAGCTTAGTAAGAAAGGGATTTACGTTTCGACGGGTTCAGCGTGTGCCCGAAGAAGCCTAAAACCCAGTCCCGTGCTCAAAGCTATTGGTAGGACGGCTGAAGAATCACATGGATCAATCATTTTCGAGCTCAGTCGGTATAACACCGTAGAAGAAATTGACTATGTGATAGAGGTCCTTCCAGAGGTCATCGCAGCCTTGCGTCAAATCAGTGCTCTCGAGCCTGAGCAGAGTAGTTGATCTAAAATTCTGATACAGAGGTGACGAGTAAATTCATAACCTTCTCTCAATTTCGGAAACGGCGTTATGTTTGTGGATAGATTCATAAGACACCGCCCTAATCCACACTTTTCCTTCAATATTTAGCGCTTTAACCTTGTTCAGACATTCTCTAGCGAGATCTTCTACGAATTTTGGATTTTCGTAGAGTTTATTTACTAAAAAGCGTTCATCCCCACTCTTAACAACCGAATAGGTAGGTGCACTAAACGAAGATTCTGCTATTTCAATTAACGTTTCTAATGGGAGGGTGGTATCAACATCCGTCAAGACCCCAAGTTTTATTGTTGTCCTTTGAACATGTGCCTTTCCGTTGGTAAGACTGTAACTGTGTGGGCAAGCAGTTGCCCCTTGAGCCGTGACTTCTAGATACTTCCTAACCGTTTCTTTATCTTTAATTACTTTTACAGTCACGTTATAATGTTCCGTGCTCTGTTTCCTCGAAACGGGGGTAATCTTTTTTAATATTAAGATCGTAGAAATTCTAAGCTCCCCTCTCTCATAAGGATGCTTTTTTTCTATTTTTCTCAAAACTTCATATCCAAACCGTTCCAAGCTTTTCACTGCACCCTTTGAATGACGAGAGACGACTTCATTTATACTTTCCATCAATCGTGACATGTGTACGCCTTTTCTGTTTTCTCCAAGATTAATCATCACATCAATGGTTGGAGAATGAGAGAACTCGCCACTTCTTCCAAGTACTTTGAGGTTCGTTTTAAATCCTTCTATCCCCACTCGATTAATTCTCTCTTTTATCTTTGGTTCTTGGTTCTGAGTGTCAACATCTGGTTTCATCAAATTCACCATGATGAAATACTCACTTCAATTCTTAGGAAGACGAAAGTATAAGAGATTTAGGAAAGTTAGGAATCCTCTTTATTTTCTGAGTCTTTTAGGAATGACAATGAGTGTAAAATGATTTCAAGCAGTTTTTCAGCTCCTTTTTTTACTTCAGGAGTCAACTTTTGCCCAAAACTTCGATCTTTTGGTTGTATACCTAGGATTAAAACGGAAACCTCCAATCTTTCCATTAAATGGTTAAAAAAGCTGATAGGTATCGAATGAGTCATTATCTTTCCTCCCACGAGTTCTTCTTTTTGAATTAGTGCAGATCGCCCAGGTGAGAGGTTCATTTCTGCAGCATCTACTATTAAAATGTGTGTATACTCCTCACTAAGAAGTTTGTAAATGAAGTTCTCTGGAGCTTGCTCTGTGATGTAGACATGTTCAAAGTTTTTTTTCAAACTTTTTCCAAGAAAGAGTGCTACTCCGTCATCGTTCCGAAGCGAATTGCCTACTGCGACAATTCCAAGTTTAGTAGCATCTGAAAGAAACTTTTGAAGTTTGATCTTTCCTTTTCCTTCAAGGCGGTACATTCTTCTTTCCTAGAAGAAAGGATTCTTTGTAAACATTAAGAAAAAGCGAAGTTACGAGAGGAGAACATCAGTAGCATTGTTCGCTAGATTTACGAACAAACTTGGTCGTACGCCCAAGATCACTACCAAAACAAATGAACTTACAAATACTACTATGTAAGATACAGGAAGAGCTGACTCTGAAGAGGTTTCCCACTTTCCTTCATGCATGAACATTCGTTTTATCAACCGCCCATAGTAACCTAAGGAAAACGCACTATTTAATGCCAATGCGATAGAAAGCCATAGCATGTTTCCGTCGATACCAGCAAAGAACAAAAACAGTTTACTAGCAAACCCTGCTAATCCAGGAACCCCTGCTAGAGATAAAAGAGCGAAGGTCATGATAAAGCTTGTGAATCTTGATCTGTCGGTAATTCCGTTGTAATCATCGATTGTTTTCGCCCCTAAAGAAAGGAAAAATGCCGCACAAATGAAGGCCGCAATATCACTAAATGAGTAAGTCAGTAAGTGGAAGAGAGACGCTGTTAAACCATCCTTATTAAAAGTTGCCACAGTAATTCCCACGAGGATGTAGCCAGCATGAGTAATTGAGCTATAGGCAAGCATTCTTATGACATTTTTCTGCGCCAAAGCAAAGATGTTTCCTCCGATCATCGTAATTAAGGCTAGAATTGCTAGAAGATTTCGCACTGGGAATTGGAGGAGCGACGTAACGGGAAGAGTAGTAAAAGTCAATCCTAAAATTAAGACTTTAGCAATAGCCCCAAAACCAGCATTTTTAGAACTAGTAGTTAGGAAGGTGGAAACTGTTAGGGGGGCTCCCTGATACGTATCGGGAATCCACATATGGAATGGAATAATACCTACCTTGATTCCAAAGCCCGCAGTGAGGGTTATTATTCCGATGTACTCAATTACCTTCCAGTCACTCTTCAAATTTGCGATAAGACTTGGAATGGTTAAAGTACCAGTTACACCGTAAAAGATAGACATACCATAGAGAATCAACGCGGAAGAAATAGCACCAAAAATGAAGTATTTAAATGCAGCCTCTGTTGCCTCTTCTCGGTTCGTTTTAAGTGCTACCAACGCGTAAGCTGGAATGCTCATAAGTTCCCAAGCAGTGTAAAGGACTATCAGATTATTAGCTATCGGAATTAGAAGCATACCGATAGTAGAAGCGGAGAGAAGAGCGAAATACTCGGGAATATATTCAATTTCAGAATATCCCCAAGAAGCTAAGCTGATGAGAAAAGAGCACCCTAGGATAACAGCTCCCACATACTTAGAGAATTCATTGAACGCAAAGAGAGAAGTTGTTTCGGACGGTGCAAAAAGTAGGAGCAGGAAAGACAGTCCGATAATTCCTAAAGTTAGCATTGCTGAGCTCATCTTTCCTAAATCGTACTTTTCTAACTCTCTACCAAGTAAATATACCACGAGGGCACCAAAACCTAGAACTGTAAACATAAGTTCGTAAGAGACGAATCCATCAAAAACCATAGTTAAAACCTATCCAAACCTTACTCTTTAGTTTAGAGCTAAAATCCGAGATAAAATGGGGGAATATATGTTCAGGTGGAAGTACGTAGCAATTGGAGTGTACCCTCGTTACTTATAGCTCTTCTCGAAGGCTTTTTCGATCTCTTCATACGATGCTGGTTCGAGAAATCCCCCACTCCTTGTCCTGTGAGCGAGTGCGAAATGCGCAGTTTTCCGTATATCTTTTGGTTTTACCACATTCCGATTTCGAAATGCTGCAAGAGTTTTTGCTGCCTCTACAGTGACAATATCCGGTCTATGACCATCCACCTTCAAGAAGTTTCCCATTTTTGCAACCGCACTTATCAATGCCTCAGGAATTTCTACATCCTCAAGTCGTTCCTTGGCGTTCACAATTTTAGTCCGTAACTCTCTCTGTTGTTCTTCATATTGTTTAGCAAACCGCATGGGATCCTTCAAATAGGCAAGATTTCTTCGAACAACTTCAACTCGTTTCTCTACATTTTCTAATCCGTGAATTGTTATACTCATTGCGAGGCGGTCAAGCAACTGGGGGCGGAGAGACCCCTCCTCAGGGTTCATAGAGCCGACTAATACAAAATGCGAGGGATGCGTAACACTTACTCCCTCACGTTCAACATAGTTCCATCCCATCGCTGCAGCGTCCAATATAACATCAACCAAATTATCAGGAAGCAGATTGATTTCATCAATGTATAAGATGTTACGATTAGCTTTTGCTAGTAGACCCGGTTGAAGAGCTTTAACACCTTCTCTTAACGCCTTTTCCACATCAAGTGTACCAGTGACCATGTCCTCTGTTGCTCCAAGTGGTAAGTTCACCACTTGCATTTCGGCTGAACTTCGTTCTATCTCTCCTTGTTCGTATTTCGTTTTACATTCTTCACACATAAATGCAGGATTATCTGGGGTGCAGTGAAATCTACACCCTTTCACGTAGTCATAGGAGGGAAGAATATCTGCAAGTGCTCGTACCAATACAGATTTACCAGTACCTTTCTCTCCTCTGACAAGTAGCCCTCCAATATCTGGATTAATTGCTACTAAAAGGAGGGCTAATTTTAATTTTGATTGTCCAACGAAAGCAGTAAAAGGAAATGGTACCTTTCCACCTTTCCTTACTACCAACGAAGTCATCATTCTCCCTTAATTCGTAGGGTAAGAAGCCCTTTTAACTTTCCAAGCAAAAAGTACTGAACAGTATCCTGAAGAAGGATCAAAAGGCTTACCTCGTTAACTGTCAGTTAAAATCTATAGAAAGAGTTTCAAGGGGATACTTGACAAAAAAACTGATGAATTGACAAGTTTTAGAGAAAAGAGGAAATCTATTTTTTTAGTTCTTTTAGGCGTTTCGTGAGTGTAGGGACGATATCGTAGAGATCTCCAACAATGGATAGATCAGCTATATCAAATATTGGGGCCTCTGGATCTTCGTTAATCGCTATGATAGTACCGGCTCCCCGTATTCCCACTTGGTGTTGAACTGCACCAGAAATGCCACAAGCAATGTACACGCTTGGCGAAACAGTCTTTCCACTCTGTCCAACTTGTCTTGCTTTTGAAAGCCAACCTTTTTCTACGATTGGCCTACTGCATCCTACTACTCCCTCTAATTCCTTTGCCAACTCCCTAAGTATCGCAAAATCCTCTTCAGATTCAACTCCTCGTCCCCCAGAAACAATAACATCAGTTTCTTCAATACTTTTCGCGCCCTTTTTACCGCTAGCCAGTTTTTCAAGGATTTCAGTAGTGATACTTTCTGAATCTACTCTGATTTCCTCTCTAATGAGTTTATATTCCTGTTTATCGTTAGATTCAGGTACGTCAAAGACATTTGGACGTACTGTTGCCATCTGAGGGCGAGTATCAGGACAGATAATCTCCGCCATAATATTCCCGCCAAATGCAGGGCGTGTCTGTAATAATACTTGCTTACCGTTATGCTCCATGATAGATAAACCAGTACAATCTGCAGTGAGCCCTAGTTCCATCCTCCCCGCAACAGAAGGAGCGAGTTCTCTTCCAATGTGAGTGGCACCGTAAAGAAGAAGACTTGGTTTGTATTTTGAAATTAGTTCGATAAGTGCCTTTGCATAAGCTTCAGTAGTGTAAGGATCGAATATCTCGTCTTCTATCAGATAAATTACTGAAGCACCGTATTTAGCTAGCTCGGCACATAGTTCTTCTACGTCACTACCAATCAAAACGGCAGCAAGTCCTTCGTTAAGTTCGTTTGCTAGTTTTTTCCCTTTTCCCAACAGTTCTGGGACTACAGACTTCAATTTCCCGTCCTCTTGTTCTGCATAAATCCATACTCCCTTATAGCCTGATACTTTCTCATTTTTCGTAGTATTCATCTTCACTACCTTTTCAAGTATTCTACGATCTTTTCTACCGCTTCTTCAGGCGATGCCGTAATTTTTTCTCCCGCTTCCTTTTTCGTGGGGGAAAACATATTAATCACTCGAGAAAACGAACCAGTAAGACCTAAGTTCTTTGGATCTTCATCTATCTTTTCCTGCCCCCATCTTATGAGGGGTTTTTTCTTCGCTTTCAGAATGTCTCGAACATTAGGTATTCGAGGCTCAAAATCTGGAGGGGTAAGACAGGTAACGAGAGCGGGAATTTTGCTTTTTACCCTGACGTACCCTTCATCAATCTCTTTCCTACAAATAAGAGTCCTCTCTTTAAGGTCAAAGTCCTCTATCTCCTCTACATACGTAACTTGTGGAAGAGAAAGGATATTGGCCAATTCTGGTCCGACTTGCCCAGTACTTCCATCTATTGCCTCTTGTCCGCAAAAAATCATCTTTACATCATTGAGTTTTTCAATAGCTCTCGCAAGAGTAAGCGAAGTTGCCCACGTATCTGCCCCAGCAAATACCTTATCGGTGAGAAGAATAGCCTTGTCAGCTCCAATTGCTAAACACTTTTTAAGGGCCTCCTCTGCTTGTGGAGGGCCCATACTGAGGGCTATAAGTTCAACGTCAGCTTTGACCCGATCCTTAACTTCTACGGCTAGGTTCAAGGCAAATTCGTCGAAAGGGTTAAGAATGCTTGGAACACCCTCTCGGATTATCGTACCTCGCTCCTCGTCCACGTTAATTTCTTGAACATCAGGGACTTGCTTTACGCAAGTTACAAATTTCATTTTTCTACCCCTCTTAGAAATAATGTGTATGGAAAAAAGATAGGTATTAAAATTCTTCAGGTCCTTAGATAGTCCCAAGGGGGAAGCTCTTCCTAGTAGGGTTTAGATCCTAACGTTTCACGAGCTATGACAATTTTTTGGATGTTTGCGCCACCTTCTGCACCAACGCAATAACTCATTACCCCCCTCCAAGCCGTTTCAAAGATGTATTCGTCAGAATATCCTGCAGCACCCAACCAATGCATAGCTTTATCAGCAGCTTCTTTAGCAAGATGCGGAGCTTTCCATTTAATCATTGAAATCCATTTAGCTACATCAAGTGGCGTGTATGTCGTAGCTCGTCCTGTTTTTTTGGGCATGCCCTCCTCTCTATATCTTGTATCTTGCATATCAGCAGTTTTCCGATACATTAGTCGAAGAGCCTTCATTCTCTGGTACAAATCTGCAAATTCGAAAGAAATACCTTCATACTGACTAAGTTTCTTTCCGAAAACCTCTCTTTCATTTATATACTCCGCAGCTTCTTCAAGTACACGTCGAGTTACGCCTACGGAACTAGCTCCAATCAACAGCCTAGCGTTGTCAAATCCCTCCATAGTATAATAAAATCCCCTCCCTTGTTTTCCTAAGCGGTAAGAGTCAGGTATTCTAACATCTTCCATTATGAGGCCTCCAGTTGATAGAGCCATTCTTCCAGCATCTCGATACGGCTGTTGAACTTCTAGACCCTCAGAATCAATGGGAACGAAAAAAGAGGTCATGTTCTTGTGTGGAGGACCCCCTGGAGTGGGTTCAGTTAAATCTTTCACATTCACCCAGTAACCGCCTCCCCATTCTTTACATTCTTCAGTACCACTGATGAACGTCTTCTCTCCATTCAAAATCCAATCGTCTCCCTCTTTTTCAGCAGTAGATTCAAATGCTGAGACATCTGATCCGCCACCTGGTTCGGTGGTCGCAATACCGATAAACATTTTTCCTCTCAAGGCAGGTTTCACGAATTTTTCGCGTACTTCTTCTTGAGCATACCTATCAATAGTAAATCCCCAACCCGTCTCTACAGCCATAAGAGCTGCAGCAGTAGCAATGCTAGGTTCAAGGTATCCAATAACGTCAGCAATTAGGGCTTGATCTTTCCACGAAAGACCTTGTCCTCCATGTTCTTCTGGTATCGTTCCTCCTACAACTCCCAACTCACATAATCCTCCCACAATATCTTTTGGGAAAGGATGTCCTACCTGATTCATGTTTATAGACCGTTCTGGGAAACCTTTACGTTCTCCCCATTCTAAAAGGCTTTCCTTAAATAGCTGTTGTTCTTCGGTAAGTTCAATATCTTCCCAAAAATCTGCCATTGTTAGACCTCCATATTGGTTACTCAACTTTCACTTTAAATCTTTTTAAATCGCTTAGGCCTTTCAAAGACTCTTTTCTTTTGCCCATCCTAAGGAGAGATCTCCAGTACCCTATAGAGCTTCTTCTAGAAGGTTAAATACGAAAAATCTAAGTTTTACAAAGAGAGGTAGTTTAAGAATAATTCGGAGTGGAAAAAGCCAGGAAGAGAATCCTACAAGTTCTCATAAAAATATGTATTTTTAGGCTATAACCTTACAATCTTGTTATGGGATCTATACAAGTGGTCTATGGAAAAATCGTAGAAAACATAAAAACCTGCAAAAAGTGTGGACTTTGGAAAGAAAGAACAAATGCTGTTCCAGGTGAAGGATCACTTGACGCGGAAATCATGTTTATTGGTGAAGCGCCTGGAAGAGAAGAAGATGTGCACGGACGCCCGTTTGTGGGTAGAGCGGGCGAACTACTTGATAAGTTCCTTGGGGAAATTGAATTACAAAGGAAAGACGTTTACATAACCAACATATTGAAATGCCATCCACCAGGAAACCGTGATCCTAAACAAGAAGAAATTGAGCAATGCTTACCCTATTTGAAAGAGCAAATGAGAGTTATTAATCCCTCACTAATTGTTACTCTCGGTAGATTTGCTACAAGTTCCCTTTTAGTACAGAAAACTACCCAAGTACTGAAAATTTCACAGGTAAGAGGAAAGCTCTTTGAACTTAAAGAAAAAATCGTTATCCCAACTTACCATCCCGCAGCTGCTCTCTACAACCCCTCTCTCCAAGGAACACTAGAAAAAGATTTCAGGAAAATAAAATCCATAGTAACAGGTGGAGCCACGAAAAAGCAGAATTTACTGGAGAGATTCCTTAAAAAGCCAGGTAAAACATAATTTCCTATTAGTTGGTATAGAGATCCGAGTAGTTATTTGTTTTCTTGCTTCTCGTTTTTTAGGAATTTTTTCCACGCTCAAACCTACTCTGTTAAGAAGATGTTCTACGTAGATCTGAGAAAGATTTCCGATGAATGGTAACACCTTTCTGATCCTAAACTTTTAAAGGTATTTTCATAGTATTTAACGGAAGAAGGAAAATAAAAGAAGGTCACCAAAATGGAGAATGAAGTTGAAACACTAAAAAATAGTATAGAAGAACTCAAAAGTCTGTTGAAAGCTATTTCTCTAAGCAAGATGGGGCCCTTTCATCAGCTTAATGAACGAATCAAAAAGGGTTTCCGCTCCTCCGAGAAGGCTACCACTGCAATAATCGAGCTACGAAAAGGAAAAGATACTAAAGAAATCGCAGATAAACTTGATGTGGGACCAAGAGCTGTCAGAGATAAACTGAATAGGATGAATGAAATAGCCGGAGATTTCTTTGATTCTCCTTTAACTAGAGGGATCCCTCGAAAAGGACATGTTTTAACTGAGATCGGCAAATTTTATGCCGAATACTTGTTAAAGAACCATCCAAACGAAGAAAAAAAGCAAAAACTTTTAAGTTCTTAGGGATTGAGTCTCAGTGAACCTCTCTTTTCCTTTTTTCTTTCAACCGTTCTTCGATTCAATTTTTCACCCTAGAAATCACTTCTCCTTGTGAGAGGGAGCTAAGTAATGATTGTCAAAGACTAGTAGAAGTCCGGTTAAAAGGATAAAAATGCCACCAGTACATAGAAATAGAGGACTAAGTTGCCCTAAGTTTGAAGTGGAGAAACGGGTAAAGAAGAAGGTTATGTAACTTAAGGTTCCTATCAACACACAAAAACCGCTCGTTTTGAGAATTGGTTTGTTCTTATTAAACAGAAACCCAATACCCGCTGCAATAAGGGATAAAAGAATTAGGTTTTGATAGAGGCTTAGATCTTTCAAGAGGGGGAGAAGTAATACATCTGAAAGATAAAGTAAGGTCCAAATGCTTATGAAAGCAAGGGGGAATAGAAGTTTTTTAATTTGATCCGTCTCCCATTTCTTTGAAATTGGATCTACCATAGCATTTACTAAATTCAATAGGTTATTGGTAAGTAAATTGGAAGTTTCTTCAGTTAAAGTCCCCTTTTTCATTTGGTTAGCTAGTTTAGCTCGTATATGCGGGGGGAAAAGATCATCTACTATCTTTGTAACTAAACGTGTGTTATCTCCCTGATCATATAACACTGCAACTGTGATATCCTCACCGTTTATATTAACTGGGCAAAATTGAAGGGATAGCTTCTCAAAGTCAATTTTTTTAGACGTTCCCTCTAGTAAACCTTTTTTTAGGAGTGTTAGAGGAGAATCTCCCACTTTTTTCTCAATCGTTTTCAAGACATTTTGAGACGTTATTGGATGAGTAAAGGTGAAAAAGGCTTCTCCCGAAGATGTTTTTATAAGTTGAAGGAAGTAAATCACTGCATTCCCTAAAAAAAGATTGGGAGACCTCCCTTAAAGGAGAATATCATGGATGAAATATTGTTGAAGCTCTCTTGACTTACATATGAAACGTTTAAAAACTCACAAAGTACATATGAGCTAAAGAAACTCTGTTACGCATGAGGAAAGTGAGCCACTCAAAACTATTCAGCAAAATCATAGTACCCATTAATGCTTCTTCTCTTGAGGTTCAAAAATATTCTGCAATGATGGCTAAAAAATTCAACTCAAAAATAACGGTTATTCACATAACATCCACAGGCATTGACGAGATCGCGGAAAAAGAAAAGATCGGAAAAGAAACACTAGATCGTATCAGGTCATATTTGAATCAGAAGTACGAAAAAATGCTTGAAAAAACAGTGAATCAATTCAAAAGACAAGGCATAAAAGTATCTTCACATCTCGTGGAACATATAGACCCAGCAGAACATATCATGGAAACCACAAGGGAAGAAAATGCAGATCTTATACTCATGGGGCATCGAGAGGAAAAGGAAGGAGGTTCTTATATCCTTGGTAGTACGACTAAGAAGGTATATCGACATTCCACTCGATCCGTTTTAATCGTTAAAAATTTCAGAAAACCTAAAAAAATTCTAGTCGGTTTTGATTCTTCTGAAGAAGCAAAGAAGGCCCTCAAATATGCTGAAAAAATCGCAACCAAATTTGATTCGCAAATAAAAATTTTACATGTGACACCAAGACCTCAACTCTCTAAACAGGAACTCAAAAAAGGGGATATCTTACAAGAATTTAAGAAGTTAGGGAACGAGATAATAAATAAGGCTAAAGTGACGTATAACCCAGATAGGGTAGAAAAAGAAGTAAAGATAGGGAAGCCCGCAGACGTTATCCTTGAAATTGCTGACCAGGAGAACTTTGATCTCATTACTGTAGGGAGCAGAGGTCTAACTACAGTGAAAAAATACCTTATGGGAAGTGTTAGTGAGAAAATAAGCGAATATGCTAAGATCCCTGTGTTAGTGGCGAAACTATAAGTCGCTCCTCTCAAAATCGTTCTTCCTTACATGAAAAAGCACCAGTAGTTAAGTAAAACTCCTCATAGTATTTCTTTGTTTTAACAATTGAAGTCTAAGAACTTCACTTTGAAATTCTTTAGATCCACTATAGGAAATAATCCTGGGGTCGGCTCGATTCCCAGTTCGCGTTGCCATGAAGTTTTACCTTGGAAAGCGCTTGGATTAAGCAAAAGAGTACCTTTATACTCTCGATAATCTGCTACATGGAGATGCCCAGTTACTAGAATGTCTGGTGTTGATTCTATTACCAATTCATCTTCTTCAGTGGGGAAATTCGAAATTTGATCCCAAATAGGGCATAAATGGCGATTTTTCAAGACTTGCACAGTAATTTCTGGGGGAGACTGGATCCCTACCCCGATATCTCCTGCTATTACTTCGAAGCCTTGACCATGGAAAAGAAGAATTTTCACTCCTTCAATCTCTATCATAGAGGGATTGCTCAACAGAGAAACATTCGATAAGTGATTTAAATCTTTTAAAATGGGGGGAGCTGGTTGGGGGAGGAGATTTCCAGCAGCATCATGGTTTCCTGGGATCAGTATAATTTCTTTGTCGTTGGGAATTCTCTTGAGATATTCATAAAGTTTTCCGTACTGTTTTTCAATTTTTGTTACATCTAACTCTCTTCTTTGATTTGGATACACGCCAGTTCCATCAACTAAGTCTCCAACCACTATGATATAGTCAATCTCTGCTGCCTCTTTCTTTCTTTCAGTATCTCCACGGATAAAATCGATAAACATATCAAAAACATCATTTAAGAAATTTTTACTCCCTATGTGAAGATCTGACAAGAAAAGTACTTTCACCGAATGTGACGCTCTATTTTGTTTCCGTGGATACGGTATGTTGGGAAAGAGGATATCCTCAACTATAAGAAAGTCACGCTTTGCTTTACGGAATTTAAAAGCGACCACCGTATTTTTCAGGAGATTGTTAAATTTATCTTTACGAGGACCTTTAAAAGGTACATAGAGAGTGACTCTACCTTGCTTATCCTCTCCTCTAATGATTCCAGCATTTCCATTCTTCACCACCCTCTTATCAGTAACCATTAGTATTGTTGAATGAACTCCCTCTAAAGCTCTTTCTTTAATTTCTTGGGTATTTATTAGATTCTCCAGCTTTTTTCTCTTTAGAATTTTTCTAATTTTCTCATATCGGTTCACAAAAAAATTGTAGAAACTCCTACTCAAATCAACAGAACAGAGATTTGTAATATTCTGTAACTCCCTAAATTTGAAGGGAACTCCAGAAGTTTGCTCCTTACTCGAAGGTTGAGGAGATGAAAGTTCAATTTCCTCGGTTTTCACCTCAATTATAGGATCCTGAAATGGAGAAGTTTCTACTCTTTTGTTCTTAGTCTTTAATTTTTGTCCTTCTGTAGAAATGTTTTTGTTTTTTTTGTGGACACACGTTTCCCCCATGTACTTTGAAAGGGCTAAATTCTTGTTTTGTTCACTACTTCTTTTTGTTTTTTCCTTCTTATCCACTACAGTCAGATTTTGATTCTCAAAAAGGGTACCTACCACATTCTTTGGAATCAAAAGTTCAAGTAACACTCCCTTAGTTAATAAAGGAGTGACTTTCCGTTCTTCTATTTTTTCAGATATTGATTTTAAGATAGTTTTACATTTCTGCTCTGATATTTCTTTTAAAATGGGAATAAGGAATTCTAATGCTTCGACACTTAGATTAATTTCTAAAGAGGAAAGTATCTTACTTGTCACCTGACTGTTCTGCGTCAAATTGCTCGCTACCCTCTATCTAAATGATAAAAAATTATTTTCTTAGTCAATTGATAAGAAAGTAAGTGGATATATCATCTCAGTCTTACTGTTCCTTTCTACCTATGATCTATTCTCCTTTTTTACTTTTTCCTTCCTTCCTAAAATTTCAAATTCAAGAGGATGAAGTGTGCCAAATCGTGTTTTAAAATACAACTGGGTGTATTGATTTATTTTCCTTATTTACTTCCTATTTAACTTTAAATGTGCATCGAATTGAAAGACATTTCACGACTATCAAGCAGCGTATTCATAGATTTTTTCAGTTATGTTTGTTAGAGTGTCTTGCTCATCTCTTCTATTAGAATGTATATTGTTAACTTTTGCCCTAATCACTGACCGTAAATCGTGAAATATGCCCATTATTTTTGCAAATTTTTTCTCTGTTAACTCCTCCATAGAAACAGTAGGGAGCTTTGAACAGATAAGCTTAAGCATTTCATTACAAGATAATTTTTTTTGAGGGTAAGCTTTGGATCTTCCTAGTTTGAAGAAACGTAGAGAACGGTAAATCTTCATCCTGGTACTTTCAAAACGAGAGAACAAGTCTTTGATTTCGTTGTCTACTACTAAAAAAATGTTTTGAATTTCCCTCACAATTGCACTAGTTGGGGTTATTTTCCGTCGCATGATCACTAACATATCCACATTAGAAACTCGCTCGATATCAATATTAAATGTTGAGACCCATCGGTTAATGAGTTCGCTAAGGTTTCTCGCATGTAATGTTGCTGTGACTGGTATACCAGCTGAAATCGCATGAAATAGGGCTTCATTGTGTTCTTTGCTCTGTATTTCACTTAAAACAACATAATCAGGAGACCTGTGGAGTAATTTAATAATTTCCTCCTCTTTCGTCCGTTTTCTTCCCGTATCTTCGAAAGGACTTACCTTAACTCGCAAAATTTTTTTCTTGGTAAAATCTGGGAATTCTTGCACACCTTCTATACTTACAATCCGCCAAAAACTCGGGAGTACTCCAAGGATTAAAGAAGCAAGTGTTGTTTTTCCCGATGCAGGTTCCCCAACAATTAGTATATTCGCGCGAAGTGCAACCGAAAAGATCAATAACGCAACTAAATCAGCTTTCTCTCGCGATGGCGTAAAAAGTGAAATCCTTTGAGGTCTTTTTTTTAATTTCCGAATATCAAAGGCGTACCCTTTGGGAACTAAAGGAGGAGAGTCAATTGAAATTCTAACTCGGAAATCGTTAGTAATCAAATCTATCTTGGAGGAAGGAGTTCCAGGAGTGAGAATTGCATTACCGTTAATTCTGGTCAAAGATACTAGACGCCGTATCTCATTATCAGAAAGGGTTATCTTCGTTTCCACTCTTCCTCTGTAGTGATCTAAATAAATAGGACGCCCAGGATCTATGTAAATCTCATCCACTTTTTTATCTATTAACATAGGGTAAAGCTTCCCTAACCCAACAATCTTATACCCAAAATAACGGAGTACCCTCTCGAACTCTTCACTTTTTACATTTTTAAGCCGTAAATATCTCTTGAAAACCCGATTAAGGTGGTCTCTTGTCTTCTTGACTATTACTTCAAGATCCGTTACCTCTGCTGAGAAAGTTTCCACTAGTTTCTCTTTTTCAAAACGAAAGACTCTCTCTACTTCGGTAGTTAAACTCTTATTGCTAATTTCCAGTTTGAATCCATACCCATACTTTCCATCTTCACGTTTTTTCAGGAAATATGAAAAAGGAGGGGTACGGTATGAGCCTTCTGATTTGTATTTCTTCGTTTGTCTGTTCTCAGTGAACCGTCCTTTAATTTCTTATCCCCATGTTATCTAAACTCTTCTGCCGTAATATTCTAGAACTTCTAATTCCATCAAGAAAAGAACACCTCTCCTCGTTTTCCGCAATAATTCCTTTAAACTCATGAACTCATGTGAACCTCATTTTTCTCTTTTTCCAAAAGAGATAGGAACTTCTTATATTTTCGCAGTATCGTGTACTGACTGACACCAAGTACCTCTCCTATTTCCTTCGCAGAAAAAACGGAAGAAATTCCTAGTTTCTTAGATACGATCTTATCAAGTATGTAGAAAATGATCCCCCCTGTTACTTTTATAGAGTGTCCTATTATCATAATCTTGTTGTTTCCAAGTACTTCCATTGTTTTTGGGATTTCATTCTTTATGAGAGAGGTATATTCAAACACTTCATCAACTTTTTCCGCAAGTTTCCTTCTAAAGTCTCCTCTCAATAGGTTTAAGAAGAGTCTACTAAGTATCCGTCTTAATCTTTTGAGAGACCCGATGTTCCCCTCCTTAGAGTTCACTTTAGAAATAAGTTTCAAAATTCTTCCCGCTGAAACGTTCCGTCCTAACTCTTCTTTCGATACACGAATTAAGTTTTTGATGTTAAACTCTTGTCGCCCTTTTTTTTGTAGATTAAGCCAAAATGCTACTAATCCTATTTCAACTATTGTGAGGTTTTCTCGGAGAGAAAAAAGATCACGTGCAGTTCTTATAGAATCGTTTAAAATCACTTTATAGGAGCGGGTATCTTTACCTAACTGAGCAAGTAAATTTTTGAGGAATTCTTTAATTCTATGAGTCCGGACTTTAATCACGTTGGGATCAATAGAGACTCCCCCTCTTTTAGACCCCTCCCTAGGCTTCATCCTTCTCAAAGAATTTTATTTTTCATCATATCTTCATTTCAATGAAAATATAAGTAAACATAAGAGGGGTTAATAAGGAAAGAGGGATAGAAAGAGGAAAGGAAAAATCAGTTAACTGTAAAATTTGGGCAGTAAAAACCCTAAAGAAGGAAGGTTCAGTTTAATTAAAGTTCTTCCCTTTATTATAGTTCGAGGAAGAAATAGAGGAAAAAAAGACACATAAGCGTGAGGAAAGTGCCTGAACCCATTTTCATAAATTTTCTAGGTACTGGAGGGAGTACTCCTTTTGCTAACACCAATATGCCGTGTGTCACACTCAAATATAAAAAACATCTGATCATTTTTGATGTAGGAGAGGGCGCCCAATTTTCTCTTATTAATGAAGGGTTACATCCTGTAAGATCGAAGCTCACTATACTGATCAGCCATTTTCATGCTGATCATACTGCAGGACTTCCTGGCCTATTGCACACGTTAAAAGTCTCGGAGAAAAAAGATGTAGTCTACATAGTAGGGCCTAAAGGAATTCACTCTTTTTTAAAAAATATTTCAAGCGCATTTCAACTAAGGGACTTACCCTTCGATGTAAAAATTCTGGAAGTTCAAAATCCGAAAAGAGGAGCACAAATTTTGGATCGAGAAAGGTATGTGATCAGATCTTTTCCTACACTTCACACCCAAACTTCAATTGGTTATGTCTTCAAAGAAAAAGAAATACCAGGAACATTTAATGAAGAACGAGCTGAGGAACTTGGAATCCCGCCCAGTCCACTTCGAGGAAAGCTTAAAAAAGGGAAAAGTATTGTACTCGCTAATGGAAGAAGAATAGATCCAGAAGAGGTAGTAGGACCTCCACGAAAGGGACGAAAAGTTGTTTACACTAGTGACACCCGGCCCACAGAACATACTATTAGCAATTCAGAGGGAGCGTCTCTTCTCATTCATGATGGAGCATTTTTAAGCGAACACCTAGAGCAAGCCAAGAAAAAATTCCACTCTACGATTAAAGAAGCTGTTACTATTGCAAAAAGAGCTAAAGTAAACACATTAGCTCTTGTACATTTTTCTTCTAGATATAAGGGAGAGAGAAATCGCATTAGAGAAGAGGCAAACAATCTTTCCGAGGGAACTTTACGTACAATAGTACCCAACGACGGAGATATACTGACAATCAAACTAGAAGAGATTATTCTCCATCAGCAGTCTATTGAAAGAGGTAAATATTAATCCTTAAGATCCAGAGGGAGTATTCTGAAGCAAGTAATTCTTGTAAGAAAAGACCTTGATCTTCCAACAGGTAAACTTTGTTCCCAAGTAGCTCACGCATCTCTTTCAGCTGCTCTTAATGTACAAAAGAGAGCTCCAAAAAAAATAAGTAGATGGCTTTCTCGAGGGGGGAAAAAAATAATTTTAGAAGTTAAAGACAAAACGGAACTTGTCAATCTATATGAAAAAGCAACTCAAAGTGGTTTAACAGCGTATATGGTAAAAGACAGGGGATTAACAGTAGTGGAACCAGGAACCATTACTTGTGTAGGGATTGGACCAGATTCTCCTAGAAAAATAGATGAAGTCACAGGGCACCTAGATATTCTATGATCGCTTGTGTTTCTCATAGTAGTTTCATGTGGGTTACTGAGGGTAACATTGAGAATCCACAAAGATGGGACACGCAACTAGATAGCCTCCCCTAATTTAAGTATTTCACAGAAAAATAATTATTAACTTTCCTAGAAGAAGTCTGAAAGGGTAAGTCATGAGATTCATTGATTTTCGTAGGGAGTTTGTAAGAAAATTTGTAGATTACCTCTTAAATGATACAAGGATAACACCTCTTGAAGATTTTGAGATAAACTTAGATACTTTGGGAGGAAATACGGTTAGATTTCTTGAAGGAGAAGAACGAAAACTTTCGAGATGGATAGCAAGAGGACTTGCTAAACGAGGAAAAGTACACATTGAAGAAGAATTAGAACGAGAGTTACTTAGCAAACTTTCCACATATCAAGCAGAAGAAGCCAGTAAATCCCTCCTTGTTGATATTGACCCAATATTTTACGTCAAAATGAGAAAATTGCTTATGAAACTGGAAGAAAGAGAGAAGAAAAAGAAGGTCGTTAATATGTTCAAAAGTTTGGTTAACGAAAGATTACCGAAGATCGTTAAAAAGACCTTCGTTGTCGGTACTACAGAAAATTTTTCAGCGTGGGAGGAAACTTTTTCTGATATTCTACGAAAATTGGGAGAATCATGGGCTAATGTCCCTTTTGAAGAAAGCGAAATTCTTAAAGAACTTTTACTTTTGGAATAGAGGTCTTTTCTCATAAGACTTAATGAAAATTTAAAAGGAAAAATTCACTAGTTTCTAGCAGTCTTTGGATCTTTCCGTAATATTCCCTCCTAATAAATCAAGTTTAGACAAAGGCACAAAGTGGAAGATGAGTGCAACAAGCGAGTTAACTGTCGAACAAGAAGAAAGGATTAAATCAGAACTCAGAGAATTCATACAGAATTTTACAGCAGTAAGTGAGAAGGGGGAAACTAAAAAAAAATATAGAGAAAAACTTGTAGAGATCGCTTATGACTCTGAAAAACGATCACTTGTTGTTGATTACCCCGATCTAGCCCTAGATCGACCTGAAATTGCCACAACTCTGTATTCAAACCCAAAAAAAATAATTCAAACTTTCAAAAGTGCCTTAAGAGAGAGTTTAGAGATAGTAAATGAAGATCTTGAAGGCCCAGAGATAAGAAAGCATAGAGTACGGATAAAAGGAATTAAAAAAGAAGTAAAGATAAGAGACTTATTTCGAGCAGATTTAATAGGAAAACTTGTCTCCTTTAAAGGAATAATTGTAAAGGCTACTAAAGTACGTCCCAAACTCACCAGGGGAATGTTTAAATGTAAAAGTTGTGGTCACGAATTTCCCCACTCCTTTCCCTCTGGATTTTTTCACACCCCTAGGATTTGCCCAGAAGACGGATGTGATAATACCCGTTCTTTTAAATTATTAAAACAGGGACGAGAATTTGAAGAATTTCAAACATTAACGCTCCAGGAATCGCCAGAAGAAGTCCCACCAGGAGAACTCCCCCAAAGTATCCCCGTAAGAGTGAAGGGGGATCTAGCGGGGAAAGCACGACCTGGTGAGCGGGTAACAGTTTATGGAATCCTTGATGTCTACCCAATGAGGAAACTTAGAGAGGGGGTAAATCCCCTCTTCAATGTGTTCGTTGAGAGTTCCTACATAAAAAGCGAGGAAAGAGGCGAAGAAGAAGTAACATTAGCAGAAGCAGAAAAGCAAAAGATCAAAGAGCTAAAAGGCGATCCTAAACTGGAAGAGAAAATAATAAAGAGCATAGCTCCCTCGATTTATGGGTACGAAGAAATCAAGAAAGCAATTGCAGCCGCCCTCTTTGGTGGAGTTCATAAAGAGCTTGCAGATGGAACAGAGCTAAGAGACACAGTAAATCTCCTCCTTATAGGGGATCCAGGAACAGGAAAATCTCAAATTCTTAAATATGCCGCCAAAAGCTCTCCTAGAGGTCTTTACACTTCTGGAAAAGGATCTTCAGCGGCAGGATTAACAGCGGCAGTAGTTAAAGCTGAAAACGAATGGAGTTTAGAGGCAGGAGCTCTTATTCTCGCTGATAAAGGAGTCGCTTGCATTGATGAATTTGACAAGATGAGTGACAAAGATCGGCGGTCGCTCCATGAAGCGATGGAGCAACTTTCTTACCATCCCTCTACTGAGATTACTCTTGCAAATGGTAATCTGGTCAACATAGGTAACTTTGTAGATAGAATGTTTGAACAAAATCATGAAAGAATAGTGGATGGAGTTAACTGTCAGATTCTACCACTCTCTGAGAATATTCCTGTATTATCAACTGATTTCGAGACACTCAGACCTGTTAATATCGATCGCTTGAGCCGTCACAAAGCACCAGATTATTTCTACAAAATTCAATTTTCCAATGGGCGATCTGTATTTGTGACACCAGAACATCCTATGTTCGTCTATGATTCTGGAATTACTACTGTTAATCCTTCACAACTAAGTGTGGGTGAGTTTGTACCAGCTCCTAGAGAAGTACTCTATGAAGCCGATGAAATCTCTCTTGACGTAGATTTTAATTCTGGTCATAAACCTGTACATCTTCCAGATACTATCACATCATCTTTAGCATATTTCTTGGGGTACCTAGCAACAGAGGGATATTCCTATGATGGATCTGCTGCTGAGGTTGGATTGAGTAATAGCGACCCAACCATTATTTCCCATATGATAGATGTCATAGAATCTACTTTTCACATAGAACCCCTAGACTATACTGAAGAAAACAGAACTATACAAATTATTTCTCGCACCTTGTTTGACTACTTAGAATCTAATTTTCCCAACTTGATGAAGAAGAGTTATGAGAAACGAATACCAAGGCTATTGTTTGCTTGTCCAGAGGAAATTCGAATAGCTTTCCTCAATGCTGCATTCATTGGAGATGGTTCAGTAGAAACAGAGACCTGTGCATATTCTACGAATTCTAAAGGTCTTGCACATGACTATCAAGATCTATTACTAACTCTTGGAATACATACTCGGATACACAGTGAGGAGTATGAGTATAGTAATGAAAATAAATCTCGTTACCGCTACAAAGTGTATATTAGAGGTGATAGCCTTGAACACTTTGCTTCAACGGTAATTCCTGAGAACACAAATGGCAAATTTGAAAAATATCGATCCAAACTCAACAATCTGATTTTGAGAAGTAAACAAACCAATCGTAAGCGAGATAATCTGCCAGGCCAAGTAGCAACTATTATCAAAGACTGTCTGAAAGCACTGGGGCTGACTTATGATGGTTCTTTATATCAACATATTGAGCATGGTTATAGTATTAACATCGAAGTCGTTAAGGACTATCTCAAAATTCTAAAAGAAAAATACAAAGTATTGCTGGATCTTCAGATTGCATCGGATATTAGAAAACTAAGAGGTGTAACTGGCTATTCCCAGAACCAAATTGCACAAATTGCAGGAACAACAAGAGGAGCCGTTAATTACTACGAACGAGAGGGTTACTCTGATGAGAGGCAGGTGCAAGTCTTATCAAAAGTAGAGCATGGGCTTAATTCCCATTTACGTCAGATTAAGGACAAAATCGACTATTTGGAGAAATTATGTTCTTTTAGATGGTTAAAAGTAAAATCAATTGAAAAGGTTCCAAATAGTGGTAAATACAAAACGGATTGGGTATATGATATAACTGTAGAACCAACAAGGAACTTCATATCACAAGGTGTAATTCTTCACAATACTGTAAGCATAGCCAAGGCAGGAATAGTAGCAACATTAAACGCGAGAACGTCTATTGTTGCAGCGGCAAATCCGAAATTCGGAAGGTATCTACCAGATAGGGAAATTTCCGAAAACATAACCCTCCCAATGACAATTCTTTCTCGTTTTGACCTCATATTTGTTGTCCGTGATATTCCACAAACCGAGAGAGATAAAGCAATGGCTTCACATATCCTTGGTCTTCACTCAAAAGAGTTCCGTCCAAGTCCCGTGTTTTCCCCTAATTTCCTTAAAAAATATATCCGCTATGCTAGAGAGTACATCACTCCTACATTTACGAAAGCTGCCCATGAGAAACTTCTTGACTTCTATCTTCGACTTAGGGATTCCTCAAAAAGTGGAAGTGGAATGGGACCAATTGCGATAACAGTCAGGCAACTTGAAGCATTAGTCAGACTTTCTGAAGCTCATGCTAGAATGTTATTAAGAGAGGAAGTACGAGAATATTCAGCAGATTTCGCCATAGAATTAATGAAAAAATCATTATTCCAAGTTGCTCAGGAAAGTGGAACTGAAACATTAGACATCGACAAAATTTCCTCTACTGGAATTTCCCACAAGAAACGAGCTCGCTACGCTGTAGTTTTAGACATTATTAAAGAAAAAGAGGAAGAATTTGCCGAGGGAGTGCCCTTAAGGACTATTCTAGAGGAAGCAAAGAAGAAAGGAATAGAAAACGCTTTTGTCAAAGACATTTTGAAAAGAGAAAAAAAGCGTGGGGGAATATATGAGCCCAGCCAAAACCATTATAAAGTAGTTCCATAATATGATGTTCCCTTACAGTAACGAATTATTAGAAAAGTAGGATGAAAAAAGAGAGGACAGCCCATAAGAGTAGAGCTTAATTGCCTGCTCCCCTCTTTTTTAGTAGGCTATCCAACGCTTCAATTAACAATAGGAATGCCAAAGAGCTGGAAAAAATAATAAACACTGTGAATTCATATTCGCCTACTATGAATACATCAGAAAAAAAGGAAGACGCTTGCATTAAACGAGGAGCAATCAAAGCAAAAATTCCGATCGGAAACGCAAGAGAGAGTTCTAAGATAAATGAACAGAAAGAAAGAAACAAATACTTCTTGAGGCTAGGTAACGAAGATTGACCAGCTAAACTCTCCAATAAATCAGGTTTCCTTTCTTTCTCAGCTTCGATGAAACTCTTCAACTTAGAAGAGGAAAAATAATATGTACTCCTTCCCGCAAAGGAGTAGCCTTTATAAGCATCTTTTAGAGATGTCGTGGAAAGAGAGCTTAATTGTTCAATTAAACTTTTTTCTTCGTTCCTTATTCTTTCACTTATACGCTCTTCCCTCTCTACCTCGCCTAGTTTTTCCATCATTTCTATTCTTGAGTTTATTCTCTTTGCTCGTTTTGAAATTGGAACCAAAACGGAGGAAAAATAAGAAAGCTGCTGTCCCACCACCAAAAAAAAGTAAAGCGTTATTAGAAATACGAAAAGTGGGGAGAACAGGATGTCTGAAATGTTCCCGATTTCAAAATCTGGAATGCTAAGCTGAAAAGGCGTAAACGTTATTCCCAATAATAATACCACTAAAACCAAGAGGAATGACCAGAGAACGTACTCATATTCTCCTGTTTTGATAAATCCCACCCCATACAAACTCACGATAACCATGAGGAGGATAACAATCCCACTAGTAAGGGCATCTAACTCTTGTAAAATGGTTGTGAAGTTTAAAGAGGGAACCTCTCCACTAAAGAGAAAGATACTTCTAAGGAGCCGCAAAATAACGTTATGAACATTCCTCTTGCCTCCCAACAAGAATACTATTTCAAAAAAGGTGCTGACCAAGTATATGGTTACGGCTTTGAACAGTCGTAAAAGGAACACCAAGTGTTCCAACTGAAGAAGATTGGACAGAATCGGGCTAAGACTGTAAAGTAGCAAAAGAAACATGATAAAAGAGAGAATCTTGAAAATTATAATGGAAATCCGTACCTTTCTTGAATATGCTTCTAATCTGTCCATGTCCCTCCCTTTAACCAGAAATCCCACCACTTCTTGCCTTGCTTGCGAAGTATGCCTCTAGCGCGCCTGCGATAATTTCCTCAGGGCCAACATCAATAATTTCTACGCGATACTTATAGAGAGCTCGTTTTATCCGTTCACGTCTATCCACATATTCTGCAAGAGCCAAATTACTAAATGCTTTTGTTTCTTCATCTTCCACCCCTCTCCGTTCAAAATATGGGCCTATTGGTGCTATAACCATCGGTTTATAACGATTTGCAGCAGCAATCTTCATTCCCTCTTCGATATAAGAGGGATCACCTTCTAAATCAGAAAATACAAAGGGAACTACCACTCTTGACTCTTGTAAAACCAGTTCTCTCATTGCTGTCAAGAGGTTAGAGCTCCCTCTATGTTCTACCCTGGAAACTGCATTGATCATCTGGAAAAAATGGGATTTCCCTCGCTTAGCAGGGATGAAGGTATAGGGTTTATCAGAGTAAGTAAGTAAGCCAAAATCATCACCCGATCTATTTGCCATATACGCCAAAAATGTTGCTGCTCTTACCATATAATCAAGTTTCGTTAAATCTCTCTTTCCATATCCCATAGAGCGGGAAATATCTAGGAGGATATACATCCTGATGTTTTTCTCTTTACGATATTCTCGTACTATGAGGTCATTCATCCTAGCGCTTGCCTTCCAATCAACTAACCGGATATCATCAGAGGGAAGGTACTGCCTTAAACGTGAAAAGTCATACCCTTGTCCTTTCTCTATTACTCTGTGTTCTCCCATCAAAAGACCACCTTTGGCTTTTCTAATATACTCCATACGTCTGACGCTTTCGTAACGTGGGTAAACAACAATTTTTTGACGGGAATTAATTTCTTCCTCCTGAACAAATAACCCAGCTCTATCCTGAAACCCGAGATATACGGGGCCAAGTTCGTATTCACCCCTGACAGGAGAGGTAATTACGTAAGAAAATTCCGCTTTAGTGTTAGGAGGGAGGGAAGTTGCTAAAAAATTCTCGCCCATCGTGAGTTCGAAAACATCTGGGAGTAAATCAGCCAAATACAGATGATCAACCATTAGTCGACCAGAATTTCGAATTTTGAGTGTAACACGAAGGAAATCTCCCGCAAAGAGTTTCTCTCTGTTTACTTCTCTTTCAATTATTATATTTTTCAAATCAGTAGAAATTTTAAACTTCATGAAAGAGAGTATAAATCCAATAAGGAGGAGGAAACCAATAAAAATCAAGTAAGGCGTCAGTAAGTACAAGTAGTTTATCCCTGGTAGAAGAATGGGGATTAATGCAATGCCCCCTGGCCCTCCTGCTCCCCCATCTATCCCCATAATGCTTTCGAAAAAGTGCAAAAGATGCTTGAATCCCAAAAAAGAAAGGCCCAGTAGAGGAAGAAAGATACCAAGAATTAGAAACAAGCCTCCTCGTTTGGTTAACACAATACTCACGCTGTGGATACCTTATTTAGGAGTTGGCGTGGATTTCAAACTTGATAGTACTATTTCTTTAGGTGATGTGCCACTAAGTTCAATCTCAGGTTCCAGAGCCAACCTATGTCGAAGAGCAGGCAAGGCAATGTACTTGACATCATCTGGACGAACCCAATCTCTTCCTTGCATTGCAGCATAGACTCTTGAAGCTGCAAGTAATGCTATAGATGCTCTAGGACTACAACCAAAGGCAAGACGGCCATCTTCTCGTATTTTGATTACCAGATCCCGGATATAGTCTAACACATCGTCATTGACCCGTACTTCGTTTTGAATGAATTTTTGCATTTCAAAAATCGTTCTTCCACTTGTGATCTGGTGACTAATGACTCTGTCCATGGTCTTTTTTCTTAATTCAAGGATTTTTCGCTCTTCCGCACTATCAGGGTAATCGACAACATCATGCAAAAGGAACCTAGATATTTGTGCCTCTGGGAGCGGAAAAGTACCTTCCATTTCTACAGGATTTTGGGTTGCCAGTACTAGGAAAGGACGAGGAACTTCCCGACTTCGTCCTTCCACCGTTACATTCTTTTCTTCCATTACTTCTAGCAGGGCAGCCTGCGTTTTTGGTGGCGCTCGGTTAATTTCATCGATCAAAATCACGTTAGAAAAAATTGGGCCCTCCTTAAACTGGAACGTATTAGTTTTTGGATTGTAGATAGTCGTACCAATCAAATCCGCTGGTAAGAGATCAGGAGTCATTTGTATTCGTTTAAAATCAAGTCCAATGACCTTAGCGAAGTTCTGTGCTGCTAGGGTTTTTGCAATACCTGGTGGCCCTTCAAGAAGAATATGACCCTCTGTCAAGATTGCTATGAACAGACTTTCTATCGTCCTGTCCATACCGATTACAGAGTTATGCATCTCTCGTTGGATCTTTTTCCACGTTCGTGCTATGAAATCCTTCGTGATCAGTCTTTCTTCTTCGATTTCGTCCTTCAATTCAATCCTCAAGCGGTATGATCATTATTGGGAAGAACGAAAAGCTTTAAAAAATAATAAAACTGCTTTTTCGAGCAATAGAAGACTTTAGCCTTTACTTTAACCCATCAAACCCATTATCAGATGAGGAAATCCTTCACAGATTCATAATTCTCCATTACTTCGATAAACGCGTCTCTACCAAACTTTCCCCCCTCTTTTGCTCTATTCAAAGTCGTTAGGAGTTTTTTCACTGAAGATAGCTCGTCGCTTTTAAGGTCAAGCCGAATTTCAGAGATTCTATCAAGTAACTCTTCGGTAGTTTCTATTTCCACAGAATAGCGTCGGGAAATTGCTCTCGTGAGAAGATCCAGTAAAGTAGAGGCAGCAGATCTGTACTTTTTCTCTGACGTGTATCTGTTTACTTTCGATTGATACAGGGAGAGACCTTTCGCTTTTCTCTCTGTATGCCGTAAAGTAACAGCACGAAATCTCTTACGTCTAGGAAGATACCCCATTATGAAAATGAATGTAAGAATAGGTACAAGAGGAGCAAGAATCCACGAAGCTGAAACCATGGTCAAGAGATCGAACCACAGGCTTAGGCCAAAAAGAGGATCATAAGGCAAGAAGCTGTGATGAGACTCATCGAATATGAGGAAGTTAGAGCTGGTACTCTCTGAAAGCCACTCAATTATACTCTTTGAAAAGAGCCAATTGTCTTTTTTGTCGATTAGGGCGTTGGAAAAAATGTCAGGATCGGAAACCAACAAAATTCTCCCCATACCACCACCTAGAGGGAGAGGAACTCCCAATGTACACGGTATCCCTCCCCACTCTCCAGGCTCTGGTTCAGCCGCGCCTTTTCGTGCAGAGGAAAGATCGCTCTCTAACCAACTGGATGAAGTTGAACTCATTAAACCAGCTTCTGCTGGGAAGATAGTTTTTGTTACGGTTGAAGAGGAGTTTACTTCTAGGGTAAACGTAGTGGGAAAGCTTGTCTGAACTTCATCAACTTGCTCATCAACGATACCCAAACGATCATCAAAATTTTTGATGGTAGGACGTGCAGGACTTTTATCATAACTTTTTGCATCACATAGAACGGAAGAGGTGTTGAAGGAGATTTTCATTTGTCGTTCTGCTTGAGAACCATCACCTCCAAACTGGCTTAACTCCCATAAGGCCTCCAAAAGTGTGTTCGCTTTCCCAAAATCATCTGCAAGTAAGACACTACCGCCTTTCAAAACGAAATCCAGTAGGAGCGTCAGAACTTCCTGAAAGCCAAAGGGAGTTGTTGGCCCAGCAATTATTAGCACGCCTGTTTTGTTAATACGACCGAGAGTCTTCAATGAAGAGAGGAGAGTTTCACTCTCGTATCCTTCTCCCTTAAGATACCTCTTTAACTTACTTAGGCCGTCTTTTCCCTTGTTATAAGGGGAGTATGGAGAGGTTCCCAATCCGATACCGCTTACTCCAGCTAAGAGGGGGTAGAGAGAGAACACACATCCCAACACTAACAGTATTTTCAAGATTTTCAAGGTACTTCTACGCACTTTTCTCCTCTTTTTCCATAAGTTTCTCATTTAACTGCGATAGCTTATTGTACACCACCATTAAGTGTTCTCTCCAATTGCTTTTCTCTGAAAAAAGTGCTTCTTCATAGTGAGGGTAGATTTCTTTAAGTATTTCCTCAAATGAATATGATTTCCTGCTTTTTATCAATTTTAAGAAGAATTCACGTGGTGTCCAATCTACTTTCCACTCGATCTCAAAGTGCACCCCCACTAATTCAAGAGCATCCTTAGTTAACTTTAAGAGTTCATACCTCGTAGCACTGTTAAGCTGACCTTTTATTTCTACTAGCAATTCTCCTAGAGTCCGTTTTTGTGCCTGTACTCCCTCCCTACTAAAAACAAAAAATCCAACTGTCCCTACGCTCCCGATTATTCCTAAAACCCCAATGACAATAGTCATAGAAAGAGGAAGAGAAAACCATTCATTATCCCCTCCACCAGTCCCCTCCTCGATGAGTATGGTGATAGTAACGTTTTCATGAAACAACGGAAATTCCACCTCAATGTCACCCCCCTCACTCACATTGAATTCTATGCTACTTTGATTGGGGTACGAGAGGGTGAATGACTCAAGAGCAATGGAGACGTTGATTTGGCCGCTAAATGTACGATTAAAATCATCTGTGAGGTTAAAAAGTATTAGTAGCGTAGTGTTAGGTTCTACGCTAATGCTCGTATTTTCCCCTTGAAACACCGTATTAACACTATCATACCAGACGTAGGCCCGATTACCAACATCTACGGATCCGATGACGTAATTATAACACGAAATTACATCCGTAAAGCGTTCTTCCAAGTAGAATTGACCTGAAACATTGATTGTCACAAGCACATTACTACTACTCACGTTATCTGTGATTTCCGCTTCTGTAAAAAAGGTTTCGTTAACGAGTGTTGTAAAGGCACTGTAATTTACATTAAAAAAGACATCGATAGCCACGGTAACTGAGGAGTTATCAACTGGATCGACAACCATACCTGAAAGATGCCAAGTCTCACCCACTTTTATTCTTTTAGGTGGTAAGAGAACATCTCGTATATCCAGACTACTCTGCACTCTCAAAGTTAAGGCGTCCGTTATGCATCTCTCGGAAATGTTATCATCAGCGGAAATGTGGTAACTCCCGACTTCATACGAAGCATTCACCGAGATCTTCCAAGTGAAGTACCCACTGTCGTTAATAGTAAAGTTACTGTAAGTGTTATTCGCTTTTTCGCTCTCGTACAGCCAAGGTGGCCCCTCCGAAGGTGAAAGGGTTAAATTCAAAGGGATCCCCACGGCAGCACCACCACTCGTGTTAAGGTGTCGTCCTTGAATAGTTACTACTTGTCCACTCCTATTAGCAGTAGCTGGATCAGCAGTGTAAAGCAGAACCCTCGAGGCATTGATAACTTCAAATGTGTCACTGCCATTCGACAGCATCAGTCCAGCACTTTCATTATCCTTTGTCAAGAAAGCTTCCGCCCCGATAACCCACGGAGAATCAAATGTTATATTATTTGGTGGACGATCAAGCCATAAAGAAGAATTTATGGAGTAAATTCCATTGGATGACTCATTAAGGGAGAAGCTAAAATCCGTTTCACCTTCTGTTATATTCACGCTTTTATATTCTAGGAACTCTGTCTGGTTAAAAAGGGAAACATTTACCTGCAGGGGTTCTTGTGTTACAAGAGAGCCATTATCATATTCCAACCGATTGGTTACGTTAATTATGGGGTTATTTTCGAAGGAAGGGATCTCCCTATCGGCTGAGTGGACGACGACTTCGTTGAAGGTACGAACATAGACTGATACATTATAAAGCTTGGTTGCTCCTCCGAAGCCGCCTAAAGGTTGGGGTGGCGCAGTGACGTTCACTGTAACATTACCAGAGGGAAAATCGGCTGTATATTTGAAAGTTATGGTAAAGTGACCGTTCTCTCCTGTGTACCATGTACCTACAAAGGTTCTTTGTCCACCGCCTTTCCAGAGACTGACCTCTAGTTCTGAATCGGCTATAGGATCCCCATCCATTGTTGTAAACCGACCTCCAATCGTCACGTTTGACTCAGTGGCATTGTTTGAGTCTCGTATATATGCTCCCACGAAGCCTCCATAAGAAACCTCCCCGTTGGAGCGAGTGTTAAGATCTGTAGACTCTACTTTTGGTTTTTGGTCTTCTACCCTCCTAGAGTTATCTGCTGACGTGACAGGAAGGGAGGAAAATGATCCTACCAATGTAATAAGCAGTAATAAAACCGTAGCTTGGTAGAATTTCTTTAACATTCTCTTTGCCTTCTGTCTGCTTGTAATGTTACAGATCTGCGAGAAGATACAGCACCAAGTTCATACGAATAAGACTCTTCTTCAAAACATGCGATTTGTTGCCCTTGTTTTACGATTACACGTTCCCGGTATACATGACCTTTCTCCCTTTGATATCCACCAAACCCGATTGCACCAACTTCATGACATAGCGGCGAACCTTTATAGCAGACGTTCCTACAGAATTAGCCAACTGATCAAACGTGACATCGCCTAGCTTTTTGATGATTTTCCACGTCTTTCCAATCGGAGTCTGTTCGAGAACAATTTCCATTTCTTCTGGCATTTTCGTTAGTTCTTCTACCGTCTCTTCCTTTTCCTTCAACCGTTTGTCTAGAAATTCATTTTGGTGTTCGAGTTTTTTGAGTTTTTCCTTCGTCTCTTCTAAATGGGACCTAAGTTCCTTATTCCCCTCCTCAAATTTTGCAAGTTCATTTTTGAGAGTGTCTATTTTCTCTCGTAAGGCCACATTATCACTGGAAATATCCGTAGCTCTAACAACGTCTTCAAAAATACTTTTCCGTAAGGATGAAAAACTATTCTTCATATCGGAAACTAGGCCAGAAATTTCTTCACCAGCTTTTTCGGTCTGTTGAGAGAGTGCTTTTTCTTTGAGTTTTTTCAATTCTCCACGTAAATCTTCTTCCATTTCACTTATAGCTTGTTCTGCTTTTCCTTTCCTTTCTAACCGTTCTTCAAGTTCTTGTATCTGCTCATCTTTTCGTTCGATGGTGCTTTTATAGTGTTCCTTCAACTCTTTAAGCTCTGAAAGCTCTGTTGTTCCTTCTCTCATCTCGGAGACAATCGACCTCAACCTTTTAATTTCCTTTTCCTTATCCTCAAGCTCTCGTTGCTTCGCTTTGTACTTACCCTTCAAATCATAGAAGGAATCCTTAAGATCTTCCAGTTCTTCCGTTTCTACTGTCTTCTTCGATTTAAGGCTTTTTTCCATTTCTTCCTTTTCACTCTTGAGAGATTCAACCTTCGCTTCTAGCTGATCAACCTTATCCCGCATTTTTGAGAGTTCTTCTTGTTTCTCCGACAAAAGTTCCTTGAATTCCTCCGTTCTCTCTTCAAGTTTCGCCTCAGGAATTTCTCCTGTAGCTGTTTCGACCTTCTTCTTAAGTTCTTTGATTGTCTCATCCTTCTTCTTGAGTTCCCCTTTAAGTCGTTCAATACTCTGGAGTCCCTTTGATTCACCCTCTCTTGAGAAATTTATGCTCATCTGTATTACTCCAGAGAGGATCTCGGTATACCCTTTCTTTATTTCTTTCATCTGTTGCTCGATCTTACTGAGGCCTTCCTGAAATCGTTGGTAAAAAGGTAAAACCTCTTTAAGTGCTTCTCTAGTAATGTCTTTCTCTTTCTCTTTCATTTTTTCCCTTAAAACATCTTCGTAGGTCGACTTTAAGTGCCGCTCAACGTACCGTAGCTTAAGTTTCCTAGCGAACACTTTCCCGATGTAGTCACCAAGGTTCCGTACTTCATTTCGGATTACACCAATCTGGCCCTTTAAAGCAGATTTAAATTCATCTCTAGACCCCTCTAAGAATCCAGTGAGCTGAGATAGCACCGAATCGATTTTATCAGAGAAAAACTTATCGATCGATTCGATTCTTTCAGCGGTCTTGACACCAGGTACAAAATCCTTTCTAACCTCAAGACCCTTAGCTTCAATGACTTCTGTCCCTTCGGTATCGGAACGTCGACTACTAACGGCCATTTTCACTCCAGACATTAAATCCTCAACTACTTCATCCTCAAAATTCTTCTCCTGCTTCTCTTCCTTAACTTCCTCAGTCAAGCTCCTCCCCATACTTAAAAATACTATATAGAAATCTTAATAAATTTAGATGTTAAAGCTTTTTCTTGAAAAAACATTGTCTGAAACGAAAATACAGAAAGATAAAAAAAGGCTTCTTACCTCTTTTAAACGTTCGGAGGAATTCCCAAAACTTGTTTTAGATGCATTCAAAGTAGTGAAAAGGGAGCATTTCGTAGTGGATAAATACAAAAAGTATGCTTACGCTGATACGCCTCTTCCTCTCTTCGAAGGGGCCACCATCTCTGCACCAAGTATGTCCCTCTTGCTTTGTAAATATGCAAAGCTGAAACCAGGGGATAAAGTCTTGGAAATCGGTACAGGGAGTGGATACCAAGCCGCGTTGATGGCATACATCGTAACTAGGGAAGAGAGAAACGGAAAAATATTCAGCATAGAAATCAATAAACAACTCTACGAGTATGCCAAAGAAAAATTACAACTAACGCCGTACTCCGAGGACATCCTTCTTGCCCAAGGTGACGGGACGAAAGGCTGGCCAGAGGGAGGGACTTTTTCAAAAATTGTAGTGACCGCTACTGGGTCGGAGGCTCCCTCCCCCCTACTCGATCAGCTAGAAGAAGGAGGCATCCTCCTGATTCCCTTAAAGAAAGGCGCCTATGAAGAATGGTTAGTCCGAATGGCTAAAACACCCGCTGGCATGGAACAAGAGACCTTAGATGCTGTACGTTTTGTCCCGCTAAAAGGAAAGTTTGGGAAGAAGAGTTGGTAGGGGAAAGGGGTAAAAAGAGTACATACTGAGGTAAAAGACGCTTTTCTTACCAGGAGAAGAACTACGGGCCCGACGGGATTTGAACCCGTGACCAACAGGTCTCTCCTGCCCTATTTTCCTCCTAAAAGAAGAGAAAAACGAGCTAAGAGCCTGGCGCTCTACCGAACTGAGCTACGGGCCCTTTCCATTTGTGGAAGGGAGATAGTAATTTATAAAATCTACCTTTGGAAGATAAAAAATTTGGCTCTTGAATGGTTTTGAAATTATGTCTACGGGGGAAAAATGTCAGTCGAAATAGACGGTAGTATAGGGGAAGGAGGCGGGCAAGTTTTTCGTAATAGCATAAGCTATGCAGCTATCACTAATCGGTCATTGAAAATAACTAACATACGGGCGAATCGCTCTCCTTCAGGTTTAAAGCCTCAACACCTGACCGCTTTACGATTAGTTCGGGATATCACTAACGCTGAAGTTCAAGGGGATTATAAAGGTTCTAAAGACGTCACATTTACCCCCCATGAGATTCAAGGTGGAGATTATACTGCGGATACGGGAACCGCTGGTTCTATCACTTTGATCCTTCAAGCATTCCTTCCTCTCACGTTATTTGCCCGCGCTCCCATCAAGGTAGAGTTACGTGGAGGAACAGACGTAAAGTGGAGTCCCCCCATTGATTCCCTTAGGTTCGTTTTCCTTCCGTTTCTCCGAGACTTAGGGGTTTCTTGCGATGTCAACTTGATAAGGCGGGGACACTACCCAAGAGGAGGAGGAATCGTGAAAGTGCAAGCCCATCCTCTCAACACACCCCTCTCCCCCATTCATCTTGAAGAGAGGGGCCCCATAAAGTCCATACAAGGACGGTCACACTGTGTATCGTTACCTAAACATGTAGCAGAGCGACAGGCAAAAGCAGCGAGAGCAAAACTGAATAGCCATGGGTATAAAAATGTTTCCATAGAAGTGGAATGGTACAAGAAACGTGAGGACCCCCACAAGGGGCCAGGTTCTGGGATTGTACTTTGGGCCGAAGGGCCACAAAGAATGCTTTTAGAAGGAGATAGCCTAGGCGCAAGAGGAAAACCCGCAGAAAAGGTTGGAAGAGAAGCTGCCACTCGCCTTGTGGAGCAAATAAGAGGAGGGGGAGGAGTGGACGTGCATCACACAGATCAGCTCATCCCGTTTCTAGCAATGGCCAACGGAACCTCTGTTATTCACAGTGCAAAAATTTCATCTCATACTTTGACAGCTATTACAATCGCGGAAAAGTTCTTTAATGTAGATTTCATAGTGAAAGGAAAAGAAGGAGAGGAAGGACTTATCTCAGTTGAGGGGACGGGTCTTCTCTAAGAAGTAATAGAGGTGGTGGTTAAATTGAAAATTTTTACTAGTTATGCCGGTTTTTTTCTCTTCAAGGACGAAACTATTGATTTTTACGGTTTTGGAGGGGATAAACCTGAACCAAGTAATGCAGCCAACGCTCTCCAAAGCCTTAGAAATGGAAAATCTGTAAAAGAACTAGAAAGAATGCTCAAAGGTCTCGAAGAGAACGAAATAACATTTGGAAGTGAATTCTTACTTCCTACCGTACGAGCACACTACTCTGACCTCCATTTCAAAGTGTTGAAAGGTGAGAAGCTCCTCAAAAAAACACGAGAGCGAGTCGCGGAAAAACTTGAGGAAATTTTCGGTGGTCGTAAAGAATACGTAAAATTTGCAAACGCGGTTAGCATAGAGATAGCTAGAGCTAGGATAAGTAAAGCTGGAGAAAAGAAAGATCTAATAATTATCGAGACGATAACTGTTGTTGAGGAGCTTGCAAAGATGGTTAATAACTTAGTCTCCCACCTCAAAGACTTTTATGGATACTACTTTCCTGAACTTCCAGATCTTGTTGAAAACAACGAAACGTACTTGAAAATCGTTGCCATCGGGGAAAAGAAGGATATGACACTTAGCAAACTGAAGAATACCCTTGACGACCCACAATTAAGTCAAAAAATTATCGAAGAAAAGGAAAAATCGCTAAAAGTCGGCCTACGAGATTCGACGATACATATGTTCCAAGAGATAGCCCGTAAAGGGTTAGCGCTTTCTCATTTAAGAGGCTTCCTTCTTAGTGAATTAGGAGGCCTCATGAGAGAGATCGCGCCAAACATTACGTCCATTGTTGGTGCCACCTTAGGAGCCAAATTGATCAAAGAGCTAGGAGGGTTAGAGGAGATGGCAAAATCTCCTAGTAGTACAATACAAATAGTTGGAGCGGAGAAGGCGTTGTTCCGGTACCTTCAAGGACAAGGCACTCCTCCAAAACACGGAATAATCTTCCAAGACCCTCGAATTCACAGTGCACCCAAAGAGAAACGAGGGAAAATAGCTAGGGCGATAGCAAACAAACTAGCACTTGCTGCTAGAGTAGACTATTTTAGTAACAGAGATATCGGAGAAAAGCTAAAACAAGAGGTCAAAGAAAGAATTAACGAAATAAAAAGAAGGGAGTGACATGGAAAAAATCGTCAAAAAGCGAGTTCTTTTCGAAGGAGTTTATCAGTTTCACTTTGAAAATGGAAAAAAACGGATTGGCACAGTAAACCTAGTACCTGGGCAGAAAGTGTACGGTGAAAAGTTGCTAAAGGACGCAGGGACGGAGTATAGAATATGGAACCCCTTCCGAAGTAAGCTAGCTGCTGCAATCCTCAATGGATTAAAAGAGCTACCCATTTCACGGGGAACAAACGTGCTTTACCTAGGAATTGCCTCAGGAACTACCGCCTCTCACATTTCTGACATCATTGGAGAGGACGGAATCATTTACGGGGTAGAGTTTGCTCAACGGCCGTTTAGAGATCTCGTAAGACTATCAGAGACGAGACGTAACATCGCTCCAATTTTAGAGGATGCAAGGTTAGTAGATAATTATGCATACCTTGGGGAGAACGTAGATGTGATCTACGCCGACTTAGCTGCCTCAAGACAAGCAGAGATTTTCCTAAAAAATGCGAAGAGGTTTCTTAAGCCTCAAGGGGAAGGCCTCATAGCTATTAAGGCACGAAGTATCGATACCACGAAACCACCCGAGGAAGTGTTTGAATCACAACGAAAGAAATTGAGTGCATTTATGCGGGTAAAAGAGAGAGTCAAACTTGATCCGTTTTCAGAGGAACACATGTTCTATAGAACCATGTAGAGAGTTATGAGGAAAGAGATGGACGACGATTCAACCTAAAGCAAAAGAGGATTTGGTGGGGAAACGTACCACCAATAGAAAAAAAATAACGATAAAAAAGAAAGAATAAAACGCCTAAACTTCCTTCCACTCATCTTCGAGCTTCGCAAGTACATCTGGTAGAGTAGTATATTCCATCGATTCTGGAGCTGCACGGTGGGGCTCAAACGGCCCATGTCGACGCAAGTAATCCGCGATTTCTTGGACCCTCCTTCTCGTCTCCTCAAACGCAGGATCATCAAAGAGATCTAAAGGTTCAGACAATCTTCCATTAACCAACTGAAAACCCAGCCCGACGACACGTGGAGGACCATCGAACCTAGTGCACTTAGCGTTTTCCTGCGAAACGGGCATTAACGGGCCAAAATGCGATCCTCGCATCCAACCTTCAACCAAATGTCCAAGGGAAAAGCCTTCTAAGACCTCACCGACAGCGGGAAGTCCGTGTTGAGATCTAACAATACATACAGGGTCATCTTTTCCAACATAACTGCCAGCTATCTTGGATAGTTTCTGTGTGCTGCTCACTGCGCAAGGTCCTTTGGCTATCGTCTTATTTTTGGAAAAAACTTTTTTGATAACGAATCGATTGACGCTCCCAATGAGGGCCAGTAAATCATACGTTTGTTCCGGTAGTTGAAGTGTGATTTCTCTTCCTTGTTTCACGTCTAATACGGTAAATTCGAAACCGTCGTGCATGTTGGAATCAATTACCAAACCCGCAGTGTTGAAGGGATCCCCAAAGATCTTGTACAAGGGAAGGTTAAAGGCGCCAGAATCCGTTTTATCTGCGGCGAAAACCAACAATGGCTCGGATTTTCGTTCTGGGAATTCCATCTCTGCGATTCCTGGACCCATTCCCCGTATATTGCCACTAAACGTTTCTTTGAGCAAATCTTGTCCAGCACCATAAAGTTTCATTCCTTTGGCTTTCTCAGTTGCTTTTTTGAAGGTATTCAATGCTAATTCATGGATTGTAGAGCTGTTCACTCCCTCTTTATGAGTCATCAGGAGTTCTAAATCATCTCCCGCGTGGAACACATGTGCATCAATAAGTTCCCCATTCTGCTTTGCCTTCTGCATCTCTTCGTTCGCTAATTCAATTATAGGCTTAGGGACAGTGACATGCCCTGGCTGTCCGCCCACATCTGCTTTAATTGCAGAAATTGTTATTTTTTCCATTTTTCTCGACCTACTCTATTAAATGAATCTACAATTGAGGATAAAAACCTCACTTTAAAATAAGACAGGCACGACGTCCCTAGGATCAATAGTATTTAATTTCGATGTCCATATCGCGTACTCGTTCTTCAATTGCCCTTGCTTCTTCTCGGGGAAGCTTGATGGTATAGAGTTTTTTAGGCGTTCTAAATTTCACTTTTACCACATTACCACTTCGCACTATCCGTACTTCCTCTGTTTTAGGCAACACTTCATCAAGTTTGTCAATATCTTCGCTACGAATTTCTTTAGGCATTATTCTCACATCCTATTGATACGCCTCTTCAATCGCTTCCGCACAGGTACATGTCCGTTCCTCCAGCACTGTGGGAATCACAACCGAAAGGAGCTTTCGAACTTTTTTAATATTTTTCTTCATAGTCCTGGCAACTTCTTCGGCTGTTACTGGTTTCTCCGCCCAGACATCATAATCAGTAATCATAGCAATGGTGGTATAACAAATACCTGCCTCACGTGCAAGCGTTACCTCGGGGACTAGTGTCATACCAATAATGTCCGCTCCCCACTGTCTAAACAGTTTCGATTCAGCACGTGTTGAGAAGCGAGGGCCTTGAATGCATACGTAGGTCCCATTCTCATGTACTGGGAGATCCAGTTCCCTTGCCTTCTCCACCACGTGAGAAGAAAGTTGTGGGCAGAATGGATCCGCCATGGAGATGTGTGCCACGACTCCACTTGGATAAAACGTTCGCGGTCGGTTATGCCCCGTCCGGTCGATGAACTGGTCGGGGATGACAAAATCTCCTGGCTTGAAATCTTCTTTAAGACTCCCCACGGCTGATGGTGCAAGTATCCGCGCTACTCCTAGCTCTTTCATCGCCCAAATGTTTGCCCTAAAGGGAAGTGCATGAGGAGGAATGCGATGTCCAGACCCATGTCTTGGCAAGAACGCTACTTTCGTACCCTTAAAGGTACCGAGTGTGATAAAACCAGAAGTATCTCCATATGGGGTTTGTACCTTTAATTCTTGTTTATTTTCAAGCATTTCAGGCTCATACACGCCTGTTCCGCCGATGATACCTACTTGTGCTGTCTCATCTTTTCTAATCTTCATTGTTTATCACTCCATGTCCATGTCTTTCCTTTTTTTACGATTTTACTTTGATCTTCTAAGGTCCCTACAATTTCTTTTAATTCCTCTTCTGGAACTGAAATTTCGTGGTACTTCTTGAGCATCGTATTTATTGCGTCTACGCTCCATGACTGCTCTTTTTGTGACTTCATTATCCGTTCTACAAACCCAGTTAAATCTTCCATCCAACACCATGGATACAAAAACCACACCCACTCGTCCACCTTTTCCGTGTAAAAATCAGGTTCTATACTAGAACCAGTGATGTACTGCATCGTGGCCGTTTTCACTCCGTTTGGATCCTGCTTGTTGACTACATTCAAGGCAAGCTCCAAACTTTCGCCCGTATCAGTGATGTCATCGACGATCAGAACGTTTTTACCAGTTAAATCCACCTCAAAAGGATGTTCCAATTGCGCTTCTTCTTGTCCGATCTCTGCGGGAAGTCCCCAATGCGTAACTTCCATGCTAACGAGGTCTGGAACCAAAAGATAATCGCAAATAAGTCTAGCAGGTATCCAACCGCCTCTTGAAAGTCCTACAATGATGTCAGGTTCAAAGTCGGTATCTCTGATTTTTCTTGCGGTCGCGATAGACATCTGCCTAACTTCTTCTAGGGATACAATTTTTGTCAGTTTTTGTTCCAGTTCTACCATGTCTCCCCCACATTTCAGATATATTTTTTTAAATATATTTCTCATGTCCACAGCTTGTTCACATTTTACCCAAATGTCCACATTCTTTGTTCCCAAGTCCATATTAACATACGTCCAATGCTCCCGTATTTGTTTTTCTTAGAACCTCTGGAGACTAAACCCGTTATAGACGATATGTTTCACCATAATTCATAAGAGGAACTATGATTCATACATGTTTCAAAACACAGGAGGACATTCAGTGGTAGACGCGGGAGGCAAACCTACGTGTCCCCATTTTCCTTCGTTCATGCTTGGGGTGGTAGCCCTTATGAGTTGCAAATGCTCATACTTCCCCCTCTCATCCTTTTCTAACGTTCAGTTGGTGACGAAGGGGTCTCACCCAGCTTGTCGGTGATCGTGACGAGGATGTGATGGATCGCTTGGAGGGCGTCCCTCCACTCTGCATGTTCGGCATACAGGATCTCCTCAAAGTGATGATAACCCTCTCGCAGGAGACTCGCGTAGGTGGGGCCAGCCCGGTCGATCAAGGCGGACATGTATTCCCTCACCGTCCAAACATCCTTCCATGTAACTCCAAACCGTTTACCAAGAAGAGAGAAGGCTTTCCTCACGAGGTTGAGGAGGTCGGGTTTGTCCTCCTCCCGCACCGATCCCTCAAACCGAGTACCCAGCATGTCAACTGTCACCTCTAACACGTTCTGTACGCTTGGTGCTTCGCAGTAGTGTTCCTTCCGAAAACGCTGAAGGTAGGCTGTCATGGTCGTGAACAGGGTCTTCAGCCTTGTGTGAGGTATGAATGATGGGAGACGAACAAGATCACCGCCGTGACGCACAAGGAGTACCCCTAAGAAGAGGCCAGCCGCAAGCACCACAACAGGGATGACAAAACGTAGCGGGTCTTGTTGTCGTGGTTCTTCTAGTGGAGGAGGAAGTTCAAACGGCGTCATCACAGGATGGTAGTCTTCACTTCCCGCGGGTCTAGGGATTGCGTAGGACGTGTCGCCGATTCCGTCACCATTGACATCGGTACCATTATAATCATCCCAGTAGTTGCCAGTAGTCGAGGTGTTGAAGGCGTTCCCTCCATCTAAATCCTTTGCATGCACGTCGTTTCCAATGAAATTGTTTCGATACACGAGATTCCCCGTACTTGAAGCTTCTAGGTAAATGCCACGTCCGTTGGTGGTAATGGTGTTTTTCGTGATCGTGGTATTGCTTGAAATAAACAGGTTAATGCCATGTCCGTTGGTGGTAATGGTGTTGCCCGCGACCGTGGTATTGCTCGAAGTATGCAAGAAAATGCCACGTCGAGTTTTAGTTATGGTATTACTCTCGATAGTGTTCTTGCTCGAATGTCCAAGGCTAATGCCCTCTCTGCTGTTGTTGATAATGATGTTATCCGCGACCGTGGTGTTACTCGACTGGAACAGGTGAATACCATCCAAAGTGTTGTCGGTGATAATGTTATTCGTGATCGTGTTATTGGTCGAAGCCCCAAGGTAAATGCCAATCTCGGTGTTGATAATGGTGAAGCCGTTGATCGTGATGTTGCTAGCTGTTACCTTGATATCATCAGTTTCCCCTGTACCGTTGATGACGGTGGCTGAAGCACCTGCAGTTGAGGTAAGGGTGACATGGGCGGTATCCACATGGAGGGGAGACGATTCGATCGTGTGATTGTAGACACCTGGCTTGACCTTGATCGTGTCGTACGTGCTCGCCGTGACCAGATTTTTGAGCACGTAGGTGATGTTGCCCGCTGAATTGGCTTCACTCGTCCCATCACCGTTGGCTCCCGCGTCCACCCAATACGTGGCGGATGATCTCGTAGTGAATGCGGTAACACCGCCATCTCTTTGATTATGTTCGTGGTGCCAGAGGTGTGTTTCGCGTGGTGGGGTTGGATGGTAGAAACTTCCATTAGTGTATTGCTTGCTTTTCTCCAACGTTGACGGAAAATTCCTGTGCTTAGGGGTATATGTTTGTTTCTGCGGGATTGATAAAGGAGAACGAGTTAGTGCGGTGATAAGTAAGTGGAAGAGGAGCAGGCATAAGAGGACGAGTGCAATAATGTTTTCCATGTTCACATGGTTTGTTTTCATGTTTGCTCTCCTTGTTGTAGAGGTATTTTTTTAAAAAAATGGTTGATCGTTTGGTGCAATACCCTCCCTCAGGGTACGGGATACAGGTTCAGTACTAGTAGAACGGTACTCTTGTGTACCTCAAGGAAAGAGGTGTTGGGATTAAGGTATTTAGTTCATGTTTTCATCATATTTTGTAGCTAGTGGGATAGAAAACCTGAAAGGGCTGGACATAAGAGAAACTAATGTCTCCGACATATACCCGCTTGACGGCTTGGAGAACTTGAAAGGCGTTGGTGTTGACTATCATATAATTGGCAAGAACGGGAGGGTGGTGGAGAAGTTGAGGGGCCGGGGGGTTGACGTGTGGTGGGTATAACTTTTGTAAAAATAGTATACATGTTACTACTTCCTCAACCTTTTCCATCGAATCGCCGATTTCTGGGACTATTTCCTCTACCCTCTAGCTTTTGTCCTGCCGAGTTCAAATGCTTTATAATCGGCCAAAGCTTCTTCTGATTTCTTTAAGTAAGTTTCTTACCTTCTCTTTGGGATTTGAAGCATGGTAAATAAATGACTTTTTAAATCTCCCGCCACACTAAGGAAAAGTCATTTATAACCTAATAAAAGCTTGAATCTCATGGTACATCTTTTTTCAGGAGGTTCAAGGAAAGAAGGAGGGAAAAATGTGAGAGAGTTCAATGTGCGAGATGAAACACTAGCTGAAGAAGGACGAAAGAAAATCACGTGGGCAGAAGAACATATGCCAGTCGTGATGAAGGTACGAAAGCGATTCAAGAAAGAAACGCCATTAGAAGGGTTAGTTGTTGGGGGTGCACTTCACGTTACAAAAGAAACAGGAGTGTTAGCCAAAACACTCCAGGTTGGGGGAGCAAAAGTTGCTCTTACTGCGTCTAATCCGTTGAGTACGCAAGATGATGTAGCTGCAGCGTTAGCAAAAGAAGGCATTCACGTGTACGCTTGGCGAGGTGAGACCGAAAAGGAATACTACGAAAACATAAACCACGTGCTGGATCACGCACCAGATATCACCCTTGATGATGGAGCAGACTTGGTCTCAACACTTCATAAAGAACGAGAAGATCAGATTAAACACATAAGAGGGGGAACAGAAGAAACGACTACGGGAGTGGTACGATTAAAAGCAATGGAAAAAGATAACGTACTCAAGTATCCTATCATTGCGGTGAACCATGCTCAAACTAAGTGGCTTTTCGATAACGTATACGGAACGGGACAAAGCGCGTTAGATGGGGTCATAAGGGCTACAAACATCCTAATCGCCGATAAAACAGTAGTTGTTGCAGGGTATGGTCACTGTGGTAAAGGAATAGCAAGGAGAGCACATGGACTCGGCGCAAAAGTTATTGTGACTGAAATAGACCCTGTGAAAGCGCTTAAAGCGTGGATGGATGGCTTTCAAGTTATGCCCATGGCGCATGGCGCAGAGAAAGGCGATCTTTTCATAACAAGCACGGGAAATAAAGACGTGATTCGAAAGGAACACATAAAAAACATGAAAGATGGAGCGATACTAGCGAATGCGGGGCACTTTAACGTCGAAATTAACCTTGATGATTTACGAGAACTTACGACAGAGCGAACCATGGTGAGAGAGAACACGAAGAAGTACCAATTAAAAAACGGGAGAAGCGTGTACCTCCTTGCAGAAGGAAGGTTAGTAAATTTAGCCGCAGCAGAAGGACATCCGAGTGAAGTAATGGATCTCTCTTTTGCCAACCAAGCGTTATCAGTGGAATACATAGCAAATCATGAATTATCAGTGAACGTCCATAAAGTCCCTAAAGAAATCGACGAGAAGGTTGCTAGGCTAAAATTAAAAACATTAGGACTACAAATTGATTCTCTAACCGAAGAACAAAATGAGTATTTAAAGAATTGGAGAGCGGGTACCTAAAAGAGAGCGCAGAAATTTCTAGTATTCATTAGGCATTTTCCAATACAAGTCCTCGTTTACGAAAAGTCTATGATGTGTGCAGAAGACAGCCGATACCATTCCGAGTTTCTTAAGAAGTGAACGGAGAGCTGCCCCCATCCGAATGTACTTCTTAATCGCGGACTTAGCTAGATCGAACTGTTCAATACATTGTTCAACATTCAAGTATGCCCTGCAGATTATCCAAAAGATAGGGAGTTGAAGGTAAAAAAGAAAAAACTTAGGATTTCCGCACTTTCAGGACATAGACGGCAACACCAAAAGCAACCACGGCAACCACTGCGATAGCAGGAATGACCCACAGCCAAGGTATCCCTCCTACATTCGTCTCTACAAAAGAGCTTTCCATAGTCCATCTTATATCCCCACTACCAATGTTTTTAGCTTTCTGCTCTAATTTCATGAGAAGACCGGTTTCCTTATGCCAATATCGTCTACCATTTATCCGAATTTCTCCACAACCAATCGCTTCATAAGTGAGGTAATTCATGGTGAACATCTGTCCCAGGCGCCAACAGTACTTCGTGGTGGTTCCATTAATCCACCAGACACTTTCATTTAGCCCTCCAGCGATGACTGGAAAGTGAAGGGGTCTCTCCTTTATGGAATAGGTAACTGTGTATTGGTGGGAGTGATCGTCTTCGTAAGTTAGCTTCTCCTGGATAGTTACATTAGCGCCCTTAACGTTAGTAACTTCTATCCGCATTGTATCTAGTATCTCGGATTTGTTTGGCTCCATGTAATCAGGTATATTCTCACGTCTGTAATTCCATGTAAGGTCCATTTTCACATACTGACCTTCCCTGCACCCCGGTTCATAGGATACTGAAGCAACTCCGGTGACAAGCGGTTGAAACCCTAAGAGGAAGAGCAGATAGAAAGAGGCTAAATTTTGGGCTTTCACGTAAATCACTAATGGTAGAAAAATTATTACTTTTTTATATTTTGCCTCACGCTCTTTAGAAGAGGGTAATAGATTGCTATGGAGAAAGATGTCCACGAAGTTGAGGTGGAGTGGGATTACCTAAAACTTAGAATGGAACGGAAAGTTGAGCATTCTCTGGTTGTTTTTCCTTAGTCTTGCATTTTTTACTGAATTTTTCGCCGATACCGTTCTCGATGGCTTTACAGTGGATATTACTTCTCGCTCCAACCACTGCTTAATGGACAAAGAAAGAAAGCCGGCGGCGGGATTCGAACCCGCGACAACGGACTTGCTCGCCATTTTACAAGAGATACGAGGCCCGCGCTCTACTCGCTGAGCTACGCCGGCTTCCTTTAATTTTTTGCTTGTAAGAGTGCCACTCACTAGAGTTCTTGTTTTCTATTTTTCTTAATATTCTCGTACAGATCTAATAAACATTTATAAGAGTTAAGGACTGTGGGGCTGATTTGTTTGGGGTTAAGAGAAGAAGCCAACGTGTGGTAATTCACCAAGAATGTAAAAACGGGGGTAACGGTTCTTTCCTCAGAAGTTCCTACAATAGATTTATGTTAGAGAGGTTAAAGGGATTAACACTACATAGATTACCTTTTTCATGCAAGAAAGAGTGTAGCACTCTTTTTTTGAACATAGGTAGTGAAATAGGTGGTAGATCCTTCCGTATCATCACAGACTGAGAACACTACCAATGTTGACTCATTAAATTTAAGCTGATGTTCGTCTATCGAATAATTGTAGAAGTTACTATTTTTCTCCAGTTTTATTTGAGTTTACAGTCCCCAATAATTATGTACAAAGGAAAAATACCTCTCACTCTCTAACTAAGAACACAGCCTCAAGAAATTGTCAAAAAGAAGTCAAAATAAGTACACCTTCACAAATTTGAAGAGACAACTATAGGAAGTGGAATTTATGAAGGGAAAACCTTTAATAATCTTCTTAATTTAATTTGGCATGACCATATCTTTAAAATCTACTGAATTCCCAGAGGGGTTATGTTGGCAAGTACTCGACAGAAGAGACGAAAAAGTTTTAAAACCGCAATAGAGCAAGCAATAGAGCAAGCAACGCCTCGAAACTTTCTAGAGTCTGTTGAAATCCAGATTAAGCTACGGGATATCGACCTTGACCAACCTGAGAATCGCTTCACAACCCGCGTCGTTCTTCCGCACTTCGTAGCAAACAAAGATAACATTGGATTTTTCGCTTCTGATGCCCATCTTACCACGCTTGAAGAAATTCAAGAGGAGCTAGAAGACGAGATAACCATCATTTCCCAAACTAAGTTAAACCGAATTCGCACTAACCCTCGAGATATTAAAAAGCTTGCCAGTAAGATCCGTATTTTCCTTGCTAGCGTCTCCTTAATGGGTGACATTGGGAAGTACTTGGGAAGATACCTCTCACCCCGGAATAAAATGCCAATTCCAGTAGCAATCGATGCAGATTTGAAAGAAGCTATCGAAAGAGCAAAGAGGACTGTCCAGATACGATTGAGAGACAACCCAACAATTTACTGCAAGATTGGACACGAAGGAATGGATACAGAAAATCTCGCAGATAATGCCTTCATGCTTTTACAAGAAATTATAGAGAAGACCCCAAAGAGAGAGGGAAATATTGAAGAGATCAGTTTTAAAACCACTATGGGACCACAGATCGAAGTAGAGTGATTATAATGAGCGTTACATATGAACGAAAAGAACCAATAAAAGAGAAACGTCAACGAGTCCAAGAACTTACTGAGTTCTTCTCGAAGTATGACAGCGTGCTTGTACTCGATATTGAAGGAGTACCCGCAAACATGCTACAAAATGTTAGAGAAAAACTCTGGAAATTGGGAGAACTTCGAATAGTTAAAAATAGGCTCACAAAAATTGCGATAGACCAAGTAAAAGATCAGAAATTTGAAAAGTTGAAGGGATATTTAACCCACATGCGTGGACTCTTTTTCACTAACGAAGACATCTTTAAAGCGGCACGAGCCATCTCCGATATAACAAAGAAGCTACCACCTAAACCTGGAAAAACTTCCCCTAAAGATGTTATTATAGAGAAGGGGGGGACCGGACTAAAAACAGGTCCTGAAATGCGAGATTTACGCGTAGCAGGATTACCTATCCGAATTATTGAAGGAGAAATCTTTATAAAAGAAGACACTACATTGGTCAGCAGAGGAGAGGAGATTTCCCCCCGGGAGGCTAAAGCAATGAATGTACTCGGTATAAAACCGCTAGAAGCTAAAATTAGAGTGGTTGCAGGATTGCAAGACGGTAAACTCATAGAACGAGAATCGTTGATATTATCGCTAAGAGAGTACAAGGAAATGCTCAGTAAAGGCATTACTAAGGCCTTAAACCTCACGATTGAAACGCAATTACCGACAAAAGAGGTCGTCAGTCTTCAATTAAGGAGAGCAATCCACGTTGGTTTCGCCATAGGAGTGAAAGCCAGTATTCCAGCCCCTGAAACACTTGAAAGCATCCTTTCAAGTGCATATAAGTTCGCACAAAGTGTTGAGAAGAAGACATCTCACGCTGGAGAGTGAAAAAAACAGTCTTTACTGAACATATGAGCATCCGAGAGGCCTTCTACATCAACGAGAGTTGACGATTTAAAAATAGGTAGGCCCAAAAGATAGAGACTTTACTCCTTCACTACATTTTTAAAGGAAACTTTCCACTCACTTAAGGAAAAACACGGAGGTTAGGGAGAAAAAATGGTAAACAACATGGCCTATATTTTCGCCGCCCTTCTATTAAACGAGGCTGGAAGGAAACCTGAGGCTACATCAATAACTTCAGTTCTCAAAGCGGCGGGAGTTAATGAAGAAGAATTAAACGATGGATTTGCGCAAGCAATCGAATCTTCCTTAGAAGAAATAGACATAAACTCCATAAAAACTGAAGCACTAGCATTCAAACCAGCAACCGCTCCTGCAGAAGCAGAGGCAGGCAAAGAGGAAAAAATAGAAGAAGAGGAAGAAGAACCAGAAGAAGAGGAAGAAGAAGAAAGTGTTGAAGGACTTTCATCTCTATTCTAGAATCCCAACATGAGGTGATGTTATTGCCCCAACAACTACCACTTAGCAAGTTAAAAGAGGCAATAAATGAAAAAATTAAAGTTAAACTTAAGGATAAAACCGCAATAACAGGTGCTTTGCTTTCTATTGACCAATTTATGAATATTGTACTAGCTGACGCTGTTGAATTAGATGTAGAAGGCAATGAAAAAATCCGATGGGGAGAGGCCCTCATCCGAGGAAACAACATTCTATGGGTGGAACTCTTAGGAAGCTAGGTATTTCACCCAACAGAATGGAAGATAATCCAAAGAACTATGAAGAACGCCCACGACGAGAAAGTACCAGAGAGAAGTAGCAATTTCACAGGAGACTTTTCTCTGAGATCTAATAGATAATAGAACACAAGGAAACAACTTATGACTCCTACTATAGGTAGAAATAAGACTAGGGACGGAAAGGGAAAAACTTGCTCCCAGTCGAATATGAACGCACACACAGCTAGTATCCCGTTCACTATAAATTTCGATAGAGCATAACTCTGAGCTAATTTTTCCTCGTTAATCTTCATTCTTATCCCTTCTTATACCTACAAGGTATACTTAAAAATCAATTCTTGGTGAATTCGTTACTTGCTCTAGGGGTAAAAAATGCAATATCGTATAGCCTCCCTTGATCTCAAAGCCCTTATCCACGAAGTCGTCCCCCTTTTAGAAGGAGCCTTCATCCGAAATATTTATCAAAAAGATAATGCGTTCCTGTTCAAACTTTGGACGCGTAGCGGAATAAAACATTTACTAATTGAAGCAGAAAAACGAGCTAACCTTACCAAAATTATGGAGACAGGAGAAGCCACAGAGTTAGCAAAAGGCTTCAGAAAACACCTTCGAGGGAAAAGACTAAATAAAATAGAGCAGCACAAGTTGGATCGAATTCTTGAACTACAAATTGGTAGGGATTATACCCTCATAGTTGAATTTTTCAGGAGAGGAAACTTGGTTCTTCTTCGGAACGGAAAAATTATTCTCGCCCAAAAACACCAGCACATGCGAGACCGAGATTTATACCCAGGGGTGAGGTACGACTATCCCCCTCAAAGTCCAGCAGACCCTCTCAATCTTGATAATGAGCAGTTTACCTTGAAATTACGAGAACGAAGAGACCTCGTACGAGGTCTCGTTTCATTTTTTGGGCCCAAATATGCCGAAGAAATCTGTTATCGGGCAAGCATAGAGAAAAATTTTCCCTCTGAGAAGTTAAAAGAACATCACGTTGAAAGAATCTTAGCGGTAATCGCGGAAATATCATCAAAGATCATAGAAGAACCTGAACCAAAGATATACTATAGCGAGAACGAAATTCCTAAGCATGTTACTCCTATCCTCTTCTCGTCGTTGAGGAAATTCCCCTCTAAAACCTTTCCAAGTTTTAGCGAAGCTATAGATGAATTTTTTATCAACAGGAAGGAAGGAAGAAGGGACTCTGAAAGTGGTAAGAAAGTAGAAGATGCAAAAGAGAAGTTATTAGCACGAATAGAAGACCAAAAGGAAAAAATAAGTTCCTTCAAGAGACAAGCGTATGAATATAGAGAAAAAGCTAAAACGATATACAATCACCTCAGAGAGCTTACGGTGATCCTTGAGGAAATTAAACGGGCTAAGAAGGAGGAAAACCGTCCATGGGGAGAAATCTCTCAAAAAATAGGAGAACAAGGAGAGAATTATAAAATAGAGGAAATACATCAGGATGGTAATGTCATTGTAAACGTTGACCACGGTTCTCTTACATTACATATAATGGAAGCTCCTCAAGAAAGAGCCGAACGATACTTTAAAAAGGCTAAAAAGATGGAAAAACGCTTCGAAAGAGCTAAAGAAGCGCTTGCTAAATCGAAAAAAGAGTTGCAACAGGTAAAACAAGAGTGGAAAGAGGCTGAAGAAAAGGAGGAGATCGTCGTCAAAAGACCTGAAAGAGAATGGTACGAGTCTTTTCGCTGGTTTGAATCGAGCGATGGACTCCTTGTGGTGGCAGGAAGGAATGCAAAAACAAATGAAAAACTAATAAACCATCACATGGAAAAGGGAGATCTCTTTTTACATGCTGAAACGCATGGCGGTGCTGCAACTATAATAAAAAAAGGCGAAAAAAGGCAAATTCCAAACAATACTATTGAAGAAGCTGCTACCTTTGCTGCTTCGTTCTCTAGCGCGTGGAAAGAAGGTTTCGCGGGAGTTGACGTCTATTACTCTCCAGCAGAGAAAGTTACTACTTCCCCCCCTTCTGGTCAGTACCTCCCAAAAGGAGGTTTTATGATTAAAGAAAAATACTATCTCAAAAATATTGGGCTTAAAACAGCTGTCGGAGTGATTGTTAACGATTTGAGTGCACACTCAATCACTGTAAGAGAAATAGGGGGGCCGCCCAATGTAGTCTCTAAACAAACCGACCTCTTCGTTATTATAAAGCCTGGACGGTATGGCAAGGGAGAAATAGCCAAGAAAGTTAAAGCAAAGTTAAAGTTCAAAGCTAAAAGCAAAAAAGAAAAAAAAGCACTGGACCAACTTAAAAAGGAAAAATTCCTTCGGTTCATCCCTTCTAATTCAAAAATTGAGGCGTAAACCTTCAAAAGGTTAACGCATGCGTTTCGCCTTTCTAATCACCTTCCTAGCTTCAACTCTTCCTTTACTTTAATTAAAGATCACTTCATAATGAAAAATTTAAAGTAGGTCCATAAATTAACTTGAATGATCAAGTGGAGACGGGAGAAGAAATGGACAAAAAGGAACTACTAGTAAAAGAATTTGCCAAAGAAATGAGGACAATTGACAAGGATTCAAAGGTTTCTCTAGCATACAAAATGCTCAAAAAAGGGAAAATTTCACATCTGATTGCCACTGAAAACGGGAAACCTATAGGGATGGTCTCATGGAAGGATTTACTCTGGAACATGTGGGATGAGGCAAGAGAAGGAGAAGCTGCTAACCTCTATGTCTCTAGTATCGCGACTTACAATCTAATTACGATTAATGCAAATGATGGCATCCAAAAGGCAGCAGCAAAAATGATTGAGAAGGATATCTCTAGCCTCCCAGTGACACGTGAAGGGGACATAGTTCACATTCTGACAAAGAAGAGTATACTTGAAAAAATCACCGAATTCCCCAGTGAACGTGTGGGAACTCTCATGACCGAAGATGTATACTCTGCAACAGAAGGCACCAGCATTAACACTGCCATCCATAAAATGAGGGAAAACGATATTTCCATGTTTCCTATCATAGAAAAAGGAAAACTAACTGGTTTCGTGGATATTCATGGTTTGGCTAGAGAAATGATCGAGATCTTCATCAATCCCCCTTATCGACACATCGATTCTGTACTCAAACGTATGACACTAGGAGAAATTATGAAAGGTCCTTTTGGCTTACCTCCAGAGGCATCTATTTATGATTTTGGCAATGAAGTAACAAGAAAGAGAGTGAAAGGTACGCCAGTACTTCTAGAAGGTTCCAGTAAAGTGATTGGAATCCTTTCCGAAACTGATATATGTAAATACATAGCTAATCTTCCCTAAGAGAGAAGACGGGTCCGAGGGGACTCGAACCCCTGACACCTGGCTTTCTCCAGAACATAGGAGGCCAGCGCTCTAATCCACTGAGCTACGGACCCTACTATTTTGTATTTGAGTATCCAACGAGAGAAGTAACTTTATTATCTTTCCTTTTGATTAACTTCTAGCTTCCTCAATTTTTTAAATTTCTATTTTTAATTTACCTAGCTTACAAACTCTACGATTGGGTTTGCTTTTTCTTTGAGTCACTACTCGGAACTGAGCACGAGTAGTTTGAATCAGAAGGAGTACATTAGTTAATAGGTACATCACTACTATACGTCATTTTGACTCCTTAAGAGTCGAGAGACATAATAGTTTGATGACAATGCTCTCCAATTCAGAAGAAAAAAAGCTGTTTCACGGAAAGGATAAACCTTCGATAATCCCTCACACTGTGGAACCTTATGGGAACAACAAGCTTAAACTCTCTTTCGCTGAAGAAACGATCATCTTTAGATCCGAGAAAGATTTGAACGAAATGAAAACGCATTTAATATCTCAATTAGTAGATGGGGAAAAACCATTAAGTGCAGAAATAGAAGGGATATCTTACCAACGACTAATCAAGATCACTTTGATCGACTACGTCGGGGAAAAGATCGGAAAAGGTTGGAGGAAATGGAGGAAAATCCCTCAGAAATACCAGCATTACTTAATAATATGGTGTTATAGCAATAAAAAAAGCCTTGAAAAGGCGAGAAAAGAATACGAAGAGAATGGTATAGTACTTTCTCACGATTTAACAATGGGATTGTTAAAAAGGGAGGACATAACCGAATATACCGAAGAACTTGGTGGTAAAATAGAAAAGACACGGATTAAAAAGAAAGGTTCCTGGTTTACTGATTTGAAAGAGAGGTTTAAGTGGGATAGTAACAAAATAGAGAGAGTTAAACAACTTTATAACATTCCAGTTTCCCATATTCTAAAATTTGAAAAAAAGGAGGAGGTAGGGGTCTTAGTATTACTGGGAAAGAATATCGGTATCTTGATAGCACCCGTAAAGGACTAAAACTTATTGAATTAAACTAAGACGTTAATGGGCCTGGCCAGATTTGAACTGGCGAACCTCACGGTTATCAGCCGTGCGCTCTAACCGACTGAGCTACAGGCCCTTCACTTTTCCAAGCATAAAGCTATTTTAAAGTTACTTTTTATGTGTAACTACAAAAGGTTCTAGCTAGTTTCTCCTAAGAGTTTTCTTAAATTTTAAAAGCATCTATCGAAAGGTAATGTAGTAAAATTATGAAGAACTTATGTGGAAAGGAATTACCTAGCAAACGCGCGGTTAGTCCAGTTGGTAGGACGTCAGCTTGCCAAGCTGAAGGTCGCGGGTTCAAATCCCGCACCGCGCAACGAATTTTTTTCTTTTCCTAAGTTCTGCATAAAAGCTTTTATTATTTCTTACCCCCCTCCTTCTCATTTAAGTTAGGTCTTCCTTGATTCAAGATCTCCTCGGGAGGGTCCCAATGGATGAAGAGAAGAAATGTCCCCGCTGTGACTCTACTAATATCATAAATTCCTCTGCTTATAAAGTATGCGCAAACTGCGGGTTAGTCTTAGAAGACTCTCCAGTGAGTGGAGAAAAGGAATGGCGAGCTTTCGATATTGACCAAGTACAAGAAAAAAGCAGATCATCGACCACTAAGAGATTGGAGAGGGAATATGCCCAGGTGTGGGATGAAGAAAAAGGGCATAGGGCAATAATAAACTTTTCCAAGGGAAAAAAGCTACGGGAAATTAGAGATGAAGTAAAAAGAATCGCCGACAAACTGAAACTCTCGAGAGACATCCGGAGAACTGCTAAACAACTCATCTCGGAATATCTAGGTAAGAAAAATATTCGATCTAAGAAGATGCCCGCGATAGTTAGCGCAGCACTTTACATTTCTGCAAGAGAAACTGGTCGCCCGAAGCCAATTGACCAATTCGTCAAAAAAACGAATATTGAAAAACAAGAAATCTCTAAGGGATACAGGAGAATACGAGAAGTCCTCACCTTAAAGGTTGATCCCCCTAAACCCGAAAGTTACGCCGTAAGTTTCGCGCAAGACCTCTCCCTTTCTGGACGTTGCATTGAATGGACTCAACGAATAATTAAAAAGGCCAGAGAAAGAAGATTGGTTCTCGGAAAAGATCCTTCGGGTCTTGCGGCAGCTGCTATATACCTTGCCTCTATCATCACCAATGAAGAAAGAGACCATAAAGAAATTGCTGAAACAGCCGCCATAACGGATATAATGGTTATTTCGAGATATAGAGAATTAAAAAACGAATTAAGTGACTTTATAGAACAGGGAGGAGTAACAATCAACGTCTGACGCCTTTTTCCCCTATATGTCTCCACTACAAAAGTTACCTGAGTAAAAAAGAGACGGGTCCAGTGGGAAGAGATGCTCGTAATCAAAACTTCACGAAATCCTCCTCTTACTGAGTTACTACCCATGCGGGAGCGGAATTAGAGGGAACGGACCTAAAAAAGAGGAGAGAGGTCATTTCTGGAATCGTCTGATTTTCCTCCACTGTTCTGCTATTTGTTCCTTCAGTAACGTTATTTGCTTTTGACTAGCCTTACGGAACCTGCCTTGGATTTTAATAAACTTCTCTAGCGGATCCCTCTTCTCTGGATCAATGTACTTCTTAGAATGAGGCGAAAGCTTAAATTTAAGCTCACCATCAGGCCTCTCTGCCTCCCAAAGAGGCCAAAATCCAGTTTTATTTGCTAATTTTGCTACCTCTATGATTTTTGACTCTTCTATTCGCCATCCTGGGGGACAAGGCGAGAGAATATGAATATATCGGAAACCGTGAATACTCTTCGCCTTCTTCACTTTCTCATACAAATCCATGGGAAACGCAGGATTCACTGTTGCTACATACGGTACATCATGTTCTAAAAGAATGAAAGGTGCCATTTTCTTTCTTTGTGCTTTTCCAGTATAAGTGGTAGTTGTGACAGCACCTGGGGGTGTAGATCCAGAACGTTGAATCCCTGTGTTCATGTAAGCTTCATTATCATAGCAGAAAACGATAATATCTTCATTTCTCTCTGCTGCACCGCTAACAGAGGCAAACCCAATATCCACGATCCCCCCATCACCCCCCCATACTACCACTTCTGTCTCTTCATTTCCTCTGGCTTTTAATCCTCTTTTCAGGCCAGAAGCAACGGCAGCTGCAGATGCAAAGGCTGTGTTAAAGATGTGAAAGTCGTAGGCAGAGTATGGCCAAATTGCTTGATACACACTGCTACAACTGGCAGGGACCACGAAAACTACGTTTTTACCTAACGCTTTAGTAACATAACGCAACCCAATGACAGAAGCACAGCCAGGACAGGCGGTATGGCCTTGAAGTAAGTGCGATTTCTTTTCTATTATATCATCTAACGTGGATTTATTCATTCATGTCACCTCACATATTATCCTTCGCGAATTGTTTTAATTCGTCAATAGTTATGTCTTTTCCCCCCAGACCAGTTATTTTACCAACGACAGGTGTATTGATCCCTTGCTCGTGGAGAGTAGCCCTAATCTCACCGGTTAAAATACCACCCCACCCTACTGAAAGATCTCTATCGATTACTAGGGCCTTGGATAAAGAATCTGCTATGTTAGAAATCTCCCGCTTCGGAAAAGGCCGAGTCACCCTAACATTAACTGCTCCAGCCTTTATTCCTTCTTCACGGAGTTCTTCCACGGCAGCCTCTGCTTCCTCTGCAATAGCACCTAACGCAAAAAACGCGAAATCAGCATCGTCAAGTTTATACCGTTTCACTAAGCCTCCATGCCAGCGTCCGAATTCTTCTCTGAATTCTTCTGCGACATCTGGGATCACTTGCTTGGCATTATTCATTGCAGTTTCCATAGACTCTCTAAATTGTGGATAATCCTCGGGCATCGCAATGTTTCCATAGGTAATAGGCTCTGATTCCTCAGGATTCATAATGTAGGGCTGGGTAGTGTATGCAGGGAGAAAAGCATCAACGTCCTTTTGATCCGGGATCTCAACGGGCATACTCACATGGGACAAAGTCATTGCTTCCTGTTGCACCATAACAGGGAGAATGATATCTTCATGTTCAGCGATTTTGTACGCTTGAATCATAGTGTCTAGAACATCTTGATTGTTTTCAGCCCAAATCGTAATCCAACCTTGATCTCGAGCAGAAAGGACATCAAGGTGGTCAGACCAAATGTTCCAAGGTGGTCCAAGTGCTCGCGTGACCATTGCAGCTACTATTGGCATTCTAGAGCCAGCTGCCCACGAGATCATCTCAAACATATAGTAAAGACCTTGGCTTGAGGTAGCAGTAAAAGTCCTTGCCCCAGCCAAACTTCCACCTAAGGTAGCAGCCATTGCACTATGCTCAGATTCGACGAGAATGAATTCTGAATCCATCATTTCCTTCTGTATCCATTCAGCAAGCTGTTCTACAATAACTGTTTGAGGTGTAATCGGGTAAGCAGCGACTACTCTGGGTTTAGCTAAGCGGGCACCCCACGCTGCTGCCTCATCACCAGTAATGACTTCCCTTGTCACTCTTCTTCCCCCTTCTCTCTTGCTTCTTTTACCATTTCAATCGCATCGACTGGACATTCATTTGCACATACTCCACAGCCAGTGCACCAGTCATAGTTGATAGTAGGAACGGAGTTTTTGCCTTCAGTTTCTATCGCTTGTTCAGGGCAATACATAAAACACCTTTGACATTTTATGCACTTTTCTTCGTCTAGAATGGGTCGGAACACTCGCCAAAGTCCTTTCTTGCCTCTTGGTCCAACTTTTGGCTTAGATAACGGAAGCACAAGACTCTCTTTCTTACTTTGCATTATTTTCCTCATACACAATATTTGTCTTTTCATATCCCATTCTGGCTCCCTTGGCATTTAACTCGCCAACTTTACCAGGCCATCGTTCCTTTATAGCTGTTTCAACCGACGTTATCTTTGGGTACCCCATTGCTTTTGAGAACGCCCCAAGCATAATAGTATTCGTAACGTATAATCCTGCAACTGTCAGATCTAATTCGATGGCGATTTGAGTGGCATCAACTCTAGCGATTTTACCAGCAATGTTAGAAAACTGTCTCAGCTCTTCATCATTTTCACTATTAACAATTAAGGTACCGCCTTCTTTTAGATGATCCTGTATTTGATCCTCAGTGAGCAACACTGGATCAAGAATCATAAGGACGTCAGTTTTGCTTGGGTAGGAATGCTTTTTAATTTTACTATCAGAAACGCGGTTAAAAGCAAAGACAGGGGATCCACGTCTTTCAGCAGTGAAGAAGACAATTGACTGAGCTTCAATTTCTTCTTTAAGGGCTGAAGAAGCTAAAAGACGAGTGCCTGTTACGCCTCCTTGTCCCCCTCGACCAAGCCACGTAATCTCTTGCAACATCAATATCCCTAGTCATAGCCTTAATAAAGAAACGGGGAGTGGGGATATTTCAATTTTTTGATTATATTAAGTAAGAATGTCCACTCCCTCCTCCGTTACGAGGATGGTACATTCAGCTTGAGCCACAGTAACCTCCTCTTGTTCTCTTAACACAGGATATGAGACGAGTACTCCCCTTCTCTTTAATAATGAAACCCCTATTTTTGTGGTATCTCTTCCCAGTTCAGGGTATAGCCATCTCGGAGTAAAAGGAAGTTCATGACGATTTTGCCGTAGAAAATAGAGGACTTTCCTGGCATCTTTAAGTCTCAATCGTATTCTTTCAGGTAAGTCGGACGCAAGGCTATAAATTCTCACTTCTTCACTGGATCTCGCAAAACCTTGACCATCCGTAACGAAAACTTCGACCCCATAAACTTCCCCCGTCTCTGCCTTCACTCGCTCTGCTCCACTAGTTACAGGAATATCCTTATCACCATGGAGCTTGTACCTCTCTATGAGATGCCCTGTGAGATTTTCAACAACGTTAAACCCTTGTTCTTCAACGTACGATTCCACCGTCTCCCCAAACTTAGCAAGGTTAGTCCCATCTTCAATTTGCGTTAATCCTCGTTCTAGAGCTTCCTTTGCCACGTTTATTAACTGTTTTTTCTGTTGTTCCTCTCCAAAGTAGAAACTCACTGCGGTATCGGACGAAAAGCCATCGATATTCGCCCCAAAATCAATTTTAATTATCTCATCCTCTGGAACCTTTTGCTTCCCCTCTTCGGGAGTGTAATGGGCAGCGATATTCCCCACGCAGATGTTCGGGGGAAAGGCAGGTTCGGCTCCTTTCTCTCGTATCTTACTTTCAAGCCACTCTGCTACCTCCAGCAAAGTTTTACCTGGTGTTACAATCTCAGGTAGGCTTTCTTTTATCGGTCTAGTGAGTTTACCTGCTTTCTTAAACTTATCTTCCCGTTCTTTCCCTTTTATCTTTTTTACCTGCTTTTCCTCACTCATTTTCATTCTTTAGAGTAATTTTCATCTATCATATTGAGCAGATTTTTTAAACAGAAAGGAAAAAGGATTAAACTTAAAAAATGTTTTTAGTAAGTTAGATTTGAGTCCCTCTAAACCGAAAGCTAAGACTCTTCCCGGGTTCCCGAGTACTAGGCTGGGAGACCGCCTGGGAAACGGGCCTGCTGCCCCTTCGGGAGCGGCCATAGGGGAGAGGGCTCGCCCGAACCCATTTCGAACTCGGAAATTTAGGGGGACTCCGTCCCTCTACCTTTCTACTGTGTTATGTGATAGATCTGAGGAACGTGCCTCCCAGTGATCTAGACCCGCTAGTCAGTTCCCACGCTCGTGATAGATTAATCTAACCCTCACTTGTCAGGTTGAATTTTATCCACTCACTTGCCCCTTCTCCTCTCTCTTTTGGCAAAATACAACAAAATAGGTAGTTTCTATGGTCTTTTGGGTTTTGCTTCGTTTCCTTTTCTACAAAACTTTACCGAAATGCAAGATCCATATTTCTTTACAGTAACGCTCACGTGAATAAATCTGACAGTCGTTCCTCCTGTTGCTTCTTCATATCTTTAGCCATCTCTTTTCTTTGCTCCTTGGCAACTCTACTAAGCAAAATTTCCTCTTCGACGCCTTCAAAATCTAAGTTTAGGCTGAAAAAGTCAGAAATCTTCTTTGCAAGACGAAGTGCACTCTTTCTGTCAGTTGAATCTTTCTCTGCTGGGGAAAACAAAGCAAGTGCGGGTATATCCAGATGAAAAGCGTAAGAAAGAATGAGAGCCACTCCACCGCTTATTAAAATACCTTGGGGAGCGCGAGGGACATTCATTCGAGAAAGAAATGGGGGTTCCATATTTGAAACACCGACGATAGGCAAGGGATCCTGCTTATAAACTTGCTTTGCTATTCTCTGGTCTAGTCCTCCTAAAAGGAGGAACCCTCTTGCTTTTTGATTCTTTGCTTCTTCAGTAAGTGTTTCAGCCAACCGTGCCTGTTCTTTTAGCAAGGGAGGAAATCGCACATTCATAAGAACTAGATTGCCAACTTCAAAAAATTCATAAGGGTTGCCTATTCCCTTTTCAATAATTTCTACGAAGGGTGGTTGTGAGTGAGAGAGTGCTTGTCCTATTCTTTCAGCATCCCCTTGCCGTTCAGCACTTTTTAAAAGATAACGTAGTGATAAGCGACCAACTTCTCCTACTCCTTTGAATCCAGTGCAAATGATCTTTTCTTCAATCGATTTTTGAAGGGAAACTCGAATTTCCATTGCACACACTCATGATGTTGGTTTTTAATCTTTTTATTTCGTTAGGGTTGAGTTTGAAATTTAAAACCCTTATCCTCAAACTTAGGGCACAGTCGATGTACTTCATTAAAACAGGTAGATGTAGAACCATTTCCACCATAAATAATTTGTAATTATCCTGGAACTTCTTGAAGTCTATTGAATTTCCGATCTAGTAACGTCAACCAGAAAGTTAGAGCCTCTATTAATGGGAAACCTAAAGAATGTGAAAAATTTGGCTTTAACAGTACAAAACCTTGGGGTGACTATAGTCGTAACCATATCATAACTAGCTACATGGTAAGTACCACCAAACGCTATACCTTAATTTTTTCGCATCAAATCTGAAGAGAGGATGAATTCGCTACTGAAGTCAAAGTAGGCCTCTTGGGACATCTGCACAAAAAGATCGGCAAATACCTCTGTTAGGGAGGTTCCTCCCGATTAACCACAGAAGACCATAACCTCCTACCTTGTTCACCAAAAAATTTAAAAAGGGATAAGTAGTGATCCCTCAATCAGATAAAAATTCCCACAAGGGGGTTAAAATGTCTTCTGGAAAAGGTGGTCCACCAATTTTAGTTTTAGAAGAAGGAACAAAACGTTCAAAAGGAAAGGAAGCATTAGAGCAAAATATAGAGGCTGCAACCCTTCTCAGTGACATTGTAAAAACTAGTCTCGGTCCAAAAGGCTTGGATAAACTGTTGCTCGATCCTTTTGGAGATATTACCATAACAAATGATGGAGCAACCATACTAGGCGAAACAGATATTATACATCCAGCAGCAAAGTTTGTCAGTAAAATAGCGGAAACCCAAGATCAGGAAGTAGGAGATGGTACCACTACAAGTGTGATAATTGCTGGAGAACTTCTTAAAGAGGCACGACATCTTCTAAACAATGGGATTCATCCAGTAATTATTATCGAAGGGTACCTTAAAGCTTTAAAGAAAAGTAAAGAGATCTTAGAGGAAAAAGCTGAAACTGTTGACATAGACAATACGACGAAGGTAAAAGAAGTAACCAGGACTGCGATTGCTACTAAAGTTCTATCAGATGTTGCTGAAACATTTTTAGATGAAGGAATGAAAGCGGTACAAAAAGTAATGCAGAGAGAAAACGGCGAGATCCACGTACCACTCGATAACATAAAAATCGAAAAAGTGAAAGGCAAGGGCTTAGAGGACTCGAGAGTACTTGATGGTATCGTTATTGATAAATCGATCGTCCATCATGGTATGCCACGTAAAAAAGAGAACGCAAAAATCGCTCTTATTTCATTTCCTCTAGAAGTTGAGAGCCCAGAAAGCGCAGATGTAAACATCACGATGACAGAATCCAACGTAGATCAAATTTTAGACTGGGAGCGGGAGCAACTAGAAGAAATGGCCAACGATATAATTGAGGCTGGTGCCGATGTCGTCCTATGTCAGAAGGGAATTGATGATTTAGTTCAACACTACCTTGCAAAGAGAGGTATAATAGCCGTACGGCGGGTTAAAAAGAGTGACATGGAGAAAATTGCTAAGGCTACTGGCGGTAAACTCATTATGAATGACGAATTTTTGACTTCCAAGTACTTAGGAGAAGCAGGAATTGTTGAAGAAAGAAAAATCGGTGACGAAACCCTCATTTTCATTGAGAAATGTAAACATCCAGAAGCAGTGACTATCCTCCTTCGAGGCAGTACAGAAATGCTTTTAGATGAAGCAGAAAGAGCAGTTAAGGACTTACTTCATACATATAAGAACTTGTATACTGTTAAAGAAGGAAAAAAGCCTAAAATACTTTACGGAGGAGGAGCTGCTGAAGGAGTGCTGGCTCACGGATTGAATAAGTGGGCCGAAAAAGAGATCCTTGGTAAAGAGAGAAAAGTGATCAAAGCCTTTGCAGAGGCAATCAGGCAAATTCCGGAAACATTAATTGCCAGTACCGGCCTTGATGTAGTTGATAAAATGGGAGAACTTGAGAACTATCACTCTAAAGGCAAAGAATCTTATGGCATAGACTGCCATAAGAGTAAGATCACTGACATGGCTGAAAGTGGTATCTATGACATTCTTAATGTGAAAAAATCAGCTTTAGATGCTGCCACAGAAGCTGCAACAATGATATTGAGAATTGACGATGTTTTAAGTGCAAAAGAGGCTTTTGAAGGAGAAGAAGAGTAACAGTAGCTTACTCTCATTTTCCTAACTTTTTATGAACCCCTCCCTCTAGAACTGCTCTCTAGAAACCGAGAAGTCCTATTAACTTTCTAGTCAGGAGGAAGATACATGAAGATACGAAAGGAGGAAGCTTTAACTCTCCAAGAACTCCTCTATTGGCTTGAAAAGAGAAAAGGCGGGCAAAAGTGGTGGGCAACCAGCGATCAGCGAGATCTAGCTACCTATGCGGAACAATACTCTAAACTAAGTGAAGAAAGAAGTAAGAAATTCTTACGGATGCTCACGGAAGATGTAGGGCTTCCAAGAGAGATCGCTGTACAGATTGTTAGGATCATCCCTTTAGTCATTGACGAGGTAGATCCGTTTATCCAGCAATTAAAAGAGGACAGAGAGTGGACTAGAGAGGAACTCCAAGAAAAAACTAAACAAATACTCCAAGCTACAAGAGAGGTATGGAAAGAAAAGAGCTCGCCGTAGGGGTAACTTCCTCAAAGTCGTCAAGTTTATGAGTAATTTTTAAATCCCAAGGAGGGATTATGAGTATCTAACCAACTTGGCTGATTCATTCGTTAACTGTCTCGGGAGTAGAGAATAACCCGTGGGTCGAGAAGAGATCTATCAGCACATCTTTTGCGATGTGAAGTTTCATGCTCATCTTAGTTAACGTTTTATCCTTACCTATCTTTTCTTTCATTGTCTCTATATAGTCTCTAGCCCATTTCTCGTTTATCACCAACGTATTGATCGGCAAGAACAAAGTGTGGGTGTCAAGCCCAGTGTAGGTGAATCTCAGGTTCTCACTTACCTTTTTTTTCTTTTCTTCTCCCATCTTGACTTGAAGCTTGAGTTCTACCTTTTTTTCACTTTCAGGTGGTATAGTAAAGGGTTTTGCATCAACTTTTATTTCATCATTCCCTCCGAAGCTTGCTTGTATCCNNTTACCACCTCTTCACTTCGTTCAATGTGAAGGACACCGTCCTTCAAGGGAATAGTTCCCGTAATGGGGGAGGAGACCCAAAAACCAGAGGCTTCCATTCCTCGCTTGTACCTCAAAAATCTCAGATCTGATTGAGAGAAAATGTTAGCACTCTTTAATACTGCGAAATCCTCATCAGTTATCCACACATGGGAGTTACTTTTAATTGTTCTTTTGTGAGCTATTTGAATAGGAAAGGTAGAACCTTCCTCAATACTAATATAGCCGCTT
>JABAHQ010001974.1_pt1 | contig 69963 bp, 67 predicted proteins | sample 7062091 | NCBI WGS metagenome assembly JABAHQ01 (sample SAMN14534359, study PRJNA622989) | marine sediment metagenome | biome: marine biome [ENVO:00000428]; feature: marine pelagic biome [ENVO:01000023]; material: deep marine sediment [ENVO:00002113] | place: India: Gulf of Kutch | collected...
TAAGGTTGAATATAACAACCTTAATCGGCAGATCTTACACTGGGAAAAGGACGTGGGACGACCAAAGGTTCGATCAGCTAAAGAGAAACTTGAAAAAATTAACAACGATATCACCGTAGAAGAGAAAAAAATGCTCCTCACTTCAGAAAATGTGGCAGATCTGTTACAAGGTTCAGACATCGTGCTGGATGCATTGGATAATTTCAAAACACGATTTATAGTAAATCAGTTTTGTGTAAATCATGAAATTCCTTTCATTCACGCCGCAGTGTACGGGCTTGAAGGAAGACTTACCACTGTAATTCCGACCAAAGGACCATGTCTACGATGTTTAATCCCCGAAAATCCACCAGAAAAGAAAAAATTTCCAATATTAGGGGCTACTGCAGGAGCCATAGCTTCTTTGGAAGTCATTGAAGCGGTAAAAGTCATTTGTGATCTGGGCACTCCCTTAGTTAATCGTATGTTGTTCTTCGACGGGCAGAATTCGTGCTTCCATGTAGTCCAAGTGAAAAAAGATCCTGAGTGGCCAGTTTGTGGAACTTCGGGTACGGAATAATGAAAGTCAGTCATTTGCGTCATTAAAAGGGAGAATAGAACATAAGAGTGAGAAGGAACTGTATTAAGTCTGTGAAAGGAAGAGTTCTGGTTTTTTCTTTCTCTTTTTCATAAGTAATCCAATTACCAACGCAAGTAACAATAGTATAGAAAGAACCAGAAAGACATCTTGTAGAGAAAGGGGGTAAACCTTAGTTATTCTGATTACTGCTGAGTATTCTACAGGATACGGAAGCTCTTCAAAGGTTAAAAGAACTTTGTATGTGAAATTTCCCTCTTTTTGAGGTTTAATCGCCCATGATACCGTCCATGAACTGTTAGGCTGCAGATTATCTCTCTGTTGGGTAATAGATTCCTCTACAAGTTCGATGTGTTGTGGAAGATCTAAGTTAACTTGAAGGTTGGTAAATGTCTGATTGCTCAAATTGACTATGGTGGTATTTAATTCGAAAGGGGAATCCTGCAATCGCTCCTGCAAGGAGACAAGGTTTACACTCACAGGGAACGGAAGAAGTGGAGTGTTAGATGCTAAAGCGATTTCTTCCATGTCTTCGAAGGGAACACTTTTAAACTCTTCACTTAACCTATAAAGATCTTCTTTAACCGCTGTAAATGTAATCTTTTCGATATTGTCTAGTGTGGAATTGGAAGATGCAACTACATTACCATCGGAGTCTTCTAAGTGCAGGTCTAACTCGCTTAATGGATAAAAGGTACTCTCTTCTGCATGGTACTTTTCTAGCCTGCGGTTCCAAACAAGGGTGGCCGTAAACTGATCACCTTCTTCTAGCTTGACATGGTATTTCTTCTCGTTCGTAGCATCAAGTTTAAGAAGGTAGTTTCTACTTTGCCAAGCTTTCTCGAGATTAATGTAGCCAAATCCTTGTTTACTTTTTGGTTCGTCCATCTCTCCTGCGGAATTTACTAATAACGCTTTAAAAGGTAGATTTTGATGGGTAAAATTGTAATTGATCGCGATATATGGAAGAATAACGGCGGCAGCGCCAGCAACCATGGGAGTAGCCATACTCGTTCCACTCCTCGTTGCCCAATCGGCTCCTTGTGCATACCCCGCGCTTGCACTCGTTATGTACGTTCCCGGAGCTACAAGGTCGGGTTTGACCCTTCCATCAACCGTCAGACCTTTAGAACTGTACGAAGGAACATAATCATTGCCACGATTGGCATCTCCGTTGTCATACGTAGCACCCACGGTGATAGCGTTGTAGGCATCTCCAGGGGGATTGATCGTTTCAAATCCCTTGTCCCCCTCATTGCCAGCTGCAGTACACCATACAATGTTATAGTACTCGGTGAAAGCATCCACAAATTTCGTGAGGGGAGACTCTCCATCAGCAGGTTCTTCATCGTAAGGAACACCAAGACTCGTGGAGATGACTTCGGCTGTATCTGGAAGTTCACTGATGCTCCATTCAGCTGCTTTCATAAGCGTGCTAACACTACCTTCTCCTTCCTTATTCATGCATTTTCCGTTGAGTAGGTTTGCACCGAAACCGATGCCGCGATACCTCTCGTTCGCACTTGCGACGATTCCAGCCACGTGCGTTCCATGACCATGCAGATCTAACGGTGATTCCCCCTCTACGAAACTCTTGTTGGCAACTACTTTCCCTATGAGGGCTGGGTGAGACGCGTTTATGCCCGTATCTAAGATCGCCACTTCTACGGACCCTTCGTCAGCGTACTTCGATCCGGTATACCCCTTCTCCCACCATGTGGAAGAGCTAATAGTGGAAGCCGCATCCGCTAGGTGCACATTTATTTTCTGGTCTGCGTAGATTCCGCGAATGAAGGGTATGTTTCTGAGGTTCTCTAGCTTGTGTACCTTAATTTCAGCGGCTATGTAACTTGTTGTAATGATATCACCTATAATTACCCCCCCTAGCTTTCTAACCTGGCGTTTTACGTTTTCCCTAACCGTCCTAGAGGCGTCTCGTAGATAGTTGTAGACCTCCCTGCGCATTTCATTCGTTACTTTCTCATACTTTGTCCAGGGATTATCCAATAAACGTTGTCCTTTTAACTTTTGTACATTTTCTTGCCATTTTTTATGCATTTCTGAAATTCTTAATCGCTTTCCAAGATTAAGCGATAAGAGTAGCCGTGCATTCATGTTACTGTTGGAAGGTGTATCTAGCAGAATTTGTATGGTGTCACCCAGTGTAGGTTTTTCGTTCCTATTTGAAGGAAGAAGTGGTGTTTCTTGATTTAGCGAATTTGAATCCTCGTAGCCTTCAATGTCAATGTCTTTAGTGTATCCTTTCATTTTCAGCACTGGAATGAAGAGCGATGGGAGCGTTAACGAATGGGTAATTAAAATTATGAAGATTCCTATTGCGTGAGCGTTGCGAGAATACCCCTTCCCAATTAGCAAGTTGAAAGTCTCCCTCCTTAAGTTTTTGGTAAAAGTACTTTTTGCTAAGTGTTTCTCTATTCCATATGTTTTTTTAAACTGTTACCCTAAGTTGTCTCTCAGAAATACAAACATGGGTGCTTCCGTTATGTCCAATCAGTATTCTTGGGTTCATCGTTACATTCACCGTCCTTCAGAAGGAAAAGGTTTCTTTTTACCACCCTAATACTTAAGAACTGCATTGTCCAACCTATAGATTTAAAAGGCAAAAAGGAGTTAGTTCGCAAAGAGTTTTAAATTTCCTTCTTGTGCGAGAGTTTGGAAGGGGCCCCAATGGTTAGTTGTGAGGAGTGTGTACACTACAGATCACCCAACGAATCGCTTGAAAATTCGTACCTAGGAGAAAAGGTCCCCTATTGTGAAAAGCTACACATTAAAAATTTGCGCCCCAATCGTGCCATGGATTGCCTATTTTTTACTACAGAGGAAATAGATGAAATAGAAATAGAAAAAAAAAAAAACGAAAAGAAATTATTAAGCTATCCAAAGGAGAAATTGCAGAGAAATATGGTTTAAGCAAAAGCTATGCTTCTGTGGTACTATCAGCCTTAAAGCCAGAACGGTTTGAAATTCTAAAGAAGGATCTCTCCCTCTCCCAAGTGGGGGACCAGCCGGGGATCAGTAAAAGTACTGTTAGAGCGTACCTTTCTGCCTTAAAACAAGTGGGAATAATAGAAGATTAGGCGATCCTTCTCCTTCTCTTTGTTATCTGTGTGAACCAATGATAACTTCGTAATCCTACGTTGGAAGGGTTTACTGTAGGAATGAACTTGGGAAGAGATGCTTTTGTCCTGGAGGAGGGAGTAGAAATTGAAATTGCTGAGAATTTGTACATATGTGGAGACTTAACGATTCAATGGAGAAAGGAAACGATAGCAGGTGAATTACAACTTTTCCTTCATATGTTGGCTAAATCCTTCCTTTAGAGAAGGACTTCGGTAAAGATTAAAAAGAAGATAGGTTCTATGCAAGGGAGGGTCTCTCGTTGAAAACAATAGTTGGAGTATTTGGAGATTCCAAAGCTGATAAAAAAGAAGCCAGATTCGCAGAAGAGCTAGGAAGGGAAATCGCAAAACGGGGGTATGTTCTCCTCACAGGAGCGAGAGGGGGTATTATGAAAGCAGCAGCAAAAGGTGCAAAGAGAGAACAAGGCCTAACATTGGGCATTTTACCAGATGCATGTAAGACTAAAGCTAATAGGTTTACAGACATCGTAATTCCAACGGGTATGGGATCCACAAGAAATGCTCTTAACGCACGAACAGCAGACTACGTAATCGTTTTAGGGGGCAAGAGTGGAACCCTTAGTGAAATTGCCTTTTCTTGGCTATATGGTAAACCAATTTTCGCCGTGACTGGATTCGGTGGATGGGCAGAGAAATTGGCTTCCCAACAAATTGACAACCGTCGCGGAGACTGTATCGTTGCAGTTAAGTCTCCTAAAGAGGCATTAGATATGATAGATGAACAGGAAGAAGCGAAAGAAACGTAGCGTATTACGTGTGAACAGTTATTCAAGGAAAAAAGCGTAAATTCCGGGTTTCTTAATTTTAGGCTCGATTTCCTCGGTAATTTGTGCCTTTTCTGGGTCGAGACAAAGAATGAGGTTAGTGAACTTATTTGTGAACCGTGTTGACCCACAATATGGGCACTTCAACTTCTGTTCATTTGCCTCTTTTTTTTGCCTCTTTAATTGACTTTTTTGAAAGACTCTTCGGCACTCCAGGCACGCTAGGTAGCTTCCTGATTTTTGAATCATCACCATCACCAAGTTCTAATTGCCTTATTGTACCTCATAACTACTTTTAAATTTCCTCACTAGTAGAAAGGTTACGGAAGGGGATGTACATGTACAAGACGCCTCGAGGATTTAGAGATCTTGGACCAAGAGAAACACTCGTCATGGAAGGTATTATGGATACAATGCTGAGAATTTTTAAAAAATACGGATTTGATCCCATTGAAACACCGGTCTTGGAAAAATGGGAGACTCTGCAAGGCAAGCAAGGAACAGAAGAGAAGCTTATATTTAAGTTCACTGATGAACTCTCTGGGAGAGAGTATGCTCTACGGTATGACCTTACAGTTCCACTAGCACGGTTCTTCTCCAACAGTAGTTACCCCCTCCCCTTCAAGCGGTACCAAGTGGGCAGATCGTGGAGGCATGATAGACCCCAAAAAGGACGATTTAGGGAATTTAGACAAGCAGATGTAGACATAGTGGGGTCTCCTTATCCAGAAGCTGATGCAGAAATTATCACTATTGTCCAAGAGGTAATGGAGTGTCTAGGATTCAGAAACTACGAGATTCTCCTCAATGAACGACGGATATTAGGGGGGATCTTTAAGGAGGAGTTTGGGATAGATGATCCCCTCCCCTTATATCGAATTATCGACGAAAAGGAAAAGAGAGGGATCGAGAAAGTGAGGGAGAACCTTTATAAACACATTGACGATGAGCAAGAGGTTCAAAGCATCGTTGAGCTTCTCTCTCAAGAGCGAGACAATCCTTTTGAACTGCTTGAGTGGATAGAAGAGCGATACTCCGGAAAAATATGCAACGAGGGCGTGAGTCACCTTAAACGTATTTTTGAACTGGTCGGAGGAAACAACCATGTATTCTTTAGGTTAGATCTAGTTCGAGGTTTGGACTACTACACTGGCCCTGTGTGGGAAGTGAAACTCGAAGATGCTGAGGAGGTGGGATCAGTCGCAGCAGGAGGTCGTTACGATAATCTCTTGGCCGTTTATGGTAGGGAGGCAAAAGCCACTGGCGGATCTTTTGGAATTGATAGACTTATTGAAGCAGGTGTCGACCTTGGGATTTTTGATGTGGAGAGAGAAACTGAAACAGAAGTGTACATCGTATCCTTTGGGGAGAAATTGTACGATACGAGTTGGAAGCTCGCTTCGCGCTTAAGAAAGGCAGGATTTACTGTGCAGACTGATCTCCGAAGACGCTCAATTGGTTCACAGCTTGATTACACTAAAAGCAAAGGCATTCCTGTTGTGTTGTTTTTAGGACCTAAAGAACTCAAAAAAGGGATTGTCACGATATACATGGAGAAGACGGATCAAAGACTCGAAATTGAACGGGATAAAATCGAAAGTAAGCTTGAGGAGATACTTCATGGGTAGAATGGAGAGATATTATGAAGTTGGAGGCAAAATGTCTATTTCTGAGGTAAGACAGGTTGCTCTAGGAAAGAGCAAGTTACGACTTTCAGAAACAGCCATTCAACGTGTAAAAAACGCTAGAAAAGCCTTAGAAACTATGTTAGAGGAAAGTGAAAGAATTTATGGTGTTAATACGGGCGTAGGTGCTCTTCAGGATACAAAACGACCTATAAATAATTCTTTTTTCGCTTTAGGTAAGAAGATTCTACGGAGCCATGCCACGGGAGTTGGAAAGGCGACCGAGGAACATATAGTCCGGGGAGCTATGACGTTATTGGTCAATAGTTTGGCCAAAGGACACTCTGGTGTACGAAAACGGGTGATCGACGTTCTCATCGAGATGCTGAATGAGGGTATCCTCCCTTTCGTTCCTAGAAAAGGTTCTGTGGGCTCTAGTGGTGATCTTGCTCCGTTGGCTCACATGGCGTTACCCCTGATAGGGGAAGGAGAGGTCATCGACGAGGGGGAGCGGGTGAAAAGCATAAAAATTCTGAAACGGGAGAATTTATCGCCTTTAAAGCTCGATCCAAGGGAAGCGCTTGCTCTCGTTAATGGTACCTATTTCATGACTAGTCTTTCACTTTTTAATGTAGCCAATGCAACAAAGTTAATTACTGCAGCGGAAATTACCGCTGCTCTCAGTTTTGAAGCTCTTAAAGCTCATACTTCTCCGTTAGACCCTAAACTTAATGAACTTCGCCCACATCCTGGACAGCAACAAACAGCCAAATTTATGCGTCTCCTCATGGAAGGGAGTTCCTTAATTGACTCTAAAAAACAAAATGTACAGGATGCATATTCCCTCCGCTGTGTTCCTCAAGTGCTAGGGTCCGTACGGGATGCTCTTTCCTTTAGCAGATCAATCATTGAAAGAGAAATAAATTCTGTAACAGATAACCCCCTTCTCTTCTGGGAAGATGAGATGAAGGCTGTCTCAGGAGGGAACTTCCATGGTTCCCCCATCGCCCTCTCACAGGAGAATCTAGGCACAGCAATCGCCAGCCTCGCCAATATTTCAGAACGTCGAATTGCTAGATTGTTAGATGAAAAACTTTCTGACCTGCCAGCGTTCCTTACCTCTGATCCCCGTAACAACTCTGGGTTTATGCTCATGCAGTACACGGCGGCGGCTCTTGTTGCAGAAAACAAAGTACTTGCCCATCCTGTTAACGTTGATTCACTTCCAACGTCTGCTAACCAAGAAGATTACAATAACTTTGGGCTCGTGTCTGCAAGAAAAACTAAGCAGATACTTGCACACGCATGTACTGTGATTGCAATAGAAGCTCTTTGTGCTGCACAAGCTATTGATCTCACTAACAGTGCAATAGATCTAGGTAACGGAACCAAAAAAGCCTACAAACGCATCAGAGAGACTATTCCTTACCTAAAGCGGGATTCTACCCCCCTTTATACGTTGATCCATAAAGCTGAAACCTTGATACGTGAGGGAGACTTGACTGAAGCGGTGGGGGATATACGGTAAGCTAGTAACACTTGATGGTATGTTCTCTTCTGTTGGAGAAGGAAAGAAACAGTCAGGTGATGGACGCGAATCAGTTCCTCATCGCTGGTGGTCTTAATCGTCGTCTGGTATTGGGATTTCTAACGACAAAGATCGTACACAATAAAGAAAAAAGATGAAAAAAGGAGAATTTTAAGGATTTACTCTCCTTAAATTAACTTCTAGGTCCTCCAACATGCGGCGGGAGTTTTCTCTGTTTTTTATCTTATAATGAAACCATGCGAGGTCCATTTTTCATTCTACCCTCCTTTAACTTCACTATTATGTAGAAAAATAAAACCTTTATAAACTTTTCGGTCATGAAGATATTCTTCAGAATTATGAATTTATTAGGAAATTGTTTGCATGAAAGTCGTCCTACGTCCAGACTATCAGTTAATTAGGAATAGATTGAATTTTTTGTGGTTTAACAGGTACAATACGCTGAGCTTCGCATGTTTGCACCTCATTTCAATAGAAGGAGATAGTTTTTAAGGGTATAGAAAAACGAAAAGGCCTACTATCGATATGGTTTTAAGGCGGCGGAAAGACTTCTTTGAAAAGGGGATCCCTTGTGAACTTTTCAACGATTGATGACGTAAAAGCACGGTTAGATGAATACGTCGAGGTAAGAGATAAAGCAATAACACAATCTAGGACGATCGTTTCCCTCAGCAGAAGTCTGATACAGAAACTCCATCAAATCCAAAAAGAAGATAGTGAAGGTACATGGCTTCCCTCTATCGAAACAGCCAAAGAGAGATTACTCGATGAATTCCAAAAGGTTCAAGACCGGATGGGCCAGGATCCACGATTGAAGCATGCTGGATTCTGGCGCAATGCGATGCAAGAACTGACTGAAGCCGTTGTTTTAACATCTATTATCGTCCCGCTTTATACTGGAGGAGATATAACTTTCCCAAGTCCCAAAGAGATTGGTGTAACCGATAAAGCGTTTATCCTTGGGTTGTGTGATGTATCAGGAGAACTAAAACGAGCAACGTTACAAGAGCTTAAGGATGAGCAATTTGATTTGGTAACAAAGCTCTTGACGATCATGGAGGGAATTTACCACAAGTTGATGTTGTTCGACTATCCTCACTCAGTGCTGCCTGGATTTAAGAAGAAAGTAGATATTCTCCGTCGAGTGTCCTTGTCGACCAGTGAAACGCTTGTTAAAATCAAAAAAGAAACAGAACTTAGAGAAGCTTTGGAAAAAGTTGGTTATACACGAAAGTAATAGCGTCGTTAGGATTCGAAGGTTCTAAGTGTGGAACTCTAAATAGTTCAGAGAGGAATGTAACAACGTGACAAAGAATCGGAAAGCTAGAAAATGGGCAAGATACTCTTCTACCATCGCATATCCCAAGAAAGTATTCTTTGAAACGCTTGGCTTCCCCCTTTGATTCGTTCCTGACGACGACCTTCATCCTTTTTTCGCGTTCGCTAGCTTCCAAGAAACGGTTCTAATGTACCAATGGTCTAGACCTCTCGTGCGTCATCTTTATAACTGTACTATTACCTTCATCCTATCACGGCTCCATCTAAACCATTGGAAGCTTTTTTTTTACTTTTGTGTTATTTTTTTATTTTTTTATAATTGCGAGATGAAGGAAAACGATGGGAAAGGATTTATTATTACGCGTGTTTTCTACCCTGTTAGCTGGGCTCTTTACGATTGGCATGGTTTATGCCACGTTCCTCTTTCCAGAAATACTGCATGCCCTGCTCTCATCGATAATAACATCCAAAGAAATTGAATTTTTAATGTGGATGCACTGGACGTGTTGTGGTGCTGAAGGCTATGGTATTCTCTGGCTTATTGGCGTTATCGCCTTGTACCTGCTCGTCGCATTGGTCGTAGCGGGGTTCGTCTTGGAGAAAACGCACTGGTCCTCGTATGGATCGTTCCTCCTATACTTGCCCACCCTCAGCTACTTTGCTTTGATCATGTGGGAGTTTTCTGGTATTGGTATCTTGCGGGTGCTGTGGTACCCTATTGTTTACATTTTCCCCTTTCTCAATTTCGGATACATGCCGTATTATATTCTCAGAGATTTCTCAAGGTTCATAGGAATAAGTATGGATACTGTATGGATGGCTTTGGGTGCCATTGAACTTGCCTTCGTCGGTTCTGGCATTTTCGTGTTTCTGCTTGGCACGAAAGCGTGGTTGTATGGAAAGAGAGGGAGAAAGGATATCATCGACTTTGGGGTATTCAAGTACTCCCGGCATCCCCAATACCTTGGATTCGTCCTCTGGAACTTTGGTCTCACTCTCATGACTGGTATCGTTCCGGCGATGCGAGGGGCTTATGTCAGTACCTGGTTTCCCGGGTTTATCTCGGTGCTACTTATAGTGTGTGTCGCCTTGTTCGAGGAACAGACCATGGTGAAACAGTATGGAGAAGAATACCAAACCTATCGCAAGGAGACCCCGTTTCTGCTGCCGCTTCCATCATTCCTCGCCAAGCTTGTCATCGGCCCCATGAAATTGCTTATAGGGAAGAACCGTCCAACGAAGAAACAAGAAATCGCCTACATTTTCTTCCTATACCTCAGCCTCTACCTCCTCACGGCCTTCCTATTATATACCCTCATGCATGCTATTCTTTGGGACAGTTAAAACGGTTTTCGCTGATGCTCCAGCCGTCTGGCGTACGTTCAATAGAAGTGAGTCGGCTTCGAGATCTGCAGGCAGATCATTGAAGCACATGGCGGAGAGATTCGCGTTGATTCAACCCTTGGAGAGGGGAGTGCGGTGAATTGACAGGATCCCCTGGTACAGGAAAACCTCGCTTCTTTGAGAGGTATACGAATGAAGAGCCATGCGCGGTGCGGGATTCGAACCCGCGACCTTCAGCTTGGAAAGCTGACGTCATTCCACTTGACTAACCGCGCTGTGACATTTTAATTCAGAAAATAACGAGTGGGAGGGGAGAGATTTGAACTCTCGACCTCCCGGTACCTGAAACGCCGAAAATGACGGTTTCTTCAGCCGGGCGCTACTCCCACTGAGCTACCCTCCCTCTACTAACTATCGACGTGATTTTACGGTTTTCTTGCCTCTTTCCGTTATTGCTTTTAGCCTACTCTTCTCATCTTTTGGATTTTTAAGTTTTCGGATCCTCTCTAGTAGGGTATTTGAGTATGAGTACTTAAAAGCCTCCCACAATTCCTTTGGAAAAGTGGTGGTCCTGCACAACCAGCTACAGAACGCAGGAAAAGCTTAAAAGACTTTTATTTAAAAAAGGTCTCAGGTCTTTTTACCATAACGTCTGAACGGTGGATAGATGAGAAGGGTGAAAAAATGGCGGAAGAAGTCACTAGTCAAAAATGGAATCGGGTTATCTTTAACTTCGGCACGGGTGAGTCAGAGTGGGAGGTGAGAGGGGTTCTCCGTTCTTTACGAAGGATGGCACGGGCTATCTTTGCGTCCTTACCGATTGAGACCGAAGCGTTATCTTTTGACGGACGAGAAGTGCTAATCAGGTTGGATGAGAGTCTACGAGGCGAATTTTCAAAAGAAGATAGAATTCACCGGGCCGAGGAAGGCTCCATCATTTACCGGCCACAACTTCCCGCGCTTAGCCTCTATTCCGAGTATCGAGAAATTTATGAACCCGTAGAGAAGTTAGGGGAGATCCAACGAGATTCCCTCGAAAGTTTACAGAAGGTGTGTTCAGAGAGTGCCTTACTGTATGTTGAAATGGTCTCTGGAGAAGAAGAGTAATGGTGAAAAAACTCAAAAAGATTGGAAGGGTACTACATCACAGTAAATCAGCCAGACCTCTGCTGATTTGTGAAGTCAACGGATACGTGGAGAGACATACGAGGATTTTCAACGAAGAAGTGGGAGAAATTGGGCATCTGGCAGAGGTTTTCGGACCAGTTGAACATCCCTATGGAAAGATTGAAGTAGATGCAAAGTATGAGGAGTATCGAGGGCCCCTTTTCGTGATAGAAGAATAAAAAGGAATACACAGTTTTCCATACCTGAAGAGGGGGAGACTTCATGGAAGCAGAGAAGACATGGTTGCTAGTTCCGGATTCCTTGATCTCTACCTCTCGCGATCCTTCAGAAAAAACGGATCGTTTCGTGAAAACACTTTCTGCACTTTTTGGAGCACCTATTCTCCGTCGAGGGAAAGATAGTTTGGGGGAAATAGCATACACTGCAAAAGAGAACAATTTCAAGACGTTGATCATCGCCCATAACGTTCAAAAGAGCGGGTTCTCTGAACTTCTGATCTATAAACTAGTTAACAATGAATACTTTGAGAAGTTCGCGACCTTACACTATGAATTACTCCATTTTACAGAGATTCGGACGCCCTATGATGCAGTAAAACTCTTTCTCAGGAACAAGAGTGATGTCGGGCTAGCGCTATTTAACTCTCTCCGTGAATGCTTTATTTCCTATGACCCAAAAGCCTTCGTCAATAGATCGTTTGATGTCAAAATCGAGAACGTGGTTTCAGCGTACATTGCTGTTGTCGAAGGACCTAACCAAAGAAATCTGGCAAAATTGACGTTTGAGAAGCTAGGTAGAACGCTTTTATCTTTACGAGGGTATATTCGTGAAACTTAGAGAGCAAGTAGAGGTGAAGCTCCCAACGCAAAAAGCTGCTAAGGCCATCTTTAGTGCAATTAATCCAGAAAAAAGGAGCCTAATTACCGAACGATCACGGATCACCCAAATAACGCTGCAAAAAACCAAAGTTATGATTGAAATAGAGGCAGAAGACCTCACTGCTCTAAGGGCCAGCACGGATTCGAAGTTACGATGGTTACATACGCTTTCTTCCTGCCTTTCTACTCTGAAAGAGTTACGCTCGAAAGAATAGCGTGCTGTGGTAGAGACAATAAATTTATAAACGTTTTTAGGAGAGATTTTTAGGTTTGAAGGGACAGAAAATGGAAAAGAGACAAAGTTCTGCATCGGGTCGTGCACAGCAACTTATCCAACAGCTTCAAGTCTTGGGAGAACGTCTAAGTCTTTTTAAGCAACGAAAACGAGAGATAGAGCGGGCGTTGGAAGAGCTTAAAGAACTACAACAAGAAGAACCCGAAGTGTACCGCTTCATTGGAAGTAGCGTCCTCATTAAGGAAAGTAAAGGAGAAGTTATTGAGTCATTGGAAGAAGAGCTACCTATGATAAAGTCTCAGATAAAGACTTTGGAGCGACAGACGAGAGCAGGCAGACAACAGCTGGGAAAGCTTCTTAGAGAAGCAGAGGAAGGTAAATAGCTATAAGAGGAGGAGTACGATTGGTAAGTATACATTTTCAAGAGAAGTAGCGGCCAAGAATTATGGCAAAATAGAGGCATCTCTAGATAAAGGTCTTCATAACGCCGAAGGTGTATTGAGGGAAAGTTTTGGGGAGGATCTTCTTTCTTTTTTACCTGAGATAGAGGTGAAGCGAGAAGACAACCAAGTACATGTCTACTTACAGATTAACATCCGAGTGGCGCCATTTACCCCAAAAATAATAAACGAAAAAATGATAGTGGAAAGAGCCGCAAATGCGTTTTTCACTGTCATTGAAGAAGAACAGCAACAAGAATAAAGGAGAAGAAAGAAAGGAGGCTATTTTGCTTTAAAGTAGTCCCTCATCCGTTCGATGCCTTCCCAAAGCTTCTGCTGATCCTCTACGACTGGTGCGAAGGAAAGTCGAATCCATCCGTTGGCACCGTTAAAATCACTTCCGGGAGCAAGTGCCACTTGCTTTTCATCGATCAGCTCTTGCCAAATCTCCTTGTCATTTCCATAAGCATCTACATTAAAGAACACATAAAAGCCACCTTCTGGTTCTAGCAGTGGAAGATCTGGTATCTTTCGTAATTTCTCTACCGTTTTGTAGCATACTCGTTGATATTTCTTCCGTCCTTTCTTGTAAAACTGCTTTAGCTCAGCTAAAAGCTCTTTGCTATGGAATACCTCCGTTAACACTCTTTGGAGAGGAGAGGAGGGTGCTAGTGTTCGTCCCTGCTCTATCGTTTCAATAGGTCGCATCAAGTTCTCTGGCAGAATTAAGTAGGAGACACGCCACCCTGGAGCACGTAATTCTTTGCTCATTGAGCAGCTCCAGATTTCTCTTGATAGTGGAGGTCGTCTCAGGTACTGGGCTTCTTTTTTATAATGGTAGGCTCTATATGCCGTGTCAATGAGTGTATAGAAGTCTTCATCTTCCGCTAACTCGTTTATAGCATGTAAATCCGCATCATCCCATATTTGTCCGTCAGGATTCCCAGGGCTCGTAATGATGAGAAGCTTAGTTATATCTGTTATCGTCTCTTTGAGGTCCTCGATCGAAGGCGAAAAGCTATTACCTTTTATGGTCTTCCACGAACAAAGCTTCGTTTTTGTTCCACTTTCTACTTGGATTTGTCGTTCATAATTTAAATAGCCAGGGGATGTTAGAATGACTTCCTCTCCAGGTTCAAGAAGGCTGATCAACACGGCACCGATTTGTTCAGTACTTCCAAGACCAAAAATCACATTATCTGGATTGATTTGTCTTTCCCAGATCGATTCTTCATATTTTGCTACCCCCTCTCTAACCTCGGGGTAACCGTTGGTAGGAGAGTACCTTGCTGCTTTCTTCCAGTTTCTCACATCCTCTACCACCTTTTGGAATACCTCTTTGAAGAATCGGGGTGGGGTATCTTGTGGCCAGCCACCAGCGAGGTAAATTAACTCTCTTTGAAATTCTTCAGGATGTCGTTCATATCTTGCAACGAGGTTCATAATTTCCCGAATAGAACTTGGATTGTCCATCATATATTTAGCTCTTTTGCTTAAACGCATGGTTGTCCCTCATTGCATTATCTTTTTTCTCTTTTAATACTTGGGCTGCCTCTTTATCTTGAAAACCTTTTTTATAATAGGATCCTCCTTCCCTCTTGGGAGGAGAAGAAGCCTTAAGGAACGGTTGAAACTGCAAGGGCTATCAACTCGTAATCTGCTTTACAAACCAATTTGTCTCAAACTTTCTAAGGTCAGAATACCGCTGACCTGTACCCACCCATAGGATAGGAGCTTCACTTGCGTAGGCAAGGGTTAGGGCTGCGCCCCCTTTTATGTCTGCGTCGACCTTTGTCAGTATATTTCCATCTATGTCTACTCCTTCTCGGAACTTTATCGCTTGATTTGCTAGTTCATTTCCTGAAAGAGCTGATCCTACAAAGATATTCACGTTGGGGCCTATGATCCGCTCCATTTTTTTCATCTCTTCGATTAAGTTGATATCACCTCCCAAGCGTCCAGCCGTATCAATGAGAACCACATGAATCTGTTTTGATTTTGCAAAGTGTACACCATCGTACCCAACGGAAGCAGGATCTCTCCCGTATTCTCCCTCAATAAGGGGAAGCCCTAACTTTTCAGAATGTTCTCTCAACTGCTCTTGTGCTCCTGCTCGAAAAGTATCACTAGCTACTAAAACTGAAGTTACTTCTTTTTGTTTAAGTTTCCAGGCAACTTTCGCTATTGAAGTGGTTTTTCCTGCCCCGTTAGGCCCTATAAACATGATTTTGAAGGGGTTTATGGGCTCACGTTCTTTAATGAGCTCTAAATTGTCCTCTACTCGTGTTTCTACTTCTTCCATGAGATCTCTATTTTTTTGAAGTATTTCTTGAATTTTCTCTTCTAAAGTTTGTTGAATTACTTCTTTAGGATCAGTAAGACGTTTAACGCTTCTCCCTATCAGGTGATCTTTCAGTTCGGAGATAATTTCCTCCGCGACTGGAGATGCGGTATCGTTACTAATTAACCTCAATTGGAAATCTTCTAAGCTAGCTTGTAACCGCTCTTCTGTAAGCTCCTTTTCTGTTATACCACTTGCGAGCTTTTTGACCGCCTCCCGTAGTTTGTCAAACAAAAAAAACACCTTACCCTAACTATTCTCGTGGGTTTTCTGGTGGAGAGACCTCCCCCTTTTGAGAAGAAACTACCATGCAGGCATTCGAGAAGACCTGGATGTTCGCTTGTTTAGCAGTTTCTTTTGCTTTTTCAGATTCACTTCCTGGCTGAAACCAAATTCGGTTAACTCCAAGTTTCTTCGCTTGTGTTACTACTTTCTCTGAGATTGTGGGTGGCACCACCGTAATTACTAATTCGGGAACCTCTGGTAACACTTCTATGGAGGAATATGCTTTCCTACCTTCAATGGTTTCGGCGTTTGGATTCACTGGGTAGGTGGTTACATCAGAATACTGCAAAAGGGCTTTAAACACTTTGTGCCCCCATTTTTTTGGGTTTCGCGAGGCGCCTACTACTGCTATGGACTTTACATCCGGAAGAAAGGGAATGGGCAATGTTTCACCTTTAAAACTTTTTAGTCATTCGTGACTTTTTATGTTAAAAAGGTTACTCTTTGTATTTGATGGTGTCTTTTTGTGCCAGAGCGCGTACTAGGTCTTGACATCCTCCCACGAGGAAAAGGATCCAAGAAATTTGCAGCTGTGGTCCTCTCCAGTGAAGGCATCGTTATTGAAAGAAGAAAAATAGAACGAAGGGATCTTATTGGCTATATCAGTAAGAAGGATATAAACTCAGTTGCTATCGATAATATCTGGGAAATTAGTGAGGAAACCAGGGAGATCAAGGAGTTTCTGAAAAAGACACAGGTAAACCTTGTGCAAGTGACTGGAAGGCCAGGTAATTTGAAGAAACTGTCCTACTTGGCAAAAAAGCACAATCTTCACTCTGGCAATAAGTTAAGTCCGATGCAAACAGCTGAAGTAGCTGCTAGACTGTTTTTAATGGATGAAGGGGCAAGAATAAGTGCGATTAAGGATCAGACAAAGATTTCCGTTGTTAGGTCACGTTCTCTTGGATCGGGGGGGCAACGTCAAGCTGGCTTTGAGAGATCCATCTCTTCTATGCTTCAAAATGTCGTTAGGGATTTAAAACAAACGTTGAATAAAAATCGTTTCACTTTTGATTTCTTCGCTCGAAAAAAGAAACATGGTATACAATCTGGTCGTTTTTTGGTCTATGAGCCATATAAAAAAGTAAAGCAGGTAATAAAAGAGCTAGAGACTGACGAGGTTCGAGTGGAGATTGAACCCATCGAGCGAAATCGCCTCACCTTCCTTGAACCTGAAGAACAATTCCGGACTCGACGACTTTTTTGCGGCGTCGACCCTGGACGTACCGTAGGTCTTGCTCTCCTTAACCTCCACGGAAATGTCATAGAAACCTACAGTAAGACGGGAATAAGGATCGGACAACTGATTGATGAAGTGTATAGACGAGGAAAGCCAATACTCATAGCCACAGATGTTTCTGAGGTTCCAAATTTCGTCGAACAAATGCGAAGGAAATGCGCTTTGAAAAAAACTGAAATTTTTCATCCCAAAAAAGACATTTCAACTGCAGAGAAATGGGAGATTATACGAGAATTAGGGGCAGATGTTAACAATACACATGAACGTGATGCTCTTGTGGCAGCTTTTATGGCATTTATGCACTACAAAGAACACTTCAAGAAAATAGATAAAATTCTGTCTTATCTTCCCGTCCCAGTAGAGGATGGAGAAGTAAAAGAGCGAGTAGTGGGGGGAGAGACAATAGCTATGTCGATATCGAAGGTTCTCAGTAGAAAGCTTAAGACAAAGAAAGCAGAGAAAAAAGCGAAATCAGTCTCTCTTAAATTGGTCAAAATGAAGGAAGAACGAGACAATCTTTTGAGTGAAGTAGCTGAGTTAAGGAAGGACAAAGAAGAGTTAAGATCTTGGATCTCGGAATTAGAAGGGAAAGTAAAGCGTCAAGAAAAGAGAATACAGGACTTAGAATGGAAAGTAGACGAAGAGAGACGGAAAAGAAAACATCTCACAAGAGAAAAAATTGAGGCAGAGTTAGAAAAGACCAAGAGTGAAAGGCTTAAAAGGTTGGAGAGGGCGAAAAGACACTTAAAAAGAACGATCCTTGCTTTAAACGATCACTTAGAGGCGAAAAAACAAGAAGTTGGCCTTCTTCGTAAACTTCTTTTCAAGAAGGAGACTGAAGTAGCAGTGAAATCGTTAACATCCTTCAAAAAAGATGAAGTTCAAAAGTTAATGGAAAAGTATGGCGTAAAAAGAGGGGAGGTCCTCTGGGTTCGCAACCCCTCTGGCGCTGGGACATTACCCTCCTCTCTCCCCTTGAATAAAATTAAGGCGATTATTACCGAGGGAGACCTCCCCCTTCGGGCAAAAAAAGCATTAGAAGAGGCAGAGATTCCCCTTCTCATCCCACGGGATTTTCCATCTTCTCTCTCTGACGATTCTAAAATTTTGCTCCTTCCAGAAAAGGATCTCGAAACCGCAATAGAGAACAAAAAGTTACGAACATTACCAGAAAAAGAGAAAAGGTTCAAAATGTTAGAAAAATCAATAGAGGAATACCGGAAAAAGCGGCAGGTTTAAGCTATCTTCCTTTTTTACCATACTTCCTGTTAAGAAGCATTCCAATAATCAATATCGCAATTGCTACTCCAATACCCAAATAGACTCCCCATGGTTCTTCTTCGTCCTCTTCCTCTATTTCAATCTCAAAGCTTGCCCGTTTTACGAGTTCCACTCCGTTAGAGCTAACTTTGATGTACACTTCAAGTCGTTTTGGATTTTGTCCCTCTTCAGGAACGTTGACAGTACCTTTGAGAACATTACCTTTTTTTGTGAGAGAATATGTTTCGTTCTCTTCCCCAATTACCGCTCCCGCCTCATTGAAGAAGGTTACGTTCATCCCGTAGTCAGAGACTTCTCCGAATCCAGTGCCAATACCAACGAAAATGTCTGCTCTCTTGTCAGGTTTAAGGTTCTCGGCAGTAATCCCTAGTATGGGGTAGGTATTTGAACCTATACCTGTTTTCGAAAGTCCCTTAGAGAAAGCACGTAAGTAGGAGCGAATGTCCTCAGCACTTTCTATTCCTAACGTTTTCCTCCAAACTAAGCCAGATGACTCATCACTGCCTATGTAAGTGAAGATCAAAGCGGGAGTCCTCCCTTCTAAACCGAAAAAGGAGGATGTATTAGTTTCAGAGAATCCTGAAACCCCCGTTTGCTGGTCCAATGCAATGGTGACGTTAAACTCCTCTTCTAACCTCGTAGCGGCCGATGCATTGTTCGCTAAATCAATGGGTATGATCTGACAGTCGTTTGATACCTCCATTGCCTCGTGTAATATCGCTCTCGAAGTATTTTTACTGGTAGTATTGAGATACACAAGCAGATTGTGCCCCTTTGAAAAGGATAGGTCTCCCGTCACATTTACAAGGGGAAGGCTACCGTAAAGGAAGGTTTTTTCAAATGGTTTACCATATGTTTCATGAAAAAACTCCCCCTCCGTTACGGGAACAATAGTACCGTTAAAAATTTCAGTGTAATTTGGGTGAGATTCGTGTATCGTGGAAAAGAAGAGTTTAGTTCCTCGTACTGACTCGTTCTTCAATATTGTGGATGTTTTATTGGTTTCTTCACTTTCTCCAAGTGCTTGGAGGATGTCATGGTAAAGAAAGAGGGAAGTATTTCGGATAGAGGTAACATTGTTGATGTCAAGGATGGATCCGTTTCCCGTAATTGCCTCTGTAATGTTTGAGACTGCAGCATGGGGACTAGAGTAGGAAAAGGTCTCCCCATTTCGTAAACTTACGTTAACTGTTACGTTCATAAACGTTAAATTTGTTCCCCTAGTGTGAATAGCTTTCCCGCCTTGGATTAAGTAGGTATTATGTGTGAGAATTTCGTCATCGATTCCCCTTAATTGACATTTATCTCTACAAGTACCTCTGTTGAGCCCGTTATAGGGCACAAAGGTAACGAAGAGAACTGTTATTACTAGAATTGTTAATAGAATGTTGGTATTACGTCCTTTCTTCTTCATTTCAATCACTCTAAGGCTCGATTTTACTTTGAAAGCAATAATAAGTTGGAAAAACCCTTTATAAAGTCCTTCCACACCTTTCGATCACTCTGTAAGAGAAGATAGCAGTTAAGAATCTTTACTTCTTTCCACGTGTCTTTTTCTTTTACGATTTATCCAGTCTCTCCTGACTATAACGAATAAGATAGTAAGCTCTAATCATAGAAGCCCAAGTGCAAGTGAGGCAAAAATTTAAAGAGAAGTGCCCCGACCGGGAATTTCGACGAGCCTCTCGCGTCAGCTCATTTTCGAACCCGGGTCCAGAGCTTTCCCCTCAAAACTTGAGAGGCTCCGATGCTTGACCGGACTACACTATCGGGGCGTTTTCTACGGTATTGTCCGTTTAAATTTTCCAATATCTAAAAAGTTTTTTAAAAAACTACTTTTATCCAACCCTTTGCGAATGCCTTCACAACTTAAGGTCAGCGGTTGATTAGACCCAAAGTTGTGATAAAAAATGTATATTCAGTTAAGGGAATAAGAAGCTGAAGAGTGAGTTCTTCCTTCCCCAAGTCTCTCTAACTTAATGACTTTACGGTAGAACCGTGGATTTTCTGCCTAATCTTAAACAGGGAGGCTGTATACTTTTTGATCTAAAAATATAAACATTATTCGATAACCCTTAGAGAGCAAATCCTGCAAGCTCCTATGAGAACTACGGGAGTTGGACGGTATAAAACAACAAATCATTGATCTTTTCTTCCAATATTTCCATTTCTCTTTGACTCTCTTCTTCCTTTCCCTCAATATTATCGAGATTCTTTTTTAACTTGAGGAGTGTTTGACGGGTTTCTGGTTTCGAAAAGGACCAGAATGCTTTACGGAGCTTGATGATGATCTGATCTAGAGCGTAATCGAGGAGGGGTTCAGGGGCATCAACTGTAATTTGAAAGATGTTAGATCCAACTGTCATTCCTTCGGTTGTGACAGCTTCTTTAAGTCGCTCTGGTACTAATTCAGAGCGATATAGTAGCGTAAAAAGCCCTCTTTTTATGTCTATTTTTGGCTCTATCCGTAGCACTAGCTTCTTTTCGTCCTCCTTTTTGAATATAGAGGCGGAGAAATTCTCAAAATTTTGGGTCTTGACTAATTGGAAATCACGAGTCTCCATAGCTTTAGATAGACTCTCAGATACTTTATCTATCTTTTTTATTAACTCTCGGGTGTGTCTAACTAACTTTTGCACTCTTTCGGGCAGTTTCTCCATGAGAGTCACTCCTCAAGCGGACGAAGATGTTCAGGACGGGCGATCACTTTCTTAAACTTATTACCATCTTTAACTTTTACCACGTAGGCGTTACCTTGGGGTTTGATAATCTTCCCAGTCATGCCATGAAATCTGTGGTGAGGAGCCCCTTTCTGGATGCTAGGATCAATTTTTATCGCAATTTTCTGACCGACCTCATACGTAGTGAGAAGTCTACTAGTGGGGGGTAAGCCCCTTTCTCGTACGTTCTTGCTTAGTTTTTTTCTCTTCCCCATTTCACGCCCTTTACGTTCTTCAAAGAAGTCCTTGTTTTGGGGTCTTATAATTCTTTTAAAATTTTTGGAGGAAAAGCTTTTAAATGCAAGCCATCAACCTCAATGTTTGCTTTTTTAGGGTTTAGTCAGGATTTCTGCTGAGTTTGATCGTACTAACACAGTGTGTTCCTTGTGGAGGACTAATCTACCTCTGGTTTCCTCGAGAACAGGGTACACTTTGACCATCCCTTTCGTGGCAAGTTCGGAAAGATTCTGGATGACTTCTTCCTTTGACCATCCGTTAACTAGCCATCGCACGGCTAACGGTAGCGAGCTATATTTTCTTTTTATTTTTGAAAGAAAGGGACTACGAAATCTAGCATCTGGCTTGACTGAATAGATCGGGAGGAGATCTCTCCGAGAGTGTGTTTTTCCATCTTTTCGGCCTAAAGCTATGAACGGCTCTATCGCGAGTACCATCCCTTTTCTGAGTTTATTATTATGGAAAGCAGAAGGTACGTTAGGAATTGTAATTTCGGCGTGTAACTGTCCGCGTTTGATTTGGTGTCCGTTTAAATCTTTCATCACACCAAAACCTAACTCATGGGCTTTCGTTTGAATTTTCCTACTAATAGTTTTAACTCTTACTCCCTCTTTAATTCCTGCAATGGTGTACTCTAAGATCTCGTTTATCGCCTTCAGTCCCTTCTTCATTACCTTTGAAGGTGTTCCTAATGGTACACTAATAGCTGTGTCACCTATAAATCCTTCTTTTTGGACTCCTACATCAATTTTTAAAACACCTTCCTTTGCTTTCCACTTTCCGTTGGGTGGAGAGGTGTAGTGGGCAGCAATTTCATTGGGAGAGAGATTAATAGGGAACGCAGGTCCTCCACCTAACTCTTTGATCCGCTGTTCTCCCTTTTCACACATGTTCAAAAGGGAAACTCCAGGTCTTACCATTGATGTTAATTCGGTTCGCACTTTCGCGGCGATTCTCCCTGCCTCCCTCCATTTTTCTTCATCTTTCAATTTTTATCCTCCACAATGGTTTGTGGAATCTCAATACTGAGGATTTAAAGACCTATAACCCAGGTGTTATTACCAGAGGAAATTTATTCAGTAGTTTTTAGAAGCTTTTTTTAAAGAATAAAGGAAAGTTAACGAGAAAATCACTGTGGCTGACAACATCGACGCGATTTTTATGATTCTCGGATACGTGACTATATGAAAATGCTCTAAAAGACTTATAAAAAGCTTGGAGCTTCCTAGACCAGCTATAGACAAAAAGAAGAAAAGCAGTAAAGAGGCCTTTCCTAGAGGGCTCCCCTTTCGTTTAACTCCTTTTGCCATACGTATAACACTTTCTACTGGGTAGAGTAACACCAGGATGGACAGTAGGATCAAGAGACTCTCAGGAACGAAAGGATTAAAGAATGTGAAGTATACCGCAAAGGAGGAAAAAACGAGTGTTAACATAAATCCGCCGAAGTTGATTTTAAAGTAAGGGATTTCTATCTCAGAATCATATTCATGTGCTCCTTCATACACAAACAGTAGAAAACTAGCAACGCTGCCTGACGCTCCAATACTCAAAGAGAGGCTATAAACCAGTGTTACGGTTTCCTTTCCTATCCAAAAGGAAAAAAGCCTTTGAAGCCAGCTTCTGGTCAAGAAAGATGTTAACTTGAGAAGGGGGAAGAACGTAAAGATACCAAGCAGAAGAAAAAAGGCAACAAAGATGAAACTGGAAATTTTTTTCGAAGTAGAATGATATTTCCTCGCTACCAAGTAGGGAAGATAAAAAAGCAGAAAGAAAGTAAGACCTATTGATACGATAGGTAGGAGCATTAAGAAGAGAGCGATGCAAAAATTGAGACCGTAAAAGGCCTTCTGGAAAAAAGAAAGTCTGCTAGTTATATTCTTGAAAATGAGAAGGCCTCTAGCGAATCTTTCTCTCTCTTGAGATATTACAAGAAGCCAGAAAAAAGAGATAGAGAGAGGTAAAAGTAGTTTATCGACTAGTAAAGTGGGGAGGGCCCCTATAGCGACGTTAGAAAGAATGGAACCAACGGGAATGGGGATTACCCAACTCAATATAAAAAAATACGTCACTAAACTTAGGGAAAAGAGGTCAATAAAACGGTAGTAGGGTAAAAGCTCCTCTTCTGCCAACGTGTTCTCCCTTTTATCTGCATTTATACTAATGGTTAATGCGGAGGGAGGGAATCGAACCCTCGAAGCTCTACGCACTAGAACCTGAATCTAGCCTCTTTGACCGCTCGAGAACCTCCGCAACTTGTGTATTAACCCACATTTTCAATTTACTTTTTTAACTTTTTCAAGTAAAATGAGGGTAAAGAGCTAAAATAAATCGAGTTCACAAGTTTTTGCCCGTTTTAGAAAAGTAAAATTTGTTTTGTGAGTTTTACTCTGAGAGAGACCTATAACTGTACGAGAATCAGGTAAGTTAGTCAAAAACTCTCGCCCTTCCTTTGAGGATCCAGAAAGAGTAAAGAAGAAGAGAAAAAGGGAAAGAATGGAGTATGGCTAGAACGTACCCATACTATCCTAGAGATCATTCGGCCTTTTGGCTTATCCAGACTTCCTCTCTAAGTAGATCCCGAACTGCAACTCTTATAGCTTCGGAACGGTTAGGGTAGCGACCGTCTCTAACTAATTTATCAAGCTCTCTGACAAACCTTGGAGGAAGATGTAATGTGATAAGTTTCATTGCCATTGTTTTCACCTTTTTGTTAAGTAAAGCAAGGAAATAGAGTCCGTAATAAAAAGTGATATATTAGTCGAATATTTCGCAAATATTCTAGTAATTACACGAGGGTGAAACATGAACCCTGAAGATTGTTCGTTTCAAGGGGCCATATACGGTTCCCTACTTGATAAGGAAAGCTTACTAGAAACCCTCAGAGAGATGGAACGGCAAAATATATGGCTCCAGCCTTTTCCCTGTTGGGTTGTCTTGGATAAAAGGCTATTGAAACATGCCGCATACTTGGCCATACTTGACTTTCAAAAGGAAACGCACATTGCGCAAAAGCTAAACGTCCAAACTCTCCTACGATTTGCGGGGACTACGCAGATACGGGATGCGATAAATAAATTTGATGTTAAGGAGGGGGAACCGATCGTTATAGTACTACTTGCCAAGGAAGGGATCAAACAGAAAATTAAAAAAAGACTAGTGAGAAACGGCATTATCTCTAGTCGAGAACGCAAACAATTGGAGGCAAAAGTTAATTTGAGAGGCATTCAAGTTGTTTATGATCTCTCCCCCAGGTATGTTCATGCGATTCGAAAAGGAAGAGGCTACAGCAAGAAAGAGGCACTAGTCATGGCGATTATGGAAAAAATGGCGCTTCTACCCCTTCAATAAGTGAACATTGGAAGGGAGGGACACTGTAAGAAGAGTTTGTGAGAATATACGTGATTACCGCAAGCCTAAGCGCTTTAGAGTTTTCCAACTTTTTCTAACGTATTCTGGCCTTTTTTCTAAGATTGTGGGAAGTTTTTGCAAAGTTGTCGGTGAAGAGGGGTAGCCCGATCCAATGGAAAATCCTAGCTCTTGAGATATTTTTTCAATTTCTCTGTCTCTTATTACCTTAGCTACTATCGATGCGGCTCCCACTACTGGTCTTCTCAAATCAGCTTTTGGCTCAGCTACAACTTTTTCGGATGGGACTCCAAAGGACTCTAAATATGTGTTGAAACTGGTAGGTGTGGAAGGTGCATCTATGAAAATTTTATTTAATCGTTCTATTATTGGAGTAAGTAGTTTTGAGATAGTAAATGCTTCTAGAGCGTTTAATCCTTCCTTTTCTAAGACCCATTTGTCAATCTGAGAGGGAGAAATGATTATGTACAGTGAATCAGTTATGTCTAGTACTTTATCATATATCTTCTCCCTTTTTGAGGAGGACAGAGATTTTGAGTCTCTTACACCTATTTTAATCAATTTAGGAATGTCAAGAGCTTTGATATAGACAGAAGAAATAACGAGAGGCCCTACAACTGGCCCTCGACCAGCCTCATCTATCCCACAAATGAAGAAGTCTTTTTTCATCCTTTCCCTTACCTACACTAGTCAATTTTTGGTGAAGAATTGATGGCATGATAGTCCATGTTCGTATTGTAGTTAAAGGATTTTTTACAAGTTTCCCTCAAATACACTGTTTGGGGATCTATCTAAAGGAAGTTTTATATTCTAACAATTATTTCCCTATTAAAAAAGAAATAGGGAGAGGAGTATGGGGAAAACAGAGCAGGAGTTTCTGAATTTCTTACGTGAAGGTGGGGAGAAAGCTAAGGCTAGTTTTATCCAATATCTAAAAATAGAGAAAGATTCCTTAGAGATCAGGGAAAAAGCACAGTATTTGCAATCTTTGATAGATAAAGCTCATGATTTGCCTCTTTCAACAGTTCTAGACCTTAGAGAAGACTTGAGAGTTATTAACTCTGAAATTAGTAGATTGAAAATGAAAGAGGAGGAAATTATGAAAGTACTGGGTGAAAACTTTCGAAACTGGTCTCAATCTTTGAAAAAGTACGGGAAACTGCCACAGAAGGTGAAAGAGTTATTTTATGTGGTCTCTCAACGGAGGTTGACTGAAAAGCGCCTAAGCGAAGTTAGAAAAACCGCTAGTGAGATCGAAGAAGCAGTTAACCAACTTGAGAGATATTCGAAAATAGTAACTCCTTGGGTTAAAGAGGAGGACTTCCCTTTGACCAATGAAGGGAAAAGGGAACTTGAGCGAGTGGTGGATCTTACGAAGCAGCTTGAGAAGTTACAACCGCCTCCGTCAGTGAACCTCTCCAGAATAGATAAAGCGTGGAATTTACTAGGACAAGATGTTATAAACAAAGAAGGAGAAAAGATTGGGTTTCTAGCTGATGTCTACCTTTCTTCAGATAGCTTTGTACCGGTATTGGAAATAAAGAAAGAGAGAGAGCTTTCTAATGTACAGTTGAGAACTCTCTTTAATGAAATTGAAGAAGCGTACGGAAAAAGTAGCTTCCATGCATTTCGAAAGGATATCTCCGAAGAGGTAAGACAACTCTCTGCCCTCTCAAATGAGCGCCTCACCCCTACTAATATTAAACTAGTTCTAGAAGGCAAAAATATACAGATACAAGGCTTTTCTGAATTACTAAGGTCTGAATTCATCGTCGTAGGATACATAAGCTATAATGTTATTGAGGAACACGGTGATAGACAAAAAGTTAATGAAGATAAAATAAGAGAACTCCCTTCTAACACATTCTCCATCCCTTGCACGGTAAAAGGGGGAGAGCTAATAGGCGAGACGAAGCAGATAGGTGAGTTCAACTATTCCGTGAAGTTTCACCATTACCTTCCAAACATTGGGTATTCTTACATACTCTTACGAAAAGATCGTGAAGGAGCGTTTCTCCCTTCTGAAAAGATTGTCAGAAAAATTCTAGCAACTCTTAGAGAACGAAGAGAAATTTCCAGAGAAATTGGAATTCGGATAAAAGATAACATTAACGATAAAAGTGAAGCAGTTTGGCGACTGAGGATGGCAGTGATTAATGGGTTAAAGGCAAGGGAGATCGGGGAAAGAGAAGCCTTACGACCAAAGTACCTTTTTCCTTTTTGCTTAAAATACGGGATCCCCATCTTGTTCAGTGAACTGCTTCAGAGCTATTTTGACATTATTCAAGGGCCTAAGTTACAAAAACTGCGCATCGAAGCATTACAATCCACTCCTTTAGAAGAAATCGAAACTGATTCTTTCTCGGGTCTTCTACCACGTGAATGTGGTGAATTTCTAGGATTTAGACCACTTTCTACGTTGGACTTTCAATGTACCTCTATGAAAAGCAAGGAGGAGTTGATAGAGATACTAGAAAGTAGGGTAGGCGGAAAGGAGAAAGCAGAAGAAATAGTATCTATCTCTTCTAGTATTCAAAGACTTATCCAGATCCTCCTCCTCACAAGACGGATCAAGAATGTGTCCGATTATAGAGAATTACTTACCAGTTTAGGCCAAAGAAACTTTCCATATACGGATATAGAAGATAAACTGGAAAGTGAAATCGAACAAAGAATTTATAGGAAGGCCGTTTCAAACTTTATTAATCGTCTCTAGAGAAATAGGTGAGTGTTTCTGTTTACTGTTCATGACAGAGCATCTATAGTTTAGTATTGTATTTGCTGCCGTAAATTTCTGATTTCGCTCCTCAGTTTTTGAATTCGTTTGACGATTTCACTGAGCTGTCCTTGTTTTTGATTTATTTTGTCCCTCAAATCTTCCCGTCTCTTTTCTAGTCTTGTTTGCGTTTTTTCGAGGTTTAGAGATAGAGAAACCCCTGCTCCAATTTCTTGTAAGATTTTTTCTTTATCTACCTCTATTTTTCCCCTAATAAACACATCTGAACCTAATGCAATGAAACCTTCGAATTTACTCTTTTTTCTCTTTGCAAGTTCATCTAAGGCAACTAACGTACTACCAATGTTACTTAAACGTCTTACAATATCTTCTAAGTTGGCTTGTTGAGCTTCTAGTTTGTCTTGCAGGTTATTCAGTTCCGAAATTTTGGTAAGAAGCTGTCTTCTTGACGATACACTCATTTTAATTACCCTATTTCTTCGATTAGATGTCATTCTTTTCCAAGAATGCTTGGTTTTTGCTCAAGTGCGATTTTTCTAAGCAACTTATTCGAAATTTGAGAGGCAGGTATTTCCATCACTTCTGTAATTTTTACTTCTGATCTTGATCTCCCGATGTTTAAGATCGAGTAAATTTTTTCCAAGGCTTTCTCCCTATCTAAAGCCCTAACACATCTTGTGAAATTAAATTGTCGTTTCTGACGTGTATAATATCCAGAAATTTTGAAATTTTTGATCTTCAATGGAATCGCCTCCTCCACATAAGATTATCCTTATAGTGAAGAGATTTAAAAATTTTAAGATACTGGCCGACTTCATTCGAAAAGAGATTACATAGCGATTTCTCCGAAAAGAGTTACAATTGAACCTACAGAGCGCATTAACGCCGCTCTTACGCTACTTACTTTTTCTACTTTTTCTAACACTGCAAGCAGTGAGTAACCACGAACATAAGCACCTATATAAAAAGAACCTCCATATCTAAATCCTAACCCGCTTATCCATGGTGTTCCAATTGTGGCTTTTTTCCCGAGAAGAAAAGATAAGTTATTGGAAAATTCTTCATCCAGAGACAAGTTAGTTAAAGAGACTGAAAAAACAGTTGCTGCTTCCCTATCACTTTCATCTATTGCTCCATAAGATAGCACTGGAAAACCAGACGGACTAACTACTACCACGCCTTCTGCTCCAGCTTCTACTGTTTGAGAGAGAATCTCTATGATATTTTTTTTAAAATCAGTCATAGACATAACGGAAATCCTCTCATGGGGATAAGAATAAATAGTCAATCTTAAATCTTTTTAAGTTGGTGTTGAGGTCATATCTTGAGGTGGTAACAATTTCGACCCGAGAACATTCAATTAAAATGATAGTTTCCCATCCTCTGGGAATTTCTCTAAGTGAAGAGATTGATGATCCAGAGATCAAGGCAGTGTTTTACAACAAAAAAGTTGGCAGTAAGGTGGAGGGTGAAACTATAGGGTTCCCAAACTACACCTTTACCATTACAGGCGGAAGCGATCTTGCAGGGTTTCCTCATGAGAAAGGAATAAAAGGAGAGGGCCTACGAAGGGTCTTACGTAAAACACCTGTAGGGTCTTCCTCTAGAAGAAAAAAAATACCTAAGCGAACTGGAGGATACGAACTTGTTGACTTACGAGATGTTAGACTTAGAAAACGAGTGAGGGGTGAAGAGCTTTCGGAATGGACTAGACAAATAAACTTGATGCTTACTGAAAGAAAAGGTACACCCATCCGTGAAATAGAGGTTGAGAAGATTCTTTCTGACAAGTTTTTACGTCCTATTGCAGAGAAAGTAGGGGATATAATACTGCGATGGGGGTTTAACACAGTTAGAATCGTTGATAATAGTACCGAATCTTCTTTAGGAGAGAAGATAAAAGATCAGGATCTTGACGAAAGTAGTCTTCGCAAGGCTAAAGAGATACTCGGGGCAGAACTGATGAAATTAGAACACCGCAAGCCTATATTCAACAGTCTACAAAAAGTGAATAAGAACCAACCTCCCCTTATAGGGATCCGAGTAGCCCAAGAACTCATAACATTTTACGAACGATTGAAAGAAGATCTTTCAAAGGAGGATATGGTGGAGGCCATAACAAGCCCTATATCGGAGATCCTAAAAAAGGCTGATGCTGGAAATTTAAAAAGGAAAGGTAGTTTCTCATTCACAATTAAAGAGGGATAAACGTGGGAAAACGTATAAGAGCACAAAAAGTAGGTCGAGGATACTATCCATACAAAGTTGGGAAGAAACACAAAAAACCTTCAGCTCGAATACCAAGTTGGCCAGAACTGCGGGAGAAAAAAGTTAGAGGAAGAGTGTTAGAAATATTACACGGGCGGAACACACCTCTAAGCCTAGTCAAACTACTAAGGTCTAAACGAAACGTAGTGAAATGGCATATACTTGCAGCAGAGGGGGTACATTCGGGGAAAAAAATAGAGATGGGCAAAGGAGCAGACCTCAGTTTAGGAAATGCGAAGATTCTAAGAGAAATCCCAGAAGGCATTTACGTGTACAATATAGAACGGGATCCGATGGATGGAGGGCAGATAGCTCGTTCTTCTGGAACCTACGCAATTGTCGGAGAGCATGATGAAGAACGTGGTGTAACTAAGCTTGAGTTACCTGGAAAAAGACGCATAGAGGTTAATTCCGATTCGATGGCACAGATTGGAGTAGCAGCTGGAACTAATCGCCAAGAACTTCCCATGTTGAAAGCAGGAAATGTGGCCCATAAGTATAAGGCAAGACCTTTGAAATGGCCTAGAACTAGAGCCGCCGCAATGAACCCTGTAGATCATCCTTTTGGTGGAGGACGAGGAGTAGGACGAGGGAAAACTTCTTCCCGTAATGCACCACCAGGGGCAAAAGTAGGCTCTATCGCTGCCAAGCGAAGTGGAAAAAAGAAAAAGTGATCCGTTCGTCTCCTTTCCTATACCGTTTTAAACGGTTAAGAGATGTCCCTTTATTTTGTTGAACCTTTTGCCTTGTGATCTCTTCGGGTCTTGTTGACCTCTCACAAGGTTTCCTCCCTTTTTTTGATCATGTGGAACGGGGCATCTATTCGAAATCTCCCGATCTTAATTCTACTCCCTCCTTTGTACGACTGTAACACTTGCTTAAGGAAAGAAGAAAAAAGCATATTATATTCAGAGACCTAACGCTCATCGTTTGGTTGGGAGAAAGTAACCTCAGTTAACTTTCTAACCTGCTATTTCAGGCAGATACTGGGATTTTTACACCTTCACGGGATAATTCCCCTGAAAACTCCCATTAAAACGTTCTCTCAGGTCGTTTCCCTCTTCTCCAATCAATGACTACAGTTACCTATCGGTTGGGAGGAGTTTCGCTCATCTTCGACGGGATAATGTTTAAAAGCACATATTGGAGGTACATCGGGAAGCGGTCTACAGTGAAAAAAATACTTGTGGCTGATGATACCTTTCATATTCGAGAAACGGTGCAGGAGCTCTTAACGAAAGAGGGGTATTTTGTCAAAACGGCCAGTTCTACGGATGAGACGTGGACGATGATTCAAGCGTGGAACCCAGATCTCCTTCTGCTGGATATTCTCATCCCGGGTATGGATCTTACCCGTTTCGTTGAAAAAATCAATACGGTAGAGGGGCTGAAAGTTCTCTATCTGTCCGTGATCAAGAAGTTCATGGCGAAACGAAAACAGTTGCTGGATCTTAGTGATGCCATCAAAGGCTACATTCATAAACCGTTCTCCGTGGAGGACCTTCTCAGGAAAGTAGAGGCGGTATTATCGGAGGAATGATTCTTTTCTTTTAGGCGTTTGTACCCGTGCAAAATCATAAATTTTCGTCAAAATTTCTTTAGGTGAGCTTTGTAGATGGTTTTTCCTCAAAGTTCGCAATAGATTTTGCTCCTTGCTCTTTCCTACTCTCAGTTACAATAATGTGAAATATGATAACAGGAGTTAAAAGTAGGCACGTGAGGGGAAGGAGGGGGTTTTCCATCACTCAGTCTATCCTACAATATTTGACAGAAAGATGTAACTACGATTCTTGAGGTTTAGCATTTACCTCTTCAATTTCTACCCGTGTTTCCAAACCGATTTTTGCTCTTCCTCTTCTTACCGCTTCTTTTGCTTGCACGAGATTTTCAGAGTTTACCCAGAGTTCCAAAATTGGTTGGTTTAGGTGGATGATCGCGCCTCTGTCTACTGGATTCCCAAAACTCAATCGCATACCACTCTGGATTCTGTCGGCACCAGCCACACCCAAAAAGCGTCGTTCTCTTACAATATGATGTGGGAACGTTCTAAATCTCCAAAAATATGGACTTTCTTTTAAATTACGTTCAAGATACCTATTTACAGCTGTCCTACAAGCTTCTAAGCAGCGTGAGAGAATCATACCTTTTTGACCCGAAATAAGGCTAATCCTGTATTCGTACACTCTATCACCTTTTCCATACGTAAGTATGCGCAGTTGAGACTCGGGAACACTTTTTACGTATTCATGTCGTGTGTAAGGTTTATTTGGAGCTTCTCTGTATGATCTGGCAGGTCGTTTAGTTGGCATTCTGATCACTTGAGTTTTATTCGTTCGACTCACATAAGTGGCTTTTTTCTTGTAATATAAAGTTCCCCATTGGGTAGGTAGCCTAAAAGTTTGGAGTACCCTTGAGGGTTATTATGAGAATGAGACAGGCAACTTTTTAAGTTTTAACTTCCATCTATTTATGTCCCTGATTGGGAACGCCCCCTTTAGACAATAAGCACTCAAGGGAGTAGTGTCACATTATTGACCGCTTTTTTCTTCTAAGAAATCCTCCAAGGATTTTCCACCCTCCGCGGAGGAGGGAGAAAAAGGCTTAAATTCGAGGTTGTATTTCCTTAGCAGTCGCATTGCTGAAGAAGAAACATCTGGAGCTACAATAAAACCTCTAACTTTTGATTTTGCTCCTTTGCTTACTTCTTTGTAGTATTGGATGTACCTTCTAAGTTGAGATACAGCTGACATTTCTGCCTTTCTCCTTTTGAATTCACAAAGAACATGAACACCTTCCTTATCTAATCCTACTAAATCGATTTTTCCGTACGGTGTAAGCGCTTCTCGTCTTATTGGTTGAAATCCGTTCTCTAACAGTTCTGGTTTGGAATAAATCGAATCTACCATTTGCCTTTCACTTTCCCATAAAGTAAACGCACCTTTCTCAAGTTGAACGAGTAATAGAACGAAGGCATGGGAAATTGATACTAGTAAGCGTTCGCGTGGGGTTGTCCTGATGCTTACAACCCTCAAATGATGGTTCCTACTCTGTGCATGTAAACTAGACTCTGGTGGTTGCCAATTTATTGGCTCTCTTTTTTCAGGTCCGTGTATAAGCAATGACCCATCTGGTTTACTTAAAAGTAAGTAACGGCCTTCCTTTAACTTACTTTTAGCCCTTCCTCCATATTCTACACTACCTTGGAAAAGTAAGAGGATTACCTTCCTCCGCCATTCCTGGTTAACCTTATTAACAACTTCTTTTTTTGAGGGTTGAAGATGAACTTCATATGGCTTTCCCATTCTCTGCTCTCCTCAAAAAAGTAATGCGGTATCTTCAGGTTATTCACATGCTGGAAAATAGAATGGAGATAACATTGGCTTTGACTGAATTATCTGGAACTTAGAAGTGTACGGACTTTTAAGAGCCATACCTTCTTACACCTTTGAGACACCTTATTGTAAGATTCTCTTCTTATAGTAAAAGGTAAAAAAGGTGAATGTAACGGAACCTTCGGATCCCACTTTTTTATTCATGCTTAAAAACGGGTGTTATAGGCATTTAAAATAAAAATAGCTTTCGTAAGTTAGGGAACTAAAATGCCAGAAGCTATATTCCTGATGAGATGGAGCCCCAAGAGAGGGCCCGTGGTACAAGGGTCTTATCCTCCTGGTGCTGAACTGGGGAAAGAGTTTCTTATTGATGTGCTTGGTTCTATCATTCAAGAGGAAGAAGAACGGCTTGAGGGTTTCTATCCAGTTACCCTAGAGGGACGGGATGTGATCTCCTACTACTCAGGAGAAGAGTTAAATCAGGTTTTTGGGATCATCCTAGGAAGAGGAGAAAGTGAAAGAGAGTATCGTGGGGGTTTAGTCCAAGCAACTGCTCGCATCTTAAAGAGAGGCGGCTCTATTTCTACAACGGACGAATGGGGGAACTTATGGAATTGGGTCAAAACTTATCCCAAAATGAGCAGGGAGTATCGAATTACCGATGCGTTTAGGGATCCCTCTATGGATACTATCCTTTCAATATCCGCGGAGAACGGATTGCTGACCATGGATGAATTGGTTGATCGTGCAGGTCTTCGAACAGACCTTAGCAGAGACGTTATTACAACGTATGTGCATATTCTGGAGGCGTTAGGTCTTCTAGAAACTCATTGGGATGAAGCTGCTCTTGAAGAACGTGTTTACATGGTACGAGATCTCCTCTACTATCGCAAAAAACCTGAACAGTACAAGGAAATTGCCGAGTTTATTCCAGGATATGAAGAACGGTTTAACTCTTTTATAGAAAAATATAAGAGAGATATGCGGTGGAAGGACGATAAAGAGGTTCTTCCCGGTTTACTTACTCGACCAGGGATATATGATGTTTTAGAACGATTTGAAAGGGAGGGGGTCATTTCAAGAAGCGAAGTGACTGAAGATTTTGCTAGTAAAGCTAGACAACTGGTAGAATGGCAGCTGGCAGGGGAGACAGATGATTACTTTTACTATCTCGCAGCTCCTTCTCTTGAGCTAATATTCCCCAAGTATACTATCTCTAGAGTTTTGGCAAGAGCTAGGGACGAAGAAATCACAAAAAACGAAGTTATAGAGTATCTCAATACCTTAAAGGAGTCTTATCTCTAAGGGAAGTCACATAACTTTTTCTCTATTTTTACTTTATTGTTAATTATCGACTCTTTTTATATAATTCTGGATGCAGATGCCAGAGAACGGAGGATTGTGCAGCTTCTTGGAAGACGCGTTTTATTCCTAATCCATCAATAGCCACAGTTTTGAAAATGGGAGTATTGGTATCACGGTTAATGTCTAAACTGCTTAAGAGTACGGAAGGGGGAAGGGCATCTTCTAGGTCTCTCTTATTGAGGGTGTAAAGAATGGGAATATCCCCCCACTTATCATCAAGGAAGTCTCTTAATTCCTTCAAAGAGTATCTATTTTCGCTAAGAGCCCTCGGATCGCTATCTACAACAAAGATTATTGCGTCAGCTCCGTTTACTACTATTTTTCTCTGATTTTTATGTCTACGTTGTCCTGGGACAGTATAAATATCAAAACATACATTTCCAGAGGCCGATATAGGTGCGTAATCGAAGTAAAGCGTTCGTCCTGTGGAACTCTCCTCAACTGATCGTAGTCTTCCTTTTTTCAGGGTGGATGCTATGTTAGAGTACAGCTGTTTCAACATAGTGGTCTTACCTGCGAGTGACGGTCCATAGAGAACGATCTTAAAACGCAGGTTACCCTGTTTGTCTTTCCATACGATTCTACTCCCCTACTCTTTATTTGCTAAAGATTTTTTTAAAATTTGAGCGGTCCCAATTAAAATTTTGAAGATTAAGATAAAAAAATCGATAACGGTTTTTTAGTTTTAGTTATCTACATGTTCTCACTAAAAGTTTAATTAAGTAGCTATATTATTTAAATGATAGTGGTGGAAAGCTTGATATTTGGTAAAAAAGAGAGTAACAAGAAGGAAAAACAGATTCAGAACTACTTGGCTAAAGTCAATCATTATTTGGACATCTTAGATAAAAGAATTAGTGTCTACTATGATCAACTCGAAAAGGTTTCAAGACTCATCGACCTAGCAGCACAACGAAAAGAAAAAGATCTCCTCGTAAAGGCTCTTCGAGCGAGAAACCAACTTAAAAAGAACTTAAAGTTTTACTTGGGACAGAGAGAGGATTTAAATTCGATCGTAGGGAAAATCCAACAGAGCCGTGGAATAAAGGACTACGAGTGGTTTATGAAAGAAGGTCGAGAGATAATGGAAGAAATAAAACCCTCTCCTGAGACTATTGAGCGTGGAAAGGTAGAAGTAGGTGAGACTATGGATGAAATGGAGACTGCTATATCCATCATTTCAGAACCTATATCAGAAAGTGGATTTGACGATTTAGAAGGTGAAGCAGAACGTTTGATGGCTGAAAAATCTCTTCCCGATGTAGAACAACCTAGTAAAGAAGAAATTAAACATGAAGAGGAGTCAGAAATTGAAGAGTTGGAAGAGGAACTAGAGGATCTCCTCTGATCTTTCATCAAATTGGTTAGTCTCATATGTAAATACCTGTTTGCTCCTGCCCTACTTAAAACACCAAAGCCTATCTTACCGTTCTGTTGCCCCAGCGTTAGCCATTTTTAAGAAAAGATTGTGTCTCGTCTGTCTGAATATACTTTTCTCTTCTAAGGATTCGGCTCTATTGCGGCTGGATTGTTTTAGAATGTGCAAAATTTTACAGGGGGGGTTAGATTCCCTGGAAATTGGAAATTCTCCACGACGATTCAATTAATTTAAAAACTATATTCTCCTAATTGTAGAAACATCAATAAGTTTATAGTGGGAAAGATGATCGAGAACTGGTTATTTTATTATCCCCTCTTAATCATAGCTATGGTACTTTTTGGCTTGATTGGATGGCTCCTTACGGGTGGGAACAAAACAATCCAGAAAATTCTGGATTACATGGTGGATAATCATTTGGATGAATGGGAAGTTTCTAAGAGTAAAATTGTGAACGGTGTCGACGCTACTAAAGAGGATGTTGAGAAAGCATTAAAGACCTTAATGCAGAAAGGAATTATGTATCAGGGTAAGCATGGTTATGCACTCCTCGATCCGCTAGTGTTCTTGACAACGAAGGATTACAGTAGAGCTAGACGTCTCACCAAGAATGACAATATCCTTTTCGGTGGGTATCAGGTACCATATGAGACTAATCTCTATTACATCCTCAGTGAAATCAGCCTTGGTATAATCGGAGTGATCTTTCTTGTGCTTACGTACTTCAATAGCTTTAGTCTTGCTACCTATCTAGAAAATGTGTTTGGGGTTGCCCCTCTAGCTGTAGCATTATTCATCTTAGCGATTCTCATCGTAATTGGTGATGTATTTAACAATTTTCTAAAATATTGGACCAGAGAACGGTACTCCATCGTGATTGGTGAAAAGAGCGGGATAAGCTATGATTTATCACTTGCAGATGATCTAAGCGGACGACTTGAAAGACACGCAATCGATAAAGTGGACATCAACATGTCCCTCCTCCAAAAATTCGTCAGTAGTTTTAAAGCTGTACCCATTGGGGATCTTCGGGTGTGGAAAAAGGGAGCTGATCAACCGATCGTGTTTAATAACATTCCTTATCCGAGAGAAGCATTTTTCATCATTCGCGGAATTCAACTTGGGGCTCTAGAATGGAGAAAGAAACACGCGAAGAATATTAGCTATTGGAAAAGTGGGTCAAAACCTGTATTTACTTAAAAGAGGTGAATTAGAGTGGAATCAGAATTTAAAGAACAAGTTGAAAGTAGCCTTGAAACACCGTATCGGTTCCCTTTTCCAGTGCAAATTTTCCTTTTAGTTTTGCTCTCTCTAGTAACCATCGGAGTTTTATATACGCTTAGCATTCCAGAACCTGCCCTCATGATTAGAACGTCTGTTTTTATGTGCGTCCTCGCTATAGTATATCCCTTTTTCATCCATACGAGAAACCGAATTACCCATACCGTAGCTTTTGCGTTGTTTGGTGGTGGCTTGGCTTCTATGGTAGCGTTAACTCTACGGTTTATACAAGTCTACTGGCGAGGTGCTCTCCTCGCAGTAATCTTCCTTGAAGTAATGGCTGTTGAGCTTCTCCATCACACCACTAAAATCTTTCGAACACGCAAAAATATGGGGATTTATGCACTTGATGTGGTTCTTTCAGCAGGATTTTTTGTCTTAGTATTTCTGTTTCTTTGGAACAGTTATGGCGGCCCCCTCGCTTGGTTTCCGAGCGTTTTACTCGCTTTTGGTTTGGGGATGCTTTTCTTTTACGCCATTATACCAGAGCAAGAGTTTTAACGGGACAATGTATTTTTCTTTTTTTATCCTTTCTCTCTCCTGTTGTTCTTTATTCTGCTTTTGTATGCCTGTTGGTAGGGATCTTCAGCACATTATTAAGGGGTAGAACCGATGTTCCTATCCCCTAATAGCGAACTTCATCAAACCAAAGTTCTCGAGCTTTTCCTACTGTGAAGACAGAACCTGTCACTAGAACTAGACTCTTCTCACCCGCTAAAGACATTGCTTTCTTTACAGCTTTTTTGACATCTCGTATGATGACATACGGTTTACCATATTTTTCTACTTCTTTTACCAGTACCTTTGGTTCAGTCGCTCGTTCCATAACCGTATGTTCCGTGATTATGATGGTATCCGCTAGGTTCGTGAACGTTCCCATCATAGTGGGGATGTCTTTGTCAGAGGAGATACTTGTAACAAGGATCACTTCATCATAGTCGAATATCTTTTCAACATTTTCTTTCAATGTTTTAGTAGCAGCAGGATCCTTAGCGCAATCAAGTAGAACAGCAGGTTTTTTGTTAACCCTTTCTAGTCTTCCTGGCCATCTAGTTTTTTCAAGGCCTCGTCTTATTGCTTCATCAGTAATGGGTATTCCATAAGTCCTTATCGCTTGAATGGTTCCGACGGCTAAAGCCGCGTTTTTCGTCTGATGAGAGCCGATCAAGGGGAGTTTCAATCGATGGAAGGTCTTGTCAAAAGAAGTTACGTTGATCCACTGGCCAGTTGGGGTCGCTTCTTCTGACTTCACGGTAATCTCCTTTCCAACACGGTAGAATGCTGAATTTTTTCTTTGACACTTTTTTTCGAAGATTGTAAGGGCCTCCTTTTTCTCTTCTCCTGTGATAAGAATTCCACCGTGTTTTATGATGCCAGCCTTTTCCTGTGCTATCTCAGAGACGGTTTCGCCAAGAATGTCTGTGTGCTCTAAATGGATGTTTGTGATAATTGACACTAGTGCGTTCACTACGTTCGTTGCATCCAACCTCCCTCCTAAACCAACCTCTAACACAGCAAATTCGACGTTGTTTTCTGCGAAATACTTGAACATGATGGCAGTGGTGGCCTCAAAAAAAGAAGGCCGGAACACTGTAGGATCTCGTTCCATTTCCGCGACAATCGGTTTTAACTCCTGTATCTGTCGCACCACTTCTTGTTCAGGTATCTTCTTCTTGTTGATTGAGATTCTCTCAGTGAAGCTTGACAAGTGGGGGGAGATAAACATGCCTGTTTTATACCTTGCTTCTTTAAGGATAGATGAGAGCATCGCAACTGTTGAGCCTTTTCCGTTCGTTCCAGTAACCAGAATACTTTTCATTTTTCTGTGGGGGTTTCCAATCCTTTGCATGAGAGCTCTCATTCGATCTAGGCGAATTTCTTTCTCTCCCAACCTCCCAAGACTGTAGAGAAAACCTATACTCTCCTCGTAGTCCATTTTCTACATCTTCTTTAGATTCTTTGATAGCCCACAGATCGACTCCTGCTGTAAAAGATAACAATTTTATGTTAAAACTTTTAAGAATAGGCAAAATCCACAAGAGTAAAAGGAAAAATAAAAGAAGCCGACAAAGTCTCCTACCATATTTGACCTCATGTGTAGATGGGAGTTGGGATCCTGAACGTGGTAGAGTTACATTCTTCCTCAAATTAGTAGATATACATCTTGCTCCTGCAGATAAGCGAATAGTGACCATGGCTACATGACTATTGAAGTATACCGATGGAACTCTTATAAAGTCGTTCTATGGTTTGAGGAAGGCTCCTCCTGTTGTAGTAATTCTTCTCCGAACGGTGGGCTTGATCCTAGTCACTATAAGTAAGTGGCATTTGTGTTGCCTCCAATAGTTTACCACGCTTCAAACTTAATTTTAGCTGGATAGCCTCTATAGGGTTTAATTCTCCCTTTTAAAGTCTTCACGCTATTCAATTGCCTTAAGTTGCTGAGTTTCTGTTTATTTTGCAAGTTCAAAGGAAATGATCCTTAAGATATCTACACTATCCAAAGATCTCATATATGGTTCTCCATCAAAACATTTAATCATAGTTCGTGTAATTAAGAGGAAGGATGATTAATTCGCGAAGAAAAGGAAAGAGTAGTGAACGGATAGCGGAAGGGCTTCTTCGAAAATTAGGATATGAGATCCTTGAACGTAACAAACTCGTGGAGAAGGGGGGAGAGCAAGCGTTTGAAGTAGATTTCATAGCAAAAGATCCAGAGGGGAACCTTTCTTGTATTGAAGTCAAAGCGGGAGACGCTTCCGTCTCGGATATCCGACATACGTACGCAAACAGTGAGATGCTTAACTGTAAACCCATAATAGTTTGTAAATCTCTCTCTAATGTGAGTGCTGAGGTGGTAAAAAAAGAACTTGGAGTTACGGTTATTCCTTTCCGAGAGTATTATCTGACTGAGCCAGAAGAGCTAGAACTTGTAGTTAAAAGTGCTATACAAGAGGTTCTTAGCGAATTTGGCTTCTTCCCCCTTCCTCAGTTAGAAGAAATTCCTGAAGACACGATAAAAGTCCTCTCTGCTTTATCAAACGCTAGTTCCTTCCCAGAGGCGGCAAAAGAACTTGATCTTTCAACTAACGAGTTGGGAAAGGACGTGGGAGACTTACGGGAAACAGGAGTTCTACCAAAGTGGAGCCAAAGTTTCTCTGACCTAAGGAAGTTCTCTAGTCGGGTGATCCGTCAGTATTCTGTCTCAAGAAGAATTAAGCGAATAGAAGAACGGCTAGAGCAACTTGAACAAGAGATAAAAAAGATAGGCGAGAATTGGAAGAAGCAGTAAGCACCTTCTCTACATTCATGCTATTAGCTTTTCAATTAGGACAAAATAAAGGATAAAAAGCGGCGAAACCGCCTTACGTTCCTTCTTTTTTACTTTTCAAATGCTGAAGGTATGGCATCCGAATGTTTTCTTCGTGAATAGTTTTTACAGCTTTTTCGTAGCCAGCATCAGCATGCCTAACTATCCCAATACCCGGATCAGTTGTCAAAACTCTCAATATACGTTTTTCCATCTCTTTTGTCCCGTCACACACTATACTCATGCCAGCATGGGTACTTAGGCCGATGCCTACACCACCTCCTTCATGGACAGCGACCCACGTCGCGCCAGAGATGGCATTCAGTAAGGCGTTAAGTATTGGCCAGTCGGCCACAGCATCACTCCCATCTTTCATTCCCTCTGTTTCTCTTGTTGGACTAGCGACGCTACCACAGTCTAGGTGATCTCTACCAATCCAAATTGGCCCTGAAAGTTTTCCATCCTCTACCATTTCGTTAATTTTCTTTCCAAACCGTGCTCTTTCCCCGTATCCTAACCAGCATACTCTAGCTGGTAGTCCTTGCCAAGGGACAAACTCTTTAGCTTTGTGTATCCATCGAACGAGCATTTCGTTTTCTGGAAACATGTCTAAGATGACATTATCGGTTTTCTTGATGTCTTCTGGGTTCCCTGTAAGAGCAGTCCATCTGAACGGTCCTCGTCCTTCAAGGAACATGGGACGGATGTATTTCTTCACGAAGCCTTTAAATGCAAAGGCGTTCTTGTATCCCGCATCTTCTGCTTGTTTTCGCATTCCATTACCATATTCGAAGACTACTGAACCTTTTTTCTTGAAACCAACCATCGCCTTTACGTGGTTAACCACGGTCTTTTTAGCTTCTGTTACATACTTTTCTGGATTCCGTTCACGCAGCTCGTCTGCTTCCTCCTTAGAATATCCTTCAGGATAGTAGCCTTCTAAGAGATCATGGGCGGCAGTCTGATCGGTCACCATATCCGGGGAGATCTCTCGTTCTAGGAGTTCGTTATACAGCGTTGCAGCGTTTCCATGGATCCCAACGCTGATTGGCATTCCTTGTTCTTTATGTTTTCTCACGATCTCGAGGCCTTCTTCTAAATCTGAGGCAATGATGTCAAGGTACCCGTGATCTTTAACTTTTTTCATTCGATCTTTGTCGATTTCCATGAAGAGTCCCACACCGTTGTTCATCACACACGCTAGAGGCTGTGCAGAGCCCATTTCCCCTACACCAGCACTTAACAGAAACTTTCCCCTAAGATCGGAACCGTAGTGTTTCTTTGCGGCTCGGGCGTAGGTTCCGTAGGTACCTTGGAGGATCCCCTGATGGCCAATGTAGTTCCAGGAACCCGCAGTCATCTGCCCATACATGATAAGGCCCTTCTGTTCTAATTCCCAAAAGTAATCCCAGTTAGCCCAGCGTGGGACAATGAGAGAGTTTGCCATCAACATCCTCGGTGCATGAGTGCTAGTTTTGAACACCCCCACTGGTCTTCCAGACTGAATGAGGAGGGTGTCATCCCCATCCATTTCTGGTAGAGTTTCGAAGGTCGCTTCGAGGGCATCCCAACTTCTTGCGGCTTTACCAGTTCCCCCATAAACAACAAGCTTCTCCTGATCCATTGCCACATCGGGATCCAGTACGTTACATAGCATTCTCAAAATGCCTTCTATCTGCCAGTTCTTACAGTATCTATCCTTTCCAGTGATAACGTGGATGTCTCGTTCCTTCGCCATCTTCATAAGCTTCTTTTTTCTTTCTTTCCTATAGGACATTTCCAATATTACCTAGCTTTCTCCCTTAAAAAGAGGTAGAAGAACGCTTCTATTCTCGTATAATTAACACTCTCCTTTACAACTTAGAACTCAACTGGGACAAAAAGAGTTTCTGGCGTTTTTACATATTCCTGGAGAGGATTCTCCCTAGTGAGAATGTAGAAAAAAAGCATCTATCATATGAAAAAAGAAAAAATATTCATATGATGTAAGATGTTAACTGACATGAAAATTACTGCATTTCTTGAGGAATTGGCGTCAGATTCTCCTGCTCCTGGAGGGGGTTCCGTAGCAGCACTTGTTGGAGCATTAGGAGCGGGTCTAGCCTCGATGTATTCATGTCTTACTCTTGAGAAGAAGGGCTACGAAGACGTTCATGGCATTTTTAAAGAGACTCTTCCAAACTTCGAAAGTATACGGGAAGAGCTTACTGAGTTGATAGATCAAGATACAAAAGCGTTTAACCAATTGATCCAAGCCTTCAAGATGCCAAAAAAGACAAAAGAACAGAAGAAACAGAGACATAAAGCGATTCAAAAAGAGTATAAGAATGTAACCCAAGTTCCACTAAAGACCGCAAGGAATGCTCTGAAACTCAGTAAGTTACTGAGCAAGATAGGATGTAAAGGGAATAAAAACGCCTTATCGGATGTTGCTGTTGCTGCGTTATGTTCGTTGACCTCTCTAGAATCCGCGGTTTTCAACGTGAGAATAAACCTTCCCTCTATCAAGGATGAGACGTTTGTGAGTCGTACTAAAAAAGAAGTAGACTTTCTTCTTGAAAAGGGAAAGGAACAAGCGTCTGAACTTGTAAAGGGAGTTAAGGAACGAATTTGTGAGGGATAAGACAGAAATAGAGTAATACAGGAAAGAAAAAAGAAGGAAAAAAATGAGCTACAGTATAGAAAAGAGAACGGTGTGTAGCTAACGTCTGACTCCTACAGGATACGGTATGAGAACTTCTGTAAGTTCACTCATTATCATTTTCCCTAAAAGCCGACGAATCGTGGCTTGAGACACATTTTCTTCTGCTACGTTATAGTGCTTCTTCACAAAAGTGTAATTTTCCTTGTAGTCCTTCAAAATGTCGTTAAAGTCCTTTCCACGTGCGTTTGCAATCTTGGACAGCTTTTTTCTTATTTCCTCGTTGAGTTTGCACATTCTAAATCACTCCATACTGGGTATGGAGGATCATATGCCTTTTGTTTCTTATGTATATTTCATTTTTTCGAGTGGTTATAATATAAAGAAAAATTTATCTACTATTGTGACTTTACAAAGATTCCTTGGATCTTTCATCACCGTGTAACGGTAAGGTGGTCTGTTGAAAAAGACAAAAATAAAAATGAGGATAGAAAAATGGTAAACTTTATGCCAAAGTATCACAGAACAGCCAGGTAACTCTCTTCTACCACTCATAGACTTGTTTTTCCAAAAGTTGATCCTGAGAAAAGTTGTTTAATCGAAGGTAGTGTATCACTGCTTCAAGCAGGGGATCAATGGGAGTTACACCATAAATTTCGGTTTCAGTCACGTTGGTACCGTACCGTTGTGCCTCGCTTTTTACGATCTCAAACACTCTGAATAATGAAATCTCTGATGGTTTTATCATGGTGGACACTTGAACACACCCTCTTTCTTTGATCTCAAAACCGAGAGCTTTTACTCCCTTGAAGCCTCCACTCGATGCGCGAATTCGTCGAGATATTTGATCGGCAATGTCTTTTTTGTCAGTATTCAGGAAAAAGTTCACAGCGAGCTCTTGTTTTCTTGCTCCAACAACAGTGGCACCAGCTGAACCAAGGTTCGAAGGGCCAAAATCTGGTGCTCGTGTAGGATTCGTCTTGATCTCCTCTTTGAGCCCTTCATATTCTCCTTTTCGGATGTTGGCAAGGTTTCTCCTTCCTTTCGTTTTCGCTGCAGCGGCGTAAAGGTAAACTGGAATGTGGAGTTGAGATGCAATTTTTTGCCCCAATTTAGTTGCTATCTCAGCACATGCTTCTAAAGTGATGTCTCTTATAGGTATAAACGGAATTACATCAGTTGCTCCTATTCTTGGATGTTCTCCACCATGTTTTTCCATATCAATCAGCTCAGCTGCTTTTTTTGTGCCCCTAAACGCTGCTTTGGTGATCTCGTTGGGGCCACCTGCAAAGCTTACAACCAGCCGGTTATGATCTGGATCGGCATCATACCAAAGAACTTTCACATCAGGAGTACTAATCGCCTCTAAAATCGCGTTTACAACCTCTTGCCTCCTTCCTTCACTAAAATTTGGAACACATTCGACCAAAGGCATTGCCTGCACCTTATCCCAATAAATAATAACTTTAATTAAAGAAGAGTAGGGGAGCTGGGTATAGTCAGTTCCCCCTCTTACTTTTTGTTGAAGCTTGATTACTGAAAGCTCGGTTTCTACTATCCCTCAAAAGGGGTTTTTACTTACTCATGGATAAAGCGTTCAATGATCTCCGCTAGGTCCGGAGCGTTGAATCCTTTCTCCTCTAAGTAGCTAAAGTCCATCATCCTCAGCTTTTTTATTACTTTTTCATACTGGTGGATAGTCCCCATCAACAGGAAATCAACTCGGTCCATTTTACTTTGAATCGCTGCTTTAGGAAGGGCCACCTCCCCACCTTTTGAAAGCATCTCCTGTTTTAAGACCAAAGCTAGTGTTACTGGCACGCTCGTAAGTAGAATGTTTTTTAAAACTCCCTTTCCCCCCATGATCTTGGTTCCGCCCAGGTGAACCTCGAGTGTCTGTGTTAAGAGGTGTTCTAAGTCGTTCTTTTTTAACCCAGGCAGTTCTTCAGCTTTAACATCTCCCTTATGAACTATTTTTCTGGATGTTCGAAGTTCTTCTGCCATTTTTACGGTTTGCCTTGTCTCTAAGATGTTATGAGTCCTAATTACGTGTGCACCGTTTATTACAGCTATTGCCTCTGTTGCTACAGATCCTATAAGTCGTTCCTCTGGGTCCTCTTGCCCGAGAATTTTTCCAATAAAGGATTTCCTTGAAATCCCCACACATATGGGTACCTGAAGAATCAACAGGCGTCTCAATTCCCGAAGCACAAAGGTGTCCCATTCACTCCAAGTTCGCCCCATTCCACGCCAAAATCCTATCCCTGGATCAATAACAATGTTTTCCCTTGGAATTCCCGCCTTTTGAGCTATTCTTAAACTTTTCCGTAGTTCCTCTCGAATGATGGCAACTGGATCGTTGGGAGTTCCGTATTGCTTTTCGTCTTGCCCTCTAGCCATCAAGATAGTGGAAGCATTGTAATCAGAGAGGATTTCTGCCATTTCCCTATCGTTTTTTAACCCAGAAACATCGTTAATAATGCTCGCTCCAGCTTTAAGAACCTCCTTAGCTACTCTACTCCTTTGCGTATCTACGGAAACTTCAACATTAACTTCCTCTTTAATGCCCTCCACTATTGGGAGTACCCGTTTAAGCTCTTTTTCTTCAGTTACATACGTATCTTTATAGGGTGCGGTTGACATTCCCCCTATATCCACAATATCTGCTCCCAGTGCGGCCATTTTTTCCGCTTTTTCTATTGCTGTTGGGAGTTGCATTTTGATAGAACCTTTGTAAAAAGATTCTGGACTTACGTTAAGAACTCCCATCAGACATACTGACTCTTTCTCCCCTACGGAGATATTCCCTAACTTTGAAGAAATTACCATCCGATCCCCCTCTTCTTTATTGAGTAAAGAACATCGCCTCCAACTCTTTAAGAGGAACACCTTTTCTCATTTAAGGGAGAGAAATGAAGCTTGGAATGGAATTTTGGATCGATTATGCTCACAGCCTTGAAGGTTTTTCCAAGTGTTATGGAAAACATGGTCACACAGCGAAAGTGATAATTGAAATTGAGGGCGATGTGAAGGGAGGAAACGAATTCGAAGAAAACATCTTGCTTCAATTTGAAAAAATGGAAGAAAAGTGCAAACGTGTGCTTGACACGCTTGATCATCAAGATCTTAACGAGATATTTGAACACCCTACCACAGAGACGATAGTTAACTGGATTTTTGAAAAGTTATCTGAAATGTTGCCCGTCAGTCGAGTAACATTTTTTGAAGGACGAGGCAAGTGGGCTACCGTTGAGTCTTAAATGCTTAGGGAGTGGCTCTCTGTGTATCTACAAATTGCGCATGAAATGGAGTACTCAATTTGGAAGGATCAACTTTCAACCTTCCTCATGAGTTACCTTATACTCAACCGAGAACTTACTTTCAGGGAATTAAAAAAACGATATTTTGGCTCTAATGTTCTGGTTTTTGGTGCTGGTCCCTCCTTAGTGAAAGACATTGAAAAACTCTGTGAAAGCAATCTTTTCGATGAGTTTACTACAATCACTGCCGATGGTGCTACTTCTGCTCTTCTTGAGTTTGATCTTCTGCCCGATATCTTTGTTTCTGATTTAGACGGAAATGTAAGAGATCTTCTCAAAGCTGCTAACTTAGGGGTGGTACCAGTTATCCATGCCCACGGAGATAACATTCCACGGCTACTTCAGTACGTCCCCCAATTTGAGAAAGTGTTAGGTACCACTCAAACCTTACCCACGTGCAATATTCATAATTTTGGGGGATTTACTGACGGGGATAGGTGCGTCTTTCTAGCTGATGTACTTGGGGCAAAAAGCATAGTGCTACTGGGGATGGATTTTGGTAAGGAGATAGGGGCGTTTTCAAGGTATCAAGGGGATCCTTTCATTAAGCGAAAGAAGCTTAGGATAGGCAAGAGCTTACTTGAATGGTTGGCCCGGACATCCAATACGAAAATGTATAATTTAACAAGCCAGGGGGTGGAGATACACGGGATTGAACATATTAACATAAAGGAACTAAGGCAAATAGCTCCCCATGACTGAATGATGGACGCCTTTGGTGATCTAACATTTTAAAAAGAAGAGCGTTTGCTTTATTTGTGAGGAGAGTAAAATGACAGAACTATTGTATTTTGATGACTGCTATATAAAAGAGTGGACAACTACTGTTGAGAAAGCCAAAAAGAAAGGAAAACAAGTTGTGCTACAAAAGTCTGCATTCTACCCTGAGGGTGGTGGACAGCCTACCGATAAAGGTTACTTGTACGCGAATGGGAAGAAATTTCGGGTTCATAGGGTAGAGAAACGGGGAAAGGATGTATGGCATTATTTAGACAGGGGAAGAGTGGATGAAGGAACAGAAGTGAAAGCAGAGCTGGATTGGGATCGTCGCTATAAACATATGAGGATGCATTCAGCGCAACATCTTCTTTCCGCTATCCTTTTGGACCATTATGATGCTGCAACAGCGGGGAATCAAATCCATACAGAATACTCCCGTATGGATTTTAATCCCTTCGACCCCACGGAAGAAGATCTGGAATTTATAGAAGAGAAGTTTAATGAGTTGGTTGATGACGGGAGAGAACTGAAAAAGTACATTGTAGACCGAGAGCGGGTTCCTGAACTCGTTGAAGATCCGAAGCGTCTTCGCTTATTTAAGCGTGTACCTGATTTTGTGAAGAGAATTCGAATCGTTGAAATAGTTGGGGTAGATAAAGATCCTTGCGCTGGTACGCATGTCAAAAATACCAATGAAATTGGGCATCTTCACATACGCGATACTGAGAACAAGGGAAAAAACATCACTAGATTAGTTTTTGACTTGTATGAACCTTAATCGCCCCCTTATTTTTTTCTATAAGCTTGAGGGTACCAAAATATGCTGGAGAACTGAACGAAGAGGACACGCTATGTATCTCTAACATCCCGTTTTAACATTATAGATCGGTATCAGGAACTACTCACCATTTTTAAGGTAGTTTTTTGAGTACTAAAAGATAAGACGTTTGATAACTGAGGGAGAGTGTCAAACCTAACTTCGTACAGTGCACAAAAAAGAGAGTGTCTCCTCTGTGGTGAGAAAAAGTGGGTCTCGGGTACGTTGAAAGTCTGTTCTGACTGCATAGAACAAAACTTTTCTGAAGCAAAGGAGGTACTAGCTGAAGCTCACAAGCAGATTAGAGAGCAATTCTCCCTACCTTATCCGGCTCCTAAAGCAAAAGGAAAAGAAACTGTTACGTGTAATCTCTGTTCCAATGAGTGTTCCCTAGCTCCAAATGAGAAAAGTTTCTGTGGGCTACGGAAAAACGTGAGGGGGACCCTCCAAAGCAAAGTAACAACCCAACAGGGGATTTCCATACCTATAAGGACCCCATACCCACAAACTGCTGTGCCAATTGGTTTTGCCTTGGTGGAACAGGTAGAGGCTACCCAGAATTCGCTAATACACCAAACACCGAATATGGGTATCATAACCTTGCCGTTTTCTTTTACGGTTGTAATTTTGATTGTTTCTTTTGTCAAAACATCAATCATAAACGATTAAGTGATAGGTATGTTACTCGAGCCACTGAGGTGGTAGAAAGAGTCCTTCGGAATAAGAAGTACAGTTGTGTCTGTTACTTTGGTGGGAGCCCCGAACCTCATTTTCCATTCGTGTTGAACCTCAACAGGCAGATTCTTGAGAAAAAGGAGAAAGATAGGGTCTTACGGATTTGTTTTGAGTGGAATGGAGCAGGAAACCCAAGTCTCGTTAAAAAGGCTGCACAACAGGCATTAGAGAATGGTGGCATCGTGAAATTTGACCTCAAGGCTCCTGATTCAAAAATGAGTTATGCCTTAAGCGGGGTAACGAATGAACGAGTTTTTAGCAACTTTCAACTGGTCTATGAAAACTTTTGGGAAGAAAGACCAAATGTTCCCGTCTTAACGGCGACAACACTTTTAGTTCCAGGCTACATTGGCCCAGAGGAAATTGAACGGATTTCAAAAAGAATCGCAAGCATAGATGAGAGAATTCCCTATTCTCTACTGGTGTTTCACCCAGATTTTAAGGCACTTGACCTTCCTATTACGCCCAAAGAAGTGGCAAACTCCTCTTTGAAGAAGGCAAAGAAGCATCTCAAATACGTGCACCTCGGTAACAAGCACCTTCTTTCCTTAGCACCCTCCAAGTAGTTGAACTATGATGTACTGTCACAGCGAAATGACTTACTAACCAGTAGAGGTATTAAAAAAAGAAGAGGTTTGGAGGTTAGATTTCCCCTAATTCTGCAGCAATCTTTACAGCTAGTAGTTTGAAGGCTTTATCGAGGTTTTTCTTAGTTTTAGCAGAAGTTTCTAGATAGGGTACCTCCCATCCATACTTTTCTGATAGTTCTTTTGCGATTCTTTCTCCGATGCTTGGAGGGACCGCCTCTCTTTCTGTCCCTCGAAGGTCCACTTTATTGCCGAGTAAAACAAAGGGTTGATGGTCTCCCGTCTTATCGTAGAGTTCTTCAACCCATTTTTTAGTGTTTTCAGCAGTTTTTTTACGAGTGATGTCGAAAACAACTAATGCTCCTCTGGCTCCTAGGTAGTACTTGTCTCGAACTTCTTTAAATGCTGGCTGTCCAGAGATATCCCAGACAGTCCACTCAACGGAAAGAGGTCCATCTTCAAGACTATACTCAGATTCTTTAGTGTAGAAATTTGCTCCGATTGTGGGAAGGTAACGTTCTTTGAATCCCCATCCAAGATAACGGCGAACCGAACTGGTTTTGCCTACGCCTCCATCACCAATTGTGATTATTTTTGTTCGAATAGATCTCAACGGTTTCTCTTCTTCTTTTTTCACAGAGATCCCCTAAGAGAAATAGAATTTTGCATATTTATTTTTATTAAAAATATAAAGCCCTAAATTTAGCCCTATGTTAGTGGATTCTTTTGGGTAATTCTTCCAATCTTTTAGGGGATAACAAGTGATGGATTTAACTTCTCTATTTACAGAAATCCAAAATATACTTGAAAAGATCAATGAAATGGAGGATATCCGAGAGATAGGTAGTACTTTTAGCTTAATTAACGAAAGAATTACAGAGCAAATCTTAAAACAAGTCGATTTAGAAAAGCTAGCTAGAAAGCTTGAAAAAACTGACGATATGAGTAAAATTGCCTTCCTGTTAGAGCGCACAGGTAAGGCATTTGAAGGGTTTTCACGAGAACTTGAAAGAGAGTTAGAACTTCGAAAGATTGAGGAAAAAATAAAAGAGAAGCCTAATCTCGGTAATATGCTTCTGATTAGTCAATTCTCTGAGAATTTAACCTTTGGCCTTATAAAAATGATAAATTTTGAAAACCTAAAGGAGATGATCAATGAAGAACCGAGTACATGGGCAGTAGGCCATATCATTAAGATTGTGAGGAATTTTAGTCTTACGATTTGTAGAAGAATGCTCAGAGAAGCCGATCTTAATAAGCTAAAACAGAAGATACGTGATGAGATAAATATCTGGGGCGTCAGTTTCTGTCTAGGGGAACTTGCAAAAGTTGACTATAGTATTTGGAAAAAGTTGATCAAGAAGATAGACTTACATTCCTTGGCCAAAAAGATAGAAAATGCCAATGCAACTGAGATCAACAAGCTACTTGAAGTAATCGCGTTACAAGAAACGGTGGGGAAACAACTTATTAACAATATGGATGTAGATAAGATAGCGCTAAGGATAGATGCGGGCCCCGATGTTCTCCCCCTCATTAATTTGTTGGAAAATTTCATGGAGTTAAATGAAGACTTTGCGAGAAAGCTCCTAAAAAAGATCGACAAAGAAAAATTGGCTAGTAAGATTAACCAAGAACCTAAAAACCTCCGTAAATACATATTGAAAGTACTGAGTGGAAGGAGTGGAACAGAAAAGCTTACTTCTAAAATTGAGTCATGAGTAACCTATTTTTCGCTTCTTTGCGGTTGTCACTCTATTGCAATCCATATTGTTGAATGAGTATGATTATCTTCCTGTTACTCTTCTTCATAGAGGTACATCTTACGATATAATATACAAAAGAACCAGTTAATCTTCTTTTACTACTTAGGGTAAGAATTTCTCCTAAGGAAAGCACCTCTAGCGTTCCTTAATAGTCATATCTTAATGATAGTGATAATATCAATATGATTAAGTGAAGTTCTAATTAAATGAGGTAGGGGATACTCCAAAAGAAGAGAAAATAGGTGTTACTCATATGCCAGCAAGAAACTTGGATAAGATGTTTGATCCTGAGAACATAGTAGTTGTTGGTGCTAGCGAAAAAGAAGAGTCTGTTGAACATATTCTACTGGAGAATTTAATAAGTAGAACGATCGGAGAAGTTTTTCCTGTTAACATCAACAGAAAAAATATTTTAGGAAAGAAAGCTTTTTCAAGTGTGAAGGAAATTTCAAAACCTATAGACCTTGGGGTTATTGCAACACCAGCAGAAACTGTTCCAGGTATCGTTAAAGAATGTGGAGAGGTTGGTATTCCTGCTCTCATCATTATTTCAGCTGGGTTTAGTGAAGTAGGGCCGAAAGGAGAAAAGCTAGAGGAACAAATTGAAGAAATACGGGAAAACTATGGAATGCGCCTTTTGGGACCAAATTGCCTAGGTATTATTCGTCCATCTACAAATTTAAATGCCTCTATGGCAGATCAAACGCCCAAGGATGGATCCTTAGCCTTCATCTCCCAAAGTGGTGCTTTGGCTACAGCCACATTAGACTGGGCTATCTCCGCTCAATTCGGTTTTAGTAGCTTTATTTCAGTAGGCAATATGATTGATGTTGATTTTGGTGATCTTATAGATTATCTCGGCCAAGATCCTAAAACCCATAATATTCTCCTGTATATAGAGTCTATAGAAAACGCAGAGAGGTTTATGAGTGCAGCTAGAGGATTTGCTAGGACGAATCCAGTTATTGCTGTAAAATCTGGAAATTATGAAGAAAGTGCGCAAGCAGTTGTTTCTCACACGGGTGCTATAGCAGGGGGAGATCCGGCGTATGAAGCGGCTTTTAATAGAGCAGGTGTAACTCGTGTGGATACAATGGACGATCTTTTCATCAGTTCTGAAACTTTAGCTAAGTCAGAACTCCCACAGGGCCCACAGGTGGTTATTATCAGTAATACGGGTGGTGGGGGGAATACTAGCTGTAGATGAACTTGTTGAGCGAAATGGAGAACTAGCCTCTCTTACAGAAGAGACCGTAAAAAAGTTAGGCGAAATTTTACCTCCTCGTGCAAGCATAGCGAATCCAGTGGATCTTACTGGAGATACTAGTGCAAAACAATATGAAAAAGCAGTTAAAACGTGTATGAGTGATCCTAACGTAGATGCCCTAATATGTATGTATGCCCCAACGGGACAATTATCCCCCAAATCGGCAGCAAAAGCACTATCTACTTTTTCAAAAAGTAAAAAACCTATACTCGCCTGTTGGATGGGGGGAGAGAAGGTACAAAGAGGATGACGATTACTTCGCCGTTATAATTTCCCTGTACAAAATACTCCAGAACAATTGGTAAGGGCTTTTATGTATTTGGTTCAATACGCTAGAAATCTTGAACGATTGCTTGAAACACCAGAAGAACTTCCGATAGATAGAAGACCACCAAAGTATCACTTAAAAGCGATGCTCCGAAGAGCAGCTCGAGAAGGAAGAGAGGTACTTACTGAGAGAGAGTCAAAAAAGATTCTAGAAACATATGGTATTCTCAGTCCAGAGATCCCTGTAGCAGGAACAGCATCAAAAGCTAAAAAAACAGCTTCTTCTATTGGTTTTCCCGTTGTTTTAAAGATTAACTCTCCCGATATTACTCATAAGAGTGTTGCAGGGGGAGTCGCGTTGAACATAAGCAGTGAATCTCAAATTCAAGAGAAATTTGATGAAATCCTTTCAAATGCCCAACAATATAAGCCCTCAGCAGATATACAAGGTGTTACTGTACAAAAAATGATTAGTGATGTTGACCTTGAGTTAATCCTTGGATCCAACAGGGATCCTGTCTTTAGAGCGACGCTGATGTTCGGAAGAGGAGGTAGAGACGTTGAATACGTTAAAGATATATCAATCGGCCTTCCTCCATTAAACCAAACTCTAGCCCGAATGATGATGGAAGATACTACTATTTATGAGCAACTCAAAGAGACTAAACAAATAGCTTCTGAGGACTTTAGAACACTCGAAAGGTACCTCCTAGGTCTTTCACAATTGATTATAGACTTTCCTGAGATAAAAGAATTAGATGTTAACCCCCTAGCTGTGACAGAGAATGGTATTCTTGCACTTGATGCCCGGGTAATTATCGATAAAGAGCTAGCACTTGAAAAAAGGAAACTAAGGATCATTTGGTTATAGAGCCGTACCCTCGCAAGTATGTGGAAGAATGGCAGTTGGAGGATGGAACCCCCGTCACTCTTCGTCCTGTTCGACCCGAAGATGAACCGTTAGAATTTGCCTTGTTTGACACGTTTTCAGAAGAAACGTGGCGTCACCGATTTTTTGGTCCCATGCGGGAGGTAACCCACAAGGATATGGTACGCTATACAAACATTGATTACCGACGAGAAATAGCAATAGATGGGTTTATCGAAGAAGATGGAAAGGAGAAAATGATCGGCGTTGGTAGGATTATCATCGATCCCAGTAAGAATATCGGAGAATTTGCCGTGGTAGTAGGCGATCCATGGCAAGGTCTTGGACTAGGAGAGAAATTAACTGATGCTGTCATTGGTGTGGCAGAAGATAAAGGTTTAAAAGAGATCTATGGCATTGTCCTGAAAGATAATGTTCGTATGCTTAACTTATGTCGCAAACTCGGCTTTACAATAGAAGAAGAGGACGAAGACACTGTGAGGGTCTCTTTAAGACTACGTTAATACCCTCTGTATTCACTTCTTTTCCCCTCTTTCTTGCCCTTTCTTTAATTACTTAAGAAATCTAAGTTCTTTGGAAAGGTCAATCGTTTGACAAAGTTTTTATTTCTCAGACTCATCTTTTCTATTAGAGAGAGGAGAAAAGGATGAACAATGAAGATTGCGTTTTCTGTCAAATCGCTACGGGGAAATTGGAGGCAAGAAAAATTTATGATGATGGAGAAGTCATTGGTCTTGTTGATGTAAATCCCCGATTTGCAAAGGGGCAATGTGTTGTCTTTCCAAGAGAGCACAAAAGTCAGTTTCATCATCTTTCAGATGAAACATTGACTTCTTTAATATTAGCTACTAAAAAGATAGCCAGGAAAATAAAGGAAACGTTCAACCCTGAATTCGTAAGCATATTCTCGAGAGGACAAACAATTGACCATATACACTTTTTGTTGTTTCCAGCGGGAACAGGAGAGGTTATTGATAAGTTTATTGAGCTCATATTTGCCCAAGAAAAACTTAACGAGGAAAGTACGGAGAAGAAGCTCGATGCAATTCAAGAAAAACTTAAAGTGGATTGAATAACTCATTATGGTCTCGTACTCTCATTTTTCCAGACTGTTACCTCCTAGCTTTTTTATTATCGCCTCGCTTTCTGGAACACTTTTGTTGCGTTTTAGAAAGGTCTCTCACCCAGAAGCGATAATTATTTGAAGAACGAAAAAGGCAAAAAAGAACGATCTTAAAAGACTGACAAGATCCAGGAAAATATTAAGCTTTTTAAATACCATTCTCTTAGAGTAGGAACTTCTCCGTGAGGGAGGCATTTCTAGCTTTCCTTACGGAGGAATAATTCAGTCAAACACAAAAACATCGGGGATAATAATGATTTTAGTTGTTACTGGCCCCCCTGGAGCGGGAAAAGGTACTCAAGCGAGAAAATTATCCAAAGAACTTGATCTCTGTCATATAAGTACGGGTAATATCTTTCGAGAAATTATAAGTGGAGAAAGACAATCTAATCTCAGTAACAAAATTAGAGAGTATGTACTAAGCGGAAAGCTAGTACCCGATAAGCTAGTGGTGGAAATTGTTGAAAATGAATTAGAGACAGTAAAAAATAAAAGAGGTGTACTTTTAGACGGGTTTCCTAGAACTTTAAAACAAGCAAAAGCCTTAGGTAAATCCCTTAGGAAGCAAAACAAGGCTATCGACCTAGTACTCAAATTAGAAATAAGTAAACAAGTAGCTTTAGATAGAATCTTGGAAAGGGGACGAAAAGATGACGAAAAAGAGAAAATCGAGGAAAGGTTTGACGAGTATAATGAAAAAACTAAACCCATCTTTTCTTACTACAAAGCAAAAAATAACTTGGAAACGATTGATGGTGAACAGACTAGGGAGGAAGTGTTCCAAGATATCCTTTCTGTTTTAAAAGATCATAGCCTAATCGATTAAAACATATAAGCCTACACCTATATGAAGACTGATAGAAGGAGATAACCTTTTTACCCGGATAGTATGGAGATAAAGGGAGGATATAAAATGTCTAAAGAAGACCTAGACCTAGATAGAAAAGCACAAAAAGTAAGAGAAAAGCTGAAACCCTTCTTTAAACCCGAAAGCATAGCCGTAATAGGTGCTTCTCGAGAAAAAGAAACAATCGGATGGAGCATATTCCGTACTCTTCTTGAGAGAAAGAGAGAGGGAAAGCTAAAAACAAACATTTACGGAGTAAACATCAAAAACGGTCGATCACTTGGTAAAAAACTCTATAAATCCATATTAGATATAGAAGAAAACGTAGAGCACGCTATTTTCTCCATACCTGCCAAACATGTTCCTAAAGCAATGGAAGAGGCTGGAAAAAAAGGGGTAAAGGCCGCCACGATCATATCCGCTGGCTTCTCTGAAATTGGAAATGTAGAACTAGAGAAAAAAGTCGAAAAAGTAGCGAAAGACTATGGCGTAAGAGTTATGGGGCCAAATTGTATGGGAATTTATGACCCTTATGATGGAATGGATACCCTTTTCACCGCTAAGTACAAGGAGAGAAATGGAGAGAAACTTCTCTCTTCTCCTAGGCCTAAAAAAGGGTTTATTACATTCTTCTCTCAATCAGGAGCTCTAGGTGTGGCTACTTTAGACTATATGTATGGCCAAGAAATGGGCATCTCTAAGTTCATAAGTGCTGGAAACATGATCGATATAGATGAAGAGGATGCTTTACTTTACGCTTTTAAAGATCCTCAGACTCGTGTCATTTCCCTTTATATTGAAGGATTGAAAGACGGAAGAAAAGTCATAAAGATTGGAAAAGAGGTAACCAAGAAGAAGCCTATCGTCGTCTTAAAAGGAGGACAAACCCAAGCTGGTGCCAGGGCAACAAAAAGTCATACAGCAAGCCTTGCTGGGAACTATAGACTCTATCTTACCGCTTTTAAACAGATGGGTGCAATAATGACCGAGGATCTAGTAGACTTCATCGACTTCCAGAAAGCCCTAGCATTACAACCACCAGCTAGAGGCGAAAAAATTGGAATAATAACCAACGGAGGCGGAGCAGGCATCCTTTCGACTGATGAAGCCGAAAGGATGGGTCTTAAAGTTCCTCCTTTTGAAGAAGAAGCCATGGAGAAGTTTAATCAGCTGATAAAGGAGGATATCTTGCCTGAAGTCTCTACTTTCGCCAATCCTTGTGATCTGACTGGTTCTGGTGATACCAGAGCCTACTCTGAGGCGACTAGAGTTCTTCTCGAGGACGAAAACTTTGATGCGGTATTAATCATTGCTCTTCATCACCCCCCTACAATCACATTAGATTTATCTCGAAAATTGTGTGCTGTATCTAAAGATTACAAGAAACCTGTCGTCATGGCGAACTTCGGTACCGCAGATGCCGCAAAAGAAATACGAGATGACTTCACAAGACACGGTGTTCCCGCGTATTCAAGTCCAGAGCGAGGTATGAGCGGTCTTGGAGCCTTAGTTCAATATGGTGAATATTTAAAGAGCGAAGGAGAGCTTGAGAGATATTTAGCTGAATATGAAAAACCAAAAATTTAGCATGCTTCACATGGAGACCCTGGCTTCTATTTTAAATGCTTATGCTACGGAAACCATTTAAAAGCGACGTGAGAAACCACACAGGGGAGAAAAACTTTCAAATTATATCACGTTTCCCTTCTTTCCTCCCTACTAGTACATCCTAATGGTTTTTAAGGGGAATTCCTACCAATAGAACGGTGTATCAAATGGACCGTTATAAAGAGTGGAAAGAGAATTTTGAATGGAATATACCTAACGATTACTGCATAGCTAAAGAAGTAGATAAATACGCGACAAAATACGAGGATAAAATAGCATTATTCTGGGAAAATCACAAAGGCGAGACTAGAGAGGTGACCTATGAGGATCTCAGTAAGGAATCGAATAAGTTTGCAAACATTTTACAGAAGATAGGGAGTGGAAAGAAGGATCGGGTGATGGTTTTACTACCTCGTATACCAGAAGTCTTTACAACCCAGTTAGGTACGTTTAAAACGGGCGGAATAGTTGTCCCCTGTCCAAGTATGCTAAAAGAGAAAAATGTAAAATATCGAGCAAATCACTGTAAAGCTAAAACTTTGGTTGCATGGAGTGAAAACAGGGACGTTATTGAAAATGTGATGGAAGATCTACCGGTCGAAAACTATATCTTGCTTTCTGAAAAGGGAGGGGACTGGCTTTCTTATGAAGAAGAAATGAAAGAAGCATCCAAAGAGTTTGACAAAATTGATGTCAATGCAAGGGACATAATGACTATAAACTACACTTCTGGAACAACTGGTAAACCGAAAGGCGTTATGCACGATCATAAGTGGATTTACACTTTCAAGCGGACTAACGCTAAATATTGGTGGAATGTTCAAAAAAATGAAGTTCTATGGGCAACAACATCTCCAGGATGGGCAAAATGGTTCTGGAGCCCAATCGGCGTTGGTTTAACTACGGCTTCAAGCCAAGTCCTCTATCAGGGAAGATTCAAACCAGAAAAATTCCTCTCTCTCATGGAGAAATACGATGTCAACCGCTTATGTGCAACACCAACGGAGTACAGAATGTGGGCTCAAGAAAAATTGGGGAAATTTGACCTTTCTTCACTGAAAAAACTCCTCTCCGCTGGAGAACCACTAAACAGAGAGGTTATAAGACGGTTTAGAGAAGCATTTGACTTAACAATCTATGATGGCTATGGACAAACTGAAAGCAGCGGCTTAGTCTGCAATTATGAGGGAATAACCGTAAAACCCGGTTCAATGGGCAAACCAATGCCTGGTTCTGGTGCAAAAATAATAGATGAAAAAGGAAATGAGGTCTCAGTAAATGAGGTAGGAGAAATAGCCATTCCTAAAACTCATCCGGGTTTGTTGGTTGGTTACTGGGGGGAAAAGAGAGAACTAGAAGAGAATCTGCTTGGAGACTTGTACCTCACAGGTGATCTAGCAAAAAAAGATGAAGATGGCTACTATTGGTTTCAAGGACGAGCTGACGATATTATTAAGACAAGTGGATACCGTGTAGGACCTTTCGAAGTTGAAGACCCACTTGTGGAGCATCCAGCCGTCGTTGAAGCTGCTGTTGTCGCCTCGCCTCACGAAATAAGGGGTAGTATCATAAAAGCATTCGTAAAACTCGCTAAAGGATACACAGGTTCACCAGAACTTATAGAAGAACTGCAAAATTTTGTGAAGAAAGAGACAGCGCCCTATAAATATCCCAGAGAGATAGAATTCGTTGAAAAACTCCCGAAGACTAAGAGCGGTAAGATTAGACGCGTAGAGCTGAGAAACAGGGAAATAAGAAGGAAAAGGGAAGAATGAAATTTTTTCTCCCTAGATCAGTATTGACTCCTCCCATACTTCCCACTTTTTCTATTTTGGTTCGTGTCTTTGGTGGCTATTCATGTAGTTGATTAGATTAAATCTTTAAGAGGCCTCCTTACCATCCTTTTTTGTACCACTTTCTAAGGCCTTAACTTTTTAATTTCCTCTCCTCTAAACTGCATTCATTAGAGAAAGCTTCTTTTTTCAAAAAAGAATACTTGATGTTCGAAGAAGATTTCTTTCCGCCCTTATTAAGAATGTTTTTGAGAAAAAAGACATACCCTGATCCTAGGATGGATAAAAGGGTGATCACTGCGTTCTCTGCGTCCTCTTTATGCTTTATTGCTCTATTAGGGAGCGCTCCATCGTTGCTTTAAAATTTGTTAAGATCCTTCAGTGAAATTGGTATATGGGGTAAACTGCATCCCTATGTCTAACCTTTAAAAAGGAAAAAATTTATGGGAATTCAACTACAGAGGTCCCATAAAAAGTAATGGGGGAATATTATGCCAGAAGATAAATCTATCGAGGTATTAATGAGAGAAAAAAGAGTTTTTGAACCATCAGCAGAAATTGTTGAACAATCGAATGTAAAAAAGTGGATGAACGAACATGGAATAAAAGATGAAGAAGAACTCCGAGAAAAAGCAAGGGATTTAGAGTGGTTCTGGGGTGAAATGGCAAAAGAAGTAGGTATTGAGTGGTATGAACCCTATGAGGAAGTACTTGAATGGAACCTACCATGGGTTAAATGGTTTAAAGGAGCTAAATACAATATCGTCCACGACGCACTTGATAAGCAGTACGAAAAAAGACCCAACAAGATAGCGTACATCTGGGAAGGCGAACTAGGTGAAGTAAGAAAACTAACCTATAGGGATTTGTATGAAAAAGTAAACAAGTTTGCTAATGCTTTAAAATCTCTTGGAGTTGGAAAAGAAAACAAAGTAGCAATTTATTTACCCATGATCCCCGAACTACCAATTGCAATGCTAGCGTGCGCCAAAATAGGGGCCATACACACTGTTGTCTTCTCTGGATTTAGCCCTGACGCCTTAAAAGAAAGAGTTGTGGATTCTGGAGCGGAGATTTTAATCACATGTGATGGTTACTATAGAAGAGGAAGTACAATAGATCTTAAAGAAAATGCGGATAGGGGGATAAAAGACACTGATGTTAAGGATGTGATAGTGTATAATCGGCTTGGAGCGGAGAAAAAAGAGGAAATACCATGGGAAAAAGGAAGAGATCACTGGTGGAGGGATGTTATAGAAGGTCAATCTACTGAGTGTGAAACAGAAGTTATGGATGCAAATGACATCCTTTTCCTACTTTACACCTCTGGCACTACTGGAAAGCCTAAACCAATTATTCACGCTCATGGAGGATATGCTGTTGGAACTTCCCAGACATTAAAATGGGTGTTTGATATTAAAGAGGATGATGTGTTCTGGTGTGCTGCAGATATAGGCTGGATTACGGGTCATAGCTACATCGTTTACGGTCCTTTGATTCTAGGAGCGACCTCAGTGATGTATGAAGGTGCCCCGGACTATCCTGAACCTGATAGAGTGTGGGATATCCTTGAAACTCACAGTATCGACATACTTTACACCTCACCAACTGCGATAAGGTTGTTTATGAAGTATGGAGAAGAATGGCCTGAAAAACATGATCTAAGCTCATTAAGGCTATTAGGCACCGTAGGAGAACCGATAAATCCTAAAGCTTGGCTTTGGTACTATAAACATATCGGAAACGAAGAATGTCCAATTATGGATACGTGGTGGCAGACAGAAACAGGCTCTCACGTCATTTCCCCGCTTCCTATTACTCCTCTAAAGCCTGGTTCAGCTACTAAACCTCTTCCTGGATTTTCCGCGGAAATCTATGATGAACAGGGGAATCCTGTGGAAGAAGAAGGAAACTACTTAGTTTTAACTCAACCATGGCCTGCAATGCTTCAAGGAATTTATCAGAACCCTGAAAGATACAAAAGAGCCTACTGGAGTAAATTTGATGATGCATATCTCACTGGAGATGCAGCAAGAAAAGATGAAGATGGATATTTTTGGATTCAAGGACGACTAGATGATGTTCTTAACGTAGCAGGACATCGTATAGGTAACGCAGAAGTTGAATCTGCTCTAGTAAGTCATGAGGCTGTAGCAGAAGCCGCAATAGCTGGAAAACCACATGAAGTAAAAGGAACCGCGATAGTAGCCTTTGTGATCCTTAAAAGAGGAGTAGAAGCTACTGACGAGTTAAAAAACGAGTTACGAGGACACGTCGCAGAGAAAATAAGCCCGATTGCAAGACCTGAAACCGTTTACTTAGTTGAAGATCTACCCAAGACAAGAAGTGGCAAAATAATGCGAAGAGTATTAGAAAATATAGTGAAAGAACAACCAACTGGTGATGTCTCAACCCTAAGAAACCCTGAGATCGTTGAATCGATCAAGAAAGAAGTTCAGTATAGTGTAGAGGAAGAGTAGAAATGTCTTCTAACAATATTGCAGATCCAGCCCCATTAGGTTTGGCAGCCTTTGGATATTCCACTGTCTTATTGAATGTAATCAACGCTGGTCTCGTCGGTACTGGATTGGAAGGCAGTTTTGTACTGACTATGGGACTTTTCTTTGGGGGCTTAGGGCAACTCATCGCGGGGTACTGGGCGTTCAAACTTGGAGAACTTTTCCCCGCCACCGCTTTTAGTGGATACGGAGCTTTCTGGGAAAGTTTCGCTTTTTGGCTCTTATTTAACCAAATGGAAAATATATCTATACCAACTCCTAGTGGTGCAGGCATCGCTTGGTACATGGTACTGTGGGGGATTTTTACATTTCTTCTCTGGATCAATAGTTTTTATCATAACTGGAACTTGGTAGGTGTTTTCACTACCTTATGGCTCCTGTTCTTCCTCCTTGGAGCTCATTTTGCTCTAGCCAGTACACTTATTTTACGAATTGCTGGAGGCGTAGGAATTCTCTGTGGTTCTTGGGCAATATGGACAAGTTTCTGTATAATATACCTAGACCATTCAGGAATTAAGTTGCCTGGAATGTCGACGCCCTTTAAACGTTCCTAAAATCTGTTGTTGCTTTTGCGCCCTTTCTTTTCACTCTTTTTTCACAATTTTCTTTTTCCTTTGTACCTTATGTGAGGAAAGATAAGTAGTTTGAATTTCGATCTTTTACCCCTTCGATGTAAGCAAATTACTTTGGCTTCTTTTAGGTAGGTCCTCTAATTGTTCTTATCTCCGTGTATCGGTAACCTCTATCATTTTAGCTGGATTTTCGACTATGGCTCAGTTGTATTTGAGTAAAAGGAGAAGCAGTATTACTTAAGTATTTCTAATGTTAATTAACCTCTAGTACTGATGTCCCTAAATAAATTGCAGGAAGGGGATTATTTGCTAGATGATCTGATAGAACAGTTCGTCGAGTTGAATTATGACACCGAAGCAAGCAAAGAGAATGCAAGATGTCGTCTTGTGTGGCTAAAGCGTTACTTGAAAGATATTGGAAAAGATATTACGGAGATGGGTAAGAAGGAGATCATAGCGTTTAAACCTTGGATTAAAAAACAGAAAGGGAGACATGGTAAGCATTTAAAAGCAAGTTATATTCGAATGATCATAAGTACCATCAAGTGTATGTTCGAATTTCTTGAAACCCTAGATATTGATAACCCCTTTAAAGAGATTCCGAGTCGGGTATTAAAACGGCTTAAGCCAGAGGCTAAAAAAGATAGAGTTCCCAGAGAGTTCAGTAGTGAGGAAATTAAAAAAATTTTTGACTGGTTGCAAGATAGAGCGGATGAAGATGCGTATTTAGCCTGTCTTATAAGCTTTGCCACGGGAACTAGGCTTGCAGAAACTCTCAAAATCAAAGCTAAAAATATACGGAATAGAGAAGGTCATGTTGTCATATTTATTCGTCATGCAAAAGGCTTTAGGGAAAGAGCGTGTATACTAGGTGTACCTGTAAAAAAGCCAAACGGCGTGGTTTCCAGTAAGGTTATCAAAAGACTGAATGAAGAAGTCAAAAGAAAAGTTTTAGAGAAAAAGAAAGCGGTGGAGGGCTATCTTTTTGGTGATGAAATGGAACGACGTCGTCTCCGTTATCGGATACAAAAAGATTTACAACGACTCAGTAACGAAGAAGATATTGATATTCACTTTCATAGTTTTAGGGCAAACTATGGGGCAAAAGCACTACGTGCACGAATTCCCCTTGAGTATGTAAGCAAACAATTAGGACACAAGACCACGAAGACCACCGAAACCTATTATGCTAGAGTAAAAGATGAGTTCACCTTAAGTTTTATGAAAGATCGCATTTAACCTGATCATACCTATCATCCGCTTTTCGTATAGAAAACTGTTGAAACGCCCTTGAACACCCCCTTCGCACCAGTATCAAGCATTGGTATGCCCCCCGTGAAAGTCTGTGGGCGTGATCTCTCTCCGTGTCAAATCGAGGATGATCCTGTCCACGATTACTGGCTTGAAGATCTCTGCGGTTTTTTCAAGAGTTATGCCCGCCACACATTGACCCCTCGCTCCTTTAATTTCTCCAACAAATCTTCGTTCTTCCCAATTATGTGATAGTCAACACCCACCGACTCCAAGTTCTCCAAGCCCTCAAGCGGGGAAAGGTCGGAGACTTTAGTTTCCTTTATGGTCAGCTCCTCCAAGCCCTTAAGATCCCTCAGGGGGGATACATCGGAGACATCCGTATCCCAGAGTTGAAGTCTCTTTAACTCCATCAAGCCCCTGAGGTGGGTGAGGTCGGAGACTTTAGTTTCTCTAATGTTAAGTTCCCGCAGCTCTTCCAAGTTTTTCAGAGGTGAAAGGTCGGAGACATCAGTCTCAGCAAGACCAAGGTTTTTGAGGTGCTTAAGGTGCCCTACCAGGGTGACGTCACAGACATCCCACCCACCAAGATTCAGCCTAACTACCTTCCCGTCCTCTGCAGAGAAGTAATACTTAAGCGAATCCTTCTGGACTCCCCCGAATCTTTCCTCCCTCCGGTACAACGGCTCACCCAACTGTTCCTCGAGTTCTTTCAGGGTTTCAACCTCCTCTCTTAACAGTTCCTTCTTGCCGTACGTTGCATATTCCATTTTATCCCCTTACACTTATTACAACACAAATTTACGTAAATAACAGGTAAATCAGGAAATGGCGCTTAAGACTCCCCGCATGGAGAAGTTGGCAAGAACCGAGCCGATCATGTAGATGGCGAACCCGCCGACGCCCCCGCTCGCCACGATCCCGCCTATCAAGGTGGCGACCACCTGATAAAGCGCGTGGAAGATCCAATTCCAGGGCTTGGGAAATAAGGTCGACGTGTACTTCATGAAGCCAAGCTGCCCTGGTATCACGAACGCCCTCGGATCCGTTATGCCGAACATCGTCCCGAAGAACCCGAGCACAAATGGTAAGAGGAAGAGCTCGGCGTAGTCCACCAGCTCAGTTCCATCATCACTATCATGAGTTATCTGATCCTTCGCGTCCTGGAAGTCGTCGAACTCGTCCCAGATCCAGAGCATCCCGCTTAAAGATACGAAGAAGGGGATGCTACCGAACATGCCCTTCCCGTTCATGTCAGCGTACGCCCAGATATCCGTTATCCCCGTGAAGATGGCTGCCCCACCCTTCCCCAGGCTTATCTCTTTTAGGTACTTGTTGGAGATGAGGACGAGCACCAGCGGGAAGAGGACTGCCGAGATGACGATCCATGCGAACGTTGGGAGCTTGAACCAGAGGAAGCCGAGTAAGGGTGAGTTCTCCCGCAAGGCGTCCCCCAAGTCCTTGTCCCCATCAAGTGCCTCCTCCAGTCCCTTTGCGTCGGTCGTGAGCCTGACGACAAGCGTTCCGATCACCATGCCGATGAAGCTCATGAGCCCGACGATGATACCGGTGAAGAAGTTCTGGGTGAGGTTTTGAATGTAGTGCCGGACCTTCCCGCTCTTCAGCTTGTTCACCACCTTGCCCATAAATGAGGTTTGCAGTAGTGCTTGGAGCCTCGTGTTCGACGTAATGTAGCGTATGATGTTTTTGAGGAGGAATGCCATGCCTCCAAGCGGTGTGAGTGCTATGGCGAATTTTGCGACTTTCGTCTGCCTCTGCTGGAACTTCTTTGAGTCGAGCATGTTTGAGACCCGCTCCGTTACCTTTGCCTCGACATCCCCCGCTATTTCTTTTGCCTCTTCCCCCGTGTAGCCCATGCCCTCAAGCATGTCTCCGGTGTTGTCCTTCGCCTTCCTGTTGAGGACGAGCTCTCCGTCTTCTCTCTCTACCGTCCCGTCAAGGGTGATGCTCTTTTCCTCGATGTTTTGCATTACCTTTTCGGAGTATTCTTCCACCAAGTCCGTCCTTGCCTCTCTCAGTTTTTTCCACAGCTTCCTCTCTGTTTTTTGCCTATGCTTCTGGATTTGTTTTTTGCATCCCTCATTCCCTTTAGATAACCGAGCATTAGTTCCGTGTTCTTTATCTCCTCTTCTCCCGTTGCGTCCACCTCACCTTCAAAGAGGTCTTTTATTGTTTCCCTAAGCCCCTCCTTCTGCAGTTCTCCTTTTATTTCATCCAGTTTTTCTTCCACTCCCTCCACGCTCACATCAATACCTTCGCCTTTCATCCGCCCCTTTACCCACCACAGGCTGATCCCGCTTGACAAGAACCACGTTTCACTCTCTTTCACATCCATGTCCACATCAGGGGCGTCCTTGACCAGGTGAATATTCTTAAGCCTCCTCTCCGTTGCCATCAGCTTCGCGATGGTCATTAGGCTCGTGACGGTTATCCTCCCGTTTTTAACGAGGAGCGTCCCCTCCCTGAGTAAGGTCTCGAGCCTATCGTGCAGTTTTTCGTTCAGCCCCAGTTTTTCTTTCTCCAGTTTTTCAAGTATCTCCTCCCTATCTTTCTCCTCTAGCTCGGGGATCACCTTCTCCCTCATCTCTTCTATGGAGGACTTAACCCCTTTCTCGTATATGTTTTTCATCCCTTCTTCTCCGAGTCTTCCCTCGTACGCCTCTATTGCTTGAAGGGTATCACGGATGTCACTTGCTTTCTCTTCTAGGTAGTGAAGTTGGTTTTTCAGTTCACCATAAGTTGGTGGTAGTGTGTGTTCGCTGTGGTATCTAAGTTGGCGGACGGCTTTTATCAAGAGGAGTGCCGCTTTTGAGTCCGTATTGTAGGCGTCTTGTGCGTAGGCAAGCTTTGTGAGGGCGAGGGAGAGTTGGTTGTAGCTTCGGGCTATTCTCGTGTACAGCTCTGAGAGCTGGAGCTGCGTGAGGACATTGGCGTATTCGGAGAAGACGTCCGTGATGATGTGGCGCATTGCTGCTGAGATATATGCTTGTTTTCTGCCTTCTTGACCTTTTCGTGCGGGCATTCTTTCCCGCATTACTCCAGCTGCTTCCGTTATTTTCTGTTCTAATTCTTTCCCGTCGAGGTCTGTCAGACCTTGTTTTCTCTGGGGTCCTTCGAGGAGTCTAATGCCCCGCTGCCAATTCGTGTACGACTTGGGTTTACTGCCAGCAAACCACTTCCCTATGAGGTTGGTGAACCGTCTGCATAATAGATCCTCGCCCTTCATCCTTAGTCCGCCTATTGATGCAGGGTAGTTGGAAACGATCATAAGGTTCCGTTTTTGAGTCGCCGAAAAGATCTCCTTACTGTCCGACTTGATTTTCTCGCCGTTTTCGATTTTATTTATGAATTTGTTTAAGGCTTCCGTCACCTTCTTCCTCTGCGTTTTATACTTTTCGCTGTAATAAGGGCTTACCTCATCTACCCCTGCTTTATCCTTCGCCTTCTCCCAAATATCTATCATATCCTTCAACAACGTTCCTGCAAGCATGTGCGTGTGAAAGTCTGGTGCCGACCGGAAAAATCCACGAAGAACACTGTTCTTTCCACGGGTTGGCTGTGCTCCTCTCGCCCCCGCCAGGTCGCCTATATGGCTGAAGAGTTGGTTGTAAGCCACCAGTATTTGCCCAAGGAAGTTATTGGTGGGTAGTGAAACGACCGTCTTTTCGTTGAGGCTAAGCTCCATGTTCTGCATTAGGGATAGCGCATCGAAGACGCTCGGAACTGCCCAATTAAGCGTTCTAACCTTGCCCGTGAGTTCACCTACCTTTTCGTATGCTGGCTTAAAGTATTTGATTAGGGGTGAACCACTACGACGTAGTTTTTTCGCGTTCTCATTCCCGAACTCCTTGTGTAACAGGTTTTTTGTCTCTCGGATGAGTTCTGTAAGGAGGTTACTTACCTCGAAAGCGCCCCTGACCTCTTTCTCGTCTCCCTCTATCTCGGGATCCCAACTGTCCTCATACGGGTCAAAGCTATCATCATCCATGAGGTCTCCCATGATGCCTTCTATTTTCTTAATGATATCCTTGATATCCTCGTCTTCCTTCCATGCACTCATAATTTCATCCTTGAATTTCTTTGCAGCATCTTCGCCAATCACACTAGCGAGATCCCCTATAACAGTACCATCATCACCGACATCGCCCAGAACATCCCTGAAGAGGAGAGTCTGGTTATCAGCGTTCCTCGGGTCTATCTGCTGAAAAACTTCTGAAAGATCATCACTTCCCTCTTTCCCGTAGTAAAAGTTGTCAAGTACATCCGCGCGCTCGTCAGTAGGCACTTTTTCCACCACGCTCTTGACTCCAAGCTCCGTAAACATTTTCTCAAAGCCTTCCAGTATATCCTCCGTTTTTCCCCTCAGATCATCATAAACATCTTTTGATCCTTCTTGTAGCGTCTTCGCATCACCTGTTATCATTCCCTCCTCGTCGATTTCTGGCTTCTTGATAATCTCACCTAACTGTTTCTCTATCTCTCCCTTCTCCGATAACTGTTCGTGAATTTGTTCGTAGAATTTGACAATGAAATACACTCCGCTCCGCTCCCGGCATCATCCGTATTCCCGTCGCCCCTATGTTCGCAACCATGCTGATCATGTGCTCTAATCCCCCTCTCGCAGCGTCGGAGATAGCCCCCAGATTGGAACTGACGGCTTTTCTGACTTTTATGAGTCCAGAAAGAGTGAGTTTAGAAAAATTGTACAAGAGGTTTCCGAACTCGCTCATGATAACTCGGATACCCATGAGGACGGGGCTGAACAGGGTGTTCACCATTGTTCCTACGGCATCAGCCAGCCTGTCGATGGCGCCCATCACCTTCTCCTTCAAGTAGAGGATCTTGTCGTTCACCCACGAAATTGCAGGGTCGATGTACTTATCCATGATCTGGTCGAACCACGTATTGGAAAGTCCGAGGGTGCCCGTGATAAACTTTGTGACATCCATGATCTTTTCTATGAGCCAGAATATTCCTCGGAGGGCCTTCATAAATACCCACGCGATCCCGTAGCCGATGACCTCGACGAGGCTTTTTCCCGCCTGGATCATGTTGTAGGCCCCGCTGAGGAAGGACTTGAACCAGCCACTGTCGATGACGTAGTTGATGATGAAGTCCGCACCCAAGAAGAGCCCAGCTAACTCCGCTTTCACTGGCTTCCGCATCCACTTGCTCCACCACTCGTCGAAGATGTCGTCCACCTTCTGGTATACCCGCGCCTTTGCCTCGTGGTACCCCTTTTTGAGCTTCGCCACTAACTCGTCTACGACCGTGAACTGCTCTACCGTCTCTTCCGCCTTCTCTCCGCTCTCCCCGCTTTCTGGCTTCCTTGAACTCTTTAGGCTCTCAAGCTCATTCTCTAACCTCCCCCTTTGCCTCCTTCCTTAACTTTTTCTTCCGAGGAGCGTGCCGTCCCTCGGTTCGTCTCAACCCGTCCCTCTGGAAGGATTTAAAATATGAGTCTATATATGCAAGGGGAGCTTCTTATAAAGGCAGCCCTTTACCTTGCTCGTTTACTTCAATCGATCGAGACGCACTTAAGGGGGCATCAATGAGCGACGTGCACAAACTGCGTTCAGCGGAGTGTTTTGAGTAAATGCGAACCGTAACCACGGTTGCAGTACACGTCTCACCCAATTTTTAGGAGGAGGGAAGCGTAACATCCCCACTAAAGAGTATCCTCCAGCTACACTCCCCTGAGCAATGCCTACGGCTTGGAGGAGAAAACTGAAGTTTAAGCTTCGATGCAAGACTATGTTCCGCCATTTCACTCGTGCTAAGGTAATAGTGTTACGATGAGAAGAACGACCACAGTTGAGAGAACGACGATATCCAACGGTCTGATAGCAAACGGAGGGTTTTTTATGAGGCATTTTCCATGAAGGACCGTCCCACTACCTCCTCAGCTATTTACCTATGAACTTCCTTATACGCCTTACAACGGATGAGGGCGAACTTACCGTCGGAAGGGGTAGTATACTCATCTCTCCTTTTCCTTTGTGATAGGGGCTTGACCATCTACGCATTCGGTTCACGCTGGATGGTTTTCTTCTGGCACCCGGCCACCTTTTCAAAAAGCGATTTTTAGGACTGAGGCCGGTCGATCAGCTCCTCTTCAACTAATTGTCTAGTAGGAGTTCGACTTACATCTAACCTATACGTTCCCGCCCCTTTATATTTTCGGATGAACATTGAGGGTTTAACTCCGAGCTTGAGCATCACTTTCTTCATGTCTTTGAGGAACCTTCTGGACTTATTATGGTAGGAGAGCCATCCATCTTTACGGAGGTAAGCTTTGCTTAATATACCCTTGAGAAACCTTCTCTTTGTAGCGGGGGAAGACTTCCTAATCCTCCTCGGCACCATTGCTTCTCTAATCTCCTCAAGATTTGTTGGAAACCCGTAATCTTTTCGTAAATGTTCACACAGACCGTAAGAGGTGTAATTCATAAGAGGTTGCTCGTACCCATTGGAATAGGATTTCTTCTGCCCTATCCTCACCTCCTCGGGTCCCTTCTTTCTAATCAAAACTTTTGATTGTATATTGTAGGGTCCCTCCATCTCCGAACGGATCTCTTCAAATAACTTCTCGTCCCCCTCCCTTCCAGTAAACTTTAAACTAGGGTTCTTGGGATACTCCACCATACAAGCAAAAGCATAAATGAAGCCCAAAGCGTACGTCTCCTCCCCGAGTTTAGGGATGTGCAGGCCCCTCCTCAAATCATAATGGCTAAATTGTACGTTGGGATGGTCGGCTGGACTATTCGCCGTTAGACCTAAACCCAACAGCAATCCCCGTATTCCCTTCCCTTCCCCTCCTTCATACTCAGATATCCTAGGACGATGTGTAGAAGAAGGCCAGCCAATAACCCTGCATATATTCCCTCCTGAGGCAAGCTCAGCCCATGGTCCCTTGGTCCCTTCTGGGGTAGAGTAAGCCAAAAATTTAGCGGTCTCTTCTATCGCCTCGAAACGAGCCCCCATGTATCCCCTCCTATAAGCTGACTTTGCCGCCCCCCATTCTAATCCTAATTCCTCCCCAAAAAGAGAAGCCTTTCTACGCCAGTATGACGTCCCCTCCATTTTACGTATCAACA
>JABAHQ010000077.1_pt1 | contig 68958 bp, 65 predicted proteins | sample 7062091 | NCBI WGS metagenome assembly JABAHQ01 (sample SAMN14534359, study PRJNA622989) | marine sediment metagenome | biome: marine biome [ENVO:00000428]; feature: marine pelagic biome [ENVO:01000023]; material: deep marine sediment [ENVO:00002113] | place: India: Gulf of Kutch | collected...
GAAGAGATTCGCTCTGGCAAAAACAAGTACTTTACCATGCTAGAGGTTGTCAGAAAACTCTCAAGCTTTGTTGACAAGAAGAAACAGCCAGCAGGACTTGACCTTGCAAAGATGTTTGGAAACATACTCATGAAGCGCTCCTTTGACTCTGTTGGCTCTTGGCACGTAAAGGGACTCTTCCTTGGAATGATGCACTTTCAGGACAAGTACAACGAGGACCTTGAGAGACTACAGAGATGTGATATTCACTATCTCACACCAGACCTTAGAATCATACCATTCTGTGCATTCAATGTAATCCCAGAGTGGTACCGTGACAGAATTCAGAAAAAGTATTCTATCACAGTAGAGGAATGGGAGAAACGTGAGGGAGTAAAACTAGAGGATGGTCTGTACCGCGGACTGATGAGACGCGGCGCAGGAGACGAGCTTGCAGCAGGATGTGCAAAAAGCGAGATGTTCCATGAAGCATCACAAGCAACGATGTAACCATCTCAAAACTTTCCTTTAATTTTCCAGAAAACTTTATTTCAGCACTAGATTCAGTCAAGCCACTTGAGGATCTGGCTTGATATTCTAACACCAAAACAGCTCTTATTCTTTGAATCTATAGTAAAACGCCTCAGAAAACGTGGGGATAGAGTACTCTTGACATCACGTAGGTATCGTGAGGTAAATGAGCTGGCAAAGATTCGCGGAATAATTACAGAAAATTATGGTGTTCATGGAGGCAAAGAACGTCTTGGAAAGCTTGAGGCAAGCATCAACCGGATGGATAAACTTGCAAAAAGAATAGCCAAATTCAAGCCAGACCTTACGATCAGCTTTTGCTCACCAGAGGCATCAAGAATATCCTTTGGACTTGGAATACCACACATTGCATTTTGCGACTCACCGCATGCCACAGCAGTGATGAAACTTGCAATTCCTTTGGTTCAAAAACTTCTTGTTCCATTTTACATTCCCAAAAGAGAGTTTACCCAATATGGAATAAATCCAAAGGATATTATTCAGTACAAGGCAGTAGATGCCTATCTTATATTGAAGAATCGGCCAGCCCTGAAAAACTCTGGGATCCCTGACTCTTTTAGACTGCATGATGCTACTATATTGGTTAGAACTGGAGAGTCTCAGGCATCCTATTTTTCAAAGAAAGTCGATGCTATTAGTATGATAAATATGCTATCTGAAAATCTTGATGAATGCAACATTTTGATCCTTGGCAGATATGCAAAAGAGATCCAAGAAATCAAGAAAAAGACAAGTAGAGATAATGTAATTGTATTAGATCGAGTGGTTGACAGCGGAATGATTCTTAGCATGTGTGATGTCTTTGTTGGTTCTGGGGGTACAATGACAGCAGAGGCTGCGCTTCGTGGAATTCCAACCATATCTTACAATAACGTGCCAAACATAGTAGAAAAGTATCTAGTAAGAAAGGGGGTAGTAAAAAGAGCAAATACACCAAAACAACTACTATCTCAAGTTAAAAAACTTCTTGATTCAGACAAAAGCAAGGTTCAGAAAAGATCAAAAAAACTTGTACAATCAATGGAAGACCCCTACTCCAAGATCCTCAGGACAATCAATTTACTAAAAATCAAATAAGATCTTGAGCTCATTTAATTGCTGTCTTGGGTGTTATAAACAACGGATACAATTCTAGACGAGTTCTCACAATTGTTAAAAACATTGGTGATAAAACTTGAATCCAAAAAGAGCAAGGATCAATATAATTCGCTTAAAACAATTTGTGATTAATACTCTTAAAACACGTCTTTCTCTCGGATCAGGTTTGCAACGTCGATTCCACGAAGAATCTCTACATCATCTTGAGAAGATAAAAACTCCAGAATCTTCTTGTACATCCTACCACCCTTCATTTGTAAGATATTATCATGCCAATTTACAGTAATTACATTAAAGTCATTGTCAAGCTCTCTTCCTATCTTTAATGCAGAATCAAATGCACTTATGACATTATTCTCTGATAACTTCATGTATGTGAAAAGATACGCATCCATAAGTGTCAGAGGAAACTCAATTATGTCTGCAGTCTTTTTGTATCCCATCTCAGTCTTGTCTATCTTGTCTTTGGAGTTGCGTACTGTTGAATCATACACAAATCCTATTTCTGCTAACTTTTGAGTCAGCTTATCATCAAACGCCAGATAATGGACCCTGTTTCCCTTGAGAGTGTCCTTTGCAATATCTTCCAGCAGTCTCTTTTCTCGTTGTAACTTTTCAGTATCATGTATGGAACTTGGATCAGAGTGCAATCCGATCTCCCAACCACCATCAATAAGGGAATGAATATCATCTTCATAATCTTCAAAACTTCCATTCTCATACATGGTACGATAAAAGAACGTTGAACGAATTCCAAAACCTTCCTCAATATCCATTATCTCTGGCAGGTTGTAGTAGATGTTCTTTCTATTACGTTCTGCCTCCTTGATGGCTTTGGCATCAAATCGTTCTTTTCTTGCAAGCACATGTTCAAGTGAAGGTCCCTGCCTAGGCCAGTCAACATCGTGACTCAGGAATATATGCTGCATCTAACCTCTGGATTTTCTGACATTTATTTAGTCTTGTAGATTATATGGTTCTAATTTCAATGGTAGTATGGTGACTAGTAAAATTCTGGTAACTGGAATTGGGGGAATTGGAGGAGTTAACTTTGTTAATGCACTCCAAATTTTTAAAGACGAGTTTTTTATCGTTGGTACAGACTTTAACAAGTTTTATCTTCAATTTGCAGACGTGGATGTTAGGGTAAACTCGCCAAGACACTCTGATCCCACCTTCTTGAAGTTAATATCAGAATTGATTGAGCGATACAAAATAGAATTTTTGCATCCTCAGCCGTCATCTGAGGCACTGATAGTATCAAGACAACGGCAAACTATCGGATCTAGGATACTTTTACCAAACCCGCAGGTAATGTCAATGGACAAGCTTGAAACTCAGAGAATGCTGGAAAATAAAGTTCCAGTAGCAAGGACATCTACTATAAGTAATGAAGATGATATCTACAAAGCCTTTGACACACTTGCTAAAGCAGGTCCTTTGTGGGTAAGAGCAAAGCAGGGAGCTGGGGGGAACCTAAGCCTTCTCTGCAAGGATCCAACAGAGGCAAAACACTGGATTAATCTTTGGGTATTACAAAAACGCGCAAGCTATGACGACTTTATCATACAGGAATACCTTCCTGGAAAAAACATGGCTTGGGATAGCTTTTGGTTTGATGGAAAGTTTGTTGCCTCATTTACTAGGGAAAGACTAGAATATCCGTTTAAACACATATCTCCATCCGGCATTACCGGGACTCCTACAGTATCAAGAATAACTAAAGATGACAAGATAAATGAAATCTGCCGCAAGGCAATTACCTCAGCTGACTCAAAACCCCATGGAAATTATGCAGTTGATCTTAAAGAAGGAGAAGATGGTACATATCGAGTAACAGAGATTGACTCTGGCAAGTTTCATACTACTACACCGCTATGGGGGTTCATATCAACACGTCACTTTAAACAAGATCCGCACTACAACCTACCATACCTTTACACCAAGCTTGGGCTGGAAAAAATCTCAAACCCTGATCTATTGGGAGAAGATATCTATCCTGACAATGTCTACCTCATTCGCCATATAGACTGCGGTACTTGGATTTACAGAAATAACGGTTCAAAGGAGAAAGTACTGTAACATGGCAATAAAGGGAGTAATAAGTGACCTGGATGGCACACTTGTGAGATTCCCAATTGACTACGACAAGGTATACTCCTCTCTGCAGAAACTATTTGATACCAATATAGAATTCAAGCCATTAATCAAAACTATAGTAGAGTTGGCAAAAGAAAATAATCAAAAGATTCAGAAGGCCTTCTCGTTGATATGCCAAGAAGAACTAAAAGCTGCTAAGAACCTTACTGTAATAGAAGGATCAACAAATTTTATTACTTCAGTCATCAGGAATAACATTCCGTTAGCTGTTGTTACAATGCAATGCAGAGAAGCTGCATTGATAGCCCTTGAAAAGATCAATTCAGAAAAAACTATCCATACGATGGTAACAAGAGACGATGCATACGATAGGGAAGACCAAATTAGATCGGTTGTAAAAGATCTTGACCTTGACCCAAAAGATGTTCTAGTGGTGGGAGATAGAATTCATGACATGAATTCTGCAAGGATTATAGGTTGTAAGTCTGTTCTAGTAAACAGGAATGTTTCATCAGACTTTGAAACCATACAAAGCATAAAGGATCTTGACCTCAAAAAATTCTTCTAATCCCATCCAAAATCTATTCCAAGGAATTTGTATAGCCTCTCGTTGTGGGGTTTGAAAAAATCAGCTAATTTTTTCCTTGTATCTTCATTCATCTCTTTCTTTTCATAAACGTTAAATCTACCGTACTGAGATGGAGTCCAGCTTTCTAATTGCAAAAATTCTATAGTATCCTGAAATAGCTTTGCTGTATGATTTGCAAGATCCTCAGTTGATAACACTAGTATTTGATCTTTAGAAAATACTTGATACCATTCTTTTAATTTATCAACATAGATTCCTTGATCAAGGTAGGCATGATGAAGATATTTTTCACTAAAATAAGTTGGATCGTTTTTCATCTTTTCTAACTCCCCTTCAATCCTTCTGGATTCCATTTGAATTGCTTCTTCAAAAGATAAGGTTTCGAATCCGTGGTAAACCATTTTGTTGTATAAAGAGTAAGCTCTTTCAACTGGGTTTCTAAGTACAACTATGAGCTTGACATTTGGAACGTATTCTTTTATTCTGTGTGGTACATAAGGTGAATAATAATAGGTAGCTGACGCTTCCCCTGTTACGAACCTTTTGTTTTTTATTTTCTTGGCTTGAAATCTTGCCCAATTGGAGGGAAAACAGAACCTGTACCATTCTGGAGGTCTATCGTGGTAATGAATGTTAAAGTAATTTGGCTCTTTTACAAGACAAGCATGAATTGAAGGGTGTTGTAAAAGATATTCATAAAGAGATGTAGTTCCAGATTTGAGAACTCCAATTATTATAAAGTCTGGGCGAACAGAATAAAACGGAGAGACCATCTTACAATAATAATTGTATACAGACTTGGCACATGAATAAAGAACTGGCTTACTTTGGGCTTGATTTTTTATCAATCCTCCTATTTTGATATAAAATTGACTTCGTAGTGAATCACTCATAGTAACATCGGAAACTTGGAAAGTATCTTATTAGCATTCTCTTTGGAGTAATCTGGAGTTATTGCCGTTGCCTTCACATTTTTTATGGAAAAACTGATACTTCAAAAGTATTAAAGTCTTGAAATTTTCTTTTGATTATGAAGATTCTCTTTATTTCGCCTAGATATGAGGGTGGAATTGGTGGCCATGCACGTAGAGTAGCAGAAAAGCTGAATGAAAATAATATTCAAGTAAAATTGATGCATGTTCCGCATATACCCATAAAAAAACTCAAGAATCCCAGTTTTGTTATTTTTGGCATTTTTATGGTATTACTTATGCGAGAAAAATTTGACATCGCTCATGCTTTTAATGCTCCTTCTGCCTTTGTAATGAGATTTGTTAACTCCAAAAAGAAAGTTCTAGCTGTTCATGGCGTATATTCAGAACAAATAGGCCTCATTCATTCTCAACTAACAAGCTCTGTGGTTTCAAAATTTGAGACTCGTGTATTAAAGTGGGCAGATGTTTTAACTACTGATTCAAAAATTGTCCAGGAAACATACAAGAAACAACTAGGTGTGGATATAGTGCATCTCCCAGCACCTCTTGATACCGGTGAACTCGATAAGATTCCCCCCAAAAAAAAGTTAAACGATCAGGTTGTCTATGTCGGGCGGGACAGCTACGAAAAAGGCATTGATGTCCTAAAAAAGATTGAAGATAGAATCAATGCTAAAGTTGTTTATTGCACTAATTTATCATGGCAGAACGCAATGGCAATCTTACAAGAATCCTCTATCCTTGTGGTACCTTCTAGAATAGAAAGTATTCCACAAACGATCAAAGAGGCATTTTATCTAAAAACGGCTGTAATTGCTACAGAGGTAGGGGGTATTCCAGAAATAGTTGAAAACAAAGTAACAGGCATACTAGTACCACCTGAGAATCCAGACGAGCTTCTCAGGTGCATCAATTCTTTGCTTTGCGATAATGAAAAGAGAGACAGAATTATTGAAAACGCATTTGAATTTATCAATAAAAATTTTAGTTGGGATACTTTACTAACAAAATACCTGGGTTTTTACGAAAATCTGGTATCAGAAGGGTAATTCTTGTCGAGTTTGAATTTACCACCGCTTAGATTAAGAGCATTTAGACAATTCGGACAAACAATGGATTCAAGAAAATATTAAATTTCAATCCTGAATAACATAGTAGATTATTTTTATACACTCATTTTTTCGTTAGGACTCATCTCTTTTGTTATGAACAATCGATACCAAGTTTCCAAGGCAAGCAGTCCCAAAAATTTGTTAACATATCTTACATCTTGCGAATCTCTTGCTTTTGATAAATTGTTTTTTATCCAGTCTTTTCTTACTAGCTTGTCTTGGATGATACGTCCTTCTGACAGATAATAATCACATAAACGTTCGCCATATCCCTTCCAAAAGTTAACCGTGTTTACCGAAAAACCTTGTTTTCTTTTATTTAAAAGAGAGTCAGGAATGTATCTTGAAAGAATTTTTCTCAAGTGTATCTTTCCGAGGTTAGACTTTTTATCGTACTTTGAAGATGACGGCAGGTGAGTAGATAGTGAAATCAATTTGCGTGACAGTATTGGAGTAATAGATTTTATTCCAAAGTGGTCATGAAAAGAACCATTTAATGGAATCCAGTTGTAAAGAAGTTTTCCGTTATAATCTGCCAAAAACACTTGATTCAGAGGAGGAAGTGAATTATCAAAATATTTTGCCAAATATTTGTATATGTTACTCCAAGAAAAGGAAATTTTCTCTCCAAAGATCTTTTCTTGGTCTGGAACCCAATCGCGTTGGTGACATTGTAGATATAGCTGGGCTTTTTCATTTGGAGTGTAATCTTTGTTGTAATTTTCAAGAAATTTCTGGTATCTGAAGGTATAACCACCAAACAATTCATCTCCACCATCACCTGAAAGAAGGGTATTTGCAAACTTGGAGGCCTTGTTTACTACATAATACCAATGTATATCCCAAAACGGCATTTTGGATATACTAATTGCCATAGGTAATTCTTCAAGATAATTGTCGATTGTGATTACGTGATGATCTATGTCAAGATTTTGTGATATTTTAGAAGCAATACCTGTCTCATCCAAACTGTCTGCAAACTTTACAGAAATTGCCTTTAACTTGATATCAGGGAAAGTGTTTTTTAATATCGTGGTTACTAACGTTGAATCAATTCCACCACTTAATGCAGTAACAATTTTTTGAGATGGTTTTACCTGTTCTTCAATGGATTCTTTAATCAAATTCTCTATTGATTCTGGCGGCACGTCTTTTTGTTCAACAAAGTCCTTCCAATTCAGCTCTGACCAGGTAGACTTTTGAGTTGGATCATATCTCAAAGTAAGTATGTTTCTTATCATCAACAACTTGGCTTTGGATACTTTTGACATTCTCTCATTCAAACTTGATAAGATTATATAATTTCTGATTTTTGTGAAGATTTTAAAGAACCTTTGGAAACGACTTTTCAATGAAACTTGCAGTAACTGGCGCGGCTGGATTTATTGGAAGTCATCTTGTCAAATACTTGATTAGCAAAGGACACAGCATAATTGCCATAGATGATCTCTCACGAGGAAAAAAAAAGAATCTAGATGGCTTTATTGACAAAATTGAATTTCACAAGATTAGTATTTTAGACTTTGAAAATTTACATGATGTTTTAGAGGATGTAGACGGAGTGTTTCATCAAGCTGCTCTTACCTCTGTTCCAGATTCATATATTTTAAAAGAAAAATACCAGAAAGTAAATGTTGAGGGCACTGAAAATATCTTCAAGCTAGCAAAAAATTTTGGGTTAAAGGTAGTATATGCTAGTAGTTCAAGTGTATATGGGAATCCAGAAAAAATCCCAATAACTGAGAATTCTAAGAGAGATCCGATAAACCCCTACGGGGAGACAAAATTGCAAGACGAATTACTGGCAGAACGATATGGTAGTCAAGGTACAAGCATTATAGGTCTGAGATACTTTAATGTGTACGGACCAGGTCAGAATCCTGAATATGCAGGTGTTATATCAAAATTCCATGACTGTATAGCAGAGAATAACTCGCCTGTCGTTTTTGGAGCTGGCACTCAAATACGTGATTTTATATCAGTTGATGATGTTGCTCAAGCAAATCTGGCATCGTTTGAAAGTTCTACAAAAAATGGATTCATAAACATCGGCAGCGGTGTGGCTACATCTATTTTAGACCTAGCAAAATTGATGATAGAAATTTCTGGCAAGTCATTAAGACCATCATACTCGGAATTACCAAAAGGTGATGTAAAACAAAGCCTTGCTGATACAACTCTGGCAAAAAGATTAATCAACTGGAATTCTAAAACAAGCCTAAAAGAAGGACTGGAGAAATACTTTTTCTCCTAAATATTGATTCTAACAGATCCTGTTTTGTGATATCTGTTTTCATTTGGTAGAGATTATTTTTCAAGAACCGGATGGTTGAAATTGCAAGTATTTTGGCAGATGCCTTTGCACAAAAATGTTGCAAAAAACTGTTAAATACTAAGAATTATTATCTAGTAAATTTTAGCCCTTTTCGACATGGTGCAAAATCAAGGATTCATTAATTTTTCTGAAAGAGAACTGGTAGATAAAATTCAATCAGGGAATCTTGTGGTTTGTGTAGTCGGAATTGGTAGGATAGGATTGCCTACTGCACTCTCCTTTGCTAGATCTGGTTTGGTAACTATAGGAGTTGATATAAATGAACAACTAGTAGAAACAATAAGCAAAGGGCAATTTCCTCTAAAGGATGAACCTGGATACGAAACTATCTTCGAACAAGTTATTCGGAATAACAAATTTTCAGCCACCACAAAGATTGAAGAGGCAGCACCAAAATCAGATGTTATAATACTTTCTTTACCAACACCAATGGACAAATCTAATCTTCCTGATTATTCTGCAATCAAGTCTGTATCTGCAAAACTAACAAAGTTGCTAAAACCAGGTTCACTTGTAATCATTGAAAGTACTGTGGAACCAGGATTTGTAGAAAACGAATTAGTATCGGTCATAGCTGGTGGAATCAAGAAACTAGATGAAGACTTTGGAATAGGAGTATGTCCAGAAACAGCCAATCCAGGTCAAATAATGAACGACTTTGAGAAGTTGCCACGATTAGTTGGAGCAACCAGTGCTAAGGTTCAAAATATCATATTAAAGATATACCGGCATGTTTTCACTGTTGACCTGATTCCAATGCCTGACTGTAAAACCGCAAATGCAGTAAAGCTAACAACTAACGTCTTTAGAGACCTAAACATTGCCTTTGTAAACGAACTTGCCTTGTTATTTGAAAGAATTGGAATTGATATTAACCATGTCCTAGAAGCTGCCAAGTCAAAGTATAACTTCCAAGTACACTATCCTGGTCCGGGTGTTGGGGGTCCGTGCCTCCCAGTCAACTCCTATCAATTACTTAATCTATCCAAAAAATTTGGGTCTTCAAATCTAAAATTAGTTGAAACTAGCAGAAAAATCAATGAAAGTATGCCTGATCATGTAATAAAATTGCTACAAGATGCTTACAAACAAATCGGTAATTCCATTAAAGGTTCTACAGTACTACTTCTTGGAGCATCATACAAGCCTGATGTTAAAGATATTCAACTTTCTCCTGCCGAAATTATATATCAGAAATTACAGGATCTAGGAGCAAATGTAAAAATCTATGATCCATATTTTAAATCAGAAAATATCTTTGGAATAAAGGCAGAAGAAAATTTAATCGATATCTTAAGTGACATAGATAGCATAATTCTTGTTACTTCACATAAAGAGTTTCATGACATTGAACCTACGTTCTTAAAATCAAAAATGAAAAATCCTATTTTTATTGACACACATTGTGTAATGGATCAACACGCTGCAAAAAAGGCTGGATTAGTATATTATGGGGTTGGAAGAGGAAAACTATAACGATTCACTTCATATTATAACAAATTCATTAATCCTTCGTTATTATCCGTTCATGAAGTCATCTATTCCAGCATTGGGTTGGAAAGATTTCGTACCAACTAAGAATACCATTACACCAAAAGAAATGAAAGAAAAAATTAAAAGATATCTGTAACATCATCTAAACAATTTTCTTGATCCAGTTTGTTTATCCCAGCTAGGTTTGATTCTTCGTTAGCTCTTCTCTATACTAGAAAATTATTCCCTGATTTGGCAAATCTAATTTCACAAAAGAATCTTGGATTTATAATCAATACAGTCAGAATATGGAAAAATTATGGCAAAGAATTTTTTGAATTTTATTTAGGGAATGGTCTAGTAGAATATGTATGATTAATTAAGATTGGATACCTAAGCATGTGGATAAATCTGATGGGGGCGTTGGTTATGTAAACAAATTATTAGTAATTTTGGCATTGGAAATTTGGATGGTATATTTATTACAAGCGAGTTGGACTTCAACTCAAAGTTAATTTAATTGCAAATTTTTCTTTATGTCGTTTGCAAATTTTTCAGATATTTTATCCCAACAGAAATTATCTTTTACAAAATTATTTCCATTCTTGCCCATCTCATTTCTAATGGATTCATCATTTAACAAACTTCTTATTTTTTCTTCCAAATCACTAGAATTTCCTTTTTGAACCAAATACCCTGTTTTATTATTGATCATTAATTCTGGTATTCCTCCAACATTTGTGGCTATGACTGGTTTTTTCATAAGCTGTGCTTCTTGCAGAGTCAACGGTGACATGTCCATGCCACTAATTAGGGCATAAATGTCAATTTCAGTTAAAAACTCTCTAATTCTTTGTGGATATTCTAAATGTCCTAACCATTTAAAATTAGAGAATTTTCCCAACTCATCCAAAACCATTTTTCTGTATGGTCCATCTCCAACCCAATAGAATGTTACATTTGGAAATTTTTTTAAAATATTTTTGAGAAGTAACATTTCTTTTACTTTACCATATATTACTGCACCTTGAATTAAACCTACACAAGGATGTTTTAATTTCATTCCTTTTTGCTCAAACCAATTGTCTGGATTTATTCCTTGATACATAACAGTTGTATTTTTGTTTGGATAATGTTTTTTTGTTTCAGTTTCTAAAAATTTACAAATCGGCATAATCAATGCTGAGTTTTCAAAACATTGTTTCCTAATCTCTTCCCATTTTTTTATTATCAAACTTTTAGGAAATCTTTTGTGTGTTGTTTCTTTTGCCCATTGAGTTTCTCTCCAAGGGTCTCCTCTCAAGTGGAAAAGTAGAGGAAGTTTTGATTTTATAACCGCAAGGGCGAAATATCTGGGACGATCTATTAATACTGCATCTGGACTAAACTCACGTATCAATTTATCAAACTTTTGCGTACTTTGAAACCAATTCTTAATTTTTCGACTGGGAAATCCATCATAAATCTCAGAGTCTGTCACAAGTTTTGTTTTTATTCTGTGATTTTGTAATGCTATGGAAAACTCGTTTAAATGAAAAATTTTGGATGGCGATCCTCCAATTAACAATCTCAAGTAAAAACAAGTATGAATTTCTTCCTAATAACCATAACAACCTATTTTGAAAATAATCCATATTACTGATTTTTATTAAGTCGGTTTCTTGGCAAGTTATGAAAAAACGGTTAATTGACTTCCTTGTTTGTCCGTCTTGTAATGGAGATCTTTTGTTAAAAACAAAAAAATCACACAAAAACGAAATCTTGGAAGGAACCATTTACTGCAAGAAATGCAAACATAATTTTCTAATTACTTCAGGTGTACCTAGGTTTGTTTCTGATACTACTAAGGGGTTTGTTAAAACTGAATTAGCTTTTTCTGAAAAATGGAAAAAACATCACAAAAACCATCAGGCAAAAGACTGGGTAAAATTTCAGACCAACTGGCTGTTAAGACGTTTTGGTTGGAAAACCATTTCCAATTTAAAAAATTTCTTAAAAGACGCATATACTATTCTTGATGCAGGAACCGGAGTGGGAAATAGTGCAAATCTTTTGTCTAAAAATTCATTTGCAGAAGTTTTTGCAATAGATGCAAGTGAAAGTGTAGATTTTGCATATAAAAAATATGGAAAACAAAACAATCTACATTTTTTACAGGCAGACATACGGGATCTCCCATTCAAAAAAAAATTTTTTGATTATATTTATTCAGATCAAGTTCTACATCATACGAAAAACACTGACTCCTCTTTTGCTTATCTGACAAAATTTTTGACAACTACAGGTAAAATTTCAATTTATGTTTATAATAAAAAATCGCCAATTCGAGAATACGTTGATGATTACATTCGAAAAACTACAGTTAATATGTCTGTAGATGAATGTATGAAATTTTCTAAAGACATGGCAATTTTAGGACGAAGTCTTTCCAGAATTAAAAAGAAGATTACGATCCCCCATGATATTCCATTACTAGGTGTTAAAGCCGGCAAGTATGATGTTCAACGATTCATCTACTGGTATTTTTTAAAATGCTTTTGGGATCCTAACAACAATTTTGAGAGAAGTGTTGGAGTCAATTTTGATTGGTATTATCCTAAATTTGCTTTCAGACATACGCCTAGGGAAGTAAAAACTTGGTTTAAGAAAAATAAACTCAAAATTACTCATTTTAACGAAATAGAAAGTGGTATAAGTGCAACTGGGACAAAACGTTAATTTTATTCAATTAAGTTATGCTTTAATTATATCAAAATAATGTTATTTTTACTTGCAAAAAATTTGGATTCTGCTCATTTTCATTCTTATTTCTGCAGGATATTTGGCAGGAATATACACCGTACATAATCATACTTTTCCATATTCGAATCTTCGTCTTTTATATAATCAAATCACTTTTGATGAAAATGAAAAAGAATACAATGTCGATGTGAAATCATTAATTCATATTAATTCTGTCGAAGATATACAGAAAACCAGAGCCAAATTGATTGATTATATTTGGAGCTCAAATGGATTACCTAATCGTCTTCCAGACTCTATTGAGGATAACTATATTGATAAAAGATATGAAAATTTGAAAAATCTCAAAGAAATTAAAAAAATAGAAATTATCATGGATTATGGAATCAATTCCATTTCCTATTTTTTTATTCCTCAAGAGTTCAATAATCAAGTTATTGTTTATCATCAGGGGCATTCTGGTGATTTTATAAACGGGGTTAACACCATCCAGTATTTTTTAAGTAATGGTTATTCTGTACTGGCATTCTCTATGCCACTGCTTGGTATGAATGATCAACCCTATATTGTATCAGACCAATTTGGCGTAATTCATTTGACAACTCATTCATACTTGCAGTTCTTAGAGGATGAAAAACTTGCACCCATTCAATTTTTTGTAGAACCAATTTTTGTTTCTTTAAATTACTTGGAACAAAATTATGTATTTGATTCATATCATATGGTTGGACTTTCTGGAGGCGGTTGGACTACAGTAATCTATCCTGCAATTGATACCAGAATTTCACAAAGCTATTCTGTAGCAGGTTCATATCCGCTCTATCTTAGATCTGATAAAAAACTCTCAGGTGACTACGAACAAATTGTTCCAGATTTGTACCAAATTGCAAATTATTTGGATTTCTATACAATAAATTCATACGGCGAAAACAGAAAATTTGTACAAATTTTTAACAAATACGATTCATGTTGTTTCTCAGGCTTTGCATATCAATCATATGAATCTGACTTGACAGAAAAAATACAGTCTTTGCAACCATCAAATTTTAAAATATTTCTAGACGAGTCCCATGCAGAGCATAAGATTTCAAATAATGCTTTAGAATTTATCATACAAGAGCTTGAGACCTAAAATCTATCAATGTAAAGATTAATTTTAAAAATACTTGATAAAGTAGTTATTGTATGATGATGTATTCTCAATTAATGAAAAAGAAATAACGGATTATTATAGTTTATCGGGAAGAACTGCGCTTTGAAATTGAAATTCAAGATTTTCTATTCGTGGCTCTACATTCTTGGGCTTATGCCTCACCCCTTTCAAACTTAGTATCAAAATTACAAAGGTTACGCGGTGAAAAAAATTGGAAGTGATTGTCATATAGCAACTTATGTTTTATTAGAACTGATTTTTCCACAATTGATTACAATTGAAAACAATGTTTAGATAGGTAGTAATGCGATGATTTTTGCACACTCTAATCCTACCGCTGACATACAACTAAAGAAACATCAATACCCTAGGAAGGTAGAACCCGTTGTAATAAAATCTGTAGCTTGGATTAATCCAGGCTGTATTATTGGATCAAGAATCACCATAGGAAAAAATTCTATTCTGTCAATTGGGACTATGATCACAAATTCCGTTCCAGATAATTGTGTGGTTGTAGGAAATCCGGGTAGACTGGTAAAAATTAGATTTAAACGATTAATTACTATCTGCTAAATCACATCTAAGCTTATTTGATTTTTATAATGAATTATGTGCCTAAGAATAATTGAATAAAAAATGGCCTGATTTTTTTATTGTAGGCGCTCCAAGATCTGGCACTACCTCACTATACGAATATTTTAAAAAAATTCCTCAAATCTTTATGCTTCCTAAAGAATGTGGATATTTTAGCAAATTTAGCATAGGTAGAATTGAATCGGTACAAGCTTATCGTAGATTATTTGAAAATGTTAATGAAAACCAACTAGTTGGAGATGCAACGGCCATATATCTGCGAGATCCAGAAACTCCTAAGCTAATTTATGAATCGAATCCAAATGCAAAGATCATTATCCTTCTACGAGATCCAATTGAAAGAGCATTCTCACATTACTTGATGTTTGTCAAGAATGGTTATGAAACAGAACCCTTTTCAACACAGCTTCAAAATTATTTTAACAAAAAATTAACCTCTGAAAGATTTCATAATTATGTAATAATGCCTAGCTTTTATTATGACTCAGTTTCAAGATATGTTGAAATTTTTGGAGCAAATAATGTCAAGATTTGTCTGTATGAGGAATTTGCAAAAAATACTTCCGAAGTAGTTAAAGACATGCTTGATTTTTTAGATATAGAAACCGAACTACCTAAAAATGTGGGCAGAGTTTACAATAAGTACGCCAAACCACTTGGGAAAACACGTCAATCACTAGTATTTAATCCCATAATTAAGAATTTAGCACAAAAGCTACTTAACAAATCCGCTCGTGTATCGTTAACAAATTCGATTTCTATTAACAAAAAACCAACTTTGAGTAATAATGATAAAAAAATCCTACATAATCTTTTTTTCAATGATGTTAAAAAACTACGATATTTTCTAAGGAAGGAAATTCATTGGAATCATTTTTCAGAAATACACTAAACGAAATGCCTAAAACCAAGCTTGGGTTAATCTTTCCAAATAATACAATTCCAAAATGGCTAGTTAATTTTATTGAAAAAATTCAAGCTAGCAATTTCGCAGAGCTATCATTACTCATTTCTGTCCCCTATCATAAAAAAAACCATGAATCACTTTCAGTGAAAGCTTACAATAAATTTGATGAAACCTTTTTCATAAAAGAAGATGCCTTAGAATTACAACCCTCTACAACAATTTCTGAAAAATACAATATCCCTCTAGATATGTTTTCTACCTTTCACCACGATTATTTATCAGATATTAGAAAAAAACTACTATCTTATGACGTTCAACTCTTGATCTACCTAATAGATGAATGTCCTCCTAAAGAACTAACTGATATTGTTCCACATAGTATATGGACATTACAAATTGGTAATACAGAATCTTCATATCCAGAAGGATTTTTAGAAGTTATTGAACAATTTCCAATTATTTCCTCTAGAATTATCTCCACAAAGAAAAATACTCGGTTATTAATCTCAGAATCATTTTCAGCAGTAGATCATTTTTCTGTAAAGAGAACTGTTAATCCAATTTACTGGAAATTTGTATCCATGCTTTTTCATTCTATCAGAAAACTAAATCATCTTCAAGAACAATTCTATCTAGACTGTATTCCTTTTGAGAAAAATTCAACAGTTTTCGAAAACAAAATAAGTTTTTTCAAATTAATAAAGTCATTATATAAAAAATATAACCAACACAAACACAATTCAAAAAAATCTTTGGGTAAGTGGATTTTGATGTATAATTTTGAAGAGGAACCGTCTTTTTCTTTCAAAAACTTTGTAAAAATTTTACCCCCTAAAGGAAAATTTTGGGCTGATCCTTTTGTAATGTTTCAGGATGATCTTTACTATGTATTCTTTGAAGAAGCACAAGTATCCAAAAACTTTGGACACATATCGATGATCACAATTGACGAGAATGGTGTTCATTCAAGACCAGAAATTATTTTAAAAAAGCCATATCATATTTCATATCCTTTTGTTTTTGAATTTGAGGGTAATTATTTTATGATGCCAGAAACTGCATCACAAAATAACATTGAAGTATTCAAATGTGTAGATTTTCCTAGCACTTGGAAGTATTATAAAACAATCCTAAGCAAAGTTAAAGCTGTTGATCCTACACTCTTTCAGTTCGACAAAAAATGGTGGCTTTTTACTTCAATATTAGAGAATGACGGAATGTTTCCATCCGATGAAATTTCCTTATTTTATTCAGATTCTCCATTATCTGATGAATGGATCCCCCATCCGCAAAATCCAATTGCAACTGATGTTAGAAAAGCGAGATCTGCAGGAAATCTCTTTAAAAAACAAGGAAAGTTGTTTAGACCGTCACAAGATAGTTCAAGAGGATACGGTTATGGCATCGCAGTAAATGAAATTCTTACAATTAATGAAGATAAATTTGCCGAAAAAACTATAAAAAATCTTATACCAGACTGGAACTCAGCTGTATCTGGAATACATACCTTTAATCACATAAATGATCTTTCAATTATAGATGTAAAGTTTAACCTACCAAAACATAATAATTCTTCAATGTTGTCAAAGAATATTTGATTATTGATTTATAATACAAACCACTTATTTGATTTAATTGGATAGATGTATTTGTTGTAACGATAACAAATTTTTTAAGATTAGAAAAAACTCTTATTTCTCATTACCTGTTTATCAATGTAGGAATTGTGGTTTATCTGTAACTGGAGAGAATAAAACACTGTTACAATCAAAATTAAATCAATTGTATTCAGATAACTATTGGAATTATCGCAACATCGATTCAACTATTAAAACAGTCTACAAGGATTCGAATTCGGCTTTCGCGAGAACTCGGATCAAATCACAAATTCAATATTGTTCAAAATTCTTTAGTAATCATAAAAAACTATTAGAAATTGGATGTGGTTCCGGAATTAATTTGATTGAATTAGAAAAGTATGGTTTTGAAGTTACAGGAATTGAACCTGATGTAAGAAACGTTGAGTTTATCAATAAAAATTTGAAATACGGTAAGTGTATAAACGGATTTTGGGAGGATATAGAACTAACAGAAAAATTTGATGTTGTGTGGTTCTCTCATTCTTTTGAACATCTTCTTGATCCTAAAATTTCCTTAAAGAAAGCTAGTTCGATTTTAACTAATACTGGAATTGTTTTCATTGAAATCCCTAATACTCAAAATAAAAATAGGCTTGAGAGCTCTATATTTAAAAACCCTCATATCTATCACTTTACTAGGAAATCTATAATCGAATTGGTTAAATCCTGTGAATTTGAACTTGTATCTTGTGCTTTATTTACACGGAAAAGAAATTATAAAGAAAAATTCTTTCGCTTTCTTGAAAAATATTTTAAAGTAAAATTAGAGAATGCACCATATCATTATACTAAATTGAAAAACGAAACTGAGGCAAACGAAATAAGACTGATTCTTAAAAAACGAAGTCGTTACCTCTTCTAGTTCTTTTCAACCTAATAAGAAGAAACCTGTTGTCATTGTGTTTAGATTCGAAGATGAACTTTTTTAAAAACTTTGAAAAAATTTTACCCCAAAGAAAAATTTCTGGGCTAATCCCTTTGTCGTATTTCGGGATCGAGATCCAAAATTATGGTCTAATCATAAAAATTGTTATGTACGATTAGTCCAGTATGTTTGTACGTTGATATTTACTCTTAAATCATTAGTAATTTTTTACTTTAGTAGCTGCAAAAAAGGCATATAATGCTGCTGCAGACGCTGATAGAACCATTGCAGCAGCAATTCCTTCTACTTGATATAAAGTTCCTAAAACAACTAGAAAAACAACAAGTGAAACAGTCCTAACTATAGAGAGGGCTAAAACATTCCTTCCTTTTTCTTTTGCCAAAAGTTTTGATCTATATGTTATGGTTACAGTTGAGGGAATGACTGCTAGACTAATTATACGAATTATGGAATCAGCCTCAGAAAATTTTGGAAATAGTATAGTCACAACTTCTGGTCCAATTAGTGCACCTAAAACCCCAATAATTACAGAGACCAAAATTATCAATCTTTTTAATTTCTTGTTTTCAAAACCACTGGATTCCTGAGGAACTATATATTTCCCAACTATTAGTGGTAAGATCATTAGTAACGAAAGAAACTGCATTCCCAAAGAATAATTTCCTAATATGGCAAAGCCAAACATAGGTGCTATGATTATCTTGTCTATAGAACCATACAGAGAGGCAACCAGCGTATTGCCATAATTAAAAGAGATGAAACCCAGTTTTTGTTTTAACAATTTAAAATCTATCTGTGTTTCTGTGAAACCACGAAATATTCTGATTGTTCCTACAAAAAATGAAATTGCCATTCCAAAAATTATTGCTTCTTGGCCAAATAGAAAGAAAAATCCGATGCTTAATGAAAACATCAAAACTTTTTGAATTAAAATGTACTTGGTGTAAGTTTTGAAATATTTTTTTCCCAGTACATCAGTATATGCAATTGCAAACACCATGTATCCTATGACTAGCATGCCAACAGAGAGGTCTTCTACTATGATTGATACTATGATTGCGGAAACAACCCCAATCACTAAATTTAGAAGGTATAATGTAGAATGAATTCGAACTCCTTTGGCTGAATAAACAAGCAAGCTTTGTGTGGCACCCAACAGTGCTACATTGGATGCTATAGCTGCTATGGATAGTAGATAAGTGATCTCTCCGTATACTTCAGGATTAATCAGGGTTGCAAGATAAAACCAGAATAATGCAGATATTGTTGCTCCACCAATATCTGCTACTCCTATTGAAGAAAGATTTTTTATTTTGTTGAATCTGTCTGACAATTTTTTCTCCATTTAATTATTTTGGAACTTTTCGTAATCTATCTGAAAAACTTTGACATGATAATCAAATCCGTCATTTTTAGAATCATATATTTTTTGTAAAAAATCGTACTTTCCTTCATTATAAAATAATTCCTTAATAAATTCTGGTCGATTTTCTTGATTGTCAACAACTATGTGATCTAATCTATCTGAATTCTTTGTAATAAAATTCTCTAAAGATTCTGAATCTTTGATCAAGATAAGTTGATAACCATGCGGAACTGTTTCTCTTATGGAAACTCCATCTATTCTTTCGCTACTGAAAAATTTTAAAAAATCTGACCATTTTTGTGGAAAATCAGCAGGTTCCAAATATCTACTTTCAGGATAAAATTGGTTTGTTATTTGAATATCCTCCGCCTCTAAAATTTTCTTACTGATTAAATAAGATTCTAGGTCATGCTCATAATCGGATCCTTTAATTTGTAAAAATACGGACGAGCCGACAATTATGGCCACAAGAATTACCATAAACAAAACTTTGGGACTTGATTTTTCTAAAATATGCTTTATGCCTATCACTGATGTAATTATAAAAAATGGATATAGTGGTAGGAGATATCTTGTGTCCAGTGCTGGAACTGAGTATACGTGAATAGCTGACAGTGAGACCATAAAACTTGGCATAACTATGCTTAGGGTATAAAAACTTCTTTCTTTAAAAACAAGGTAAAATCCAATTGGCACAAATAAAATGAAAATTGGAATTAAACTCCATCCTAGAAATTTGGGAAAATTTTGAACTCCTCTTTCTAAATAAGAATCTGTATTACTAGTTAATCTTTCCGAAACTACATTCTCAGAATTAGATGCCAATCGCATAAACATACCATCATTACCTGTAATGTCAACCCGATACATTGAGATTGGTAACATTATCAAAAAAACTATTGGAATTATTAAAAGGGCTCTGGGAATTATCAATCTTTTTTTTCTGAATCTTATTACAAAAAGCACAAACATGGCAATCAATAATAAAACTCCCTCGCCTCTAACTATTGAGGCAAATGTCACTATTGCAAATGATAGGTAAATTAATCTCTCTTTAGAACTTAAAAAAATAACAAATGCAGTTACACTCAAAAATATAAAAAGCGGATCTGAAATTCCTATTGCTGAATTTTCTATAACTCTAGGTTCTATGGCGAAAATAAATGCACCAATTAAACCAAAGAAAGTATTTAGATATCTTTTTACTAAAAAAAATATTGGTATTATTGTTAGTGAGGAAATTATTATTGCAATAAATTTTTGTAATAACATATACGATTGCGTATGCTCAAAATCGAATATAGAAAAGAATATGGACAAAAATATTGGCCATCCATTATTAATCGGTGTATAGTTTGATGGTAATTGACTATTCGCACTAATATCTGCTGCGTAGAAAAAAAATTGAATTGCGTCTTGTGCTACTGGTAATTCCCATGGGAATTGAAAAACCCTTATGATTAGTGCTACTGCAAAAATACCTAAAACTATTACTGCCCATCGTTTTGTCACAGTATTGTTTTTAACTAGTTTATCTAACTGATAATTTGATTTTTTCATGGTATCCGTCAATTGATCTGCTGTTTTACAAATGCTATTAAAATATAGGTATAATTTTTACATTAATGAAATTATTTACTTTCCCTTAGCAAATTTACTATGGAATAAAGCAATATCGCAGTAACTGACAGTATTGTACCCATAATAATTCCTGCAACCCCTATTAGCGCAACCTGCACAGGAAAGTTATCAATTCTAATGTATTCGTTTATGGCCCAGCCTGTAAAGAACAATCCAATTGTAATTAGGATTACACCTGGAATGCCATAAAATTTCAGGGGGTGATCCAAGGAAACAAACTTTAGGGTACTCATGATTACTGACACTCCATGGGAGGCTGGGTTGTGAGTAGACGTATCCCCTTCATATACTACCCTTATAGGGACTTCCTTTATTTTAAGTCCTAATCTGTCAGCCTTTCTTAAAATCTCAGTTGATACACCCATTCCTTTTTCAGATGGAGCAATTGACTGAATTGCTTTTTTGTTGTAAGCTCTGAAGCCACTTTGAGAATCTGTAATCTTTTGATTTGCTGTTAAATTAGATAGTTTTGTAATTGTATCAATCCCCATTTTTCTGTATTTTGGAATAACTGATCCAGTATTTGTTAAAAATCTGGAGCCAATTACTATATCTGCTTCTTTGTTAGTTATGGGTGCTAAGACTCTGGAAAGATCCTCAACCATATGTTGGCCATCAGCATCAAATGTTATTAAAACGTCAGCAGATGTGTTTAATGCTTTTTGAAATATTGATACTATCGAAGCACCATATCCTGAATTTTTCCTATGGGTTATAACAGAAGCTCCGTTTTCTTTTGCAATCATTCCCGTTCTATCTGTAGAGCCATCATCACATACTATAACTTTGTTAACTATTGGTTTTAATTTTTGAATTATCTCAGCTATGGTTTTTTCTTCATTATATGCAGGCAATCCTATAACTATTTTCATACTTTGTCACTCTTAATCTTCTGGAAGGCATTAAAAAATAGGTTTAATGTCAATGAAACGATTCCTTCAAAATTTAATTGAATAAAATAGTCCAAATTTTTTAAAAATAATTTTGTGCCTAGATTGGTAACACACCATTTTGTAAAGGGAAACCATGGAAGAAGCATTCCTAATTTGCCTTGCTTGTAGTTCTTCATGGAATTCAAAATGCCCTTACCAGTTAATCCTATTTTGTGTTCATACATTAAAACTTCATCTACGAGTTCCAAATTACCGTATTTTAAGACATTAAGAAACACTGCCCAATCATTTCCCATAAAAGGTTCATGTGATGCTTTTTCTAATGGTTTTTTCCTAAACAAGCTGTATATAACTTGGCAGGTAGAATGACGAAGATACTTTCTAATCCTTTCATCATGGGTACCGTTGATTTTCATTACTCTTCTTGGTCTAGTGGTTTCTCTAAGGGTATTAGTTATGTTGACAAGCCTCCTAGATGATTGATCATCACCGTTGTTAATAGCATAAGTGGGCTGAATTTGACTAATACATGCTACTGCTCCTTCATTTACACGTAATTTGTGGTAGCATTTTTCTAAAAATTCTGGTAAAATAACATCATCTACTGCAGCCCATAAAAAAAAATCCCCTTTAGCTTGTTGCAGCACAAAATTCAGATTCCATGTTACCCCTCTATTTTTTTGATGTCTAAAATATTTTATTCTGGGATCTTTTTCTGCAAATCTCTTGCATATTCTTTCTGTATTATCAGTTGATGCATTATCTGAAATTATCAGTTCAAAGTTTTTAAAAGTCTGATTTAATAATGAATCTAATCTTTGTGAAATAAATCTTTCACCATTAAATACAGGTAATCCGATACTTATTTCTATTCTATTATCTGTCACTTTGAACTCAATATATTTTTCTAAATTAAATTAAAACTTTTCAAAACTTGTATTTTTCTTAATTTTGAAATTTCAACTGGTTGTAACATTATTTTGAATCATTTCTTTTAGTCCTTCTTGTATGCCTACCATTTTCAATCCTTTTTTCTCGATTTTTGTATTATCTAAATTCACATTTCCCCGTTTTACTGCAAGATTTAATTCTTTACTGAATATGGGCTTGATGTATTCTTTATTTAGGTCAAAAAAGTCAGCTACCATTAAAGCTATTTCATACCGATTAAAAAAATCTGTGCCTACTAGATGATAAATTCCCTCACTTCCCATTTCTATTAATTTCTTCATGGAATGAACAAAGTTGGGAACATACGTTGGTCTATTGTACCAATCTATTATTTCGTAATGGATATTATTAGATTTAATGGTTTCAATAACTCTGATTATTGAATTGGTATGTTGCCATTTTTTTTTCCAACTATACGGTTGATCAGTTCTTAAAATCAAAAAATCCAATCCAGAATCAGCTACCAGTTTTTCTCCTTTTTCTTTGGTGATGCCATAAAAAGTGGTAGGACAAGTAGTATCATCCTCAAAGTATTTTTCTTTGGCTCCATCAAAAACAAATGATGTGGACAAATAAACTAGCTTGCTATTGAATGTTTTACATTCTTCAACAATATTTTTAGTTCCAATAACATTGACTGATTCTGCTAATTTTTTGTTTGTTTCACACAGATCAACATTTGTAATAGCCGCTGTATGTATAACAATATTGGGTTTTGTCTCTTGAAAAATTTTTCTTAATCTTTCTTTGTTTGTAATATCTAAAAAGTAACCTGTTTCGTTTATCTTATTTTTATTAAAAGTAAAGTACGTCTTAATACCATAATTTGTAAATTGTTGTATAGTTTCATAACCTATTACTCCACTTCCCCCGATCACCAGAATTCGCAAGGTTAAATCTGATTTTTCTTTTGTGTATTTAATCTCTTACACATTTCAAATATCCGCTTGGGGCAGCAGTGATCAATAATTTTTTTTCAATACTTTTATCCATCTTGAAACGATTATTTTTGTTTAGAAAAATTTCAATTGCAGATTTGGGATTGTTTTTTTTACCCCATTTACGATTAATGAAAAATTTCTCTGGCAAATTTTCAATTATTGTATCAAAAACTACTAGATAATTTCCTTTTTTTACAAGTGGCGAATAAATTTCCAACTCATTCAAAACATGAGACTTTGTATGATTTGAATCCAGTATTACCATTACGCTCTTATTTTTCGCTAAACTGTATACTTTATTAGTGATTTTTTTTTCTGTTGAAGAGCCATTTAATATTTTGACTCTTTGGTAAAGGGGGTGCTTTTTGATTTCTTTTTCATTATCTTTTCTAAGATCAACATCTATTCCTATTACCATTCCATTTCCAATCAATTCCAGCATAGATGCCAGAAAAATAATTGAACCCCCTCTTGCAATACCGGTTTCAATAATCAATTCTGGATTTGTTTGCCAAATAATTTCCTGTAATGCAATAATATCTTGGGGATATTGGATGACTGGTCTACCCAACCATCTGAAATGATACGAATACTCGTATTGATAACTTTGCTTAAACCATTCATTGGTAAGTTCGACCAAATTTTTGTCTTTATACATCTGACTTATCTTATGTTTATTCCTCTTTTCAAATTCTGTGTCTTTCATATTCGCACCTGTTATTTATTGTGATTTTTCATAGTAAATAAGGACCAATTTTTATCCTTGTCTGAAACTATTTTTTCCTTTACTGGCCATTCTATTTTAAAAAAAGGGTCATTATACCTAATTCCCCTTTCATATTGAGCACTGTGAACCTGCGTGTTTTGGTAAAACACTTCCGTGTTATCCTCTAATGTCTGAAAGCCGTGTCCAAATCCTTCTGGCACATACAGCATATTGTGTTTGGATGAATCTAATTCTACGTAGATCCACTTGTACCTTGTTTCTGAGTTTGGTCTTAGATCAATAATCACATCATGAATCTTTCCTCTAGTACATCTGATCAATTTTGATTCCTCGAAAGGTTTGATCTGATAATGGATCCCTCTTATAGTACCTTTTTTGTTGCTAAATGAAATATTACAATGAACTATCTTGCTGCTTAATCCAAGCTCTTCAAATTTTTCATTGTCCCACACCCTGGCAAAAAATCCCCTCTCATCGGTTAATTTCTCAATTTCTATTATGTAGGCACCTTTTAACTTTGTTTCATGAAATCTCATTTTTAGTACAAATAAAAATTTACGAGAACGTAAAGTTTTCTATTTGCTGGTCAGAGTACTTTCTCATATCTTCTCCCTTGAAATAATTTCTATACCATTCTACTGTTAATCTGATTGAACTTTCCAAATCAAGCTTATTTGTCCAACCAAGATTATTTCTTGCTTTATTTGAATCTAACATAAGGCTTTCAGATTCGTGTTGTACCCTCTCTATGTATTTTATTTTTAGCTTGCTAAATTCTCTAGTAAATTTGGAAATCAAATACGAAACTGTTTTTTCTTGCTCTTTTGATGGGCCAAAATTCCAAGCTTGTGAGTAGGAAGGGCCATCATTCCATAATTTTTCTGCTAACAAAAGATAACCATTTAGAGGCTCTAAAACAAACTGCCACGGTCTGGTAGAATCTGGATTTCTGATCTTGGCAACCTGATCATTTTGAATGCCCCTAATAAGGTCTGGAATTAATCTAAACTCTGACCAATCCCCTCCGCCAATTACATTTCCAGCTCTGGCCGAAGCTAATGCAACTTTATGCTTACTATATTTTTCTGGATTAAAAAATGAATTTCTGTACGATGTAGTTAAAAGTTCTGAGCATCCCTTGCTGCTACTGTATGGATCAAAACCTCCCATGGGGTCAGTTTCTTTGAATGGAATATTCTTGCCTGTGTTTTCATAACACTTGTCACTTGTAACGTTGACAATTACTCTAACGCTGTCAACCTTTCGGATCGACTCAAACAGATTCAAGGTACCCATTACATTGGTAGAATAAGTCTCCAAGGGATCATCATACGACTTTAAAACTATAGATTGAGCAGCCATATGAATTACAATTTCGGGTTGAAAATCCTCGATGGTGGCTGATAGTTTTTCAAAATCCCTGACATCGCCAAAAATTGATTTCATGTTATCTTCTATGTTGGCAATCTCAAAAAAACTGGGCGTTGTTGGGATGGATTTTGAGTAACCACAAACTTTTGCATTCAACTTTTGAAGCCAAAGAGACAGCCAGCTGCCCTTAAAGCCAGTATGGCCAGTAACTAGGATTCTTTTACCTTCCCAAAAACGAGGATCTACCATTTCTTCCAAGGAGCTTTTCCATTAGTCCATAATTCTTCAAGTAAATTTTTGTCCCTAAGAGTATCAAGAGGTTGCCAAAAACCCTCGTGTTTGTGTGCTGAAAGTTGATTGTCTTTAGATAGTTTTTCCAAAGGCTCTTTTTCCCAAATCGTTTTTTCATCACTTATATAATCAAAAATTTCTGGTTGTAAAACAAAAAATCCTCCGTTTATCCACGAGCCATCCCCAGTTGGTTTTTCAATAAAATTAGATACTTTTCTATTTCGGATGTCCAAAATCCCAAATCTTCCTGGAGGCTGAACAGCGGTAACTGTTGCAAAGGTATTTTGATTTTTATGAAAAGAAATGAGTTCAGAGATATCAATATCGCTAAGACCATCACCGTATGTACAACAAAACGTATCATCTTCAACATACTCTTTTATTTTTTTTAGTCTGCCACCAGTCATTGTATCTAGTCCAGTATCAACTAAGGTAACAGTCCATGGCTCAACGAACTTGTGATGTACCTCCATGCTGTTGTTTTTCATATCAAAAGTAACATCAGACATGTGTAGGAAATAATTTGCAAAATATTCTTTTATCATGTATCCTTTGTATCCACAACATATCACAAAGTCATTAATTCCAAACGAAGAATATAATTTCATGATGTGCCACAAAATTGGTTTTCCACCAATCTCAATCATGGGCTTTGGTTTCAAGTGGGTTTCCTCACTAATTCTAGTCCCATATCCCCCTGCTAAGATAACTGCCTTCAATTAATGCACCAACTCGATGAAATCATCATTATTCATTAACTTTTGCTATGACTAATTATCACTTTGGATAGCTGACATTGCCTTTTTGCTCAGGTAATTTATTATTCTGGATATTGCGGTTCTTTTATTTCCCGATACGATATTTTCTGGATAATAAAATTCTGTAGTAAAACTTTGGACAACTTCAGAATCACTCTTTGTTCTTATTTTTTTTGTTTTTTCTCTTTTCTCTTTGATCTCTTTTCCTAATCCTATAATTGAAAGGCCAGATTTGATTTTTGACAAGCCTAATCCTTTTGATAAAAAAAAGAAAAATATTCCAATCTCAAATAGTATCAAGTAAGGAAGTATCCTTCTTAGGGTTTTTTCTGAGTAAAGACTCTTGAGGCAGATCCACCTGTTTCTTTCTAGGTAATAGAATTTCAGAGCAGACCACTCTAGATTTGGACTTCCATGATGGTATACAATCACGCTTGGTTCATAGTATGAGGAAATTCCCATGAGATTTGCCCTCCATCCAAAATCCAGGTCATCGTGGTATAGGAAAAAAATAGGATCAACTTCCTTTAACTCTCGCATTGTCTCAGCTGAGGTAAAAGTACATGCGCCAGAAGTATAACTGATCTGTTGGAATTTATCATATTGTCCGTCATCTGTTTGTCCCTTTCCTCGCGAGTATCCCAAGCCAAATGGGTTGATCATATTTCCTGCACTGTTGATCTTTTGCGGATCTTTTAGTTCTAATAATTTGGGTTGATATAGGCCAACTCCGTGTTGTTCATAGCTTTGTATGAATTTCTTTAACCAATTTGACTCAACTGTGGTATCATAGTCCAAAAATACAATATAATCTCCTTTTGCTTCTTTGATTCCAATAGTTCTTGCACCCATTCCTAAATTTTCTTTGTTTTGTATGACCACAATGTCTGGAAATTTTTCTTTACACGATCTTTGACTTTCATCTTTAGAATTGTTATCAATAAGGATAACTTCAAAAGCTATGTCAGAAGTTTTATAGATAGATTCCAGACATTTTTGAATTACGTTTCCTCCATTAAAATTTAATATAATTATAGTTACTAGAGGTACACTCATTGTAATTCACGTAATTTTCTTGCCAAATAACGCGATGAAACGCCATGATTTGAAAAATATTCATTGATATACTTGTTTGCATTATCAATCAAATCTTTTCGAAATGTATTGTCATTTAATAATTTATTTATGCAATTTTCAATTTCATTATAGTTGGTAACAAATAATGTTGCCTTCTTTTTTATTATTCCTTCTTCTTGTAAATGCTCCCTTTGAGTTGATATCCACATGGTGGGTTTTCCAAGAATCATTCCTTCCAACAATATGGTTGAAAAATTGGTTGATATAACCGCATCACAATCTTTGAGAAATTCTATGGATTTTTGATCTTTGTAAATTGGAACCTTTTTATCGATTTTTCTTATAAACGATGCAAGTTCAAAATAATCTTTTCTTGGATGTAGTTTTATTATGGGTTTCTTTATAGGATGTTTTTTAATTTCTAACAATAACTTTTGAATTGTTTTTTGTAAATTATCATATGCTCTAATATCACTCCCATCTGCTTTGTATCTAGGATAAGAACTGCTTGTAGCTATCAATACAGATTGATCATTTCTAGCGTTTTTTCTTGCATTAAAAAAAGGATCATGTCTGGGGCTTCCAGAAGTAATTATCTGGTTTTCAGGAATTTTCTTATTTCTAATAAAATTTGCAATTGTTTGTCCATATACGGCAACTATATCCCCTTTGCCTGGCAAAGTAGGCTGAAAAGGTAAAAAAATATCATATTTTGGATCTTCTACAATAATTGAGTGTTGTAAAAAAACAATAGGTATATCTTTTCTTTTGGCCTCCGTATTTAGGATTCTTTCCTCAAAAGCTGTGTATGCCCATTCAAGTACGACTGAAAAATTTCTTTTTTCAAAAATTTTTTTGATTAAAGTATATCTAAAAATCATTTCTTTTCCGCGTTCTACAAGAATTGGGATTAACTCTTCTTGAATTATTTTCCATAAATCAAAACCATCAACGGTAAAAAATCCCGTTACTTTTTTATTATTTCTAAGTGCTAAAATTTTTTTTAGAAAATCTTCTTGCTCCATAATGATTTTTTTCTGTGTAATATTATCATTGAAATTTTCAAGATTCAACATTTTGCATTTATGCTTACTTACAATTTTCAAACTTTCTACATTCCAAACCGCAGGTCTTCTTTGATTTAAAAGAAACACATCATCAAAATTCTTAGAAAACTCATCTAACATATATGAAAAATATACTGGATTAAAATCTAGTAACAAAATTGATTCTGTGGAATGGTTATTAGGATGTTGAGTAAAGAAATTCTCAACAAATTTTTTCATTTTTAGATAACTCTTTCTAGAAATTTTAAAGGAGCGTGATTTAGAAAAAGGAATTGGAACCTCTAATTCCTCTCCTTCTATTTTAATTTCTTTTTTTAAATTTCCCTGTATTTCAATATTGTTTTCTTTTTCTTCAAGAATTTGTGCGATAGAAGTTAATGATCCCACAAATATTTTAGTTGGCCTTAATCTTGAATTAATTTTCCTAATCCCAAAAAAATTTCTCAACATATGGAGAAAATAATGTTTGATATCAGACTCGATTAAGAAACCAAGATTAAGTTCCCCATAGCTTAAATCTATGCCTTCTTTTTTGTACCAATTCAAAGCAAAATGGATTGACATGGAATCAATTGTCTTATAGTCTGAACTTTCCAAATAGTCATCGATGACCTTATGAGTAATTTTTAATTCTTTTAGAAACTCGTGAGCTTCTATGCCAGTAGCAATAGGAATACTGTCAGTTTCTTCTAATTGTTCCTTAAATTGGTTAACATCTTTTTTGCTTTCCAAAATATATGCTTTCAATTCAATAAGCTAGACTTTTTTTTGATTAAATTTACTTTACTGTTACAATTTTGACCAATTATAATTAATTGGTTCTGACCATGCTGCTGTTACCATCTCAAAAATAATTAAAATCCTACAAATATCCTGCCTTTTTTATTAATTTAATTAAAGTTAATTACTAGAATGAAAGATTTTTGACATGAATAATGATCAAAATTTAAAAATTCAAGAAACGGTAGATGATAAATTATTTAGAGAGTTTTTATTATCTTTAACTCAAAAAACACTTTACAACTTTAATCCATTTGGAAACATCACTTCCTACGTTGTTGATTCAATAATAGAAAAAGAAAAAACCCGTTTGGATAAAATAAAATTTTTCTCTCTTGTCGATGACGAGTTAATAGCATATAGCTATTTAACAAGATTTGATAAACCTTCAAAGAAACATAATGCAATATTAGGAATTGTAATTAAAGATACATTTCAAGGAAAAGGGCTAGGCAAAAAGATTTGTAAATATATGATTGAAACTGGTTGGAAACATTCCTTGACCAAAATTTGGTTAACCGTCTTTCATGATAATCTTAGAGGAATAAAACTGTACAAGTCGTTGGGATTTGAAATTGAGGGGATATTTATGGACGACGAAATAACCAATAATCAAGCTAGAAATGTAATAAGCATGGCAATTTTTAAAAATACAAAAGGTAACCAACAAGAACGAGAAAAAATCTGGAATGAATTAGAATCATTCTAAATAACTCGAGACAGTTCTTTTTAATCCATCTTTTAATTCTGTCTTGGGTTTCCAATCAAGAATTTTTTGGGCATGTGAGATATCTGCATGAAAAGAAGAACCTGAATTTTTTATTGGTTTTTTGTAGTATAATTTTTTCTTCTTTTTCATAATTTTACAAATTAGATTTGCCACATCTAATATTTTGTGTTCTTTTCCTCCGCCAACATTGATAATTTCGCCTGTAGGTTCTTTTTCAACTACTTTTTTAACACAGGATGCTAAGTCATCTACATATAGAAAATCTCGGGAATCATTTGGTGATCCTCTCATTGGTAATTTTTGTGATTTAGTTGAGGATATCTTTTTGATTATATCTGGAATGAAAAAACCCTTTGATTGGTTTTCTCCATAAATGTTAAAAAATCTTAAAATTGTTACTGGCAAACCTAGCTTTTCATAGTATTTGCAGTATAGCTCTCCAGCATATTTGCTGATACCATAGGGATTAGCTGGATTGATTGGATGATCTTCTCTAATTGGAAGGGACTTTGGATTTCCATAAACTACTGCTGATGATGAATATATGAAATGTTCAATTCCTTCATCTTTACAACATTCAAGTAAATCAACAGTTCCAGTAATGTTGGTTTCTAAATCATACGGAGGATACTCTATACTAACCGAAGGATTAGCATTTGCAGCTAAATGAATTACGACATCTGGTTTTTCAGCTTTCAAAAACTTTGCAATTGCGTATTTGTCAAAAATATTATGAGTTTTATTTATCTGTACATCATATTCTACTAGATTCTGGAATTTTTTACTAACATTTCTCCCGATGAATCCTCTGGAGCCTGTTACCATCACACGGCGGGACATATTTTTTAACTTTTACTCTGCTATTTAATCCTAGTTTTGAAATTTAGTAACACTTTATACTTGACAAAAATGAAAACTAGTAATTAATTTGATCAAAGTACCTATGAGTAAACCTTCACTAAGTGAAGGTGATGTAAACGAAATGCTAGAAGTTATAAAAAGTGGTTGGCTTAGTCAGGGCAAAAAAACGAAAGAATTTGAAAATTCGCTTTCAGACTATCTACAATCCAAAGTAATCGTTGTTAATAGTGGAACCTCAGCACTAATTTGCTCTTTGTTAGCACATGGCATTAAGCCTGGTGATAATGTGATAGTTCCAGACTTTACATTTATAGCTACATCTTCAGCTGCAAAAATTATGGGCGCTAATGTTTTGCCAGCAGATATTGATCCTAAAACTCTTAACATTAATCCTGAATCTGTGGAACAATTGGTTAATTCATATGACATCAAGTGTGTAATAGGAGTTGATGTTGCAGGTCTGTCATTGGACCTAGACTTTTTTAACGATTTGGCAAAACGTTATAATTTTGTGTTTATTGAAGACGCAGCAGAAGCTTTTGGCTCGCAATACAAAAATAAGAAACTAGGCTCATTCTCTCATACATCCATTTTTAGTTTTCATATAGCCAAACAAATTACTACTGTTGAAGGAGGTTGTATTGCAACTACAAACGAAACCACCTATGAAAAATTGGTAAAAATTAAAGATCTAGGAAGGGAAAAGCCCGGTCAATACATTCATGATTTGGTTGGTGGTAACTTTAGAATAACAGATATTCAATCATCTTTGGGCCTCCATCAATTAAAACAAATTGACGAGTTCATATCCAGAAGAATTCAGATTGCAAATGAATACAAAAACAGAATTAAAAATTTAACTTTTCAAAAACTTTCAGAGTATTCTGATTTGCATACGTATATGTTATTTTTTGCATTTGCCAAAAATAAGGAAACAAGAGACAAGATGCTACGATCTCTTAGAGATGCGGGAATTGATGCTAGAATGCCATGGCTACCAATTCATCGACAACCATGTAATACAGAAATCAACTCTTTTGATTGCCCTAATGCAGATGACGTTTATGATAGAGCCTTTACTTTACCAATATTTAACGATATGACAGATGAAGAAATGAATCTGGTTATAGATACCTGTAATTCAATCTAAAACTTTAACTGATTTATCTTAACCGAAAATAGAGTCATTGACTATTTTGATATTGGATTTTATTTGTTCAATGGATAAATTCATTGTTTCTAAACTAATGGGAATGTCCTTGAACATTTTTAATTTTGATACCGCCCAACAAGTTTCTGTTAAGCTTTTGTGCTGATCTGCAATCCCATTGTTATTACTTACATGAACTGCATACGTTTTGCTTTTACATTTCTCAACAAACCGGTCCTTATCAAAATTTAACCAATATGACGTTACTAGTGTGTGTCCTAAATCCACTAGTAATCCTAATTTTTTATTTTGCAGTTTTTTAAAAAGATCCTCTATCTCACTAAATTCAGCAAATAAACACAATTCATTTCTTCCATTAATTAGGTTAAATTCTTGAACAACATTAGGTTCCATTGCAATTTTTATTCCTCTGTTTTTTGAATATTCCAGGATTTCTGTTACTGATTCATAATATGTTTCGAATGCTTCTTTTCTTCCAACGATTTTTTTTCTCGGTAGAGGTTCACCAAGCTTAGGGGGATCAACAGTTAATCCAGCATGGAAAGTGTACAGCGGACTATTTATCCTACAACATAAATCAATTGCCGATTTTGCCAATGACACACTTTTCGTACGAATAACTTCGTTCTTTGATGCCAAATTCAAGTTAAATGATTCTTTTGGTGGAGGAAAGTAATTGTGTATAATAAAATTAAAATCAAATTTTTTGAGTAGGCTAACATCAAAATACTCATGTACCGAACCTAGTTCAACATTTTTAATCCCGGCTTTTTCATATTCTTCAAGAACTTTGATTACTTTTTTTGGATTTTTCAGACAACTAGTTGAAGTATAAATCATCTTCACCTAAAATGCTACCATCCTTGATTTATATCCTAACAAACCATTCAATAATAAAACGAAATGTTGAAAGAATAACTTATCAATGTAAAAATAGAACAAAATCTATTGAAAAAACTGCATAATAAAAAACGAGTCTATGTAGTGCATTGTGTTGATACAGAAGGACCATTGTATGAGTCACTTGAGGCAACTTTTGAACGACTACATTCACTTTTAGGCGTAAAAATACCCCCCTCTGTTGAGACACTAAAAAAAATTCAAAATAAGGAACTAGATTTACATGGTAAAGAAAAGATAGCTGCAGAAATCTTTTCCCCCCATCTAATTAATTATAATGACACGTGGGAAAAAATTGATAAGATGCTTCTAAAGATCATGAGCCCAGAATTTAGAAATCAACTAAAGGATTCGATAGGTGGGGGCTGGATTTTTAATTGGCATTGTGTTGATCATGTTGGATATGTAACTAATCCTAGGCATAGAGAAATGGGATATCATAAAATTTTTGATCATTACCAAGATATGATTCAACGCACAGATTCAAGCAAAGATGCGATTCATTGGCATTTTCACCCACTATCAATTTATAGAGAAGGTAATCAAAGAGGGACTTCGTTCTTTAATTCTCCTCATCTTCATGAATTATTATGTCGTAAGATTATTGAGAGACAATGGTTTCCAAGAGTTTTTCGTGCTGGGTTCCATGTTGAACGCCCAGACATTAATTTATTTTTAGAACAATGGATTCCATTTGATATTTCAAATGTATCCAACAAGACTAGAAACATGGAAGAACAATCCGATTTACAAGATGGACGTTTTGGGGATTGGAGATTTGCTCCTGATGATTGGTCTATATATCATCCTAGTCATGATAATTATCAATTGCCTGGTAATTGCAGAAGATCCATTGGACGTATTTTGAATTTGTTTACACGCCATGATAATATCACACAAACTGAGGTAGATAAGGCATTTGAACGAGCAGCAAAAGGCTTACCCACCGTTCTAGGAATAACTAATCATGATTTTCGAAATATGGAATATGAAATTAATCGTTTTCGGAACATGTTATCAAAATCAACAGAAAAATTTCCTGATGTTGAATTTGTTTATAGTGAAGCTGTTCATGCATTCAGAAATGTACTTTATGGAAACGACCAAGAGCATGAAAAACTTAGTTTAGATGTTTCCGTTAAAGAGAATATTGATAACTTAAAAATTAAAGTTAAAACTATACGTGGAAAAGTATTTGGACCACAACCATATCTTGCTATAAAAACAAAATCTGGACAATTTGTCCATGAAAATTTTGATTTGATCTCTTCAAATAAAGAATGGGCATATACTTTTGATAATGAAAGCATTAAACCAACAGATGTCTCCATTATAGGCGTTGCTAGTAATGATAAATATGCAAACACTTTTGTCAAATTAATAAACTTATCAAATTGACTGTTTGTAGGTATTATGGAATCAATTAAACCTATATTCATTACTGGGGTTTATCGTACTGGAACCACTTTAATTTCTAGAATCTTAAACAATCATTCAGATCTAAGCATTACATATGATTCTGTGCATTTTATGAGGTTCTCCTTCAATAAGTATAATCCAGTTCATAAACCTTCCAACTTTTCATCACTTGTTAATGAGATTCAAACAAGATTAGAAAAACGGTGGAACATTAACTTAGATTCTAAAAAAATAATTAATAAGTTAGAAAAATCGAGCCATATCAATTATGCCGAAGTTTATCACACAATAATGTCAAATTTGTTATTAGATAACACCACTGCAAAACGGTGGGGTGAAAAAACAAACATGTGTTGGGGTAAGATCCCTGATTTTCTCAAAATGTTCCCCAAAGGGAAAACAATTCTTGTTGTACGTGATCCAAGAGACGTTCTAATATCATACAAAAATATGACCACCGAACCGGGATTGCGTTATCTTGATGCAGTTTTCGCTTTGTTAGGTTCTTTTCAATCAGTGGATAAATTTTTACATGAACTCTCTAAAGACAACTTTTACTTACTAAAATATGAAGATCTAATACGAGACGCTGAAAGCGTAATCCAGAATTTAAGTAAATTCCTGGAAATTGATTTTACCCCATCCATGTTGGATAGTAAACAGTTTAAGGATAAAATAGGTAATAAATGGGAAGGCAATTCTTCTTTTGATAAATCAATCCGTGGAATCTCTCATGATGCTATTGGACGATGGAAAAGTAGAATTTCTAAAGTTGAACTATATTTTGTTGAAATGGTTTTACGAGAACAGATGTTAAAGTTAGATTATGATTTAGCAGCTAGTCCATTGAATACTGAAGAATGGAAGAAATTATTTAACATATTAAATGATGATTTTATAAAACAAAGATATGCTAGATGGTTAAAATCAGGAAAGGGACATGAATCCTATCCGTCTGATCCAATAAAAAAAGCATATCGGGAAATTCAATTTAAAGAGTAATTAAAATTCCATCTTGTTATTCCATTTTAGTAATAAATTTACCATGTAGAAACCCTAAATTATAACATATCATTATTCAACATACTTGAAACTTGGTAAATATGAGATCGGTAAAGATAATCATGTTTTCATTATCGCAGAAGCAGGGGTTAACCATAACAATAAATTATCTTTAGCATACAAAATGGTTGATCAGGCAGTAAATGCAGGCGCTGACGCAATTAAATTCCAAACTTTTGTAGCTGATAAAATCCAATTAAAAAATTCAGCAAGTCCTAAACATCTACAAAATGAAAAAGGAAAAAAATTTAGTGATATAATTAAACAACTAGAACCTTCTTTTGAGGATCAAAAAAAAATAGCAGAATACTGTAAGAAAAAAAAAATCATTTTCTTATCTACTCCTTACGATGTAGAAAGTGTGGATTTTCTTGATAAATTAGGAATTACTGCATTCAAAATATCTTCTTCAGATACTACAAATCATCTTTTTTTGGAGTATATTGCAAAGAAGAAAAAACCAATTATCTTGTCCACTGGCATGTCAACCCCAGAAAATGTGGGTGAATCAATAAAATTGCTGAAACATCTAGGCATGAATAATAAGTTAATCCTCTTGCAAGCTACTTCTGCGTATCCTACGCCTCATGAAGACGTAAACATTCGAGTAATTCCTTCATTACAAAAAAAATACAAAGTTCCTGTAGGCCTATCTGACCACACGTTTGATGAAGTAGCTAGCTTGGGCGCTGTTGCTTTAGGAGCTGTAGTAGTAGAGAAACATTTTACTTTAGATAGAAAACTACCTGGCCCTGATCAGACTGCTTCACTAGAACCACGCGAATTATTAAACTGGATAGCGAAAATAAGAATTATGGAAAAAACTTTAGGTTCAAATACCAAATTCATTACAAAATCAGAAAAACAAAGTCTTACAATGCGCAAAGTTCTAGTTATTAAACCCATAAAAAAAGGAAATAAAATAAATAAAGACGTGCTAGTGGCGATGAGGGGAAGAAAAAATGGAATTCTTCCTTTGGAAAGTAATATTAGAAAAATTATAGGAAAGAGAGTTAAGAAAGATATTAAAACCTTAGAACAATTTTCTTGGAATATGATTTGAGCATTCATAAAATGAATTTTAAACAAAACATCTACAACATGAGATTGGAGTTTTAAATTGGAAGTTTTAGGAATAATTCCAGCAAGATCTGGATCCAAAGGAATAAAGAAAAAAAACATAAGAAAATTAAACGGTAGACCACTCATCCAGTATTCTATTGATCAGGCATTGACATCGAATATATCTAGAGTCGTTGTAAATACCGATGATCCTGGCATTGCATCATTATCAAAATCATTAGGTGCTGAAGTTCCATTTTTGCGTCCAAAAAAATTAGCGGGTGACAAAACCACTACGGCATCTGTTGTAAAACACACAATATCATATTTTAAAAAAAAATCATATCATCCTGATATTATAGTTGTTTTGCAACCAACAAATCCATTCAGACCTAAAAATATGATAAATGAATCAATATCGATTTTGAACTCTACAAAAGCTACCAGTGTCTTAGCAGTTCGCCCTGTAGAGGATCATCCTGATATTATGTTCAAACATAAAAAAAAGTTCATAAAACCAATATCAAAAAACTTTCTAAAAAAAACTCGAAGACAAAGTCGTACTCCTATGTTAATTCCTTCGGGATTGTTATATACATATTGGACCAAAAATTTTGAAAAATATGGAAATCAATACGGGCCGAGAATTTTTCCATATAGAATTGATGATAATTCATTAAATGTAGATATTGACATACCATTTGATTTCTTTATGGCAGAAATGATCTCAAAATATTGGAGAGAATACAAGTGGTAATACTATACCTCTGGCTTCATTAATTCTAAAATGGCTTTGCTTACCCTATGGCCTGATTTTCCATCAAATTTGTATAAATATTTTGAAATAAATTCTTCTACTTTTCTACTTTCCACTGGTTTAATTTTATGTATCATTTTTGTCAATTGTTTAATGTCATTTACTTCTGTCGCTAATCCTTCTTTTACATAAGGCATTTCCTCTAATGACATATGATAAGGATTGTACACGATTACTGGTTTTTTTAGAAAAATACTATACAAAGTTCCACTTGATACGCCATAGGTTACCACAATATCTGAAGACGCCACAATTTCAGCTAAATCCTCTCTTTGAAAAATTGGCAAATTAATCTTTAATTTTTTTACAATCTCTTCATACTTTTCAATTCTTTCTGAGGTGGGATGAATTTTAATTACTAATTTGACATTATTTATTTTTGAACAAGTTTGAATAACATCTTTAATTATGCTTTCCCATTTATTTCTCTCAATTAAACCATGTTCAACTAATGGTGTAGTCATTAAAACTATGTTGATTTTGTCATCATTTCTTGTGCTATTTTTATAATTTGACACTTTTTCAAAAATCAAATCCATTCTTGGATGCCCAGTGATTACAACTTTTGATTTAACTCCCAAATTTTGTAATTTATTAGCCCAAGCTTTTCCTGCAACTAGTATAACATCACAACCATAATTTCCCCACGGCATGTAATATTTGAATGGTGTTATAACTTCAAAAAATATCATTTTCAATAGTTTTTTATAACTATATCCTGCAATACGAAAATTTTTTATCATAAAGAAAAAATTTTTCAGAAGTTGTTTTTTTCTAATTATTATGTCCGCAATTCTATTTTTTATAAGATACGGATTCATTTTTTCTGTTTCGTAGTCTATAATAGAAATAACAAACAAAACTGTCGGGATCTTTAATTTTTTGGCTACTGGTATAAACGATCTAATTATAAAATCATAGTCATTTAGAATTAAAATCGAATTTGGTTTTTCATTTTTTAATACATTCATAACATTAGATGTTTTATAATCTTCTAAGTCGTTGTAATCTATTTTATTTTTCTTTTCTCCCGCTAATGCTTTTATTTCTGGATTTACCAAAAGCCATTTTATTTCCACATTCTCTTTTTTTAACTTCTCAATAACAATTGATAGTGTTTCGTTCTTGACAAATTTTCTAATTTTTCTATCTATTATCAATAATTTCAATCAATTTTCAAAAATAAGTCTGATAAAAAAATGCTTGTACCTAGTATGTTTTTAAAGATTAATTATTGTTCTTTTTTACGAAATCTATGGATAATGAAGTTTCGTTACTCCCATGGAAGATTCCTCTCTACAAAATTTATTCTGATGATGAGGATCTTGAACTAGTTACAAAAATTATAAAACGAGGTACAAGTTGGGCAATAGGTCCTGAGATTGAAGAATTTGAAAATGCGATTAAAAATTATGTGGGAACAAAATACTGTGCATCTCTAAACTCTGGAACGTCAGCATTACATGCTGCTTTGATTTCAAAGAATATACGAGAACAGGATGAAATTATTGTTCCTTCTTTTACCTTTGTATCCACAGTGAATTCTGTATTATTTGTAAATGGAAAACCAGTATTCTCTGATATTGAAGATGAAACATTTGGATTAGATCCATCAAAGCTATCTAAATCAATTTCCTCGCGTACTAAGGCAATTATTCCAGTCGATGTGGGGGGACTTTCTTGCAATATAGAAGAAATTAAGGAAATCGCGGAAAAAAATAACTTGTTTATTATTGAAGATGCCGCTGAGTCTTTAGGAACCACAATACATGGAAAAAAAGTAGGTTCGTTTTCTGATGTCTCAATCTTTAGTTTTTGTGGTAACAAAGTTCTGACAACTGGAGAAGGGGGAGCTGTTGTCACTAATAATAAAGAAACCTATGAAAAAATAAAATTAATTCGTTCCCATGGGAGATTGGATAAAGGAAAATATTTTGACGATACATCTATGCCAAATTATAGATCAATAGGGTATAATTGGAGAATGTCTTCGATTACTGCTGCCTTAGGAATATCTCAAATTAAAAAATTAGATAAAATAATTAAAAAAAGAAAAGATAATGCACATGAAATTTCTTCAAAACTTTCAAAGTATAAAGAAATTAAAGTCCCCAATCCACCGAGTGGTTTTGAACATATCTATCAAATGTATACGATTAGATTACCGAATAAAGAAATTCGTGATAGACTTCAAAACCATTTAACCAAAAAACGAATTTTCTCAAAGGTTTATTTTAAACCAGTCCATCTCTACCACTTTTATCAAAAATTTAACAATGGTGATGTTGATTTATCAAAAACAATGCAATTATTTGACCAAGTTCTAACGCTTCCCTTATATCCAAACATGACAAAGGAGGAAAAAGAGTATCTTATTTCAAATATTGTTGAATTTTTTGAAACTAATTAATATGCTTGATTATCCACATGTTCTTTTTTTCAATAGCTTTCATCTTTTCTTCCCTAGTCATAAGGATTTCAGATATTTTTTCCCCAATTCTGGGTCCTATGATATTATGATTTTTAGAAATTTTATTAGCTAGCTCTTTTAACTTGAAAGATTTCATTTTAGGAATAAAAATTTCTCCTGCGTTTATATGAACCAAACACTCTAAGCAAAATTCCACAGCTTCGTCAATATTAAAAAAATATCTTTTCATTGACGGATGAGTTATTGAAAGTGGTTTTTTGTCTTTCATTTCTTCATCCCAAATTTCAAAAACATTGCCCCTTGTCTCTATCACATTACCAAATCTTGCTGAGGCAAATTTTGTTGGTTTTAAATAAAGACTCGCCCACGTGACTAGCTTTTCACCTAAATTTTTTGAGGTACCGTATAGAGTGGTGGATTCTGCTGCCTTGTCTGTACTAATATTAAGAAATTTTTTTGGGGTGTTCTTCATTGCCATCTTTACTAAATTTACAGTACCATTAACATTAGTATCTATAGTCTCAATTGGATTATATTCAGAAATTTCTATATTTTTTATTGCAGCTGCATGTAAAATTATATCAACATTCTGACCCGCTAATTCAATTCTTTCCTTATCCAGAATACTTCCTAATAAACGCCTTAGTCTTTCATCCTTAACTTCTCTTCCAAGTTTGAATAATGCATGTTCATCGATATCTAACACCCTTACTGCTTTGACCGGATAATCTAGAAGTCTTTTCGTAAGATGTGATCCTATACTTCCAGCTCCTCCCGTTATCAAAATTGTTTTGTTTTTTAATTCCTTTCTAACTAACAGATTTAATTTTTTAAGATTCTTTTTCATTTTAATAATAGAATCTTTGCCTTGATTTTATATCTATCCTTGAATTCAGAATTTGTTTATCTGTAAAATATTTGGTCAAAAATTGAATATGATGAAGGTTAAAGTTTACTTACGGCATGTCTTAATGACCAATTACCATTTTCTTTTTTCCATATTAAAGGTCTTCTAAATTTATCAATTATTTCTTTGAGTTTTTGATGATCTATTTCTAAATAATCAAGAAATTCTTTCTCATATAATTTAGGATATTCGCCATCATACTGTAAAACCAAATCAACACCTTCGTCTCGTGTAATTATCTCATCTCTGATCTGATGAGATGCATCAGCAGTGGCTCTACCTATTCCAAATTTTACAAACGCCATATAGTAATGAAATCCATCCGTTTTATCATCAAGGCTTGCAAAATCAGTATACGTTCCTTCACTCCTGCCATCTGGATTTGGTTGGAAACCAAGATGTTGTTTAGCTATTTCATAATGTTCTTCCGGACTCCAATTTTTAAAATAACCAAAATAATGAGCTTCAATTCTCTTCTTAGTAATTTCTTCCTGCGAAGGAGAACTGTAAAATTTTAAACCCTTTTTTGAAATTCCATATTTTTCCCAATATTCTGGTGGTAACGATGTAAATTTACTTTTCACTGTATATGCATAATCTAATTTCGACCGATTAAACCTTTCAAAACTACCTCCATATTCTACATCGCCGTCTTCACCAAAAAATATCAACGGGATGTTAAATTTTGAAGCAATTTGATAAGGATAATTTATTTGTCCATAGATAAAAGGCAAAAAATTGTCACCGAATTCTTCAAAAGAAACTCTAGAAAATGTTCTATGGATTCTTCCGTTGGGAGTACCATAAATATTATCAAAACCTGACTGAATAAAATTATACAAATTTTTTCTACCTATGTTAGTAGGAATGGATGGTGCCCATGTTACACTTAAGGGGTGCATTTCTAACTTTTCTTTTAGGTACCATGCCACATAACCACTATCTTTACCCCCGCTTCCGGGTACAATTACATCCCACGAACCATCATTTTTTCTAAATCTATCACATAAATTCTCTAATTCTTTTTCACGTTTGTCCCAATCTATGTATTTTTTTTTATATTCTGCATATAAACAAGCTGCACATATTTGCTGATCATTAAACATAAGACGTGGTCTTTGATTAGAAGTGACACATCTTTTACAATAAACTACTGACTTTTCTGGATCTAGGGGTTTTAAATTTTGGAATAGTTTTGGTAGTACTCTAGACATTACATAAGATATCTGATTTGGGTGTTTAAAACTTACTAAAATACCAAATGATTCTAAAAAACCTGATGATTGGTTTATATCATCCTAGTCTACCTTAGTTTGTGTGATATTATCATGGCGTGTAAACAAATTCAAAATACGTCCAATGGATCTTCTGCAATTACCCGGTAATTGATAATTATCTAGATAAGGCATTTGAACGAGCAGCAAAAGGCTTACCCACCGTTCTAGGAATAACTAATCATGATTTTCGAAATATGGAATATGAAATTAATCGTTTTCGGAACATGTTATCAAAATCAACAGAAAAATTTCCTGATGTTGAATTTGTTTATAGTGAAGCTGTTCATGCATTCAGAAATGTACTTTATGGAAACGACCAAGAGCATGAAAAACTTAGTTTAGATGTTTCCGTTAAAGAGAATATTGATAACTTAAAAATTAAAGTTAAAACTATACGTGGAAAAGTATTTGGACCACAACCATATCTTGCTATAAAAACAAAATCTGGACAATTTGTCCATGAAAATTTTGATTTGATTTCTTTATGGCAGAAATGATCTCAAAATATTGGAAAGAATACAAGAACATGTGGTAATGCTATATCCCCCGCTTCATTAATTCTAAAATTGCCTGGCTTACTCTCTGACTTGATTTTCCGTCAAATTTGTATAAATATTTTGAAATGAAATCTTCAACTTTATTGTCATCTGCAGGCTGAATATCATCTATCATCTTTGATAATAGAGTGATATCATTTAATTCCATGGCTAACCCTTTTTTCATCTACAGCATCTAGTTTAATGGCATGTAATATGGGCCGTACACGATTACTGGTTTTTTCTATGATTATTTCTCCTTGATCTTTTTTAAACTACTTTTAACACAGGTAGCTAAATCTTCAACATATTAAAAATCTCTAGAATCACTAGGAAACCTAGAATAGGTAATCATAGCTCGGGGATATAACCATGTGCTTCTTATATTACTATTTAATCTTAATTTCGAAATTATTCTCCAAAGTTATTAAAATCAATAAAAATTAATCCCAATGGAAATCTTTTCCAATAAATTTAAACAGTTCTTCATTGTGCGGTTCAAAAATTTTTTTCAATTTTTTTCTTGTGTCTGGATTCATGGTATTTCTTGTTGTTTTCTGTTTGATTGACAAATCAGGTATATTAAACTCGGACAATCCTAAGAAATCAAAAACCGTATTTGTAATTCTGTTCGATTTTTTTTTCAATTCACTAGTTTCAAGAATCAAAAATTGTTCTTTTGGAAAAATTTTCATCCATCTTTTTAATGATCTGACATATATTCCGTCACTTAAGTAGGAATAAAGTTGAAAGTTTTGCACTCTAAAATTTAATAGTTTTTTTAGATGTTCAATAAACGTTTCATCATTTTTTTCTTGTTTTTTTTCAGAATTAATTTCATAACTCATATCATTAATTCTTTCAGACTCATGCTCAATAGCAAACTCAAACGATTCTGTTTCAACGCCATTTCTAAGATTATTATGATAATGTGAATATGCTCTATCTATAGGATTTCGTAAAATTACTATCAATTTACAATTGGGAATAAAGTCAAATACCCTTTTTGGAACTAATGGATGAGATAAATATGAAGGAGTTGCTTCTCCTGTTAATGTGATTCCTTTCCTTTTTTCATTTTGCATTATACTGAATTTGTTAGGAAAAAACATTTTGTACCAATTTTTGTTCTTACTATAATATCCATTGAAAAAATAAGTTTCTTTAGTTATAGCTGGCAAAATATTTGGATGTTGACATAAATAATGATAAAGTGAAGTTGTTCCACATTTTGGTGATCCAATAATCATAAAATTAGGAAGACATCCAAATTTATACGAAATTAATAGTGAAAAGTACTTAGACATTCTTGACCATGGTGAAGGTGGTCTTAATGTTATGGATCTAATACGCTTTTTTTCATCTAAATTTGAAATCTTTGGCATCTTCTAAAAAAATCAAATCTATGTAATAAATTTAGCAATATTCCTATCTTTTTTCACCTTTACCGAATATCCTTAAGTTTATTATGATATTTCTATTTGCCAACTTTTAATTTTTTTTAGAATGTGTTATTTTAGCTAATATTATTGAAATTATTGCCTCACCTGTTGACGAAAGGACAATTCCAGTTGCAATACCTTCTATTCCATACAATGTACCCAAAAACACTACTGAAAGAATCATTATTGTTGTTTTAATAATTCCTAAAACCAAAATAATTTTTCCTTGTTCCCTACCTAAGAATTTTGCACTATAGGTTAGAGAAACAGTTGCAGGAATTACTCCCAAACTTACTATTCGAATTACAGAATCGGCTTCAGCAAATTTTGGAAATAAAATAGAACCAATTTCGGGTCCAATCAAAACTCCTAGTATTCCAATTACTATTGAAGTAACTATAATTAGTTTTTTCAGTTTTTTATTTTCTACTCCACTAGATTCTAAAGGTATCAAATATTTTCCAACAATCATTGGAAGAATCATCATCATAGTAAAAAATTGAAGTCCTAAAGAGTAATTTCCAAGTATTGCAAAACCAAATAAATGTGGAATTATGAGTTTATCTATAGTTCCACGTATGATTCTAGTGATTGAAAGAGCATAATTAAATGAAATAAAATTAAATTTTTTTCTTAAAAGCCCAAAATCTATTTTTGTTTCCTTGAAACCATAAAAAATTTGAAAAACCCCAATGAAAAACGATAATGCCATTCCTAAAATAATTGATTCAGTGCCAAACAAAAAAAAGAATCCAATACTTAATGTAAACATGAGAAGCTTTTGAATCAAAATATACTTTGTGTATGTTTTAAAATATTTTCTACCTAAAACATCCGAATATGAAATTGCAAACACTAAATACCCTACTACAAGTAATCCTACAGAAGCATCATTGACCATGAAAGTAACAATTAGGGCGGAAACTACTCCAACGATTAAATTTAAAATGTACAAAGAAGAATGAATTTTTATACCTTTTGAAGAATATACAAGTAAACTTTGTGTAGCTCCAAGAAGTGAAACAGTAGCTCCTACATTAGCTATTGAGATAAAATAATTAATCTCACCATATATGTCTGGTTCAATTAGAGTGGCAAGATAAAACCAAAATAGAGCAGAAATTCCAGAACCAACAATATCTGCGATTCCTATCGACGAAAGGTCCTTAATTTTACCAAATTTACGCGGCAATTATATCACCATTTTTAGAATATCATATTTCCTATTGCATTTAGATTAATTGATGAATTCATTTGCATCATTGATTACCTAGACTATTTGATTATGGATTCTATTTTTAGATGATGCGTAAGTTTTAACCTGAATTTGTATTCAATTTAGGTTTGTTCTGTTATGATTTTAACCATTCTTGAAAATATTAAAAAAAAGACTTGATAGTAGATATTGATAGAATTTGATTAAAAAAATTACTGTTTCTACTGGAACTAGATCTGAATATGGAATACTACGGCCGATTTTACACAAGCTAGTGGCTAGTAAAAAACTAGAACTAATTCTATTAGTTTCTGGAATGCATCTTTCAAAAAAGGTTATTGTTAATAGAGTAAAAAAATTTAGATAATTAGGAGGTAAGATCTCAATTTTACCTGTAATTGAAAATTTTTTCGGCTAACTTGATGTATGAATTACCCTCTTTAAGAGTTACTAGATCGAACTTGGAGTTATCATCTAACATTAAGAATATCTCTTCTGCTATGCCTTCCTTTACATCTGGAAAAGACTTTTTCAGATCAATTTTTTCCCAACTGGTTGTCCCCTTTTTACATTTATAGAGTTGCTCTAATGGTCTAAGTCTAAATGCGTTTTTTCGAGTCATTATATCTATCCCCCAACCCCCTGCTGAATTCCAATCAGCATGATATGAAAACGGAATATTTCTATTAGAAATTCCACTACCAACAAAAACAGAACCTGTTTTGTGCCATGGAAGATAATTCTCTTGGATACAAGTAATTTTTTTTGGCATTCCAATTAACTTCATTGCCATTGAAATTACATGAAGTGAATTGCTAATGCCCCATCTAGCAAGAACTGTTTTTGGTTGAGCATTAAAATTAATTTTGTGAATTCTTTCGGTGAAAGTAAATTGGCAGGATGTAACGCCACCGTCTTTCTTGATTAATTCCGATAATTTGTAAAAGCTAGGATAATGTAATCTGTTATATCCTATTCTAATTTTTTTATCGGCAGTCTCTTTCTCTAATTTTTCTAATGATTTAGCGTATAGATCACCAGGTTTTTCCAGTAGAATCTTTTTACAATCCAATTGTGACAAAAATCTTGCCGTTGAAACAAGAAGAGGTATAGGCATTGCAATTATAACTAGATCTTTTGATTTAATGTTGGAAAGATTTTTTTTGAATCCGCCCCACAACGGAATAAAGTTATACCGTTTGCAGATTTTAACTACTTTGTTCTTAGTGTTTCCAATAACGGTTACATCTTTTATTCCCATTTTAGAAAGGGCTTTTGAATAATGTTCTGCCATATAACCAGAACCAATTATTAGAACTGATTTGTCTTTAATATTATTGCAATTCAAATTAGTGATAAACTGATATGACATTTTACTTCATGTTATTGGACATAAACTAGGTTCTTTATGTGTTAATTTTTTTATATGCCAATTAAAAATTCTGAATAATTCACTGTGTGCATAGAACAAATCTTCTATCCTTGGCAGACAACAAGTATCATTTTTTAAAATATCAGAAACTATATCCTGTGTCAGATCGCTAACATGTAAATACTTGAATGAACGATCTATGCCTACCGAGTCTCTAACTCGTATGACCTTTTCATTTGTTTCATCAATTATAATGTGAATTTTTTCTGTTACAATCTCTACAACAAAAGGTAAGTTATCTACTGGAAGAAAAGATATTGTAAGAATAGAGTCTGAGTTTCTTCCAATAATAGTGCCTGAAAATTCCAAATATTCGTTCTTTCTTTTGCTAGGGTATAGTTTATCAGTTAGAAATTTTCCATTAAGGGAAATTGTCGAAGAATTTGTAAACCACAAGAAGAGGTCAACAAAATGAATAGCATTGCTTCCCAGTCCGCCATTACCTGCTATTATCGAAATTTGTAATTTTTCATCTGGATCAATATTATCTTTAATTTTTCGATAAAATGGAAAACATCTTCTATTGGTATTAACCCAACCAACAGCATCTTTTGCTTTAACCTTATTCATCAATTCTTCATAATCTTGTTTTGATTGACATACCATTTTCTCAATTAAAAATCGTTTATTTCCATGTTCTAATAATCTATCGAGTATGTTTTTTCTATCTCCTGCGCTTGTGGCAACAATTACTAGGTCAAAAACTTTCTCTGATTCTAGCATTGACCTAAACCAAGATATTTTTTTATCGGCGGAATTGCTTTTATCTAATCGTGATTTTGCAATCCTTTGCGAATTCAAATTTGGTTCTATCACTGTAATATTTAATGGAAATGGTAATCTTACTAAAGATTGAAGATGTCTACTTCCAACGTTGCCACAACCCACTACTAACATATTTTTGACCAATTAAATCATCTTTTTTTCTAAGAAATATAAATTAAAATTATGATCAATTGAAATTCTATTAAGAAAGTAAGTTAATCCACGAATATGAAAAGAAAAGTTACTGTAACCACTGGAACGCGAGCTGAATACGGGATTCTGAGGCCAATTCTAAGAGAGATAAGAAAGAGTAAAAATTTGGAGTTACACCTTCTAGTTGCAGGCACCCATCTTTCAAAAAAGTACGGATACACAATAAACGAAATAAAAAGCGATGGGTTTTCAATTCACGGTAAAATAAGAATTATGCCTAATGGAAATGAACCATACCACATGTCAATTGCCCTAGGAAAAGGCGTCATCCAATTCTCAAAAATTTTTAAAAAAATTAAACCTGACATAAACATAATTTTAGGCGACAGAGATGAATCTCTTGCTTCTGCTTTAGCTGCTTCTCACATGAATATTCCAAATGCACATATTCATGGAGGAGATGTTTCGCAGGGATTAGACGAGTATATACGTCACGCAATTACAAAACTTTCAAACATCCACTTTGCAGCTACCAAGAAAAGCAAAGAACGGATTTTGAGAATGGGAGAAGATCCAAAAAGAGTAATTCTTACTGGTTCACCTTCAATAGATGAAGTAGCTCAATCTGAAATTTCCGCAAAAAAGGAATTGGAAAAAAAATACGACATTGATCTTTCAAAACCATTATTCTTACTTGTTCAACACTCAATAACTTCTGAGTATGAAAAAAGCAAAGAGCAGATCCAGCAAACTTTGAACGCATTAGTAAAATTAAGACACCAAACAATTTCCATCCTACCTAACTCTGATGCCGGACACACTGATATTGTAACCCAACTTAAAAAACATTCAAAAAAATATGATTTTAAGACTTATCCGAGTTTACCAAGAAAGGACTACTTGGGTTTGATGAAGTACTGTACAGCATTAGTTGGCAATTCAAGTAGCGGGTTAATTGAAGGAAGTTATCTTAATACTTCTGTTGTAAATATTGGTAGTAGACAAATGGGGCGAGAACATGGAAGAAATGTCATTTTTGTTAAAAAATTTTCAGAGACAGTCATTTTGCAGGCTCTTAAAAAATCCCTTAAAATGAAATCTCGCCATTTTAAAAATAATTACATATATGGAAATGGAAATGCATCCAAGAAAATAGTCAAGTTTTTAGAAAAATTACCTCCAAACGAAGAACTGATTAACAAGCAATTAACTTACTAGAGAAATTCAATACATTTCAGAATTGGTTGAGTTTACGTTTTAGCACAATATATTAACTAAAATTTCTCAGACAAAAACCAGTATGAACAAAAAAGAATGGAAAAAACCCGTCATACGTCATTCCAAATTAACGAAATACAACTATATCGTTCAATATCCTGAAAACCTCAAAATGGGGAAAAATTTTGATATTGGCACCTTTAGCTACATCAACTGCCAATACGGCGTAACTATTGGAGATGATGTCCAGATAGGCTCGCATTGCTCAATTTATTCTAATTCCACAATAGATGGCAAACATGGCCCAGTAAAACTCCAAAGGAATTGTAGGATAGGAACTCATTCGACCATCATGCCAAATGTAACTATTGGCGAAAATTCTGTGATTGCAGCATATTCCTTTGTTACAAAGTCTGTGCCAAAAAACCAAACATGGGGCGGGATTCCAGCTAGACTCATGTCCAAAAAATAATGAAAGATAAACTACTTGTTCTGGGAGCAGGAAGTTTAACTGGATTCAAATTAGCTTCCATTGCATCTGCTGACTTTGCTGTAACTGCCACCTATAACCTTCGAAATCCTGATTTTGATCAAATTACAACATTTCAGCTTGACGCAGCCGACAAATCACAGCTAGAAAATGTAATTCAGAAAGTAGATCCTGATGTAATAGTAAATTGCGTGGCCCTAAACAGTGTGGATTATTGTGAATCCCACCCTGAGGCAGCATTTAAAATTAATCACAAACTAGTAAAAACTCTAGTTGATACAGCACTAAAGATAAACTCCAAACTGGTGCACTTGTCAACTGATTCTGTGTTTGCTGGCATGAAACAAGAACCATACACAGAACTAGACTCAACAAATCCCATCAATGTATATGGTGAGTCTAAACTGAAAGGAGAAAACGAGGTTCTAACTGTCTCATCAAACCTCCTAATACGTGCAAGTGTACTATATGGATGGTTACCAAATCACTTGTCCAGAATTCATACAAGTTCAATGAAACAAAAAAATTTTGCCCAATGGCTAATAAACAAATTAAAACAAAAAGCTGCTGTACAAATAATTACTGATGAATACAGCTCTCCAATTATTGCAGATGATTTTGCTCAATCCATAATTCATCTAATCAAAGAAAACGAATCAGGGGTTTTTCACTCCGCACCACCAATCCAAATTAACCGATACGACTTTAGTGTAAGGTTGGCAAAGCACTTGGGCTATGACCATAACTTGATAAAACCAGTAACAAACAAAGAGCTTGGAAGAAACGTAAAAACAGCTAAGAACAAATGCCTTGACTCTTCAAAACTGCAAAAAACAGGATACAGATTCCTCACACTTGAGGAATCCTTTGACCTGATTCAAAAACAGATGGCTACCTAGGTTTCTTCCATTTTTGCCAGTCATAGTCATCAAATAGTACATCTTCCATTTCATTGTCATTTGGCCTCCAGGCAATGTCTGCAAGAACCAAAACAGACGATTCCTTCTCACTTAGATTAACATGGGCAGATGGAATATTTCTTGGAATCTGGATTAACTTGGGCTCATCTTCTGATGCAATGATCTCCCTGTAATTTCCATCACTGTTTCTACTAACAAAGGCTACCTTTCCCTTGATGCACACAAAGTAACTAGTCCTTTTTTTGTGTACGTGGGGTCCCTTTATTTTACCAGCTGCAACGTTTGTGATATAAACCATCTTTGGTTCGTTTATTATCTTATCCCAGTCTCGCCAAACTACAACAAGTGAGCCATTGACGCTTTTGTCTTTAACATCTTTGGTTTCGTGCACTTCTAATTTTGTAAAGTCAAAATCATCGGATTTCATCTAACCTCAGACAAAATTTTGTTATAAATAATTCTTTTAAAATTCAAACTTTAAGCTATTCTTTTAAAGCCATAATTTAGATAATATTCATCTTGGTGAATTTATGAAACTACTAGTAACAGGTGGGCTTGGATTTATAGGAAGCAATTTTATCTTGCATACTTTTAGGCAACACCCAGATTATGAAATCTATAACATTGATGATGAACTAATTGGCTCAAATCATAACAATCTAAAAGACCTAGGAAAAAACAAGAGATATCATTTTGTAAAGGGAAATATTGATAACAAAAAACTAGTCAAAAAACTAGTTGCAAAATGTGATACAGTAATCAATTTTGCAGCAGAGTCTCATGTAGACCGTAGCATATCTGCGCCCAAACCGTTTATTGACTCTAACATTATGGGCGTATACATTTTACTTGAAGCCATACGAACATATGAAAAAAGACTCATACACATTTCTACAGATGAGGTTTTTGGTAGCTTAAGGAAGGGAAGCGCAAAAGAGGGGGATGCCTTCAATCCAGCTAGTCCATATGCTGCATCAAAAGCTGCTGCTGAAATGCTGATAAAGTCTTATTTTAAAACATATGGCTGTGACCTGGTAATAACAAGATGTACTAACAATTATGGTCCAAGGCAGTTTGAAGAAAAACTGATACCCAAAGTAATTCTCAATGCCAACAAGGATAAAAAAATCCCAGTATATGGTACCGGTAAAAATATTCGCGACTGGATTTTTGTTTTAGATCACTGCGATGCCCTCCTCAAAGTTTTATTCAAAGGAAGGCCAGGAAAATCCTACAATATCTCTGCCGGAAACGAATTTTCTAATCTAAAGATAATAAAAAAAATCCTCAAGCTGATGGGCAAAACAAATTCATTGATTGAATTTACAGAAGACAGACTAGGACATGACTTTAGGTATAGTATGGATTCTACCAAGACCCGTAACTTCCTCAACTGGAAGCCACGAACAAAATTTGATTACGGCTTGGAGCAAACAATAAAGTGGTATTTAAAAAGACGCTGATAGATTGAAAGGAATTATTCTTCATGGGGGTTATGGAACGAGACTTGGCCCCCTTACTCAGAAAGGACCAAAACAGCTCATCCCCCTTGCTAACAAGCCAATGTCCCAGTACGCCCTTGATGATCTAAAAAATTCTGGAATTACAGATATTGGGATTATAGTGGGTGATGTGTTTCCAGAAAAGGTCAAAAACTACTATGGCGATGGCTCAAAGTTTGGAGTAAGGATCACCTACATACACCAAGACAAACCAAAAGGAATCTCGCATGCCATTGGTTTGTGCAAAGAGTTTGTTGGCAATGAGAGGTTCGTAGTTTATCTGGGAGATAATGTGATGCGAAAGGACTTGGAATCATTTGTAACAAAGTTTCAAGACTCACAGAGTGAATTCATGATACTTTTATCGGAGGTAGATGACCCATCAAAGTTTGGCATTGCAGAGTTTGAAGACGACAAAATTGTTAAAATTTCTGAAAAGCCACAAGAGACCTCTTCTAACAAGGCGGTGATAGGCGTATATTTTTTTACGCCAAAAATCTTTGATATAATCTCTGTCTTGGAGCCCTCCAAACGGGGCGAGCTTGAAGTCACAGATGCTCTACAGCTTGCACTGGAAAGAGGCCTCAGTATAGGATACCAAAATGTAAGCGGTTGGTGGAAGGATACTGGAACCATCGATGATATCTTGGATGCAACTAAATTAATTTTAGACACAATGATTCATTACGATAAGACTGTTGAAGAAAAGTATGATAAAAAATCAGAGGGTATCTACGTTGGAAAAAATACGACCATTGAACCTGACTGCATTTTAGAAAAACCGGTAATAATAGGTGAAAACTGTATTATAAAAAATTCCAGATTGGGGCCATACACATGTATAGGAAGCTCCTCAGAAATTATTGGTGCCAATATTGAAAATTCAATAATTATGGAAGACTGCAAGATTAAGGCTAAACAACCCATCTCAAAAAGTGTTATTGCCAATGAAACAATTATTGATTCATCAAACTCAAATCAGTTTATCTTGGGTGAAAAATCAAACATCAAACTAGAGAATTCTTAAGCTCTCATACAATATTGATACACAGACAAAACATAATACCTTTGAGATTACTTCATCCTTTTTTTAACAAAATTTATGGCATCTACTGGTGTGGGATCAATGCCCAAAATTGCCGCACGATAAATTGTTGAATAGTCTAGAAGGTAGATTAGGTGAATTAGTTTTGTCAAGATACTTCCGTTGACAGACATTACTTCTCTGTATTCTATATTTTTCTCTAGGAAAAACTCTTTCAAGATTTCCCATCGTTCTTTTGTCTTAAAGTTGTCATCTACTCCTCTGAGTAGTATTGGTTTTACATCTGATGGATTATGCGACAATGCCATGATTCCATTATGTGATGTTTCTATGACGTCTTCTATCATTGCGTGGTTTTTTGTATTTTCTTGAATCGAGTTTTTGAATCTTACTGCAGCTGCTTGAAGTCCCCACGGATAATAGATAAGTGGAAACTTATCAATCCAACTTGCCAGACTCAGAGATGGGTTCTTCTCTGAAATGTTGCCTGAGCTTATATCTCCTTGCAAAAATTCTAGTGTGTTTATGGATTCAGTTACCTCATTTTTTTGTAAGGGCAGAATCGGAAGTAAAACCTTGAGTATTGAGTACAAAAATATGGTAAATGACGCTCTGGGCGAATGTTTCATGGAAATGTGTCTATGATCAATACTGTATTTTGTGCAAAAATCCTGCATTTTTCCCCCATTAGAGAATGCAATTATTTTGCAATTCTTTTCTTTTGCTTGTTGTAATACGGATATTGTCTCAGCTGTATTTCCAGATATGCTAGTTGCCACAACCAATGAGGACGAGTTTGAGGTCTTTGGCAGGTGGTATCCCTTTACAATATCTACATGGATGTCAGTCTTTGATAAAATGGATGCAAAAATATCGCTAATTGCACCAGAGCCACCCATGCCGGCAAAAACAAAATGAGTTACCTTAGAACCTAGAGGATCTAAATCTGATTCATATGCCTCCTTTGCAAGCTTGGGCCATATGTCATAAATCTTGTGCATTCCCTGTACATCCACTAGCTCAAGATCGTTTTTTGTAATCAATTATTACCTCTGATAACCCTAAAAATATAATGCTTGATAATTTGTCATGCAGGAATTCTGGCTTAAATTGTTGCCACTCAGCTTGTTTTCGATTTCTAATCTACAAAAATAGTTACTAGAGGATTGATGGAATGAAAAATTAGAAAAAGCCAATAAACGAATCATAAATTATTTTAGTGCCATACAGTGTTATCCTGTGGTGAAAAATCAGCAAAAAGATGTTGTAGCTGGTCTTGGTGAAATAGGAAACCCAATCAGAAAGCTTGTATCAAAGGTGATGACAACTCAGGGATATGATATTGATCCCAAGCTTATCAAAAACAACAAAAAAATGAATCAGTTGCAGACCCGATTCTTGCACGTTTGCATTCCATTTAATGAAAAGTTTGATGATAACGTAATCTCGTTATATCATAAATTCAAACCAATGGGAATAATAATCCACAGCACCATAGCCCCCGGCACAACAAAAAAAATTCAAAGTCAATTACCTATTTCTGTAATATACAGTGCAACCCGTGGTGTTCACAAGAGAATGCTTTATGACCTAAAACGGTACACAAAGTTCTTTGCGATACAAAGTTCCGCCCCCGATGGAAGATGGGCAGCTAGGACATTTGCAAAGCTGATGAAAGATTGCGGAGTCAAAACAAAAAAGATGTCAAGTCCCATAGCACTGGAGCTTGCAAAGATTGTGGTTGACACATCATACTACGGTTGGCTTATCAACTATGCCCAGCTATCAAGCATGATAGCACAAAAACACGGTGTTGACTATGATGAGATGTGGTCATTTGCAGATGAAATCCACAAGTATCTGGGAAACAGGCCAAAGATGTTTCCGGGATTCATTGGTGGCCATTGCGTACTTCCAAATCTTGATTTGCTCAAAGACCCAAACCTAGAGCTGATCCGAGAGATAAACAACGACTATGCAAAACTCCTAGATAAAAGACGTTCCAAGAAAAAAACGCAGAAGGAAAGACAACCATAATTTAGTATCCATCTCAATCGTAGTTGGGTATCTAAAATTACCACCTCTACAAAAGAGTAATAAGTTCTACAACTAGAGGCAGACCATTGGAACGGCTCATATTTAGGGTGGGAAATTTTGACTTCAAGTTATACCACCTTCTAGTAATTGGAGTCCTGATCCTCTCCTTTTCAATAACGATGATGGTCAGGTCGCAGGCAGCCGATTACGGCTTTCAGCTAAACGAGTTTGATCCCTTCTTTAATTTCCGTGCAACAGAGTTCCTTGTAAACAACGGTCTCGCAGAATATTACGCATGGCATGATGATATGAGCTGGCATCCATCCGGGAGGGATGTTTCTGCCACTTCTCAGGTCATGTTGCATGTAACTGCAGCTGCAACCTACAAAATTTTTGGAGCAAATGTGCCACTTTATGACTTTACCATTCTGTTTCCTGTCGTGATGGGCTCTCTGACGGCTATAGTTGTATTTGCACTGGGCAGGTTGGTTGGTGGAACAACCACAGGCCTTTTTGCTGCTCTTCTTTACTCGGTGTCTCTGCCAGTAGCTGTGCGAGGAACCATAGGCTGGTTCAAGTCAGAACCCTTGGGTCTGTTTTATGGTTTGTTGGGAGTATACCTGTTTTTGAGCGGGATTCATTCAACCAACAAGAAGGTTGCAGTATCAAAAATTATAGGAGGGGGTATAATCTTGGCTTTTGGTCTGTCTTCTTGGGGTGGAATTGTATTTTTTATAATTCCACTTGGCTTGTTTTTTGTAGCCCTGCCATTTTTGCGAAGTGACAGCAGGTTTTTGATGTGGGCAGTACCGCTCTTTGTAGCCTCGCTATTGTTAACAGTACTTACATTTGAAAGACCTGGTCTGAATTTTCTAGTAGGAATTGAGGGAACTGCCATGATTGCATCATCATCTTTCTTGGTTGCCGCGTACTTTCTTCATAGGTTTATCAGAAAAGAAAAACGACTCCAGTATACGGGTTTGTTCCTGGCTGGATTCGTAGTTGCAAGTTTTGTTATACTTGGAGTAACCGAGAAGGAAGAAGGTATCTTGGATCTACCTGCCTTTAGATATCTGAATGCCATGAATCCATTCTTGACCACCTCTGAGCCGTTAGTTGATTCAGTATCAGAACATGCAACAACAACTTTGCGCTCATCATTTTTCTTCAACTCTGTCCTGATGATTTTTGCAGGATTTGCAATATGGTATCTGATAAAAAAGAAGGATGAAGATCAAAGATTCAACATAAAAAACGACTTGATGGTTTTTTCATTAATTCTAGGTCTTGCAGGAGTCTATACAGCATCTGCTTTTATAAGACTCGAGCTATTCGCATCAATCTCTGTTATACTCTTGGGCTCAATTGGCCTGTGTGTTCTTGTCAAGCAATTTCTCCTACCACAAGGAATAAAGACGCCAAAAAGAATTACCAGAATAATATTTCTTGGAGTAATTGCAATGTTTCTCCTTGTGCCAATCATGCTTCCAACTGATAGCAACTGGGTAAAGGCTGTCAAGGGACCGCCCACAATCCTGAATGGTGGAAGCAACTACAACGTTGCTACAAATGACTGGCTGGATGCTATGGGGTATATCAAGGAAAACACCCCGCAGGATTCAGTTGTGGCTGCCTGGTGGGATTACGGATACTGGATAAGCACACTAGGTGAGCGAACATCTCTTGCAGACAATGCCACACTGATAACAAGCCGAATTCAGATGATTGCTCAGATGTTTTTGAGCCAACCAGATGAGGCCCACAAAATCCTTCAGGAGCTTGATGCAGACTATGTTCTGGTTTATGTTGCAGGCCAGAAAGTATCTGATTCTGGGGCCCAGCAGGATCTATATCTTCTAAACGGCGGAGGAGATGAAAGCAAAAAGCAGTGGTTTATCAGGATTGCAGAGGAGCCACTATCAAGGTATCTCCAGCAGGATGGCACCTCTGGAACAGATCTGTTCTGGAATGAGACAGTCCTGGGCAAAATGTTTCCATTCAGTGTGATTGCCTATGTGAATCCAAACACAAACCAACAGTCTGCCAGCTACCAGCCTGGGTTCATTCCAGTATATGTAAAGGACATAAAGTACCCGCCTGGTGGAGACGGACCGCTTGAGCTTGTTTATGCTTCTCCCAGCTTTGAAGAGTCAAGGAGTGTGCTGATTGGCGTTTTTATCTACAAGGTAAATGAGGATTATGCTCCTTGAGCACTCCAACAGAATTGTGAGTGTTGAGATCCAGCTAGGTAATTGCAGTTACTCAATGTATCAAATTAATTTGTCATATTCTTAAATTCCATACCATGCCAGTAATCTTACGGTGGAAAAAACAGAGTACAACCTGTCACCAGAAGTAGAGATTATCCAGAAACTAATTGACATGAACTTGGGCGACTCGGGACGACTCAGATACATAAAAAATTCGATTCTCAAGGGCAAGTATCTTTACAAAACTGATAGAAACTATTTGCAGGCAAAAATTGATCAATTTCATAAATCACACAAATTTGATTCCAATGCTGAACCAGCAAAAAGTAAATCTTTTACAGAATATTACCAAACCAAACCTCCTCTCCAGTCAAAGGATACTGCCCAACTCAGTGTTGAAAAAAACCAAGAACGTGAGACCAAAAAGGAACCAAACCTCGAGTCCCACCTTGCAGAACAACAAGAGAACCTCAGAGTTGCAAAGAGAAAATACCAAGAGGTTCTTGAAAGAAAGAAGGTAACAGAGCGGTCCCTCTCTGAAAAAATGGACCTGCTAGAAAAGACAAAGCAAGAGTACCACCACATACTGGACCAGATTCTTGAGAAACAACGCGTTTCTGATGACTTGGACAAACAAAAACAGCAGCTACAGAGAGCACAAAGGGAGCAGTCTGTCTTGGAGGAAAAAATCATCCAACAAAAAAGCGAGATTGCAAGACTAGAAAAAGAACAAGAAGAACAATTAGAAAAGAAAACCAAGACCTCTGAATATATGGGACAGATGCAAAAGAAACTAGATGCAAAAAAAGAATACCAACAATTACTTGAAAAGATTAGTCAGACCAAACAGAGTTACCATAATTTTCAGAGCCAAAACAATCTGGTCTCAAACCTTGAAAAAGAGCACCAAGATTTAGAGTCAGCGCTAACACAACAAAAACAACATGTTTCACAAAAGGTCAAAGAAAGACTAGAAAAAATATCAATCCTAAAAGAAAAAGCCCACAAAATAAAAGACCAGCTCTGTGAATTAGAAGAATCAAAGAAACAGTACCAAACTATGGTACAATTGCTAAAAGAAGAAAGAAAAAAGCTTACCAATGCAAAAAAAGCTCAAAAAAGCTTACTTGCAAAAGAAAAGGAACTAGTCAAGATAAAAGAAAACCGCCTATCAATAATTAGACAGATTCAAAAACAAAAGGGGCCAATCCTAAAAAAGATAGACCAGGAAAGGGCAAAGCTATCAAACCAAAACAAGGTGCTAAAAAAACTACAAAAGCAAAAAAATAATCTGCATCAACTAAAAGATAGACGACAAGCCATCGACCAAAAGATAAAAAAGAAAAAAACACAGTCGTAAAATTATTCCAGATATACAAAAATTCCAGATTTTCACAAAACATTATATAAAATCCACACCGCCTTTATTGGTGAGCAGCAAGTCAAACCCCGCATCATATTTGAACAAAAAATCAATTTACGCAATAGCTGGAGGCTCTGTTGCAGCTGCAATAATCCTGTCAGTGTTTCTGTTTTATCCTGACCTGTCTGGTGATGCCAAGATTCCAGGCTCAAATGTTGCAGAGAATATGGACATTCCTGAGATCCAATCAGGACAGCAATCTGTCCCCCAGTCTGAAGAACAGTCAATGCCATCTGCGCAGAGTGGTGAGAATCCAATAGTAGCAGAGGTTAACGGAGAGGGGATTCACCTAAATGAGGTAAAAGAAGCACAAGCAGTCATTCAAGCCCAATCCGGGCAGCAGGTGCAAGGTACGGCACTGCTTGATCAACTTGTAACAAAAGAATTGTTACTCCAGGAGGCAGATGCCAGAGACATCTCAATTACCACTCAAGAGGCCAAATCCTCCTTGGAGTCACAGATAACACAGAATGGAATGACAATTGACCAGTTCAAGCAGAGACTGCAACAGCAGGGAACAAGCTACGAGGATACAGTTTCCCTTTACAGGGAGCAAATTACAATTGATGCATTACTAAAAGATGCAGTCTCTGGTACCGATGTCTCCGTATCTGAGAGCGAGGCTCAGTCATTCTTTGATGAGAATACAGATGCAATCCAGAACCAGTTTGGAGAAGATACTGCATATGAGGATGTATCAGATGCGATAAAAAACACAATCACACAACAAAAGCAACAGGGATTGGTAACAGAGTTTATCAATGAGCTAAAAAGTGACGCTGAGATCATAACCTACAAAGACAGATTGTAGGCCAAAACAGATAGTAACTATTTGGAATCTTTTGGCATTTTTACTATCATGACTGGGCATTCTGACTTGTTTAAAACACCTGTTGCCACGCTTCCAAGCACTGACTTTAGACCGGTCCTCCCATGAGAGCCAATAACGACAAGGTCAACTGCGTTTGCCTCAACAAACCTGTTTATCCCGCTAGTGGCCGATTGGTCGTGAATGATGTGTGTCTTGATTGAGAGATTTTTTTTCTTTGCAGATGTTACGAGTCCCTCAAACTCTTCGTTTGCCTCGTTTTCATATTCTTCAAGGGCTTCTTGTGCCCTCCCATATGACATGCCAGATACGTTGACATCTGGTCCAATGACTGTTAGAACGTGAAGCTTGGCATCCATCTTTGATGCCATCTCTACTGCCTTTTCAAAGGCAAGCTTGGAAAAATCAGACGAGTCATAGGGTACCAGAATCTTCACAGGAATAGCTGATACTGTCCCCCTAAATAAGCTCAAGGGAATTCTTCAATGTGTTGATTTTATCTGGATCTTAAAAACAAGCCAGAAAAAATAACACTTGATACTACTATATTACAGCTATGCTGTAATTGGTTCTGTAGCCTTTTACATTGCATGCTTGGAAAGTTCATTGTCAAGTTCCGTGAATTTCTTAATCACTGGGTTTTTGCTATCTAACTTGTACAGTTGCGCTTTGCCATAACGCCTTGTGGGTTTTAAAACATCAAATTTCATAAGCTCATCCCACACATTGTAAAAGGTGGTCTTGGATATTCCAGAGTACTCGATTATCTCCTTTTTGGAATAATCGCTTTTCTTATTGTCCAGAAAAAAATCTATCATCCTGAGCTTGGGCGTATCCCAATATACTTTATCAAAAGTGATCTATGCTCAGGCATGTTCTTTTTTACGTCCTGTAAATTATTTAAAAATGACTTACAAAGGTACGATAAGTATACTGATGCTTTCAGATGAAGATATCAAAGCAATTTTCCACAATAACCTTGGTTCTCTACAAGTTCATCACGATAAACAGATTTTGTAATTAATGATTTTTCGAATTCAGGATCAGTTCCTGACTTTATCCCCTTCAGATTAGATGTGGTTGAGTTATTTTGGTAAGTTTCTTTAACCTATCTAAGCGTGAATAATAGAATTAGAGCCTAAACTAGAGATCTCTTTTTTTTAATTCCTTGCGTACTATTTCTTTGATGTTGTGGGGGAGTGTATCAAAATCGATTACGCCGTGTTTTATTCCAGATATGATCTGTGACAATGTAAACTCCTTGTTTCTTGAATTAGGCGCGAATGTATTCTCAAATACTTGTTGCGTCATATTAACTCCCATTCTCCATTTGAATACACCTTTAATGCGCTTTCTTGATTAAAAAGCGTTTTGAGCCTGATTGCTTCATCTTCAGAAATATCTCCATCAACATAACTTACATCTTTGAATCTTTTTCCAGACACGGGGCTAACCCATTGACCCAACAATGGGGTTTTCTTGGCATTTTGTAAATCCAAGTATGCCTTCTTGGTGTAATTGTTGAATTCTTCAGTTGTGTTATTTGTGACGCCAATAACGTATAATGGATCTTTGCCGTTTCCATATGCATCATAGAGTTTTTTTGACTCCTCAATTTTGCTTACATCATATGATTTGTTTGATAGCGGATCGTAACTAAAATTAGTTCTAGTAGTGGCTTGCTTTTCAAAATTAATAATTGCTTTGTTGTAATCTATTTTTGCCACAGATTTGATTGCATGTTTTTTAAGTTACTAAACTTTTCTTGAATTTGATTTAACGGTAATCTTTAGGTGTGTTCTTTTGATTTTTCGTTATCGTTTTTCTAATAATTCAACATACGAGCCATAAAGTCGATTCAATTCTTCACTTAATGTAATAAAACACATGTGATATTCCGTTAGTTTTGATAGCTGTTTTCAAGAATTAGGAATATTCAAAATTTCTCTAAATCAATTATCGTATGAATCTGAAAAAACCTGAGAGATGGTGATGTGAGTGAACCATTATGATACCGTGATTTGTGCGTGCCCAACTTTCAGTCAACAATATTTGGCGTGCAAACCATACATCATTTAAGAATCTCAAGACGGGCTTTACCCAACAAGACACTGGAAAACAGGGATCAAAGAGAGTGGACAAGATTGAAGTATCTAGTAAGAAAAAACCTGATTCTGGCAAAACCACCAGGTTATGGTTTGGAGGTTAGTCTAAACCCACTCAAGAAAAACCAGATAATAAAATATGTGAACGCTATCTCCTAATATCAAAAACTCAAAGACACCTCTAATGAGCAAGTTAGGACAATAAATATTGAATTCATTTCTCAACCTAATGTGAATGGATTAAATTTGTGCTTTATGCCAACCAGATATTAGATTCTGCCATGACATACTATCAACTAGTTGCATCAATGGGACTGACGCTTGTTCTGGTATTTGGAGTGTTGTTTGGCCTGCTGATTGGGGTGGGATTTTACTATAACGTTGGAATCTACTTTATGGTAGTACTTGCCATAGTATTCTCGCTGATCCAGTGGTATGTATCACCAATTCTGATAAAAAAGACCATGAAGATGAGACCACTTGATACAAACCAGCATCCTTGGATAAAAGATACTGTTGAGAGGTTCTGCCTCCAAAACAGGCTAAGGATTCCAACCCTTCTCATATCTGATACCTCGATGCCAAATGCCTGTGTCTTTGGCAGAACCGCATCGTCGTGCAATCTTGCAGTAACAAGGGGGCTTTTATCCCAGCTCACCGAAGATGAGGTAAAGGCAGTCATTGCCCACGAGGTTGGCCACATAAAGCACAAGGACATGATTGTAATGACTGTAATCTCTGTTATCCCAACCATTGCATACATGATTGCAATATCAACAATGTTTCGGGGAATGATGGGAGGACGAAACTCTGGTGGTGCCATACTGATTGGAGTTGGGGCTTTTGTGGTATACATGATTACAAATCTGTTGATTCTGCATTTTTCAAGACTGCGAGAGTTTTACTCAGATCGTTTTGCGGGATTGCAGACAAAAAGACCATTGCATCTTGCAACTGCCCTTGCAAAGATATCATACGGAATAACACTTGAAAAGCAAAGAGAGTCAAAGCTTGGCTGGTCATCTCGACAACAGGAGGAGGGACAGCACGTATCAGAGCGGGCATTTTTCATATCAGATCCTGTAAATGCAGGAAACGACTTTTTGGCACTTGCAGAGCACTACAAGGGAGGATCCCAAAAGGCCATTCAGATATCTGATAACATGGCAGAAAAAATCAAAAAGGCAGTAGAGGATGAAAAGAAAAAGACACGATCCAACATGCTGACAAAAGTTGGCCACATGTTCATGACGCACCCGCCAACCTACCAGAGGATTGAGCGCCTCTACCAGCTAGATGCTGATCTGAATAGCTCAAAACAGCCCTAGGATTTTAAATTCAATTTTCATGACAACAATGCATTGCGTTAGATTTCTCTACAAAGTGAATTTCATGTGCATTCTAAAAAATGGCAATCAGAAAATATGCACCTCTGTTAATGACAAACATACAAAGGATTTAGCGCATCTGCCACCAAGAAGGCAAGCTGAGCAAATCAGTGCCGGTAAAAGCTCATCTGCGTGAACTGGTCACAAAACAAACTACTTCCAGCGATTCTCGTATTCTTCCAGGTACTTTTCATATAAGGGATAAAAGGTATCTGACTTTTTTATCCTGTCCGCATTTTTTAGAACGCTTTGCATTGATTCTTTTTCCTTTACAACGTGTTCATTCCAATAGTCTTCAGCGGTTGCCTTTGCAATCGTCTCAGGCAAAACGGACAGCCTGTACTCTGCAAAGTATCCTCCACGTCCTTTTGAGCTCTTTTTGGATTCTGCGATTCCATTGTCTTCAAGCTCTGAGAGCAAATCCGAGAACCTTCTGTATTCAAGCGGCTTTACCTCCTTTTCCATCAACTTTTTGTAGGAATCATAGATTTCCTTTGTTCTAAACCACTCTCTTTCATGCCAAAAGGTAAGAATGGCAAGGCACAATGATATTAATCTGACATGGTACGATGATGTGCCAACAAACTCCTCCACCCTGTCTTTTTGCAGAATCTTTTCTGCCCGTTCTATGTGTCTCTTTGAGATGCTTTTTCCCTCAGAGCTTGCAAGCTCTCCTCCAACTCTTAGAAGGTTTATTGCCCGTCTTGCATCTCCGTGTTCTATTGCACTTTTTTCTGCACAATAATCCAGTACGCTTGAATCAACTTTGCTGACAAACGCATCCCTTGATTTTGATCGTAGTATCTCAAGCACATCATCTTTGGAGTAGGGACTAAACAAGACCTCGTCTGAGCCAATTCTTGACTTTACTCTCTCCTCTAGGCCGTACTCGCTTAGGACATTGTTTGAGATGGTAATCACACTCATCAAGAAACCGTCACGTTTTAGCTCTGATTGCATCTCTAACAATTTGTAGACAAAGTCAGATGGCTTGCCTCTCTTGTCTGAGAATATCGCATCAAACTCGTCTAAGACAAGAACAAGGTATCTTTTGTCCTTCCTTTGCAGGGTAGACATTATTGCCTCCTTTATCTTGTCAAGGGCAAGGCTCATTCCCTGGGGGCTTTTTATGTCTGGTTTGCCAAACTCTGCTAGTATTATTCTAGTTGCCCCAAAGACAGTCCTTGCCTTTCTCAGGTTTACAATGAATGGCTTTATCCCCTGATTTTGCATGCTTTCGCAGACAAACTTTACAATGGTTGATTTGCCGGCTCCGCTTTTTCCATAAACTGAGATCAGGGGCGGGGAATATCCTTTCTTGAATCCAATTAACATCTTGACAAGCCTCTTTGTCTCCCTGTCCCTTCCTACCAACTTCTTTGGGGCAAGCTGCGAGTTTGTTTCAAGCGCTGCCTTGTTTGCAAATAGCCTGTCCTCTTCTTCTGCTTCTTGTATTATTCCCTCAAGCGTCCTAGTATCCATATTTTTGCTCCACTAGCAACGCATATAAATATATATTACAGAAACCAAGAAAAAGGCAAAATAACGCTTGGTCTAAACCTTGATTATCTGGCTTTTTAGCAGTTCTTCGATTCCAAAAAGCCATTTTCTGCAAAATCACCTGAATTGTCATAGTCTTGACTTTTTTACTAGCTTTATAGTCATACCAGTAACTTTCAAAGGATATTTTGGCAATTGCAGACTGGAAAAACATGAAACTTTTTGAAAGAATACTATTCCCAATTATGCTTGTTCTTTGAGCTATCTTGTTTACTCTTCAGAGTCTGATTCGTCTTTTCTCCACTGAGGTCTTGTGGGAACATACAGTATCTTCATGCCTGATTGACCATTCCAAAAATGGTATATCAGGTTTGCTACAAAATAATCATAAACAAAGTATTAAAAAAATTACAACCATCTATCGCCTAAATGATCAATCTATAGTTTCCTTGCCATATCTTGGCAATCATTTTCCTGACTTGAAGAAAAGATTCTATTTTAAATATGGTATTTTGCATATCTAGCCAGTCTTGGAAGAACAGCCAAAAACAGAGATTCATCTCTCCTTGAGGACAGTAGAGTGGACTGATTCCAACAGGGTCAGAATGATTGATCAGACAAAGCTTCCATCAAAGCTAGTCTATGTAGAGTATGATGATTACAACGATGTAGCTGATGCGATAAGGAACCTAGTTGTTCGTGGTGCTCCAGCAATAGGAGTTTCTGGTGCCTTTGGATTGGCACTGGCTGCAATTCAGAGTAATGCAGATACAAAGGAGGATATACTAAATGATCTGGAGAAGGCAAAAAAGACTCTCTTTGAGACAAGACCTACTGCTGTGAACCTAAAGTGGGGGTTGGACAAAGTCATGGATGCTGCCAAAGATCAGGATTCAGTTGGTTCCATAAAGAAAATTGTACTTGATACTGCAAAGGGCATAGCAGATGATGACATCAAGACAAACATGTCAATGGGAAAATACGGCTCTGAACTATTCAATGACAACGATACTGTAATGACCCACTGCAATGCGGGTGCCTTGGCAACTGTTGCATATGGAACAGCCCTTGGAGTAATTAGAGCTACAAAGGATTCTGGAAAAAATGTCAAAGTCATTGCAACTGAGACAAGGCCAGTCCAGCAGGGATCAAGGCTTACGGCATTTGAGCTAAAGCATGACGGGATTGATGTCAGCCTGATTCCAGATACAGCTGTTGGCTATTCAATGTCAAAGGGTCTTGTAAACAAGGTTATTGTGGGAGCTGATCGAGTCCTGAAGACTGGTCATGTGTTTAACAAGATTGGAACATATCAGGTGGCAACAATGGCAAAAAACCACAACATTCCATTCTATGTTGCAGCGCCAATATCTACATTTGATATGACTAGCACACCAGATGATGTCATTATAGAGATGAGAAAATCTGAAGAGGTTACTGGAGAAAATGATAGGAGGACGGCGCCAGATGATATCAATGTCATAAACCCAGCATTTGATATGACTCCGCCTGAGCTTATATCGGGAATAATAACAGAAAAGGGCGTGATAAATCCGCCATTTGAGCAGAATATAAAAAAATTATTTCAAGCTAATTAATAAAAACTTTTTATTGTTTTAGCAGGGAATTTAACAAAGATGAGCCAAGTTACAGAAGATGCAGTAAAAAATTCCTTGAAAGATTGCATGGATCCAGAGGTTCCAATCAATGTAGTAGACATGGGACTAATCTATGGGATTGATGTCAAAGAAGACAATAACGTCAATATAAAAATGACAATGACAACACAGGGATGCCCGCTCCATGATACTATGGTTGCAGACGTCAAGAGGTACGTCAAAAAAGTTCCAGGTGTAAATGATGTCAATGTGGATATTGTATGGGATCCTCCCTGGACTATGGACAAGATGAGTGATGAGGCAAAACAGAAACTAAAGGAGATGGGAGGAACAGGCGGATCTACTCCGGCGCCAATTGATTATGAGACTGCAAAGCCACAAGGTGTTGGCAAACTGGTAAAACAGGAAGATGGTTCGTTGGTACTTGCAAACGAACACGAACAAGGGTTCATGGTGAATCAGGCAATTGTTGAATTCTGGAAGAGCTGTAACGGAGAGCGCAAGATTACAGAGCTTGTTGAAATGTTTGCACAGCAGACAGGTCTTCAGAGAAATCAGGTGGAAAAGGAGGTAATGCAGCTTGTTCAACAGCTACGTGATGGTGGCTTGTTGGTAATTCCAGATCAAGCGCAGGCTGAGGCCCCAAACGTTGATTTTAACAAAGGAAACTAGAATACATAGTTTGATGCAGCGCCATCAAAATTAATCGTAACCCCTGACAGATACTTTATTTTATTTTCAACAATTCCTTTTACAAAGTTCCCAATCTCTTTTGGGGTTCCAAACCTCTTCATTGGTAGAGATTCTTTGATCTGCTCTAGTTTTCTTTCATCGCCTACCAGCTGTTTCATTCTGTCTGTGTCAGTTGGACCGGGTGCAATATTGATGCAGCTAATGTTGCGCTCAGCAAAATCCTTGCTAAGTATCTTGAAGACTTCTGCAAATGCTGCACGATACGCACTTGAGATAATCAGCTTTGGATTGGTTGGCTCTTTGATTACACCTGAGGAGATCAAGAAGATATAGCCATCATTATTGATTGATATTTTTTTTAGTATTTTACAAAAGCCAAGGAAAAGCTGCTTGTGATACTTTTGCCAATCATCATCTGTTGCCTCATAGAATGTCTTTGGAGGCGGTCCTCCAGTGTTGAGAACTAGAATATCTGTATTGTAGTGATTTTGTGCGAATCTATCTATTGATCCCAAATCCGAAGTGTCCATGTCCTTTTTTGATGTGGCCGTAACATCACATCCAATAGAGCCAAGTGATTCTGCAATTGCAGCTCCAATTCCTCTGGATCCACCACATACTATTGCTTTCATTAGTGGTTAGAAAAATTTGATAGATTAAATTTCTTTAATTTCAGTTATAGTACCCTGAACTGAATCCATTCTTACTACAGCTTTGCTCTTTTCTTCATTCCACCCAAGTGCAACATACCAATCCCCTGCCTCTTCATGGTACTTTGTTTCAAGTGTCTGGATGGTCTCAGGTGATACAGAATATTTTTTTGCAATGCCAGATATAGCAAGTGATATGGCGTCCTTTTCCTTTTCAAGACGCCTTTTCATAAGTCCAATACCAGGTACCATGAAATGAATTTCCCCTTCCAATTAATATAGCTTCAGAAGTATCTGATAACAATAGGCAAACACGAATTTAGTAAATTAATAATTATGGTTTATTAGGACTTTTGAAAGAATCAAAAATCTCAGATTCTGGGGATTCTGCCTTTTGAATGTTAAAATCTACTTTATCGTCGATTTTAGTTTCCTCTACTAAAGGTTGACCAACTTTTGTGGTATCCTGAAATAGGATTACAGAAATTACTATGATTGCTATTATGCCAAGTGTAATTATGCCCTTTATTCTCAACCATAAAACATGTGGATCAATTATATTTAATAGAATCTTTATAAATCGAAATCCTAAGGAGTATTTATTGAACTGGGAAGGACCATTGTTGATTATTTTTTTGCTTAGTTTTGGTCTATGGGTTTCTTCTCCTTCAGAAGCTTCCTTTGTTTCAGTTGATTTCTTGGGAAATAAACACTATAACCTAGGCCTTGAAAACTCCGATCTTCGGGGCAGTACTAGTAATTTGATTGAATTAATGCTCCATCGTGATGAATTCTTTATTTTGCTGTTTTTAGGTTTCTTTGTAACCATCTTTTATCGTCAATCGATTTTTAGACCAATCAAAATTTTCTTTGTGTTGGTTATCAACAAAATCCATCAACATAAAAGCAACAATATATGTTTACAAAGAATTGTTTTTCACTATACAGGAAGTTTAGGAGATATATACAAGAAAAAAATTGTTTGTACAAAAAAAGTTCTATTTTCTATACTGATGATTTTTATTTTGACAACCTTCGTCATTCCATCTGCATTTGGTTTATCAACTTCATTATCTGAATCACTTAGACTTAGTCCTATAGCATCAACTTCTGATCTTACGTCGGGTGGTGTTACCACTACTTCTCACATCATAGAAGCTAGTGAATCCCTTGCACTTGCAGACGATACC